>Ga0163217_1109005_pt1 | contig 11020 bp, 11 predicted proteins | sample SynspAceP_FD_185933 | JGI IMG/M metagenome (GOLD analysis project Ga0163217, IMG submission 185933) | Saline lake microbial communities from Ace Lake in Antarctica - Synechococcus sp. Ace-P (PacBio error correction) | ecosystem: Environmental > Aquatic > Non-marine Saline and Alkaline > Saline ...
GAGAGAGATCCACTGGGAAAACGCTCGCGGGCCTCTGGTTCTTTTCCCTGCGGGTCGCCAATTGTTCCGCTAAACAGGAACTTGCTTTTTTGCAATTCCCCGAATAATCGGCTGGTATCTCCGTAAATTCACCGATGATCCGTCCCATCGATCGGGAAGAAAAAAGCGGGCTTCCAAAGGCCACTAAAAAGGCCCCCCTAAATGCTCACCAAGTCGTTGAAAGCACTTGCCGCTGGCCGATCGGTTCTCGTTTTTTTCCGCAAAGGGACACGTAAATGGACGAGAAGTGAACCAATCGTTTCCAAGCGGGGGGTCGGAAGCTTGAATTGTATTCCAAAAAGCTGGGGGTACCCCGTTGCTACCCGTCTTGGGGTGAACGCGGGCAAATTCTGGGGGGCCGGCAGCGGATCAAGCAAGCGTGGGGGGGCAATTACGGTCTCGTATCTACCACCGATCCCACCTGGGATGTCGTCCGCACTGTTTTCGTCCGCAAAGGCCGAAACGCAAGATGGAGCGGAGCGATCAACGTTGCCTACCTGCCGTATCAGGTGGTGTGTTCTATGGAAGTAGGGTACTGTCCTGAAAAGTTGCGTCAGCACTCAAGCCCCAGGGCAATCGACTGCAATGCCCTTGAGATACAATCAATCGGAAAGAGCACCGCATTCGCAAAACGCCATTTCCTGAAACGCGTTTTTCCGCTTTCTGTCGACATCCTGAACTCGAGTTTTCTGGTTCGTTGCCCGTCATGATGTCGCGTTGCGATCGGGCTGTCATTCCTGCTGATCGAGTTCTTAATAAACCATGGCCAATTTCAGCGATAGCGCGCTGTACGGGTCTAACGACGTAGATTGTGGTTACGCGATTGGTAGACAATAAATGGGCAAGTTTGAGCTATCCCTCCCCCCCCCAAAGGTCTTTCCAAACGTCAGCGGAAATTCTTATGCGTCGCAGCGCACGACAGGAAAGTCCGCCAAAACCGACCTCCAGGCAGAAGGCTCCCGAGATTTCTTCTGGAGCCTTGGCTGAATATATGTTTGGGTAGTCCCCGAAAACTTGGACAATGACCTAAGCTTGGAATTTGCTGTCTGCTGATGCTTCACAGAAGGGGATCGAAGATGTCGAAACGAAAGCAAGCATGCCCTGAGTCAAGGGGCGAAAGGGGCGCCTGAATCTAACGAATCCTGACCCGGATTACCCCCGGATTGGCTACTCTTTTCCGGGAACTGCTTGAGAAAAAAACGTAGAAAATGCACGGAAAATCGCTTCTTATGCGCTCTGCGCCTCCGATCTCGCCAACAAGCTACCAGCCCTTTAACCTGACCAACTCGCCATCTTGAGCCAGCAAGGGCGCAAGTAATTTCCCTGCGTTCTTCTGCGTTGGCCGGATCAATACTTGGCCTGAGACTTCCACTAAATTGCAGCAACTCAGGGCTAATCGCTCCACGGCCATCGCGCCCGCTCATCGGAGGCTACGACGGCCAAACACGTTCTCTCGATGCCAACCGCAGGTTTCCCGCGTGAAGGCGAGTTTCGCGGGTCTTCCGGCCTACCAGCTTGCCGCCGGTGCCAGAGTTCGCCCGACGACAATCCCCAGGAACCTTGTTATGCGACAGCAAGGATCGTCTCGCAGTCGTCAGCGACGCGAGATCAGACCCCGTCAAACCATCCAGTGCAAGTTACCGACAGCGCGAGCCCGTTCGCACCGAGTCGCTTCCTTGGCTCTCAACAGGCCGAATGTTGCGGCCGCCTGCACCTCCGGACGACCGCCACCATTTGCGTAACATCAAAGCCCAGACATCGCACAGCGGTAGCCATAGGCAAGCGGCGCACTTTTCCGCCGGAACGCACATCCCGAATAAGGCCGGCAGCGTCAGCCGCTCCAATACGGGTCGCTCAACAGGGCCTCGGCTACCCTCGCCAAGCTCAGCAACTGCGGATCGTAAGCGCGTCGCCTCGATCCGCTCTAGGTCCTGCGGTAGGCCGAGGTTTAATGATATGCGCAAAGTCTGCCCTCCGGCAGACGCCTCACGGCCAGCGTGCGGCACCCTCCTTTTCGGCGCAGCCATCCGCTGTGCCATGGACGTCTCTAGTGGCCGCCCATTCTAAAAGCCGCGGCACTTCGCGGTGAAGGGAGGAAGCTCCTGGACTCAATCAGCGGCGAGGACCGGCCCTCTACGCCCCGGCTTTGCGATCACCTGTTCGATCTTGGCCACAGCGAAGTAGCCGCGCGGCCCAGACCTTGAAACCGGCTCGAATCATAACGACCCAGTCGCCGAAGCCTCCTCAACCGCCTACGATAGCGGCGTGGAAATTCGTAGAACGACGTCCGGCTCGTCTCGTAAAGATGAGTCGGCTTTATGAAAGAGAACAGGTTTAACCATGCGCCCAGGAAACGTTTAAAAACTGATCCAGAAGGCAAGCATTTCCTGATGGTAGGTGCCTTCGTAGCGTGGAGCACGCTATTGAGCGTGCACCATCGGGTTGCTATGGATCAGATCGGGCATAAACACTGCGATGAACGGCCGGCAGCCCCCCCCCCCCCCGCCTCCCCTCAAAGCGCTGCTAACCCCGTTTCGCTAGAAGGCTTTGCACCTGCGCGATCAAAGTCCTCTCCGCGTCGTTTCGAAACTGTCGTATTGATCAAAGCTCGCCGCCGCCGGGCCAGCCAACACGACGTCCCCCGGCCTCTGGCCTTCTTCGAATAGCGCGCGGCGACTGCGACCTTCCATCGTGCCGCAGACCTCTGCCTCTACGCCCCAGCTTCATGGCGAATTGCGGCCGCCCTCGCGCCCCGATGAAATAGGCTTTGCGGACGGTCTCAATGGGCTTTCTGCAAGCTGCCCAGTCCCCCCTCTTTCTCCAGCCCACCGCAAATCCAACGGATATTTCGGAAACGCCGCCAGCGGCCTTGGACGGGGCCGGGGGGGGCCCCCCCTGTTTTCCCCCACAAATTGTGGCCTGCTGTCGTTGAACAAAGCGAACAGCCCGCCTCGCCCACGGTCTGGCTGCGATGCGCAGGCCGCCCAAACGAATGGAACGCCGCCCTCGATAATCTTTGGGCGCGAACCCCAGCGTGCGGCGGCGGCAATAGGCGGCGCACGAGCGTTTTGATGGTTATGCGCGCCGGGGCAGTCCGTTACACCGCGCAGAAATCGATCGACCGCCACTTGTTTGCCATGCGATAATTCCGACAATGAACCCCTTGCGCGCCAAAGACCTGCCCAGCCAAAGCCCGGTTGAGCTTGCGATCAACCGAAACGCGGATCACCCTTCGTCGGCCGGCCCTTCGCTCAGCTGCCCCCGCAAGAAAACGCCCTTTCGGTTCGTCCCACACCGATGACGGCGCGGTCCGGCCCCCCTTCGGCAAACAGCCGGCGTTTGGCCGCGAAAATAGCCGCCCTATACCGGCGTGCCGGTCCAGATGATCCGGGCTTAAGGTTTTTCGTGAACACAGCGGACACCGGGGTCAAGGTTGCGCCGCAGATCGGTCTGGTAAGCTCGACAATTCCCAACCAACCACGACCTCGCCATCAATAGCGGGCTCGATGTCCAGCACGCCCGCGTCCCCGATGGTTACCAAGCGCAACTGGTCGGTCGCCCTGCAATGCTTAAGGAATGTGTGCCACCAACGCCGATGTGGTTTGATTTTTCCGTTCGAATCCGGGATCGCGATTGATCTTTGGCACAACGTCAAAGTTGTCCCAAGCAAACGTCGCAAGCTTGAAAAATCAGCCAGATATCGTTGTCGACCGCGACGCCGGCCTCTTGTGGCGGCCACGATGAGCGGATTGGGCGCGGGGTAAGCAAGATGCGGGATTAACCGGCGAGACGATCAACCGCGGCGATATCGTCAAAAGGCAACTCCGATTTGGCCCAAGAACAACGCAATCGAACCCTTCTGGGGCCCTGGCGCGCGCCACGCGCTGCGGGGTTATCGCCCAACAGTACCGGCACCCGCGCCCCCCTGCCGCAGCGCGCGGGCGCGCAGACAAGCCCGACCGCCCGAGCCCCAGAATGGCGACCCTTTGCGCCGGTCAAACCTTGAACGGTATCATGCCTGCTCTCCTGTTTAGCGATGACGCCTGAAAACGTTCGGAGCCTCAAATGCCCCATCTTGCCAGAGGATTTTAAGCCCAGCTCAACGCTGACATGCGCGCCACGGATGACTGGGGTGATGTGGCAGCCTATATCCCGCAGTCTGGCCCTGTCGATCCCGCAGCAATTTGCGAATCGTCGTGAACCAACGGCGGAATGGCGAAGTATTTACCGCCGGTGCGTGGATACGCCGTTCTCTGTGCATCCACCAACCAAAGATTTTTCACCCTCGCCATCGCCCCTGGCAGATCCGGCCGACAATTGTGGAAACGCGTGGGGCCGCGAACTCCCGGGACTGGCGTTCAACTCTATCGTGCAGCTCGAAGCGGAACAGGGCCGCCCCGCAAATCCCTTCGATCAACGCTGGCGCGAATTGTCCACCACAGACGAAGTGCTGACGGGGCGCGAACCGCGCGAAAACTCTGGCCCGAGATCCTGCAGTTCGTGCGCGCAGCCGCGAGCGACGATAACATTCCACATCACATGAAAACAGTCGCGGCATCGAAACTGCTCCGGCCACCCGCAACTTTGGCGGCTTGGCCAGCATTTTTCTGGGTCTGGTTGGCAAAATCTGAACAATCCACCTGAAAACGCTCGGTGCAAGCGCTATTTCCACCACCTGGCGCTATCGATATGTCAGCGCGGCAACCTGGCGATGGCCGGACGGTTCCTGATTGAAACGACAAGCTGCCGCGCAATGATCCTGCCGCCACGCATCCGGCGGCTTGAACGCGCTTGATGCTGACCTGTTGGGCACTATGACGGGTCGGGCGAACTTGCCTACCGAGTGGGGCTTCCCGGCGAAAAGTCCCGGCGTGGGCCGGCGGGATCCCTTGCCATTGTCCCCGCGGCCGCGCACAGCCAATCGCGGTCTGGTCGCCGGCCTCAACCGCCTTATGGCAATTCGAAAAAAAGGCACTCCAAAGCCATGGCGCGGCTCGCCCCCGAAATGGGCTGGTCGATGCTCTAACCCCGCCCCGCTTCATTATTTGCCAAATAAACTCGGGGGAAGCGGCGCAAGGCCGCAGGGGGCTGGCCACTTTCCCCCAAAAGCAAAACGCGCCACATTCCTGGCAGGCGCGCCTTCCTGTTTTTCATCAATTTCCGATACCGGCCTTTTATGCGAACCTTGAGCGTCGCCAGACCGATTCATCGCCAGGATCACACCGAAATGATCCCAAAAGCGGATGACGATCTGCGGCTTTCGGCCCAGCCCTTTTTCTCGAGTGGTGATGGATCGGTGCCATCAAGGACACACACGTTTGCCCGTGCGTTTTAAAGTACAAGCAACCTGAATGATCACAGACAGGGCTTCGACGCACGAACGACCACCGCACAATGGCCAGTACCCAGTTCGTGTTTCGTGGACCGCGATGGCCCCCAAAGCGCCGCCAAGGGCCAATGATCGGTGTCGCCCTAAAGACAGGCAGCGGGCGGAGCGTTTGTAACCACAAGAACCCCGACCCACCGCCAAAGATTCCCGGCCGGTGACACCAATATCCCTCGCCTGTGCCCGGCACATATGTGCACGTCCAGATATGCGGTGAAAATCGACGGCGCCCCAAACGGCATAGGCGATCACAGCCAAAGCGCAACCGGCTGCAATCATCACCGGCATGAATCGCCAACCCGTCAGGCCCGTCGTCAGTTCACGGCAATTCGCCGCGCTACGATCACGAATGATCGAGAAAAGGGCACGAAAAGATAACCAAGGTGATAGCGTGTTTTTTGAAAATACGGGAAGGGCCAGCTGATTCTGCAGTTCTTCGGGGTGGAACTGGCGCCGCCCAATAGGCCGCAACTGCCGCATGGAATAAAAGCCCCGCAACAGGCGCATTTCGCGGGCTCGAAACACCTGCGGTCGTCTGCCTTCTGACCTTGGCGTAAATCATTCCGCAAAAAACCGATCGCGCAACAGGCAAAGTTCCAATTTGTGACCAGCAGCACCATCGCAGACGAACGGGTTGTCCAGCGGCGCCCCAGAAGCAGCGTCGGAGGTCAGCAATGCGCCGACAATCAGCAATCCGCACAATGGTCGGCGTGCCCGCCTTGACCGAAATGCCTTCTTGTTTTGCCGTCATCACGGGATCGGCTTGCCCTTTGCCCTGGCGTTTGCGAGCACCGCGATCAGCGGTTTTCCAAACAGAAAGCCCGAAAATCAGCGCTGTCAGAAAAGGCCCCACCGGCACGGAGGTGATGTAGCGGAAAAAGGTTAAAGAAATCGCCGCCATCCCCAGGAGGGTCAACCAATAGAGCATCGTACGCGTCCTAACTCAAAATCTAGTGGGCCACCCACCGTCGTTCCATTCGGACGCGGTGGCCCATTTTGCGGATCGTCGTCCCAACGATCAGACTAGTTTCATGGGACAAGGACCCCTTTGGCGAGACACATCCGCCAACAGTTCAGAGCCACCGACAGCCCCCGGCAACAGCTCGGGCTGCGGCCTTTTCGACGCCATTCCCCGCGTTGGATGCGCGGGCAGCAGATCAATACAAGGACTTTCAATCAGCGGGACCGACGCAAATGAAACCAGTCATCCAGTGTTTTTAGTCGCCTCCAGATGCCGCCAAACCGGCATGCAGCGCGATCTCGTCGGGGCGGAGTTCTTTCATGTTCGCCCAGATAGGCAATACGCCCTGCCCTTGCCTGACGCCGCCCGAATTCATGGGTCACGTCGGCCAGCGGCCAGCACCTCGAGAGCCGCGGGCCATCGAGGTGGGGTTTCGCGTTATAGCTATCGTCGATGAGGTTCGCGTCAGATGGGTGTCCAACAATATCCAGTTGGATTCACTTCGCGCACGAGGGCGCTTCCGCGGCCTTTATACGGGGTCCAACGTCCCAGCTCGACGCGGCAAAGCAAGGGCCAGATCAGCCCCGAATCGCCTGCGCGGAGGCCAAAGCGCCCAAAGCGTTCATCGCAAAATGCGTCCCGGTGTGCCGAATCTGAACAGCAGTGGTTTGTGCCGTCCGCGTCGGCACTCTACCAACAAGTTGGTATCCGCCCTTGCACCTGCACATCCAGCAGTTTGTCTGATAGCCATGTTCGCCGAATTCGACCGTGCGCAGGCGACGATCCCACGGCCTTGGCCATCAGGATCGCGGCATGGTTCGATATCGGCGTTGACAACGGCAACGCCACCCGGCTGGGCAGCCCGTCAAAACCCTCGCGGCTTTTTCCCACGCGATCTCGGCGACCAATTCGCAACGCCTCTAGGTGGACGGCGGCGCACCGGTGGTGATCATGGCAACCGTCAAGGCTGCGCCTATTTGCGCCAGCGGGAGAAGATTTCTCCAGGGTGGTTCATGCCGATCTCGATCACGCGTATTCGGTATCGGCAGGCATCCGCGCGAGCGCAGCGGCACGCCCCAGTGGTTGTTATAGCTGTCGACAGAGGGCATGCGGCCCGCCCTTGATCGCAAAGATCGCGAGCAGCATTTCCTTGGTCGAGGTTTTTGCCGAAGCTGCTGTCACCAGCGACGACCTTGGCCTGCGTGCGGGCACGCGCGGCTAACGCCAGCGTCCTCCAGCGCCTTGAGCACATCGTCGACGACCAGCTAAACGGGCGCATCTTCGCGACGCCGTCGGGCCCATGGGTAACCAATCAGCCCTGCCCCTTTGTCCAGCGCCATGACGTAACAAGTCGTGCCCGTCGCGCACATCCTTCGCGGCGACAAACAGATCGCCCTGGCCCGATGGTGCGGGTATCAATCGACAACGCCGTCGCAAAGACCATGCGCCGATGGCGGCGGCCACCTGTGGCGCGTTCAGCTTCTTTTGCTGTCCATTAAGCTCATGCAGTCTCCCATCCAGCGCCGCGACAGCGACCTGGCTTGTTCCACATCATCAAAGGGGAGCACAATCGTCCCCGATGGTTTTGTCCGTTTTCCATGTCGCCTTGCCCCGCGATCAGCAGCGCGTCGCCTGCGCCAATCGCGTCGATTGCCGCGCAAAATCGCTTCGGCGCGGTCCGCCGACTTCGGTGGCGTTCGGGAGCGCCTTGCATCAACGGCATGACGAATGCTTGCGGGATCTTCGGGAGCGCGGATTGTCATCGGTCCACAAAACAACCATATCTGAATGGGCCGCAGCGGCTTGTCCATCAGCGGACGCTTGGCGCGGTCACGGTCCGCCGCCTGCCCCCACGATCGCCACCAGACGCCCATCACATGCGGGCCGCATCGCCTGAAGTGCTGTGGCGATGGCGTCGGGGTGTGGGCATAATCCACAAATACGCCCCGCCATTGGTCGCGGGTCGGCGGCAAGCTGCAATGCGACCGCGCACGGTGGGTCAGATGTGGCAACGTATCAAACACATGCGCAGGAAGTGCCGCCGCAAGCGATTACCAACCCGCTGCCAAGCAGGACGTTGTCGGCCCCTGAAAGGCCGCCAATGAGGTTCACGCCGTTTCTGATAGTCCTTGCCACGATGCTCAAAACGCAGGTCTTGCTCACCGTGGCGTCAAAACGCCTGACCCGACAGGTTTCCACCATCGCAACCGTCGCGCCCAACCGTGATCGTCTTCGCATCCCCGAGCCCGCGCGATGGGCGACCATATCCACGCCTTTGGCGTATCGTCCGATATTGATCACGCGGTAACCCGTCTTCCGGCAGCACGCGCGAGAACAGACGCGGCCTTGGCGTCGAAATAGGCGTCGAAAGTCTCCGTGAATAGTCGAGGTGGGTCTTGGGGTGAAATTCGTGAACCCCGCCGCCTTGAGCGTCACACCCGTCCGCCTGCGCTGGTCGAGCCCGTGACTCCGAGGCCTCCATCGCGGCGTGAGTGATGCCGTTGGCGCGGCCGTCTGCCAAAAGTGCGGTGCAAGGGTAATCGGTTCGGGTGTGGTATGGGCCAACGGCGCTGCCCACTAGCGCCCTCCTACGCCGGTGGTGCCAAAGGTTTCACGGCAGCCAGTTCCCATTTCGATCCAGATTTGCCGGACAAAGGTGCGACAGAGTTTTCCCATTGGTTCCCGTGACCGGCGATCATTAACCTCGGGCTGTGCCACTCGAACCATAGGGCTGCCGCGCGGGACAGTGCCCTCGCGGGGGCACATCAAGTGACGACACGGGCCCACTTTGCCTGCGCCAACGTCGTCAGCGGCCAGCGCCGGCCTGCGGCGTCGGTCAGCAAACGGCCACCGCGCCCATGCGCGCGCATATTGGATGATTCGGCCCATGTACCTTGCTGCCGGGCATGGCGGCAAAACAAGGTGCCGGGCTGGAAGCCTGACGGCTGTCAACGGGCGACCGCCCTGTGAACGGGCGGTTGGCCCCCTTTTGGCGGTCAGAACGCAAGGGAGGATAACGGGAAGCGGCTGTATGCCCATGGGGACGCTTCTTTATATTAAGTTTGCTGCTGGGACAGCGTTAATACCAGCGAGGCCTGTCCGGTTCAAACAGTAGGTCGTAGCCCCAACAAGGGTGCGACGGCGATCGGACCATCTCTGGCGGACGAACGGGCCACGGCTGTCCAAACGCGCGGGTGCGGCGGCGGTTAATCGCCCGAGGTTTTTCAACCGGTTCGTCCAGCGTGACGATCAGCACATATTTCGGAATCATGGGCGGGAAAAGATGGCTAGCAAAGGTCGGATGACCGTCATCCTCAAGGTATCCGCCGCGGGGGCCGGGCTTGTCGGCCGGTCCCTGTCTTGCCGCCGATCTGGTAGCCGGGCCTTCCCGCGAAGCCTCGCTGTCCCCTTCGGTTCCACGGCGCGCAGCATGGCAGGGCATCCGCCGCTGCACCCTCTGACATCACGCGGGGGCCCACCACAGGGGCCGGATTGTTTGCGCCAGCGTTGGCGTGACCTTAATGACCGCCATTCGCGATTGCGGCCGTAGCCCTGCCCGCCAAATTGCATCGGGCTAGATGACAGGCCGTGGCCATAGGACACAGTCACGGTGCTCAGTTCCTGCCAGCGCTGCGGCAGCAAAAGGCTTACCACCGAGAGGGCTTTCGACGATTTCCGAACCCGGTCGGGCTCAACGAAACAAGGCTCTTGGAGGAACTCTCTTGCTGGCGGCCTCGCACGATCTCGAGCGAGCGAGCCGCCCGGTCCCGCGTGGAGCTGTTATAACGATGATACCGGTTCACGGACTGCTTGCCGTTAGTTTTTCCCGGGAATTCGCCAATGCGGAGCCCACCGGACCCTTCATCGGGCCGGAGGTGGTCGATCACCGGTCCCGCCGGACGATGCAAGATCGATTGCCTGCGCTGCAGCTGAAAATCTTGAAGACCGAACCCAGCTCGTACACACCCTGAACGGACCGGTTGAATATGGGCTGTAGACGCATCGCCCTTTAACGCCGCATGGGGACGATCGTTGGGGTCAAAGGACGTGCAAAGAAAACGGCGCTGATGACCTCGCCCGATGGGACGTCCAATCAAGAATAGAGGTCGCCCCCTTTTGGCGTTCATCAGCTTCATGCCGCATAGAGGATAGTTCCGGATGGCAGCCTGCACGGTCATGTCCCAGCGACCAGCTCGAGCGCTTGTTTACCATTGGCAGGGTCATCGCAGAAAATAATCGTACAAAGTATTTCTCAAGCACCGGCAACGCCGATCACCTCGGCGCGTGCAACGCGCCTCACGGCCATAGCTGGCCCCGCCGCATGATGTGCGGCAGCCAGTGCCCCGTTTGGGAATAAAAAGGCGCCATGTCCGCGGGGGCAAAACAACAAGGCCCGGTTTCGCCAATCTCATGTACCGCCTGCATTTGCTCCGGGCTGATTTTCTTTCTGAATCCACAAGAACTTACCGCTTGCCCTGTAAAGTTCACGCATCAAAGGCGTTCTTCGTTCAGGTCCCGGGAACACGCCCATAGCTTTTTCAACGGCAGCCGCCGCGCCTGGGTCAATCAATATGGTCGGTTGCGCATAAAGCGCGGTGTTGTCTCAAAGTTGGTCGCCAGCAGGTTTGCCGTTA
>Ga0163217_1024609_pt1 | contig 11019 bp, 9 predicted proteins | sample SynspAceP_FD_185933 | JGI IMG/M metagenome (GOLD analysis project Ga0163217, IMG submission 185933) | Saline lake microbial communities from Ace Lake in Antarctica - Synechococcus sp. Ace-P (PacBio error correction) | ecosystem: Environmental > Aquatic > Non-marine Saline and Alkaline > Saline ...
CAGAGAGAGATTCAGTTCCACCGGACTCGCTGCAACTGGTGGAACTCAACATTTGCAGAGTAAAAAAATTTCGGTAACGGGAAAAGGAAGTTGGGGGCGAACAAAAGCCCAAAAAAATTAGCGATTGTGCGACCGCTTACCGAAATTGGGCCCCAGGGCAACAACTTCAGAAAAAACCTGGGTGTGAGCTACACCTTGAAATTCACTCAATCTAACGAAAATCATGCCGCCTTTGCTACGCCAAACGTGGCCTAAGCTCTCATGGTGAGCGAACCAAATGGTCCCAAGGTTTGCCTCAGGTAGACAAACGCCCTCAGCAATCTGTTCCCGCATTCGCCGACGCCCCGTCACGGTTTCGTCGACAAACACGTTTTGTAGGCAATTTTCCTGGAACCTTCCTGAAAAGTCGCAAAGCAAACTCGGCAATGGCGATTGATTTTCGTTTGTGGCGACTCCTCTGGCGTTTTCGGACGAAATGTCCACAATCCACCCTCACACGACACATGAAGCTATTCCCACCAAGGTTGTACTAGCCGAGGTGCGAATGCGAGCTGTTCTGGTGAAAGATAATCCCAGTTTTCCAGAAACGTTAAAGTCTAGAACTCAATCCAGTGGACCACACGGCTTCGATGTCGGGGGCACGCGATAACCAAGTAAGTCTCTTGACAAACCAAACAATGGTCCGCATACGCTCTCCCGCCGCACGAGCAAATCAGCCTTGCGCCCAGGCTCACATTGCCAGCAACGAATCGGGGCCGAGAAGTTCTGGGGATTGCGAAGAATGTCAAAGTTACTCTCTTCGTTCGTTTTCATTCGTCCAAGACTACCATTTCTGGACGGGCCTGTTCGGAAGACTGATCTGCAGTCCGCGAGATCGAACTAACCGAGCTTTGAATCACTTTTTTTATTTGCCCTTGCGACGGTCATGCTACGCCATGTGGTTACCAAACTGGAAAACCGGAGTTCCTTGATCTGTCATTCGCGTTAGGAATTTTAAAAATCACTTTCGCGGTCGTGGCCGAAGGCAAGAACGGCGAAGGTGCTTGCGACGGTCTCTCACGCAACAGGAACCCGTAATCAACTTATAGGCAAGACGTTAGCGTGATCCCAGTGGCGGTTGCCGCGGCCGGCACGCTGTGATTCCACGATCAGCCACTCCGACGAAAGTGGTAACAATGTAAAACACACCAGGCGAACATGCGGCAGGCCATGGAGGCAAGTCGTTAGGATTTGAAGACACGGAGAGGCAACATGGCAAAAGCAACATTGAAAAGATTGAGTCGTGGCAAAGCGATAAAACGACCGGACGCACTGAGAGGTCTGCCCAAAGACTTCTTCAGCCGCGGATGACTGTTCGTCGCGTAATCGCAAGAGGCCACAACAGGAACGTTTTTCCAGGAGAAGACCCAGGCCAATCTGAATTCAAGATTTGCGAAATACGAACAGGTCTCACGCGAACCTTGAATCACTACAGAGAGCGGTTGAACTTCCGATTCGTGAATTGGGACTCAGCGATCTGAATGTTCATCGGTGGCTTTGGCTTCATCCAAAGACTCGATCTCTCCGCTGTGGCAAGGTGGAGACGCCCGAAGCGAACCTCATTTCAGTCAGTGGACCCCCGACGGAGTTGGGAAGAGCCAAATCCGGGCAGCTGGCGAGCGAGAAAGCCGACCGGTTTTCATTTCGTCCGATGGCCGCATTTACCGTTCGATATGTACGTCGTTTGTGGCTTTGTGGGTGAACAAAGTCGAGGACTTCTTCGATGCCTGCCTTGATGAAAACGGCAAGGGATCGCGTTTGCGTCGGCATCAACGTTCGCGATGAAACCGATCGATTGTGGCGGCGAACTCCATTTGGACGCCCCACGGTTTATTTCCCGCCATACTACTACGCATACAAGAGTGGCGGGACGATGGTCTTTCGGCAATTCGTCGAGAATGGAAGAGAAACGAAAAGTCGTCGCAATCACAGATGGACCTTACGTCGTTTTATCCATCGCATAGATGCTGGCGCTTTCTGTGGCAACCGCGGAATTCTGGAAAGCTTGCATTTTAACGGCTTGCTGGGCGAAGCTTGCCGACGAACGAAATAAGTGCTGTTCACCAACAATCTTGTCAAATCCTTCGCGACTTGGGCGAAAAAATTTCCCGGGCTACTCCGGCAATCAGTGTGTTGGTGTTCCCCGGTTGGTCCCGTCAGCACCGCGAGTGAATCGGCGAATGTGTTGCTTGCTGAATTCGATCGGCTTGGTTAAGCAGAAGCTCGATCCGATTTACTATGGTTCGCCTACGTCGATGATATCTTTTTTGGTTATCGAGATCACGGCCGAATTCCGCAGTGGGCAACGACGTATGCAACACTTTGGCGACGAATTCTGAACCTCTCGTTTTCCAGTGAAGATGGAAGCTCATTGCAAACTGCGTTTGAGCTATGCGGAACATTCCTCAACTCGTGTCCAAACGAAGAAGCAGCAATCTTGCGTTGTCCGGTGAAATCGACAGGATCTGGCTTGATACGATGAGAGGGGCAAGAATTGACGCAGATTTCCCAGTGAGTGGGCGCTTTACTGCCGACCTTGACGTTTTGAAAACATCACCCACGCGGCTCGCCGTGTGGCAGCCGGGAAGCGTCCGGTGAAGATGTGAATACGCTTAGCAAGGCCCGACGGCTTGTCGTCTGAACCGACTCAGCTTTCGCGAACCTTGCGCTGAGAGATCACGAATCAACTGTTGAATTACCTTCTCGTCACAGTGCGATCCAACGGTAACGAATTCTATGAATTCGCTGAAGCGAACCGTGTGGTTTCGTCGAGGATTTCGATTGATTAACTGACTTTCCTCGCCTGTTTGGCTTGGGGCGTGGCGTGTAGGGATTGGAACAAGCTGAAGCGAATGTGAAGCGAGGCGGTTGTTCCTGACAAGACTGAGAGAGACAACAACTTGTCGGAACGAAATGAAGAAATGGAACACGTGGAAGAGATTTGCAATTGACGCTCCGGTGCTGTGATCCACGAAACGCTCATTCAGTGGCCACCCATTGATAGGCGAGAAGTCATCAGACACTCGTGCGTGGCCATCATGCTTGAAGAACTATTTCAAAACGTTGGGGTTGGGACCAAGATGCTGGCGTCTTCGCTGCTGGTTTCAAGGCACAGGAATTGTTTTGGACGGACTCGGACGAGTTTCCCATTCAAGCATGGCATTCCTTGGCTATGAACCTTTGCCTGATTGCCCCGTTACACAAGTGGTAATGGGGACATCCCGGACGAGCAGCTCAAACGATTTGCTGCGGTCTGGCGAAGTTTCTTACCGCGATATGACAAGGGACGAGAAAGGCTCAGCCTCTACTATTCCAACTCGTCGCTGACGGTTGCCGAGATCACCGAACTCGATCAAAGCACCGTTTCAGACTTGGAAACTAAAAACGGTTCGTTCATGCTATTCGGTGGAACCTGGGTCCGACTTCCAAGATCACGAGAATGGCGACTGGATCAGTACCGAGCGAGTGACTATCGGCATTGGCCAACGGAAACGAATCCCAGCTTGCCATTACGAGTCTCTTGGTTAGTGACGCAGTTGGCGAAGGCAGCGGCGAATTAAGCCGGACCTCAAGCGCTGGCGCGTTTACAAGTCACTGACCAAGCTGGTCAATTCGGGATCATTAAGTCGTAGACCCGTCCCGACTACGTCTTACTTTCCTGAAGCTTTCGATTCCCGCGTCGATGGCTACCGGGGATCGCTAGCAGCTGCTGAGCAAACGAATATCGTTGTGGCCGGGTCCCGCCCGAATATCGACGTGAGGAAACCGATGGCCAGGTCGCCGGTTTCAACGAAAGCAAGCGATCTATCTTTTGACAATCGCGTAGGGTACCGCCTCAGCTCCATACCATGATCTGGCAACATGAAAGGCATCGCTGCTTTCATCAGAGCGTTGAGGAACTAAGGTTCCAAAATTCGGAATGCAATTGGCAAGGCGATCGTTCACGCTGCTAAAAGCGTCTTTACCATTTTGGTTTTGAAGTTCGGCATTTTGGTATGGCAAAGCGAGCTAACGTAAGTTGAGAACCGCAGCGGTTTTCCGAGGGAATGGGGTCGAACCGGCCTGGTTTCGTTTTGAGTTGGAATTCAAGACCGTAGAATCGTTTGGCTCACTGGTGCGAGTCCGCATCAACTCGATGTTCATTGTTCATGGCCCTGGCAACAATTCGATAAGTACGGCGACGTCGGGGTGCGTGCCCCTTACAAGAATGCTTGGCGACGCGAACTGGCGCGAGTGAAGGGTGGAATGGATGATTAGCTCTTCGTTATTCGTCGAACTCGAGCATTGACTCAATCGTGACTTTCACAGCCACAAAATTGCCACCCTCGGGGCAATGGCAGACTTCAAGCCGACTCCTGAAGGTTTCATCGCGTCACCGTCCCGACGTAAAGTCCCGAACCGGAGCGAATATTAGATCCTACGTTTATCGCAGCAGGCAGTGTTTTCGTGGAACGCTTGGTCGACAGAACATTTTCTTATTGTAATTTGCGATTAAAACGGCATCAGTTGTGAGTAGGCGCGGATCGGTGGTATGATTTACTTAGGTTTCTCGAAAGAAAAGCACGTTAGGGACTGCACCCTTTATCTCTTGCGGCAATCACCTCAGGCTTTCCGCAACGGTTGCAATTACTGGGATGATCCCGTCGGGGCCGTTCTGAAAGTTCGTTTGCGCATCCACCGTTCGGGCACTTTTCAAATGGCCGCTGAAGTGTTTCTCGTTTCAGTTAAATGAATTGTTTTGACGTTTTCGTATGTCGAAAGTGGATTTGCTCGTCATTGTCCGAAGCTCATTCGCCCTTAATGTGAACGCAGATTCTTGAATTACTGCTTTGGTTTCGTTGTTTGACTACCCCGTTTTGCTTCTTTGGACGGCTGAGACTGCGCAGCATTCCCCTTGACTTTCTTTTGCGACTATCCGGCAATTCCATCGTGATCAGTGTTTTGGCGTTGCTTCTTTTGAATTGTCGTTCGTCATTATGTTTCCGCGCCATATTTTGTCTGTGAGTTTTTAAGGATATTGTTGTAGCGGTGTCCCGGCTGAAAGTGCTCGCTATGAAGTAGCGAATGACGTTCGCTAGAAACTCCGATACTCGATTGGCCATTGCCCGTTCGCTTTGAAATAACTGATTCAAAATACAGAACGGCGAGCCGATCGCACGAATTCAGATAGCTCTTATTCACAAGCATACGCCGTTCAAGAATCACGCAAAAGTCTTGGAATCTTGTTTTCGTCTTCGGCTGATCGCTTCGGTCTTTATATCGAGGGCAATTGCGTTGAGACGTTCGCCCGTCGATTCATCTTCAATTTCCATTTGGACGAATGCCCAGCAAATCCTTCAACGACCGAAGGCTTTTTGCTTACCTTCGCGAGGCCTGAAAGCAAGCGAACCGATACGCCAATGATTGCAGTGAGTGCCATTTTACGCGACGTTGCCGCACGAATAACACTAGCTGGTTCAGGCGTCATTTCTTCTTGAATCTTCAATAATCTGCTTCGCTTCTTGGCAACCGCATCGGGATGACCTTTGTTCCCTTGGTGAACTTTTGATGGTCCCGATTGTGCTGCGTACAGCCTCGCGGTCCGCAGTACGGGGCGGGTTACTAAGACGGTTGGCGATTCTTTGCTTTCGCTCATACTGATTCCTTCGTGTTGTCAAAGTGGCAAAAGAGCAAATGCTAGCAAAGTGTCGAACTTTCGTGCTACTCAATCATGGGCGACAGGTTCCGCAACGGTTTTTCTGTAGACTGCAGTGCGCGGTTAAGCACAAGCGTTGCGTCAGGACCGGACGGATGTTCCAAGAGCGCATCGCCATCTTTTTCACTAGCCTTTTCAAATTCTTTGTCGTCCTCAGTTTCTAGTCGTCAGGAGATTCAGTGTTGGGCAGAAAACCTGGGGGACAGGACACTTTATTGGCTCTGGCGATCGCGTCCCGTTTGGGCTAGCGTCGATTGGTGAGATTTCTCTGGCCGCTCAGACATCGAAACGAAATGCTTTGCCGTATTCAATTGCCCGAGAGTGCGCACCTCAACAGCGTTGTCGGCCTGGAAAGGCGAATCTGAGCGAATAAGATGCTGATCGTTGAAATTAATCAGCGGTCGTGAATGCTCTCTTCCAGCGGGCCGCGCATGTGTAGCGGCGATGGGTGCGGTGACCTTCGCATTGGCGTCACACAATTGGACTTCCGCAATCGTACAAAACAGCCTGCCAAAATCGCTGACCAGTTCACACAGCACAATGCTGATCCAAAGCCCAGACGCTGGCAAGCGATTCGTCTTGTGCTCGCTCTTGCTCAGCCTCAATCCCCGCCGCACCGACGTGAAGTGCTCTCTTTCGAGTCGCTTCGCATAATCGCCGTGCGAATGGGATTTCAAATCCACGTAAACGCTGCCATGCCAGCAAGGAGGCTTCATCGCTCAATCCTGCTACGAATTTCCCCTCACGTTTGATCGGCAACCGCGCATCGAGTTAATCTCAGGCTGAGTCGGTTCAATCGCAGTACCATCCGGCTTGCGCGCGATTCGGGCAACAGCAGCAAACCACCGACGATCACCACCGACGAGCCACTTCCTCGTCGTTCCACGTCGCCACAATGGGGACGTCCGGGCGTGATCGAGGATCAAGTGAAAGTGATTGCTGAGCAAACGAAAGCAAAAGCAGATCAATCCCGAATCGGCTGCGATTTGTTGCAAATACTGTTCAATCCAGGCCGTTTCCGAATGATCGAAGTCCTTCCGCTGAGATCGGGTTCATCTCCATCAGAAAACAGCGTCTGACGTGCGGCTGAAGACATGGGCGCCACGGCAACTTCGTTGGGAATCAAAAACTTCGCTCTGACTCATCCGGGCCCATCACCTCACCTCTTTGGTTTCCAAAACGGAAAACTCAACAACTCATCATTACCCCTAGAGAGTGCAAACTCAACAACCTGTCAATACCTATGTCCTGTGATTGCTGCTGTCCCTGTATTCTGCTGTCCCTGTGATTCTGCTGTCCCTGTGATTCTGCTGTCCCTGGTGATTCTGCTGTCCCTGTGAGTCTTGCTGTCCCTTGTGATTCTGCTGTCCCCTGTGATCTGCTGTCCCTGTATTCCTGCTGGTCCCTGTGATTCTGCTGTCCCCTGTGGATTTCTGCTGTCCCTGTGATGTCTGCTGTCCTGTGATTCTTGCTGTCCCTGTGATTCTGCTGTCCCTGATGATTCTGCTGTCCCTGTGAATCTGCTGTCCTGTGATTCTGCTGTCCTGGTTGATCTGCTGTCCCTGTGATTCTGCTGTCCTGTGATTCTGCTGTCCCTGTGATTTGCTGTCCTGTGATTCTGCTGTCCCTGCTGATTCTCGGCTGGTCCCTGTGATTCTGCTGTCCCTGTGATTCTGCTGTCCCTGTGATTTGTGTCCCTGTGATTCTGCTGTCCCTGTGATTCTGCTGTCCCTGTGATTCTGCTGTCCTGGTGATCTGCTGTCCTGTGAATATTCTGCTGTCCCTGTATTCTGGCTGTCCCTGTGATTCTCTGTCCCTGTGATTCTGCTGTCCTGTGATTCTGCTGTCCCTGTGATTCTGCTGTCCCCTGTGATTCTGCTGTCCCTGTGATTCTGCTGTCCCTGTGATTCTGCTGTCCCCTGTGATTCTGCTGTCCCTGTGACATTCTTGCTGTCCCTGTGATTCTGCTGTCCCTGTGATTCTGCTGTCCCTGTGATTCTGCTGTCCCTGTGATTCTGCTGTCGCCTGTGATTCTGCTGTCCCTGTGATTCTGCTGTCCCTGTGATTCTGCTGTCCCTGTGATTCCTGCTGTCCCTGTGATCTGCTGTCCCGTGATTCTGCTGTCCCTGTGATTCTGCTGTCCCTGTGATTCTGCTGTCCCTGTTGATTCTGCTGTCCCTGTGATTCTGCTGTCCTGTGATTCTGCTGGTCCCTGTGATCTGCTGTCCCTGTGATTCTGCTGTCCTGTGATTTCTGCTGTCCTGTGATTCTGCTGTCCCTGTGATTCTGCTGTCCCTGTGGATTCTGTTCTGTCCCCTGTGATTCTGTTGATTCTTGGTTGCTGAGATCAGTGCGGTTTTGCGTTTCGTTTTCGCTCGTCGCTGTTACGCGTTTCGCAGACGGCGGAATTTTGCGACCGAATCTTCTTTCGCCGAAATAAAGAAAAACAAATTTTTCTCTCTGCCACCGCGCCTATTCTGGGGTCTTGGGAGCTTATTCTAGCCGCTTCACATTTCAACAGCATTTCCAGTTCAAGTCAGGTGACGACTTGCAATCCAATTTTTTTGAAGCCTTACTTGATCACGTTTGATGGGCGTGTTTCGGTTCATTGCCATGGCTGTGGGGCTGGTCATCGGCGATCCAATAATTTTCGATCCTCGCTACAACGAAGATTAACGAATGGGAAGAAATTGGCAAAAGGCAACATGCTGTCGCAGTGGTCATCGCTTCGGTAATTCTGTCGGTCGGCTAATGTCATATGGGGCTGCTTTGGGCATTAGCGATGCTTCCTTCGGTCGGCACTTGGACATGGCGGTGGAACCTTGTTCAAGCGGCGTCACCGATCTGGATAGGCGGCTACACTACCACAGATCGTCCTACGCGCCAGTCGCCTTGATGCGCGTTTCGTCTTCGTATCAACACCTCTTACCGGTCGTGTTCGGCCAGGACAAGCGGCGGCGAACGACGGCGAGGTCGTAACGACTATCTGGACCGCATTCGCGGTCAGAGCAAGAGGCGGCGCGTAAAAAGCTTGTGGCCGACGACTACAGGCGAGACAAAGAGGGCAGAGGAAACGAAGCGAAGAAATTGAAACGACGGCAAAGCGAAAGAATCAAGTTACAGGAGATGCGATCACACACACCAGGTTGCGGCCGAATATCACGCATGGCTCCCGCGATACACTTTGCATCACGACACGTCGCACAGTATGAAGCGGTGGAACTGCTCGACAATGAAAAGTATTGGCGGAATACTGCTGTCGAAGGGCTGGTACGTTAATCTCGACAAAGACCACATCGTGCGGGTGGAGCCAATCGACATGCCCGAGCCGACTTCCGTAGTTGGGTAGATGCGGTGCAGGAGCCTTCTCGATAGTCGCACGCTTGAGAAAGTGAAAAGAGCCTTAGCATCCAATTGGGCGTCCATTAAATGGTCGAATCACACAGCGTCAACGCTGATAAGCGCTCAGGCGATGTGGATCGTCGTTAAACCTGCGGTCGCTTAACTCGCAGGCTTCCATCGACCCCAGCAAAGTTCTTTAAAAGGAGACGATGAACCAAGTCGCAAAGGTACATCGAGGTTATGCTTTCTTGATGAGAAGAGCTTCGGCGGAGGTTGTTGACAACAACCCAAGAGAATGAAATCCTCGACCGACAAACAGTGAAGTATCCGAAAACGATCACAATCGCTAGGCAAGGGCAACGTTGCATGACGCTTCTAGGCGACAGCGTTCCCATCGGATATTCTGGAACGAGATCGACGAAAGAAACATTTTAATGAACTGCGGCTATCCTTTACACTGACTCAAAGAAACGGATGTTGGAAAGCCATGTCACATCAATGGAGGGTTTTTTCAATGGGTTGGGCACTTTCGTAAGTCGTTCACCTTTGGTCCGTTTTCGTTTAACGCCTAACGATCAAGAGGTATTTCGGTATCCGTGGGGCCAAAGGGTTTCGTACTGGAATCAACACAAGGCCGTCAATACTCGTCATGTCGATACCTGGGACTGGGTGGGCGCTGGCAAAAATCAGAAAGAAGATTACAATGAACGAACTCCAGAACAAACTTTCGTATTGCACGCGACCATCAGAAATCCTCGGCATGCGAAGCAGTTCCTCGATTCAACCGATGATCGGTCAGACATAGCACGTTGCCCGATATTCAAAATTACGCGAGTTTCCGGTAAGCGTCAATGGTGACGTTGACCATGTTCAAGTCACTAAGGCTGGCGAACAAAAGATGACGCCGCACAAACTCGTTGAGTTGATCGACCGTCAATTACTTCCAATGGTAGCTTGGAACGATAGAACCCTTGTTTTTAAAACGTGCTTTCCTCGGCAAGCTGATCGGCGTCTTTGAAAAGGACAAGTAGTTCGGCCATGCACGAGACTACGATTATGAACGCGCGATTCCTTGTCGGCCTTCGCAAGTTCGTACTCCGCTTTGCGAGTTCGGAGTCGCAAGCTCGACAACGACCGAATTGGTTCTCGTCCGCAATTTGCTCTAGCTGTGCGCACCAATTTGCAGTGTTCGCATCAGGCCAGCCCGCTCGACCGAAAACGTCGATCGAGTTTTTTGAATATCAGTCGTGGGGATGCTCGATTTGGATCAAACCGAAAACGTGATTCGCAAACACTCCGCCAAAGCAACCAGTGTCGACGTCAAGACTGGGCCGAATCCCGGAATCCGACTGACTTGTCCTCCGAAACATCCCTTTGGCAGTTTTCGAATTCCATAAGCTGGAAGCGTTGCACTCTCCCAGGCCCGATACACACTTAAGTACTGCTTGACTGAATTCCTGAGATCGAGCCACTCATCAGTTGACGTTCGCTGGCGTCGCCCTGAAGATCCGTTTTGCTCTGGTGTAGCCGATCAGCAACGCGACCTTGTCTGAAGGTAATGCTGATTCGAGTTTTCTCGAAACTTGTCGTCGAACGCCGTTTGACCACGTTGGCATTCGCCCGTACGACTCCAGATAAAATTCAACTTGACTTGTCGTTCCGTTTGGCGGCATTCGCTTTTCTTTCTTATATAAGACACGTAGTCGGAACCAGCTTGCAGATAACCAAATACACCAGCCGAATAAAACCGCCATCGGAACGGTCAGAATCAAAACAGGGCCGTAGCACATTCCAAGAAGCTGCGAATGCACCCCGTGAGGGCGAATTCTCTTCAGGCAGCCTTTGGAATTTAATCTCCTTGTGAAGCGGGGGTACCAAGAGAGGGCGAATTCCTGTCAGCCGAAAATGCGCGTTGCCGTACGAAATCGGTCTCTGTGGACTCT
>Ga0163217_1006254_pt1 | contig 11018 bp, 14 predicted proteins | sample SynspAceP_FD_185933 | JGI IMG/M metagenome (GOLD analysis project Ga0163217, IMG submission 185933) | Saline lake microbial communities from Ace Lake in Antarctica - Synechococcus sp. Ace-P (PacBio error correction) | ecosystem: Environmental > Aquatic > Non-marine Saline and Alkaline > Saline ...
CCGCGGAATCGATTGGAAGAAATAGGTCCGCTTCGCCATCCGGGCTTACGGACTTGGTGCCCGTGATTTCTGCCTATCGCGAGCGGATCGGGTTTCCACTGGGTCGGCCATTCCCGATCTCGGGATGGTCTTTGCTGGACTTAAAAGGAACAGTCCGGCCCTCGAAGTCGCCATGAATGGTCTGCTGGCGACAGGCGTTATGTTCGTCGCTTAATGCCCGCCCTGCCAAAAACTGCAGGATTGCAGCGTTTGCGACATTTCTACGGGCCTATACACAAATCTTAATCCCTGGTCTGAGATGATGCCAGGTGAGCGTTTCTTTACTGGTTCCCGCAGCTCTCGGCGTTAACGAAACGCTTGTGCAATTAGCGCATTGCCTGTCGTGATTTTTACTGGCTTGGCTATCTTGGACGCTATGGTCGAAAAACCGATGCTGGCTTACAAATCCAGTTTTGGTGGAGGTGGCTCCGCTTTGGAGCAGCCCCCCCCTATGATGAAAGAACTGTGCTGCTCGACTCAGGAAGTGAACTTCACTTGCACGTGCAGATCAAAGGCCGACAGTGTCGCTTCCATGCATCATTTCTGACATGGGTGGATGCGGGAATCCCGTCTCAATCAAAACTCATGCTCCGTATCGTCTCAAGCGTTCTATTGCGCGATTGTGTAGCCTTGGATCAGTTCCGTCACTATCCGGCCCAAATCATCATGCGCGCCGAAGCAAACTCGCCTGTCTCGCAGTCGAACACGGGTTTTTTTAATAACCGAAGCCTTCTGCCTCGCCCAAACCGCGATAGCCTTAGCATTCTGCCGGATGAAGGGGAATTTGCCGACACTTTGGACCTCGTAACCCGCCCTCTGTTCGCTTTGCAGCTTCTGTATGCCGCAACACTTGGCAGACTTGGGGCAGGTAGGTGCAGCCGGAATGCGGTTTCACATTGCAGCGGATTAATGTCGGTGATTGCCCCCGCCGCTATCATTACTCGATGCAGATAATACCGTTCATGCGACGCCTTATGCGCGAGCCAAGGGCGGCCCGTCACATCACCTGGATGGCGTAAAGACCCGGCATCGCCGGTGCGTGAAAACTCATCGGTCCTAGAATATGGCTACGGTACCGATGTTCACACCGAGCGCGTCAGAACCCATATCCTCCAAACTTCCTGCGACAATACCGACAGCCAGTAATGAACCCGGTCGGAACTCTGCCGATTCCCGGGTTTTGTCGCCCGTCTTGAAGGTTGCCGTCACTGAACTTCGCGCCCGGTTTCACCGACGCCTGCGTGTTGACTTTGAAATTGTGAAGCCCCGCGCTTTTTCGAAACTGTTTTCTGCGCAAAGGCCGACACTTCCGGGCGTCCCTCTGCGGGGAGGATCCGGTCCATCATTTCGACGACGTCGTCTCTGCCCCCCGGAAGGCGAGAAGAAACTGGCGAATTCCATACCGATCGCGCCGGACCCAATGACGAGCAATCGTTCGGAATTGTATCGGCAACCATGGCTTCACGGGCCGTCAGATGAACTTGCATCGGGTTCCAAACCCCTGGCGGGATCGTCGCCGCCCGCGCGCCAGAGGCGACGATGACGTGATCGGCTGTGTAACTCTTACCGTCGACGCAACAACGGTCGGCGCGCCTTACCTTTCTTCAGCGAGGCGTGACCGGCAATCACGGTGAATCTTATTCTACTTCATCACCCGTGCCTGACACCAGCCCGAGAGCTGCGCGGCAATGTCGCGCGAGCGTTTTGACGATGGCTTTGAGGTCGTAGCCTGTCTCTGCGGACAAAGCTCCGTAAGCCGAGCATGTTGCATATGTGGGTAGACTTCGGGCGAGCGAAGCATCGCCTTGGGTTCGGGATAGACAGCCCCAGTTCAGGCAAACACGCGCCGAAGCTCAGCTTTTTCGCTCACTGCGACCTCATGCCAAGCTGACTGGTGCGGATAGCGGTGACCGTAACCTCCCGGCCCGCGGACCCAATAATAATAACGTCGAAATCAGCCATGAACATTCCTTACTTCTAGCGAGGACGCTTTGGCCAGATTTTAGCGGCAATTTATAGGATGATTCCGGCGTATGAATTCAGGTGGCTTTATTGCCACAGGCTGACGCGTCGCGGTCACTGACCGGATAATCTCCAACCGGATCGGATCGGATAATTCCTTGATCTCGCCGTGTCCAGACAGCGCCAAACGCTTCATCCATACGCCCCGCCGGTGGCGTGACTAATGCCGATCCGTTGCCGGGCCGTATCGCGTAGCTCTGCGGACGACAGGCGCTCAAACCAATACCGTCGGCGACGTCATAGCCGTTGTCAGCAGTGAAAAGTTGAAAATATTGAGGAACGCATCGTCCCGTGATCCGTAATTTCGAGCCGTCCGCCCTGTTCGATCAACGTATCGAACACGATGGCCGGATCAACGGCGGCGGCTGATCCGGATTGCGCACGGTCCAACGCGGGGCGTCGGGCACCGTATCGCGGCGGGGTAGATAAATCTTTCGAGCCAAGCCTTTCTTGCGCCGCCCGGCGTTCCGTCTACAAACGGGCTGACCAATCCGGCTATTGAGCGGGTCCGGGTGTTTCCGTGGTAAGCCGGTCTGGCCGGGACGTTTCGGTTGATCGCGGGGCCCAGCAGCGGTCCCCTACGAACGCCGACATCCTTTTCGGCCGACCCATTGGTTCGGAGCTCCTGGCTTTTAATCGGGACAGATTGCGGCCGCGGTCCTGCTGGAACCTCTGCGAAGCCTTCGCCAGCGTTTTCTTCGTCATAGCAAGATACATCGCGCCGGCCCGCGAGGACGGCGGATTTACATGCCTGCAGTTCAGAAATTTTAAGCACCCATGACGGGGCTCCGGCGAGACTCACCTGCAACCGTCGTAGGTGAGCCGCGCGAGCAACCTCAACCCGGCTCAACCGTCAGGGGAATTTCTTTTTACAGCATCATCGTGAGCGGATTCTGGATTAAACCCTTAAAATGCTGCAACCAAACCGCGCACCAGCCGCGCGCCGTCGACAACGCGGTGATCACAGGTCAGCGGTTACGGTCATAAACCGTGGCGATGGCCAAGGCCCCGTCTTTCACGACCGCGCGGCGGTTCGCCAAGCGCCAACTCGACCAAGATCTCGCCGTGGGTTCATTGGATGATGGACCCGCCCGAAATTCGCGAATGCCGAACAAATACCCAAATTTGAGATCGAGAAACTTTCCCGCCCTGATATTCTTGGGCTTCTAAGCTTGCCGTCTCTCGCCGTGTGGCGAGGTCCCTTTCATCTCAGTCCTGAGAATGGTCGAGGAGACCTTTATTCTCGGCCTGCCCGCACACTCGGGTTGTGATCAGACCTGGGCGTTTCGCTGGCCACAGCGACGGCCACGAGATCGGCATTATGGGTGATAGGCGATGCCATCCGCCGTATAGCTGGCATTGCTTTCAGGCCGGCCCTGAGCGAATAAAGCGCAGGCGCGGATCACATGTCCATTGACGCTGATCCTTTGACGCCTTCCGGGCGCTTGACCGTTCAGGTTCCTTGCGCATTGGCTAACCAAGAGCGTCGATTTTCGCATCAACCGTTAGGCGGGAAAGTCTTGGCAACAAGTTGACGTGGAGGACGTTAGGCGGCGCGCGATGAATCTTCTGGCACACCGTCGAGCGTTTTCCAGACGATAGGCTTTTTCAGGCGCGATCCCCCTTTTCGAGAGTGCCTCAGCGCCTTCCTTGCGCGCGGAAGGCCCACTTCGGGTTGTGGGTCGCGGGATCAGGTTGCCGGAGCCCGCGTCTGAATTTAGGCTTAGGCCGCGGTTTTTCTTTCGGTGCAGACTGCGCCCGCTTCGACGTCCGCTTTGAACAATCCGAACCCTTCGGTTCCCGATCCAGAGATAGAGGCCAGATCAAAGTCCTGGCTTGTTCCCGCGAGACGCTTGGCTAGTGGGACGCGAATATCCGGTCACCCGATGATGTATGACGCGGACGGGGCCGCCGCAGCCGCAGGCTTCATCAGCGGTCGCCGCTTTGGTTTCTGGGCCCGGTTTCGGCTCCGGTGGTCTTCCTTACGGGCCTCAGCCTTTGGCGCCGGCTTTCAGCCTTTCTTCGCTGTCGCCGCCACCCGCGCCTATATCCGTCCAGCGTCACTCGCATCCTCACCCTCTTTCTAACAAGCAAAGCAATCGGCGCGTTGGAACTTTCACACTGCCCTCGGACCCGGCTGCAACAGCAATTTGGCCCAAAACCAGTGCCTTTCGTCTACGGCCTTCGACTTCGCATTGTCGCTTTGTCGTTTCGATCTCAGCAAGAACATGTCCCAACCCGAGCGACCGTATCGCCTTCTTTCAATTCACGAGCCAGGTGGGCCAGCGGTGCCTCCTTCCATAGGTCGGAGACAGGGCGGCATGAGGAATCAATGGGCAATTCGACTCTTTCGGGAATTGGAGGCGTGGGTGCGCAGGGATCTTGGACGGACGAAGACTTTTGGAACGCGCGATCTCCCACTGCCCATGCGGATTTTTCCACGGGGTTAGCGCATCGTAGAAACGATCTGTTGAGCGGAACATCACGGTCGGCAATTACGGCATCGGCCACATCCGATATTCATGAATTTTCGTGGCCGTCACGGCGTCGGGGCCTCCGGTTCTGGGTGTTGCAGACCAGTTCCACGATCACAATCGCTCATCTTTTCTGGCCAGCAACCGCGTAGATATTCTTTCGCCGTCATCATTTTTGGACACGCCAAACACGACGCTTCATCGTTGAAAAGCGCGGCGAATCCGCTCAAAACTGGCCCTGGCCCCGCTGTCCCCTCAAAAAATAATCCCATCACGGCCGGCTTTGCATCTTGGTGCGATCAGAGAAAGACGGCGCCGTCCCATCCGACATAGGTTCGGTGACTTCGCTTCTACAGAACACGCAACGCCGCACAGGCCAACGACCGGCAACCCCCCGGCCAAAGCAATTTTCAAATACTGCCATTCTCTCCTCCTTTTTAAATCCACGCCATTCGCTGGGCCACGGCGATATGAGGTTTCTGGTTAGTCTTTGTAGCACACAGCCCGCGGCCGCCTTCACAATCCTCTGTCCCGGAAGGCTTGGGCTTCTAGGTTTGGCGCGTAGGGGACGCGGGACGTCCTTTTTTGGGGTGCACACGCGCGGTGGGCGCGAGATAATCAAAGGCTTTCAGCCCACGACCACGCGCCGCAATTTCCCGCGCAACCGCCGGTGCTGTCCCAAACCTTTCTTCGGCCGCAGACGAAATGCCGGTTTGGTTTTCTTGACGGACTCAAATAACTGTAATCCTGTGTCGAGCGGACCGCAGCGGTCCGCGCATGGTCGATCACTTCCGCGTCAATTCCCCCGTCTTTGAGCGAGGATTTCCAGCATCGCTTCGAGGGCGCGATTGCCCCATGCGGGAATGCGCCGTGATGGTCACATCCGGCCTTCGGCGGCGGATCTTCGCTTGCCAATCGGAATGACGAAATCATCCATGTCTTGGGCACGTCGAAGCTTTCGCCATAAATCAGCTCATGTTCAGAATATCGACCGGTTCGGAATCGCGGATCGCGGCTTTGGAGCGGCCCTTTGGCATCTGCCGCATCATAAGGCGCGACCCCAATTTTAGGCCCGCCAACATGCGCGTCCATTCTAGAATAATCTTGGCTGTGCTGCGCCCCCGACGCGAGACGCCGCGCCGGTTCGGACCCCGAAACACCCAATCGCGGCACGCCAATCTGGCCGCCGGACATATGAGTGTTTTGCAGCGGGAGTTGATGACATGATCGATGGCGCTGCAATGGCGAAATTCCACGTCATGAACTCAACGATAGGCCGTAACCACCGAAGCCGCGCCGACACCGATCCCGGCAAAGCCCATGTCGGTAATCCGGCGTATCGATCAACCCGTTTCGCGCCAAACTCTTGCAGTAATTCACGAGGTGACTTTGTAAGCGCCCTGATATTCGGGCCGACTTCTTCGCCGCATGACGAAAACGGTTTTCGTCGCGGCGCATTTTCTTCGGCCATCGCATCGCGCAGAGCGTTCGCGCACAGTGGTCGAGATTCATCTGAAATATTGGTCGGGATATCAGGGTCATTGGCCACGCTTTTGGCCGACGGGGGCCTGCCCTTCGGACCCCATCGGATCTGCCGCATCATTTTCGGGGGTGAGCCGGACCAAGCGCTGCCGGGTTTAATCATCACCTTTATCATCGGCTTTGATCTGGCCGCGATCTTGCTGGTTTTTGCAGCTTTGTCGGGCGCGACGAAGATCGTCTGAGCCTAGTCGCCCTCTCTTCCAGCAATTGCGCAATTCACGACGGCCCAACTTTGACGCCTTCAGTGCCTTCCGCGACCAGCCTTTGCCTACCGTATACCCCTCTATCGATGGCCTCGCTTCCCAATTGGGTCGCCTTATCGGTCTCAATCTCGCAGAATATCGCCGGATTGCACCGCTTAATCGCCTTCCTTCACCATCCATTTGGCGAGGGTGCCCTCCTCCATCGTCGGAGGACAGGGCCGGCATCTGAATTCCGATAGCCATTAGGTGATTTCAGCTCCGACGCAGCAAGATGAAAATACCAACGATAGAAGCCACGGCCCCAAGCGATCGTCCCGCACACGGGCACGCCCAACCCAGTAAAGCGGGGCGGCAATAGGCCAGTCGTACATCAGAAAGAATAAAGGCTGGCGCCTAGCGCTGCATAGGTGGTGGTTTCGGTTGAATAGACGTGATCATGATCAAATGGGAGAACATGATCATAGCTTCGTGAAGTTGGCCTTGACCCGTCTGGCGGCGCGCATGGAGTGTCGCCACGTCGTCAGTTGGCATATCGTCCACGGCGACGCGAGGAGATGCCTAGTTGTCACCTTCCCGGAGCCAAGTGCTTGCGGTGCCTGAAACACGAATCATCGCAAGGTAGAGTTATGACGGCCGAGAGCAGATAGAGTTGATTTTCGGTTGGCAATCGTTTACGCCTTCCCGTCCGATCAGAACGTCGGTCCAAAGCTTCAGACGGATCCGGCCTCGGCTTTTCCCAAATCGCCAAGTCAGCGCAGTCCTTACCGCCCCCGCTTTAATGTCTTTTGGGTCGATCGACTTGAGTTTCGTCTTCATTCGGGCCCAACCCTCTTGAACAAAACCGCGCTTTTCAGGCGTCAATGGGGTCGGTGAATCAGCGGCCGGGTCCCTTAGTGACTTCATCCCGCGAGCGGTATTTGGCCGGATCTGACATGGAGGACGCGCGATATCGGTAGGTCTTCATTTCCAAATTCATCGCCCTTGCCAGAGCGGGCAATGTTTCATCGCGTCGGCGGCTGCTCGCGGCCGGCAGAACATCCATAACGCGTCGACCAGTTTCCCTTCGATCTCGAAGGAAAATGCCGCTGGGCCTTAAACAACTTCGGTTTTCGGCCGAGGCGGCGCTGGTACGCTCCCGGTCCATCGATATTGGTTTGTTTATTTTCCAATCACAAAGACGACCGGCAGGTTCCCACAACTTCCGCCATGTTGAAGGCCTCATGACCTGACCTTGGGTTGACGCGGCCGTCACCGAAAAAGGCGAGGCTGACGGCTTTATTGTCGAGATATTGGTTGGCGGAAGGCGAGAACCTGCCCCATCGGGCACTTGGCGCGCCGCACATGCCGTGGCCGGCCCCATAGAATTTCTTCTCGGTCGAAACATATGCATCCTGAGCCACCTTGCCCTTTTTGGGAATTAGCCCGTGGCGCGACCCCGTCGCTCGGGCCATTCACGCCCTTTCGGGTCGCATGTCCGAGCGCCAACATAATGAACCCATGATCACGGTATCCCGTAATTCATCTGGGTCGCCATCTTTCATCGCGGCTTTTGCAGCCGGTCAACGACGGCTTCCCTGCCCGATAAATAGAGGTGACAGAAGCAGCGATCTGGCCCATGCCCGTAAGCTGCCGCGGCGCGTTCCTTCGAAGCGGCGGGATCAGCAGCAATCGTCTCGTAAATAACCGAGGAGGCTCTCCTTGTCCGTTTTGCGAGCCTCTGGGCTCGTGGTTTTTCTTTGGATTCTTTGCCATTAGGCGCCTCGACAGCGGTGTCGGAGTGTCGTTTTCGGGGATTCAGCGGCACTTCTTTACATGCCTCTTGCCTAAGGGTCAAGCCATATTGTGATTTCACCTGGGCTTTGCCACGAACAAACTCTGGGTCTGCCTCTATATCAAGCGCGTCCAAGTCTAGCCGAGTCAGCCGAGAGGCAAGTCGACATCAGCTTTGCAAGAGACTCACGGCGGCGCCTCCAAAGCGGCGAGCTTCACCTCCCAAATGCTTGCCCGTTCCGGTAATGCTTCCATCCACCGACTAATCCTTGGCTGCCCGACAGCGCATGGAATCCGAGCATAGATAAAGGATGAGCAAGCCGCAGCAGGCGCGCGGCGCTTTGAAATCTGGAAGTTTGATTTTGGTCTCCGCAACATGACCCTGCCAGAATATGGCGGATCAGGGTTTACAACGCGGTAAAGACTTCGCCGCAATCGGGACGGGAAGTCACCAGTTTTTTAGACTGACTGCGTCCGCATAATGCGCCATTTCACCCAGCTGGTTTCTTCAATGCGAGAAGCTTGATTTATATTTGGCCAACCGTCAGACAGCGCAAGCTGCACTGTTTTTGATCTGCCCGCAAATTCGTCGCGACGGCGGATCCGCAATCGTCGTCTCCGATGTTTCGCCAGAGCGGTGGCTCCATGCCAGCGGTGAAGCCTGCACGGTGCGCCATTATCAAACGGCGTCTAAGGTCTCCGGATAATGTGGCCGATCTGTTGACCTTGACGAGAATAGAGGTGTGGCAGCCCCCATTTCGATGCCGGGATTTGAGGCGTACTGGGATTGGTGACGAACAAATCATCGCGACCAGCTGAACGCGGTCGCCGATCCGGTTTTGCACTTTCCCCCGCCTGTCGCAATCATCTTCAAGCCAATGCCCTTCGATTGAAATAATCGGATAGTCATCTGTCAATTTAGCCAGATAGTCGACGGAATTCGCTAGAGGTCAGGCTCTTATTTTCGCCCTTCCCAGTTCATAACGAACCCTCTTTGGAAAACTCGGTGAAGCCACGTCGAGCCGCGAGGAAAAACATCCTCTCACCGCTTTTAGCCAGCCGCTTCGCGATTGCCTTGAGTATATAATGCAGCGCAATCGCGTGTGCCTGGACCAGATTCGGCGCAAAACCGCCTTCATCGCCGGACATTGGTATTGTGACCATCCGGCCTTGAGCTTGGCCTTGAGCGCCGTGGAAAAATTTCTGCGCCACAGCGCAGGGCCCTCAAGAAAAAGCTCTCTGCCAACCAACCCGGCATGACCATGAATTCTGCACATCATCGGATTGTTCAGCATGTTCACCGCCATTGATAACTGTTCATCCATCGGCAAACGGGGCAGAACATGTGCGTTGGCACGCCGACATAGCGGTAAAAGCGGAACTTGCGAGATCGGCGACAGCCTTAGCCAGTGGCCAGCGAAACGCCGAGCCGTGGCAATTGGCTCCGAGACGGGCTTTTGTTTCGTCCCGTCTACCTGTTTGAGAATTTCCGTCAAGATAACGCGCTGGTTTTAGGTCCAAGCCTTCGATCGTATCGGCATCTCCGTCATTGACGTTATTGACCGCCTTGCGGACGGCCCTTGCCTAGATAGCGATCCTTGTCGCCATCGCGCAGTTTCGACCGTCATGCGCACCCTCGGACGCACCACTTGGGCACAGCGGCACGACCAAAGCCGCCATCATTGAGCGTGATGTCGACTTCAAGTGTTGGATTGCCCCGATGTCAAGGATTTCGCGCGCGAAACCCGTTTTCGATCTCACGCAATAGGAATCCCCTCTTTCAGTCGTTTTATGGAAAGACTAGTCTTCCGGCCTTCAGGACCTGACGGCCGCGACTAACATGCCGGATTTCAGATCAATATGATGCGGCACGACGCAGCCTCGCCCGCTATCTTTTGTCTTCAACATAGACGAAATTTTTGCAGCTTTATCGTGGAGAGCGGCGGCATGCCACGACGCGAATTGCTGATCTACTCTTAGGGACCGCCATGGTCGCCTCCGTCGTTAAAACGTAATTCGCGGCGTCCCTTGCCCTCTAACAATAGAGGTCGAAAGCCGCGTTCTTTTCGCGCGCCCCTTAAAGCGATCGCCGTGAAGATCGCAAGTGTTGCAGCCAGTCTCTAGCTATCTTTCACTCTACCGCGCAGAAGACTTGAATTTTCTCTGCCGCCGTTTTGCGCTTGACAGCACGACGTACAGAGCTTCGTGACGGGCGTGTCGGGGCGGCGCGGTTTGTTCCCGATGCAGAGCTTTGCGAAGGCAGACCCGCCAAACGCTCTAAGCGCTTAGGTCTGATTGCGGTGAAGCTGCGGTGGCGGTATCACACACTGTATAAGGATCGCCCTCTGTGAACTGGGTGATGCCGCCTGTCAAAGAATGATGAGAACCCTGCGCACACGAGCCCCGTCCGCCCAGCCGAACGCAATCGACATAGGCACGAAGCCGAGCGGGGGCCGAGTTTGGTCCTATTGACCGACTGCCCACCGGGGCCAGAGCTGGGGCGCAACGGCGGTCAACGCTCATACGCCTTAGCGGTACATATAGGCCGTTTCGAATGTGAAGATCCGCCATCCGCTTTCCCCTACAGCATTCGCGCTAGAACAGACGCATATAGGAGGACGTATTTAATCGGAATAAACAACATGGAACAACCCCCAATGGAAATACGCGCTCTTCTTTTTTGGCCTTCCACTTCTGGTTCTCGCCGCTGTTGCGAACGCGCGCCCTGACGCTTCGATGACAGTCTATCGTCATTTGGAATTTGAGAAGTTCACCCTCGACAACGGGCTAGACGTCATTCTGGCATGTTGAGAATCTGATCCCATCGTAGCGATCATCTGGCCGACATGTCCGGTCGGCCCGTGGGGTTGAGGGCAAAACCTGGCTTCGCGCAGTCTGGTTCGAGCACCCTGTTATTCCTCGACTCTGAAAACTCGCTTGGCGGCCTGACCTCTGAACACACGGATCG
>Ga0163217_1083326_pt1 | contig 11018 bp, 7 predicted proteins | sample SynspAceP_FD_185933 | JGI IMG/M metagenome (GOLD analysis project Ga0163217, IMG submission 185933) | Saline lake microbial communities from Ace Lake in Antarctica - Synechococcus sp. Ace-P (PacBio error correction) | ecosystem: Environmental > Aquatic > Non-marine Saline and Alkaline > Saline ...
CAGTAATGGGTTTCCTTTGGGCGCACCTAATTACCCGATGCGATAATTGATTTTTAAGCGCAAAATAGCCCTACGTGGATATACGCGTTCGGAGTTAGAGTTTTTTAGTTTACCAGTGATGCTCTTCCTCGTTTATTTCATTCACTATGTATTTGGATTTTCTCAGGATCCCGCTATAACCATTGAACTGGTCAAATCGAGTAAACGGAGGCTTAATACGCGCTTATTTTAAACGACGGGGTATTTGGAGCGACTTGTCTGTAAATCGGTATATTATTTTTTGGTGGAGACTGCACTTTAAGTGGCCTTAACGTCGCTATGTGGTGTTAGGTTTTTATTGCAATTTACATCTCTTTATGTCAACGGCTGCCGATTCTAGTACAGATGCAATAGGGGATTTATGTGTTTAAAGACCTTCAATGGTTGATATCACAAGAAGGTACTGCGGTTGCCTAAAAAAGTTCTGCATGGGGAACGGATCATTGTTTTTGGGTTGACATGGCAAATATTTTATGGTTAAAGCACTGTATGAGAAGAGTTGCGGGTAATAAAGTAAGTCTTTGTCACTTAATTTGGGGGGGGCGCTTCCAGCAACGCTAATTATACTGTGCTGGTAGTTTTTCACACTTGAATGTAATGGTTTAAAGAAAAATCCATCTCTTATTAAAGTAAGCGTTCAGTGATATCTGTAAAGGTGAAAAGTTTTTTTTAAAAAAGCTTAGTGCACAGCATTAAGCCTTTCTGCTCTGTTATGGCATAGATGATTTTAATGTAGGTAGGAGGAATGTTGTGATATAAATGCATAGTGACGAAATAAAAGTATTATTTTGACACTAAATATATGGTCCTTTTTACACTAACACTAAGCTTTGGAATGAATATTGTTTAATTAGTACTATTTTAATCGATCTCAAAGGATGGTAATGAGATCCCACCTTTTAATAGGACATCTCATAGCTATATAAATAGGTAACATGAGGTGAATTATGAAGTGAAAAACGTTTTATAACACCGTATGAAGTTTCAACAAATTAAGCCGTTAAACAAGTCAACTAGAGCGCTGCTAATAAGATTGCAGAAGTGGCTGAGTCGACCCTGGCGTTTAAGTTACATAAGTTATGCATTGATTGGAATTGCCCCGAGTACAGCAAGCCTGAAGCGAGCAAATAAATAAATGGAGAGAATTCAGCTTCTGTCAGAAGATACCGGGCTGTGTTACGGGTGACCGAACGCAGAGGGACTGTCTTATAAAGGAGGCCGGCGTGTACTTTGCCGGGGAGTCACCAATAGAAAAGTACACGTTCCACTAATTAAATCACGGCTTTCTATCGACGAGCTAGTTGTTGCTCGTTGTGTCGAACGCTTGCAAGTCCACTAGAAAGCGGTTTTATGGAATGCTTCTCTGGTTTACGTTGGTAAACCAAAAGTCGGACGAGACTGCAAGTAAGATAGACGAAACTTGCCATCACCATTAAAAGACATTGGCTTGAGGAGTGGTTGTGTTTACAGCTACCGTAGCAAACAATCATTAATAGATCTAAAGGAGTAAGGTTAAGTCTTGTATGGAAAGAATCGAGTGCTAAGGGTGAAGCGCGCGAGGGTATTAATAGTCACTACCTAGGCCTCTATATAACGGAGAAGCCATGGCTTTTTGATCGAGTGGGTCTCTGATACGGTATATCTGACTCTCCAAAATACAACTAAATAAAGAGAGTTTGTTGTCACAGAACCAAGATCAACTATGGGTAACCGATTTTAACGTACATCCGGACATAAGAAGACTGGCTTACGTGACCGTCGTTGTGGATCTATTTTCTAGATTGATCGGGAGGGATTGTGGTCGAATGAGAATTTATGGCGACAGCGGAATCGTTATTGATGCTTTATGGGCTATTTGGCGACGGAGCCCACAAAAAAAAAGTACTGGTACACTCAGATCAAAGGCGCTCATATACCTCAAAAAGATGGCAAACCTTCTTTAAGAGATAATAAACCTTGAGCCAGTATGAGTCGTCGTTTGGTAACTGCCATGATAATGTCTGTTGCGAGAAAAACTTTTTTCAGTGTTAAAAGAAAGAGTACCGGCAATCGAAACCTACAAAACAAGAAGTGATGTTCCGTTCAGAGATTTTTGATTATAATCGAAAATGCTTTAATATCAAGCGACACCATGGATCAAATATTAATGGGATTAAATCGCCACTGCAATATGAGAGGCGAATATTTTACGTGAGGCTAGAAACTGTCTAGAAACTGGGGTCCATACCAATCTAGTGCAACTTTATGGGCGACACTTGGTGTAATGAGCTAACTTGGACTTCCAAGAAGTTTGCTAGAAAGTAGTTGATCAAACCCAAAACAGCGCGCTAATGACGCTCTATTTGGATTTTGCATTTCGACATAAAACAAAACCCTCAATGCTAGTTACTCCACTATTGAGGGTTTACTTCACATTATCAAAGCATTACTTTTTACTAAAAAAGTATGTTTTAATTGTTACCCCCACAGGTGAACTTCAATTGCCCACCTCTTTTGCAAGAGTGGCTTTAAGCACATAGCTCTATCAGCGTCCTCTGCTGAATGCGCAATAAACTACTTGGAATATGATTGGCTTTTGTGTCGTGGCCATAATTTGATCACATCTACACCGTTAAGAAACCGCATTCAATAATTGGCCACTCTGGTGTCGTAGAATTTGAGAGCGAACGTGTCATTTCTGAGTTTTGACAATCAACCAGCCTTCCCACGACCAAATATCCCATATGCAATCAGCTTTTCCTGGACAAATATTCTCGACCAAATAATAATCGCCCGCCTTTAGCAATACCCGTAAAGACCCACCACCAAGAAAGGAAAATACATTTGTGGCTGTCGCATAACTTCTGAGCCAGACCATCCGCCTTCGTGATGAGCTGGAGGAACGGCACCCGAAATTTCAAACACCCAAACATAATTACTGCTGCTGCCTGTCGGGTCAATGAACCCCAGCGAATATCAATGCAAGGTATTTCAACTGGTTGACCTAGTGCTCTATGCAAACGGTGTAATTAAAATACCATCACCCCGGCACATTCATCAACTTCATTAAAAATGGGACGAATAGCTTGACCTTTGACGAATTAACACTACCATCTGCCCGTTTAACATCTGGTCAATCTTCATTATTTTAACATCCTTCTGCCTAAGGTCAGAACTGGAAGTAGGTCTTTCATACCTTGTGATTACGAATACCAATAGCTTTCACAACCAAACTGATCTGGCTAAACGAACAGCCGCGATATACATTCGACATTGATTTAGAACTTGGAAGATTCAGTTAAGTCTGTTTGATGGATTTGGGCGCAATATGAAAAAGTCATTCTTTATCTAGCATCCACTGGTAGGCGGCAACGAGCCTCTTCTTCGGAAAACTTGTAATGTATGTTATATTAATATGTCTGTTGTATGAGATAAACGCTCCTTGAAAAATCCCATAGGCATTAGTAGTTCATCAGGAAATAAAATAGGCGTTTGTACATCCCCATAACAACCTTCATCAGAAAAATACACCCAAAATCACTTTTAATTACGACGAATATCTTCTACAATATTAGAAACTAACTCGTGAGTCAGTTCTATTCATTGCCTTTCCATCAAGAATCTAACATGAGAAGTATCATGAATTAATTTTTTCCTGTGCCTAGCCACTTCTTTCAGACCAAAAAAAACAAAGAAAGAAATCATCTTCAAATAACTTTCAAAGACCAAATAGTAGAATAATTATCCTGAGCTTTTAAGTCATTCGATGCGTTTATATTCAACAAACCTTACTAAACGCACTGGATACTGTTCCTGGAACAATTGCAACTGTCCAAAAATAAGGTCCTCTATGATAAGTCAACCAGGTAAAACTGATGAGAATATTGCCAAACCGCTTCTGCAATAATTAAGGGTGCATCTCGATCAAATAGTAGCGAATATGTCCCATGCCTTCACGGCTGACTAGAATGAAGCCGTGTCCTTCTGGGTTTTTCAGGAATTGGGCCCTAATTTAATTCATGCCCTAATACCGCTAGAAACTTCGGTAAGGCTTTGTTTCCATTCGCTTTTCGCGGTAGGACGCCAACAAACGACGTTTTGCACTTATTCTCTTTAAATCACAACTGGCGACTAATATAATTTGGCTCATTAGTTAAGCTTACTCACTTCTTGTCCATAACAATCATGGGACATATAACTCGTAATAAATCGTACCCTTGCATTTTCGAAACACCTTGTATTTATTATTGTGATAAGTCCTTGATTGAACCAGCTCTCGGTTCGAAACCAAAATGCCCTTGACCGAACATGAGGTGCATTGCTTGTGGAAAGGTAAGGACACAATTACCTGCTGCCACAGCTGCAAACATAGCGCTTCCTAGCAATACTGGCTCTTGCTGCGCCGGAACCAAAAATCTGGCAACCAGAAAATCAGCAGTCAGCATGTTCTCGACATAATAGCCAAAGTGGTTATTTCGCTAAAAACACCAGCTACAACTTCATTAATCTGGGTAATTCTATAACTAGCCTGGAGATCGCATTTCTTCCAATTATTGACGTGTGCCGGTCAAGCCAAAGCCTGCACGGTTGCAGGTAATCTGAGTGCCAAATCATCAATGAATCTGAATGTAAGCCTAAACCGCCATAACTGCACCCTTTCTCCAAGGTTCCGCTGCGGTGAAACGAATTTACATGAAAATCAGGCTGTACATGACGATTGGAAGTTAAGAAGTGCCGTTTCTTTACCCATTTTAACGAGTCCTATCTTCAAATTAAAAATCAGAAAACTCTTTGCTCTTGTTTTATTCGCCTCTAATATTCCAAGTAAAACAGATGCACTATGACGTAGATAACAGCATCAATGAGTGCACCCCGCAGGCAGATTGGTCCCCTTCCAAAGCCCACAGATTTCGGCCAAAAGTCATCCAAATAAGGTCCCCAGACTCCCAGGAACAAAAGAATTAGGATAGGATTAAAAGCAATATGACAAGTAGATGTGCCGCAATCAACCGCCAAGCGCGAAAGTAATAGGGATTTTACCTATGTCTAAAACCCCAATGTAACCAAAAGCCGCACGCAGCATAGGCATGATCAAACTAGCAGAAACAGGCGATGACCTTCAACCAGTCCAAGCTCTATAGCTGCTTGTTTTGTTAGAAATGCCACAGGTCTCGCCCGGTAAGCAAAGCCTCGAGCCAATTGATGCATATTTAATTTTTGCTTAATCATCGAAGTCGCGATGGCGCGAAGAAAGATTCATCCCCAGCCCTTCTCCAGCTTTAAACCCTTTGTCCCAAAATAAGGTCCACTTACAAACCGTAGAGCAATAACGAAAACGTATCTGAGTATTTGTTGCTCGATGCCCACAAGCCAATCAGGCAGATCCCAAAATTGAGCGGGCCTTACTCGCAGGCTTTGGGCGGCAATCTCGCTTAAGCCAACGTAGTTTCGGTAGTTTCCATTCAGGTGAAATTCGACACCAACGTAATTTTAAAACAGCACCGCTGATTGGCCATTAATTTCGGAATCACCGCCGTCATTATCGCTGCTGTGGTCCATCCATGAAAGAATACCACGTTTTTGTTTTACGACGCCTTCTGGATCAAACACTAACCGGATCATTCTTGTGCGTCCGGTAAGCACCAAAGATAACAGGTTGCCATTCGTAAGCCAAGCCCATACAACCTCATTGATTTATATTAGCCTCAGCCAAACGCCGTCTTAGTTTTGCAATAACAGAAGACCAAATTCCAAATATCTAAACTACTTTTGTGTGTGCAATGTTTCGTGGGGGCCATAAGTCCTCATATTGCAATGAGAAGCTTGAACGCTTTAAACAACCTTCTGAAATCAAACACAACCGCTCTCCGCGCTATCCAGCTGCCAACATGCGATACCTATAAAAAAGGCATATTGTTATTTATCCCTATATTTGTTTTTATTCGTCATAACGCCAAAGCCCGCTCTCTAGCATTATTATAAACTGTCATATCCCATAGATTCCAATTGCGGCATTTCGAGGTCACGCGCTAAATAATTGCACTTGATGACTAAATATGATTCACCAAAATGCTGCTGGCAGCGTCAATGGAAATTGTCAGACGCAAATAATCTAAATTTTATTAAACCAGAATTTCGAATATTATTAATTGTCATACTTGTTGAAACTCGGAGAAGCTCGTTTCGTCGGTTCGATTTCAATAAGTAATGAGTGAAACCTACTATCAATTTCTTTGTCCTCTACGAAGCAGCTCCTTATGTGAGCACCAGACTTAACTGCTTCAATAACATCCAGATGTCACTCTCAACAGTTTTTTTTGTTTCGACGCAGGAACAGCTCATCAAGAGATGTTTTTTAAGGCAGCATGTAAAACAGCTATCTCTCTCTAAAGCAGCACGCATTTTGAAGGCTCACGAATCATTTGTAAATCAATTGCAGTATCATGATGCCATTTTTGAGGTAAGACTTGTATAAATCAAGTATTTGCAAACTGCAATCTTGGCAAAACGCTCTCTCAAAGGCGCCAATTGAGAAAGTGGAAGGCATTAATCCAAACGCAATTCTCTCTGACTAACCATCCTGACCAGGCCTAAGTCCCGCCCCGTCTAAATAATGCTTGTCTTTGAAATTGATTCGTAAGCAACTGACGCAACACACACAGACGCAATACGGTTTGTGGCTTATGGTAGGGAGAAGCCATACCGGTTATGAAATTCAATTTTTATAGCGCCACAGTTAAGTACAACTTCTCGAATAAACAATTAAGCATTTAATTCTATCTTCAGTTTCGTAACAAACAATGCATCAGAAACGAGGTGACAACCGGCGGTAAATGGGGCCTTAAAAAATCCGACACGCTGATTGTACTTTTTTTGCTAACAGTGCTTTTAATGCAATTAGGCCGCCGTGACGCTAATCAACAATTTCTATTCTTTTTTGCCAAGGCTCGTGATTCAAATTCTTCATACAACTCCCCCTTTAATAACAAGATCTCACACAACAAGCAGGAAAATTATGTGTGTGAGGAAAGTCACTTCCAATCATACCAGGCACACTCCACCTAGCTAACTAACCATTCGACTCAAAATTCGGTCATGACACCTGTAAATTCGATAAATTGGGGAATGATATAGAAATCAATTCACTAATCCACCTTGCAAGATCCCCTGTTGCAGCTCCGTTTATACCTATAATACGACCCCTAAAACGAAGAGCACATACCTTGAACAAGGTCGCAAGGAGTAAAAGGAACACCCCACTATAAAAGGGAAACGTTATACAATATAATGCCTAAGTCTGGTGAACCCTGCCGCCAGCAACTACAGCTTCCATAAAAAGCCACAATGCCAATCATTACAAGCAGGCTGATAATAAAACAGGAGGAGTATTAATCAAGCAGCTCGGCAACCTAGTTCAAGCAGCTACTTTATAATAAAGATGAAAGCAAGCCTCATCTATGAAGAACCGTATAATCCCTGGAACTTTGTTCGTGACATAGATGGCCCTATTGCAGATCATTTCAATTTAATGCGTTTATTTTCTGTTGTGCACAGAAAAAGACGCTCCTTCACCCGTTGTTTCCAAAATACTGATGTAAATTCCAAAGCTAGCCTTGGGCCAGTGAGAGCAATTGTTTGTCAAAATGATCTTTAAGAGCTGCCAGCCATCAAAGTTTATAGTCTGCATTAGTAGGCGTTAATGGAACACCAATAACTCCTTTTAAATCCGTAATATTCATTCATTAATAATATCTCCATAAATTATACGGTTAATTTGATCCAACTCTATAATCATTACAAAATCTAAATACAATAAAGATCTAATGACTTTGATAATTTTTCCTCACTGTAGAAGTTTTATCAAACTGAGGGAGCTGGTAGATTAGAGGACACACGCCTAAAGTGCATCTACTCATAAAATAAATAAAAGAACTGATTCATATGCGAGAAAAGCATGAAATTGAAAAAAAATAATGGTTGCCGTCCCACTTGCTGCAACGCCTTGCATTTCCGGCAATTTCCCAAGATCAAGTTTTGAACTAAAAGTTCACAACGGCGTCCTGTGCCTTCCGACATACATAACACCAAAGGCAATGAAAAGTATTCAAAAAGATTCTTTAAATACTATCAGCTCCCGGTCGCTTTTGATATACAAGCAGCTATAGATGAACCCTCCATGCCTCTCTTTGTTTAAAGTCAGGACGCAGAAACTTAGATGCACATGTCAAGCGTCGGTATATGTGGAAATGGCTGTTAATTACTATCATATCAACTCATTGCTGATGCTATTCTCCAAAGTACGGTGTTATGACTTCTGGTTAACCCTCTTTAAAAACCCAACTCATTACCGTGCATTTTTGAAACTCAGAAGTTAGGTCAACCAATTTAAGGTGACGTTTCAGAAGCATGATGTTTCAAATTTTTGATGCCTGCTATCTGGTACTAGAGAGCTGAGAGAGACGCTAAGAAACAGTTTTCAAGACATCAAAACCCCTGATCCACCTTGAAAGGTGTAAGCTGCCGCATGGCCTGGATCCTGACTCTTGGTTATTTCTTGGTGATGCTTTAAAGGTGCCTCCGCCACACCAATGCCTTTTGGTGAGGTATATTTAGGCCTACAAACAGGTGCCTATAGCGCACAAGACAACGCCGCTCCCTACTATTGAGCAGCTAAGTTTATGAGGTCACAAAACAAATGTTGATGACTAATCACTTGTGGATGCCACCAATAAATAGTAAGTAAAATAATCAAAACTTGGCGCGATAACTCAGCAAAAACGAAACAAGTCCTCTATGCAAATAAGAGACGCGCAGTAAGCCGCAGTGATTGGAAATAATATCAATCGCCCAATTCTGAAGAGAGGCGCGTTTGATTTCCTGTAATTCAAAAAAGCGGAACTCTAACTAATTACGAGACAAACTAATCATAGAAGCTTTTCGAAAACATTGTTTAATAACGAATTACTATGCTATGTCACTTATGATGACTGACTCTTAGCCGCTTGGCCAGAAGTTTTTAGATAAAGATAGTTTAATTAGTGGTACATGGGTGTTATTGGACTCCACTTCGTAGGTCCGAGGTTCTGACCTAGAGGTCCGGCAGCTAACTAAAGGCCCCACTGATGTGACGTTAGTGCATTTCCATAAGAAAGATTTGCCGCACTCAAACATTTGGGGAGGGAACATTTGAAGACGCTGGTTTTGACTAAAACTACGGGGTTATCGGGATGTAATCGTATCAAGTTGGTTCTACTCCGTTACGCTCTTTCACAATGATCCCCATTCGATGGACTTCAGAATTAATAATGATAGGATTTTATTTGGGTTGTTTTTTGGCTGCTGCTTTTTATGGTTCCCATTAAGAAGCCACGTAACATTAAGAAAGTAGTTTATGATGTAGGTGCAAACATAAAACAAAACGTAGTTTGTCTAACGAATTTATATCTATGGCTGACAATACATTCAATTGGCTTTCAATGTATTTGTTGATACTGCCACATCAGTCCGCGAATATTTAGTACTTTCTTAGACGTAGGAAAAAAAAGTCCCTGTACTCCGGTTACCTATGGCACTGGATTTACAGTTGCTATCTTCTTATTCTTAATTGGGATTTAGAGGATTAAAATCAAGCATTCAGCCTCTGAAATTTATTTGGTCAGACTGCGCAATAAACAACATCTAGCAGCAACATTTTAATAGGAAATAAAAATAATGACGTTTTTCTTGCTGCTACGCATTACTTATCATGTTTATTATTTTTAAATTGCATCAGCAATAACTGGGGTAACCACTTCGGTATTGGCGCATGATTGTATCCAGCGTTTTTTATCTGGTTATTCTGGCAACGATGTCGGACTTGCGCGGAAAAACGTACTTAATGGCACATTTGGAAATTTCGTAGCCCTTGTGTTCCCCAGCTTAATTTTTATATTTGGCAGCCAACATCAAATGAATAAGCACTGGCAAAGTGTCAGAAATCGGTTTATTGACATTGTTCGAGCTTTGGCCTTAGTTGGGCGAGTTCCAGGCGGTCTTTGGCTGCCAGGGCTCGAACATATTAAACCTTCACATTATTTGCTCTGGTATGTGCGTAGGATCGTGACCATGTTCTGACTGCGCGCAGGTCGTTGGTAAACAATCATAGCCAGCTTTGACGAGGAATGCACCTATAAGATGGACCGCATTCCACGGTGGATGTTCTGGCTGGTGGCATTAACATTACCGACATCTTGTGAGCTAGTTCTGTTGGGAGCCCACTCACTTTCCACTTCCAATCCAATGGTATATAATGCACTATTTCAGGTCTGAGCATCAGTCGGGGCTTTATTGCTTAGGCTGTTGTAGTTCCGCAGCATTAATGCTTTGTATATCTTTAGGCGAGAAGCAGTAATTCATCATGGCAAAAGTCAAGGGGTTTCCCAGTAGAAAATGCATTCCTTGGCGAGCATTACCCACTAGCTTTTTATAAGGGGCCTTTTACCCGCATTGTTAATGCCAAGTAATTTTATTGGCGGCATTTATTCAGGTATATTTACTCCGACTGAAAGCCGCAGCTGTGTCCTGCTTTTTATGGCTCTTTTATTAGCTTCATTTTTATCGCGTATTAGGTCTTAAAGATTTTTGGTTTTGTGGGTAGTTGATACTGTAAAAACGACTGCTGTGTAATCACTTGTGCTATGTGGCGCATTTATTTTAATTACGTCATTACTGTTGAACAACTTTCCTCAAAGGAATATTTTAAATATTTTAAGCTCGTGGAATTTGAGCCAAATGAATTTTTACTTGTACTAAATATACTTTATTTGGTATGGGTTGTTTCTTAGACGTGTCCCCAACTAATTATGCTTGTAGTAAACCATATTCTCCTACTGCGATGTTACTAGGGATCGATTTAAACCATTTAGGCATCGGTATTAGTATTTAATATGATGATAGGACTACTAACACCACCCTAATGGGCAATACTTGGTATATTTAATTAAAGCTTTAAATAACATAAC
>Ga0163217_1101639_pt1 | contig 11018 bp, 6 predicted proteins | sample SynspAceP_FD_185933 | JGI IMG/M metagenome (GOLD analysis project Ga0163217, IMG submission 185933) | Saline lake microbial communities from Ace Lake in Antarctica - Synechococcus sp. Ace-P (PacBio error correction) | ecosystem: Environmental > Aquatic > Non-marine Saline and Alkaline > Saline ...
CGAAGGGAGGAATTTCCCCCAAAAAACAAACCCCTTTTTTTTTGAAAGGGGGGGCCCCCCACCAAAAATTCGCCTGATATGGGTAAATCAGCCAAATTAAAAATTTACCCCAGTTTTTGATTCCGCCTTCCTCAAGGTCCTGAAAACCATTCATCCTGTCCGTTCCAAGGAACCTTCCCAATTGAAGAAAACTGCTCAAAAACTTGGTTTTTTCCATTTGGATTGGAAACCATTTGGGTATTTTTGGGATCCTATGCTTCGATCGCCTATTTGATAATTACAGTGAAATTTTAGCTCTTGCGAAAAAGCATTCAATTGTCAAAATAAATAGGGCAATGAGTATAGAATTTTGGTTTTTCATAAACTTAAAGATAAAAGAAAAACAATCCTACCTTAAACCCAAAACAGGGTAGTTTGATTTGGAATCTAAGTATTATGGCTGCAATAGTTTGTTTTGCTAGCCATTCTTGAACGGACTTGATCTACCCATCTTGCACCAAAAATAACTCACTTGATTCGTGGTCCACCTTTGAAACCCAGCTTCCTTCTACTTTATGGAATTCAAACAATCAAATCGAAAGTTTTCTTTTTTAGTTTTAAAGCTTTTGCAATTTACCACTTCGTTCTTCAGTTTGCTATCTAAACGCAAATCCGACCAGAAATCCTGATTTACTCGGCTTCATTTTAAACCTAATTCCAAAGCGATATCGACTTCTTTTCAAGCTAGATAAAAATCGAAAGCGCTATCTTTTTTGATTTTTCTCGGGCGAAAAATTTGAGCAGCGCATAAATCAGCCCACGGCCGCTGCAAAAATGCAAATATCTATCCCCTGGGATGTGAGCTCCAGCGGCCACTTCATACAGTTTCATCAAGCACTAGTTTTACCCTGAGTTTCAATGAAATTCATCTTTAGGTACCTTTAGCGAAATACGGGCCCGAAACCCACAACAAACTTCTGCTCCTCTTTTTAAACAAATGCTTCTGCAATTGCCAGTCCAGTTTTTTTTCCCACCTAGAATGATTGCTAATATATCGAAGCTGGGCTAGGCTTCTTGAGTTGGGCCCCATGGTGATAAGGACTTTTTCCCCTTAAAATCATCATTGGACTATAAAAAAATTTTCTACATATCCAAGAAATGTTCGGGCTCCATCATTCGCCACCTTGCTGAAAGATCCACTAGCCGTAACTCTCCTGAATTCTGCATGCCAAAACTTGATGAACCAAAAACTTCCAAGGCGATTGAGTATTATATTGAACTGCCGGGATGCTGATATCATATCCAAGTCCATTAGCTGGAGCGACCATTGTACCGGGCATCTGGCGGACAAATAGACTGCTGCCAGTACAATTTAATCACAGCTACCCAAAGCGAATTTTAGCTAGGGTATTTGCGCTCAAAAGGCGCAACTAAAAGTAGGTCTGCCAGAGACCGGAGCCTCCCACATGATTAATCCATTTACTCATTTCGTTTTTTTAAAATTGGACTTAAAAACTGGTCTTTTGGAGATTGTTGCTAAGGGTGGTGGGGTGAATAAAATCAGGAGCAGAAGCGGCTCATAATGATTTGCATCTTCTGCTCCTGATTTAATTAGTAAGTCGGGTAAAGATGAGCCGCTTTAATAAGCAAGCAATGCTGCCGGTGACTCCTAAAAGATGTTTCTTCCCCGTTAAGATCCATTGCTTATTCGCCATTGCTCTTCAGGCAATCTGTGGGTAAATTTTATTTTCTACAAATTCTTCCAACGCTTAACGTACTTGCTTGCAACGCTCGTAAAGACTTAAGAGATTTAAATCTGCTCTTTGTTTTTCGAAAACCTCTTCCAATTATCAACTGTTTTGAAAGCAAATTTCAGAAAAGCCTAGCATTCGAATTTCCCTCTTTTCAAAGGTATTGAACTTTGGCTTTGCCGCTGCCAACAATATGAAGTGGATTCATAGATGTTGCCAGTTTTATTGCGATTTTATCCAAATCTCTAGTAAGATTTGATGGATTAGTTTGCCATATCTTTTATTTAGATTTTATTAATTCTCTTTTTACTAAATCCCTTTTCAAGCCTCAAGTTTAGCTGTTTGTCTTCACAGCTTGTGCTGTGCATATTTATTCTTAAACTCATGTGATCACGTTAGGCTCTTCACGGGCTTCACTTTCATATTTTTCAACTCAACCGACAATTGGACTACTTGGATATCTTCTGTAAAATGTGGCCGCAAAAGCCAGCGCATCATTTAATCTCTCCCTTTTTTGACAACATAAGCTGTTCTTAGACATGTCCCAGTACTTACTTCTACAGCTTGTTGCCAATTCCTCATTTGATCCTGAAATCAGAATAGTCCTTTGCAAAGTTTTGAAAATTTATGATACAAGCTCTATAGAAATCTCCTGGATACAATCCATCTTTGAGCCGGTATTACATATTCATCTCTTGAAAACGCTTTTTTTCCTTCGAACTACCCTTGCAAATCACCAATCATTTCCATTGCCTGCTCTATAGCTGGCTAAGAACCTGGGAACTGCGTCCAACAAATCGCTGAATTTTGCCGAAACTGCTTCTTGAAACTCTGTTGCCAAGAATTAATAATCAGGTGAGTCCTAAATAAAGAGAATAAACATCATGAAAAGTGCCTCTTCAGCCAATGGAACTCCGATTATAAGTTCGATGAATTAACTGGAAGATATCCAGCTGCCTCTATATACGCTTGGTCTGAAAGTGACAATCTGGCATAGTTGTAATCACTTAATTCTGCTTTTTCGCTTCCTCCTGATAACTGGGAAGCACTTGTCGTAACATGAAAATAATAGCCTTATTGAACTCCCCATCTTGGTATAATCATTTGCCCCTTTATAAAGCTCTTCCCAAATTGGTGCTTTTCCATCCATTTAAATGTGAAGGGGCCACAGGAAGTGATCGCAAGGATAAAAGTAGTAAAGATAGAAGGGATTGTACGCGCATTTTGTTTTTTCAAGAACCGCAAATATATCGGGGATAAATATTCGAATTCAAACGGATAACAGGATTGAGAAAAATTGATTACTTCTTGACTTGTAGCTTCTTGGTGACAATATTTTATTTGTCGAGGTAAAGCGTATAGAAATTAAAAGCCTGGGTGAAGTCTGACACATGATCAGCAGTGTAGCTTCGTTCAGGATCCAATTCGACCATTCTGGCAATTGGGATTTCCTATGAAAGCTATTTTATGGTGATTTTTGCTTTGAACTTTTGGTTTTTATATAACATAATCCAGTTTGAGACAATATGATTGCCTTGGGTTGGAATAAAATATCACTAAGACATGTCTTTATACTTGTCAACTCATTTCACTTGGTTTTTGAGTTTCTACTTCGATATACTGCTTCAACGACAAAAAGCTCTCTTAAATTTGATTTCATCACAAAGAATAAGTCGAAGCCCTCTGGTCTCGGCGGATTCCCATGCTCAAAAAATCGAGATACAATCAGTCATGAATTTCCCCAGGCTCAAGAGTCCAGTTTTAATTTTTGCCAAATCTTTTCTAGGATAAAGCACTGATCTCCGATGCAGATTTTAATATTTTTGAGATTGATCCAATATCCTCTTAGATATTCTTTAGAAAGAAGAGTCTTGGACTGATCCTGATCATTTTGTAGAAGTGATTGTTTTACGGTTGGGGTTGAACGCCAAATCTCCCATTGAACTCTAGATTTTCATCTGAAGCAAACACGAATTGCTGCGGCACTACTCGAAAAGGTAACAACAGCCAGAGGCCCATGTAAAATTATCAGTGATTTTGTTTCATTGTAAAATTTTAAATCTATAAGCCTTTCCAGTATTAAACTGTAATTCAATAATATCGGATCAAATTTAAGTTTGGGGTTAATGAAATGTGAAAATTTGCGGTTAAATTTCTGTTAACCATTAGAAAAATAAATTTCCAACGGTTGCTGTTACTCATTCCCCTTAAGAGGTAAAAATAGGTTTTGAAATCCTTTTTTAGCGTCGGCAAACTTCCGTTTTTTCAAGTGACTTTTGGATTTTCCATTTCGGTAGGCATTCCGCAATTCCCAACATCTGGACAATCCATAAAGTTTTTTTGCATTTAAATCCACTTCTCTTTCCACAGTTTTTCGCCAAGCATTATTGTCGCTCCATACACTAGGTTTTCCTCATTCGCCACTTAAATCCACTCAAGTCCGGGAAAGTCTCGTTCCTCACTAGTGTTGAAAGGGAGTAAACTTTTCCCGTCAGGTTTAACGCCATAAGTCAGCTCGGGCGAATAGCTCATCTTTGGAAAGATCGAAGTTTTATCGTCGAACCAAGGTTTATTGATTGTCCCTGAGTTAGTGTTCCCTTCCAATGCAAAAATAGAGACCCCCCAATTACCGTCGGATATCCCAGCCTTATCAATCTGCCTGCCTCTTTGAAATCCATTTGATGATCCGGCCCTTCAATTTGATTGTAATTGAATAAAGTAAATACTTGTAATAACGAAGCCATTATTCCTTCAATTAAACTGATCCAGATGTCTTATTTGCCAATGTAAAGATAACCATGGAATCATAGCAGAAATCTGACTTTTAACTATTTCCCAGCATTAACAGGTCTTGAAACATTCGAATCGATGAGTCCCAGAATAGTTTGTTAAACCAAAGAGTCTAGCACCCCCAGACACATCCTATTCAAAATTTTGATGGCACGAAAAGCCAAAAGACAATTTCTCAACTGATCCAATTCATTGTCTTTGAAGAAATCAGGGAAATCGCATCATATAAAGTGTATCCTTTTCAAAAATACCTTCTGACCATAGCATGCAATGAACAAGGCTGTATTTTCGCTCTTTCCCAATACTCTCCAACACCCAAAACCTCTTACCGCCGCTTCTTATTAAAAACACTTACTTTGATTCTTCGCCTTTGTAATAGGCCGCTATCATCCATAGAAAAGCTGTTTCCCCTTGAAGTTCTGCTGGTCTGCCTGTCTCGACTATCCCATCGAAGAAACCGAGAATCTGTTTGATTGGGTGTTATAAAAACTGCCATTTGAGCATCAAAGCCTTTTTCCATCCTTTGAGAAGTAAGTTTTGTTAGCCCTTAGTTTCCGCTGTCTAGGAACAGTGAATAAACCAAAATAGCTAGTCTCATTGTGTAGTCGGATTGACCAAGACTTACACTCATCCTGAAAGTGATTCGTTCCAAATTCACTCGTAACCTGCCTCTTTCACTATAAGAGGTAATTTTACTTGAAATCGACGACTTTACCAGAGTTGAGTAAATACGCAATATTTCCTAATCGATCATAAGTCGAGTATTCAGTATAAAGTGTGGTGGAATCCATTTGAAGAACTATCCCGAGTTTCCTAAGTTTTTGCCATTTTTTGTATTTCCATCATGACTCTGCGTAGCACTTCTTGTCTTCACAGGATCTCGGTATCTTCAATCCGTACATTTCCAAAAAGCCTAGCTCGATTTTTCTTCCCTAAAATAAATGAGCAAATCACAGTAAAGTCAAACGAAAATTTTGGTTTTTTCATCTGAACAGAAGCCGATGAGATCCTTTCGAAACCGTTTGCACCTTGAAATGCACTTCGCCTGCATGATTTCCAAAGTCGAAGAAACCCTGACCATAAATGCCTATTCGAACAGATGCAAAATAAGGCCGATGAAAATAGAAAAGGGTGAATAGAAGCTTTCGAGTCATGTGATAGTGAATGTTGGGCCAAAAGTTAGCAGAAACATGATATTTTTGATCAATGGTAAACGCTTTTATCCAGCAATATCTGGAAAGTAATAATCTTTGTTAAACTCTTCCAAACCTACTTGTCTACCTGCAGTGGGGGTTAGACATTTTTTTGTATCTGTTTGGGAGAACTGTTCTTGCTTCAGCCTCGATCCTTTTGAAGTAGCTCACAATGAATTTAAAGCTTCCGCGGGTCAAGAGTAGTGACGAATGACGAGGCATTTGTCCACAATGGGCAATATTCCAAAGCCAAGCTATCATCTCACACTAAAGCATACAGATGGCAAACGGCTTATCCTTGGAATTTGGAATCTCTACGCCAAATGGCTGCCAGGTGAACTTCGATTACAGATGGTTTTGAAGAAATCCGGTCCTACTCGAAAATTTGGAGGGATTTCTTTTAGTACACATCACCAAGACGACCAAGATCGAGACACTTTTTCTCAATCTTCTCCCGTGGTACGGGTTATCGAAGGACTTTTAATGGAATGGCTGATCGAAAGAGGAGATTGATTCGTCCACTATTGCCTTTTTCCAGAAAGGAAACTTGGGAAGAATTTTTTGCCAAGAAAATAAATGAAAAGTTTTGACCTGGCGGGAAAGAACAGCAGTAATGCCCAAGCTGGACTACATAAAGAAAGTAAACTTACGACATCAAGTTTTACTGCAAGTTTATGATTTTGGCACCAGAATGCTAAATCTAATTTACAAAACCAGTCTAGGTAAGGACTGAACCGACATGGAGGCTTATACAAGTCCTGTAGCCCCCAAATGCTTTCGTCCCAAAATTAAACACGATAAAGATGGAGTTCAATCCATTTCGATTAAAGCTTTGATTGCATATGCAAGGAACGGTGAGTATCCATTTATTTTGGCTCAGATCATATGGTTTTAAACTGCGAACCAGGCCCCCCCCCCCCCCCCCCCCCCCCCCCCCCCCCCCCCCCTAGGACATTTTATGAAGCCTATCTCACCGGGCGAGGCGGGAAAGCTGTTTGAATGCCGGCAGCATAAGTGGTAACGTAGAAGCCAGAAAAAATCTTCCTTGCTCCATTTTCGAGAAATTTAAGTTGATCCCACTTCTCCGGAGCAGGACATGCCATTCACCTTACCTAGAAGGTAGCTTTGACATCGTGTAAATTAGATAGCCCGGTACCAACTTGACCAGAAGAAGAAAATGCCATGCTTGAACCTCGAGCAACTTAGCTATCCACTGACCATATCCGGACTTGGGAGCTTGGTGATCGATTTAACTTCCACTAGGGAATGAAAAGCACCAAGAAAAATCTCCGACTTTTTAATAGATGTTTGAAAGTCGCATTTGTTGAAAAAACAAGAGTCAAAGTCCTAGTCTCCCGATCAAAATATTGATGGGTGATTGGTTACCGAATCGCTGATTGGGCGAAGACCAGCGCTGCCAACACGGAAAGTCACTATACCTCAAAAAAAAACTAAATCATAGTGTTGATCATTCTTCAAAAACCTACGATCCGAATAGACCAACAAATGGTTTGACTTTTTGGCATTGACAGTTTTTCGAGCGTTTGAGAATAAAGAAAATGGCAAGATTTCTTCCGCCCATGCAACCAGAAGGAAGTATGTGAGGAGACGAATGTGGTTTTTTTTAGTAAAGACCAAGTCAGGCACTTTATCTAGTGAAAAAAGGGGAGTCCCCGCTGACCTTGATAATCAAAGATAATGTTTGAGAAACGATTCCCGAAAAATCAAGAAAAAGGGGGAAGCATTTGGGAAAACTCCTGTGGAAATGCAAAAGAACTAAATACCGCGATGATCAACGTCTGAAGGAGGCAAGAGTTTTTGATCGTCATCCCTCACTTTGCTATTCAGAGAAGTTTTAAAGTAATCCAAAAATCAAAGCAAAAAATGATGACTCTCACCTTTCGGAATACTATAATGATAACTAATCAGCACTGGTTTAGATCCTATCGAGAGTCATTTGGAATTTTTCAAGCCTTCGTTCAAATGTTTGATATAAAACCGATCATATCCCCCCAGGTTTCTTTAGATAATTTAAGGACCCTTCACCCAAAGTATTCTCGCTGTATTTCTATTCCTAGGCATTGTTTAATACCTTAGCCCCTCGCTTTTTTAGGCACGAAAATATTCAATAAAATTAGATACAAAATTATGAGCAAACGTTATACCGAGTAGGAGTCTGGCAACGTTAGGCGCAACCTGTGCCGATTGGTCTTAGCTTTATCGTGAAATCGCTGACGTGAAATTGTCCTTATCGACATCAAAAGAGGGAATCGCCGAGGGCAAAGCTTTGGATATTTTCCAGAAAGCATCTCCGATCAATCAATACGACGCAGAAACTGTTGGCAGCACAAACGATTACTCCAAACGCAAATTCGGATGTAGTAGTAATCACTTGCGGTCTCCAGGAAGCCAGGAATGACCCGTGATGACTTGATCGAGAAACCAACACCAGCATCGTGAAGTCTGTCACTGAAAATGTGGTAAAAGCATTCTCCAAAATGCATCATCATTGTCGTTCCATCCACTTGATGTAATGAACTTATCAGAAGCTCATCTTACTTCGGATTTGGATAGAAATAGTGATTGGTATGTGCTGGCATCCTAGACACTGCTCGATACAGAGCATTTTTGGCTGAAGAATTAAATATATCGCCAAAGAAGATCCAAGCAATCCTAATGGGTGGACATCGGTGACTACCATGGTACCAGCTTCCTAAGATATATTCGAACCGTAGCAGTATTGCCAGTTACTGAAATTGGTAAACTCAAAGGAAAAGTTAGATGCAATCATTGAGCGACCAAATTTGGTGTGGGGGTGAATTAGTGAAATTGATGGGGGACATCTGCTTGGTATGCCACCGGGATGCTGCTGCACAAATGGTAAGAAGCTATTTCTAAAAATCAGCGTCGTGTTTCCCTGTTTGTATCAGAACTTGACGGAGAATACTGAAGTCGATGACTGCCTACCGTTGAGTTCCAGTATTCTGGTGTAAAAACGGGGTTGAGAAAGTGGCTAGAATACTCGATCTAAACGCGAAGAAAAACGCCTTCTGGAGACTTCCAGAGACATGTGAAAGAAGTATATGAGCGTACTTGACAAACTTGGTAAGTAAGTTTCAACTTTTATAAAATCCAACCTTTGATGTTTATTCTGGCTTTTCAGGTTCATCCTAGGTCTGATTTTTGTATTTTCAAACACTGAATTTTCCTTCCTCTGTGAAAATCTGGAAAAAGCTAGTCATTTTATTGTTTTTAAATTCTGCAGCTGCATCCACTACTGGGATTTACGAGAACTTACTTTTCCGGTAAAAAACTTTCAAACGCTGAGCTGATTAGTGACAATGCCGGTTTTTCGTGTTGAAACCAAACAAATTAGGAAACACCTGGAAATATCACTTAATCCAAGATCCAGTTTTGGTGAATTCTTGAAAAGCCTTTCCCGCCTTGGAAAAAATTAAATAGTCAGCTTCCGAATTAGATACGTTTTGATGGATGGAGCAGGAAGAAATAACTTAACTGCCTTTTCCCAGAAAGATAACCACGATAGAGTTTACATCCACGTGGATTCAGAAACTTTCGAATTATTATCAAACGGACCTCTCCCGAAGACGTCTCCCGATGTGTTGGAGGAAATCAAGAAGCGTATTCCCAAACTGGCGCCCAAATTCCCCATTAACTCGAAATCTATTCTGACATTGAGGTATAATGAATAACTTCGATCCCTACCAATAACCGACCAATGGATGATTGCCGCAGTGGGAAGTCTCACCGTAGTTTCAGCTCTCCTCTTTCTTGATCGAAGAGGCTATTCGCTTTATTCCAAATGGCAATATATTGCGACAGCTTCTATGGGTTAGCGCCGTCATTTTTCCCTCGAGATCTTCCAAGGGTAAGCTCTTACCTTTCCGGTAAGGGCAATTCGCAACCTTGCTCAATAGGAACAACTGACTAATCGAAGAGCCAACTTTTATAGGCGCTCGAAATGATTCAAGGAGCTGTTTCTTAGAAACTGAACTTTGAAAGAAAGATAGAAGTCCACATTTAGCGGCCTGTTCCTCTTTTATGGGGAAGCATCACGTTACACCTCAATCCGGCAAATCTTGTCAGCTATTTTAGGCCTACATCCCATGAAACTCAGGACGTGACCCCAGATGCAATCGGGGAATATTTTTGAAACACAGAATTGGTGAATCGAGCATTTTACAGGTAGATCTACGCCTGAGCGGCGAGATATCCAGCGGAAATTGGGTGACAAGAGGTTTTCGAAATCATTTACCGGGGAACTCTACTCTTAGGATTGACCGACTTAGGTATAGAATTACAAATAAAGTCCTTTACGTAGCCCGGACACACCACTGCGGAAGAATTCTTTGTCAAGTAATTTTCTGATTTTATCGTAGATAAACCTGAAAGCACAAAGACTTATTCCAAGATAAAAGTGATCATCTTATCTCTGAAGAAGAATTTCCTGCCCACCTTTTTTGAAAGGGAAGTTTCCAAGGATTTGCCTCAAAACTTTTCAATCACCCAGCATGAGGAATAATCCTGATGCTTTACCAATTCTCAAACAAGCGATGAAAATCCACGCTTGGATGCCATCCGAAAGGGTGAACCTGGGATTTCCTTCTAATCCAACCAGTAGCTTCTGAACATTCAATATCTCCAAACAGTGCAGGTTTTTTGGAAAATTAAATAAGTGTGGAATGGCTTTGTGATTAGTGGACCAAAGCAAACAAATTCAACATCTGAGCTCTTTTCTTCAGAAGCATGCTGCAGCTTTCCAGGTCATTCAGCTTATGATTTTTTCGAATCAATCAGATCAAGGGGAAAGCAATAGCAACCCTAAGCCTGAAGGTACGATGGTGGAAAGTCGACCAGAAGTGAAAACTACCGAAGCAATCAGCCTTTCAACCTGCAATTCTACCACTTTTGAAAATACGCTGACCTACGGCCCAACAAGTAATCACCAAACTATCAGGATAATCACAGACAGATCGTGGTCCAGGATGAGCAACAAGTGCTCCATCTTGGATCAATGCTTGCAGGTGAGAGGTCTATAATTCGGTTTCAATTATCAGACCAGTAATCTCAGACGAAACCTTTATGATTGATTAATTACAAAAACGGGAAGCTTCAATTACTATCGCGTACATCAGAAAAAATCTACTGGCAAGGATCGATTGGATTTTTCTGGCCAGCTATATCCAATCTCGATCAACGGGCTCAATTCACTACATTTGAATTGGTGGATTACAGTAAATGCCAAAGACATCGTATTTCCTTGCTACTACTCGGAGATTATACT
>Ga0163217_1016382_pt1 | contig 11017 bp, 5 predicted proteins | sample SynspAceP_FD_185933 | JGI IMG/M metagenome (GOLD analysis project Ga0163217, IMG submission 185933) | Saline lake microbial communities from Ace Lake in Antarctica - Synechococcus sp. Ace-P (PacBio error correction) | ecosystem: Environmental > Aquatic > Non-marine Saline and Alkaline > Saline ...
CGAAAGAGATAGGTTTCTTCCGGAACGGCACCAAAACTCTTTGATACTTATTCTTGAAACTTAAAAATGTCACCCCGTAGATAACGGTAAAGGTGGGGTTTTCCTTGAAATAATGATTTTTTTTTGGGATTATAGCCACTTTTTTGAATTTAGCCAAAAAAACTAGCAACTGAAAAATTGGGCCTATACTAATTTTCTTTTTTTAATACTAATGCCCGGTTCATTTTAAAAACCTTTTTTCACAGTAAAATTTTTCTAAAAATTCTATGTGTCCCTAATTCGTACTCTTTCTCTTTTAAGTTAAATAATGACTCCAAATAGAAAATTAAAATGAAGTTTGAATAGAAGGCTAATTTATCCTAAAAACTTTTTTTTGGCTCTTTATTTCTGTCTTTGATTCTTTCTGGTGGAGAACTTATTTTTATAGAGTCGGACCGAGTCAAAATGGATATTTTCCCAAAACGGAATTCAATAAAATCAAGGCAATTTCCCACCTAACCGAACTACATTTTACATAGTATAAAATCGGTGCACAGGTCCATTGCTGAGCGAATTTAAGATGGAACACCCGTATGTTCCAATTTTTTACTCGGGGGATTTTCTGTGGGAAGAAACAGATACCTAACTGTTTAGGTGATTTTAAAGTTTAATTGAATATCACAATCTCCAAAAATAGCCGTTTGGCTATAAAGAATATTCGAACGTGTAGATTCTTGAGCAATTAAAAGCAATCCTACGGGAGCCCATAATGGCAATATTTGTGAACGAATCGCTTTAATTGTTGACGCTAAACAAAAATCAAACTATTGGTAAATGATGAATTTTTTGTTGGATACCCCGGACTTTAAAAATCCTCCCAAGATATCGATACGTCTTGAACCACTGTAGTACTAAAACATTGTTCCTGTCCTATAGGAAGCAATGATCGCATAAAGTGTTTCTTAAACATTAAACCCGAGCAAATATTAGCAGGGATACCATGCGGACAATACCTTTTTGGGAAAACCCTTCTTTACACCTTTGGTAGGTAATATGTTAAAGTTTGGTAATAACAATAAAATTTCCAACATGTACGAATCCAAAAGAGTTTTGGACCACATTTATCCATGCGCTTCTGGCGCCAGGCCCGAAGCAAGTATTTCTATATCTAATTATTATCTCTAAAAATATTTTTAAGACCCTGAAGCCCCTTCTTCAAAAATCCTTTTCCAACGCCTATCCATATTCATAAACACATCAAATAAGACATTGGGAATTTATTATCACCCTAAAACCCCCACGTAACCCCTAGTTTTTCATTGCCCAGATCTCAACATCTAAATAACAATCCGAGTGGATTTAAATGTTTTAAAATCGAAGCTCCCTTCTACCCCTTCTCGCCTCAATATTTGGTAATTTCCTGTTCCCCTTCCCAACATCCTTGTTTCTCGTTCAAAACTTAATAGCCCCAACTTCCCCATCTACACCGGTAAATTTAATCATCATGGGTCTTCTGCCCAGGGAGACCATTCTTGCTGTTTTTCAGATACTGAATATATCAAAGACCTCCGCCTTCGTTGGCTATTTCGAATGAAACTGAAACTCAATAATCTTAGCGATAATAGGCCAGTAAAGGCATTAGACAATTTAACCTATACACAATAAGAAAGTAATCTTAATAATATGTGTTGGTTACTCTAATATAATGAAAAAAATCATTTTGTTTCCGTGAAATCTAGCCAAAACATCATTCAAATCTTAACCGATTTCTTGTCAACTCCAATCTTTTTCCAATTTCTCTCTTCCGTTAACCTCCAATCAATTCGGTCTCCTTAAATAATTGGTCAGGGCATGCAATAATAGCTGCAGAATACTGAAATATTTAAACTTTCCGTAAAGCCAACATAGGTATTTTAAGAAAAATCGCCTTTTCCAATACTTCCTTACCTCAATCCATTCCCCTGCCTGCCACAAAAATAGTGCAGTCCTTGCAGCAAACTCAAAAATCGGTTAAGGAACAATTTGATTCATGGGGATTGTGCTACAAATTTATCACCTGTTGCCGTTAGATCATCGATACAGGTCCACAGGTGTTTATATCTTTTTTATATCCACCCATCTCGCACCCATGGCAAATTCCTGTTCAATCGCTTGCCAAATTTTGCTTCTATCAGAATGGGCCGCTGCACCAAAAACTCGCGCAGTCTTCTTACCACGGCACTCGATGTTCATATTGATATAACATCCTCTATGGCTACGGTTAATAATTCGTCCGATATTCCAAAATATCCAAAAAACGGATTACGCTGGCGGGTTATAAATCCTTCCAAATATTCCAACAACTTAAGGTCAAACCATAATTTCTAAGATAATAAAAAGAAATCGTGTAATGTTTAACAAATATTACGTATTCTTAACAAACTGAAAAAAATAAATTTTTTAAACAGGTGCGGGTAAGTGCCGAAAGTGAGTATTAATACTTTCGGATGCGGATGGACTATGGAAGGTCATGATGTATGGAAGTGGCCACACACAAGGTTTTCGAAAAAATCCTGATGGTATGCAATTTTATAAGAGCGGAAGAAGACAGTTATTTAACGTAATCCTTAATGAATGCCATATAGCCTTGGCCAACGATTGGAAAGAACGTTTTGAACGTTAAGTATCATTTACTCAAAATGTGGATGATCTACATGAGCGGGCCGGAAGTTCCAAGGATACATTGCACGGAGAAATATTAAAGGCCAGGAGCGTTGACAACCCCCCTAAAATAATGGATTGGAATAACCGATATAAAAATAGGCGCCTCTCAGAAGAAGAGGACAGTTTACGCCTCATATAGTATGGTTTGGAGAGGAATGCTTTTACTGAAAAGCGCAGTTATACACAACAGCCCCATATTTTTAATCATTAATAGGCACATCAATGCAAGTCTTATCCAGCAGCCAGTTTAAATACACTATGTACCCACAATACAACCTATTTTTTTTTCATAGATCCAACACCAACATAATCAGACCGATTCCCAGGGCCTGAAACATATTCGCGCGAGTGCATTGCAGGGGTACCTAATTGGTTTCGGAACTAATTAAAAGAAGGCTAAATATACTTTCCACTTCAACCCCCTTTCTTTTATGGTTGATTATATCTATCCCGTCAAATAATGGCCTTTCAAAAGTTCCATACTATTTGTTCGGTTTTTTTTATATGATTCCCCAAAATCAATCATGTGTTTTAAATATAAAAGGCTATTTATCCTGAAAAAATCACATTAACAATTTAAGAAACATGTTTACTTACATAAGAACTCTATAATCCCTTGACTACTTATCATTCAGACTTAAAAGAATGAGACTGTCCAACTGTCCTTAATAACCCACAATATCAAAACATTCTAGAATAGCCCTTTAAAGTAGAATGACCTATTTCCTGCAAAGCCGTTTGGTATTGGAATTTTACTTAAAGAACATTTACACTTTCTTTTTCCATCTCTAGATAGATTTTATCTGAAAACATTGGTTTCAGTATTTGGATCCGTCCGTCGACTATGGCAATAAAATATTGAGATCCTAATGAAGTTACTTAAACTTTTCATAAAAGATATTTATACTTTGCAAGCAACTTACAAACCATACATTTGAAGGTATTACATCAGGACGTGTTTCGATGGCTAAGTGGATTCATAAGTGCCGAGCTCAAGCGTTATCAATGACAATATCTTTGTATTATTAGGATAGGAATTTCTACTGGGATCCATCCAGAATTGAAGGGTGATTTTTGGAACACTGAACTACCAAAAAGTGGGTCACGGCAGGCGTAATAAGGCAAGGGCCATGATGACCTTGCAAAAACTATAATGAAGTACAATCCTAAAAAATAAAAGGACATCTTTCGCTTAACTTTAAACTCTTTAACTTATGCTATCTTTGCGCTTTCAAAGATCAAACAAATAATTAACAAATGTCATTAAACAAATTCAACGCCATCATCTCCATTGATGAGATACAGAAATTAAAGTAGAATCTGCTTCACATCTTTTTCTGAGAGGCCCTTAATAAAATTAATTAGGTACGGGAGAAATGAAATATTTATCGCGCCTTTGCGAAGTCCGCCTACCTCAACCTTCAAATTTTGACAATTCTAAAAGTTAACGATTTACGAAAAATCATAATTGATTTTAACTCAAAGGATGCCATTGCCATATAAGGAATATTGGAAAAGGTTTATTAACCACGATGTCAAGGCTGTTAGTATTTTATTAAAAAAGAGTCGACAATTAGGTTTAGAGGCCATAAGGAGTTTTATCCATTTGGACTTACCTCTCAAGATATAAACAACACGCTATTCCTCTTTCATTAAAGATGCATGAATGAGGTTTACGTACCCAATATTTGGAGTGTAACAATTAACCAGCTTTTGTCAAGGATGGGACGCTATTCATGTTGCCAGGAACACATGGACAACCCCTCCGGCTTCTCCTACCGTTAGGTAAGGAAATCGAAGTTTTGCTGTGCGTTGAAAGAGCATTTAATCTACTTAAGACATTCCAAGTGATGCCAAATTGGCGCGCCACAGGGAACTATAATGCCCATAATAAGACCAGGATCGTCAGCGCTATGCGATATACGTCGCGCTCCGGGCTCTTGCGATACATATTACGCTACGTATTTGCAGCCACATCAGATGATGCAAAGATACCTAGACATGAACCACCGTATATATATAATGATCCCAGAAGAGAGTAAAAGCAATCTATAAATCTTTTCCCCGACATCAAGCATACAGCATGTGTGCAGTTTATCACTCGTAATATCTGCTGCTATCGAGTTATATCGAATTGGCCTGAAGCGGACAATACTACGTGATAGATGTAGATAGGCATTTTTGACTAGTGTTTTCGATGACTATATTTTGACAACAAAAATAAAAGCAGGAAGAATAGGATCTCTGCTATGCCAACATAAGGTAAATCCCAATCGTTTCGAAAACTCAAAGGGAATTTAGGAATAGCAAAAATGGGCATTTTCGAGCATTGTCTGCCAAACTCCTGATTCTCAAGATTGCAAACGGGATTTAACGGACATTACAGTACTAAAATGTTGGATGCCGTTTGGCATACCTTAAAGCTAGTCAATCTACTTAAAAGATTAACATAAATTGGCCTACTGAACAGAAAGAATTTGAGCAAGACTAGAAAATAATTGGGCGGTAGTGGCAGAAGCCATTCAAGACAATTTTAAGACTGAGCTTATCCCGATCTTATGAATCATTGAAAAGGATCACCGCGGACGCAGATGAGAAGATTACCCAACAATCTATTTCATTTTATTAACAACTTTTGAAACTACGATTCGATCAAATCCGAATTGAAACAAATTACACCGAGTAAATTACATCCGGAGATTTAAAAGATTCGGATTTCAATTATCCGAGCAAAAAGTTTAAAGACTTGACTTTATAAATCATTAACAATCTAGGAGTTTCATAATAAAAACTCTAGATTGCTTTTTTTATAAATGGTCCTCAGGATTACAGCTTGAAATTATCCCTTCTTTTTTGATCTCCACCGTGATGTGATACGAATTTCAATACCTGCCTATCCAAGGCCTGATTTTACATTTTCCCGTTGTTTCAAAATATACGGCCCAATAAATCTTCTGGCACCAAAAGGGTCGTACTGCAAAATCACTGAGCTTATCTGCAACTCGATACATTAAACCGAAGGTGCTGGATTTTTACACCTTTGATTGGACGTTAAAACCCCCAAAAGAACTGTCCTTAGCTTTCTTAATCCTCATTGTCCAATACCTATGGTAGTATCACCTCATTTGGCCCCCGCAGTAATGAATTAATTATATGCCATTGCCAAGCACATTGGGCACCATGGCCAATTTATTCTGAGGGGTAATCAATTTTTGTGGTGAAAATGTCTAATTCCCTTTACCGCACCCAAAACGCCCTGGCTACAATTAAATCACCATTTGTAGGGCTTAAAGAATAATAATCCAAAAACTCCGCCAGCGAAGTGACAATGAACCTTGCAAAGCCAGTCCACAGGCCAGACCTTGCGTAGCGATGTACTGCCCGGCGAAAGTGTTACAAGTCACACATCCTAATTGATGCAATTAACCACCACGAAATTGAAAATAGACTTCAATATCCATGATGATCCAGACTAAGTAAAAAACACCGTTGAAGGGAATTCTTCATTATTTACTACTTGACATCATTGTTCAGTACCGCCCACAATGCCGCTAATCACCCATGAAACCGAATAATCAAAAATCAAATAACAGCGTAGCAACCTTAGGTTTCCAAACTCCTTGCGATTCGTATCGCTAATTAAATCCATTCTTGCTGCTTTTCCATAATAGGGTAATATATAAGTGGTTAAAAATCTTTTACGCATATAAGATTGTTTTAAATAGAACTAAATTGCATTTAAACTATATAAGTAGGCCATTGGGATCGGTATTATTTTGGTGGCCAACCTTAATTTCTCAAGCAGGTTGGAGGTATAAAGTGCATTATATGATGTAATACTAAAGTTTAGGATAATTTTTGCTCTTGGAATGCTATTTGTTGTATAACGATATTTTTATACTTACATAGATTTTACTCAATACAAAATCGATAATATTACACTTGGCCATTTCGCGCACATTATCATATGAATGCACACAAATATCCAAATCCATTGAAAAATGAAGCGCTAACAAGCTATTTCCTTTTTACCCGAATTGGAGGAATGCATATTGAAATCGGTTGAAAAAAAAACATTAAAAAAACTACCATGCAAGCAGGCCAACTTTTTTCAAAGTTCTTAAAAAAAAGGAAGCAATAGGAGTGTGGCTTTTTGATTATTGAAACTTTTTTAAGATTTCTGACAGGAATTTACTACCTTAAGGATATTGCCTTCGAACATTTAATTGGTTGTAGGCCAATGAACTGGGGACATATCATGGATTAAAAGAAAGAAGCAAAATCAATTTAAATTTCATTTGGGATACTAACCTACCTTCTTTTTCAGATCGCTTTATAGTAAGAGGCTGAGCGCAGCGCCGATCCTATGCGTTGCACAAGGAATGGAAAATAATACTCTTTGCAACCAAGAACTTTATTTAAACCATCTGACATTACCGTTCCTATAAAATCGAATTAAAAAATTTACCTCTCCCTGAAGAAATTATGGTATTGGTCAGAATAGAGCGCAAGCCCGTTAGGTTTCTGTTGAGACTTTTTGATGACAATATTGTTCCCAATCGGCAAATTTCTCGTTCATAACTCGATTCCATTTTTTACTTGTCCACCTTTTTTTTTTGTCTTGCCAATTCCAGTCGTGAACAAATATTAGAAACACCTTATCAATCCTTTTACGGGACTTGCCCCTAGCTATCCTTATAGTTTTGTTTGGGCCTTCAATCAAAAATTCGTCCAAGAGTTGGAAAGTATGTCGCAATCAGCATTCCTTCACTCGGCACCGAGATAGCCACAATGCATAGAAACTCGCCATCTTTCACAACGTTTTGGCAACAATGGTATATTGTTCGGGGAAATCTTTGTATCATAAACATCTTCTAGAATGTCTCCAATAGCATCAAATTCATTTTGTTTACCGGAGCTCGACCCTACGTATTTAAAAAAAATTGTTGCCGTCCTGTTACTGTATTTCAGCCTTTGCCAAATTTGTAACGCTAATGGGTAAGTCCCAATTAAATAGGCGCCAAGCCTCACTTACCGTTAAATAATAAGTACATATCTGATCCATTGCTAGACCGTTTAAAGCAATCGCAGGTGCCTTGGGAGATAAGGGAGCCATCTTCCTGAATATATTTTCTGGTTTAAAAGGACAAACTCAAAATAAGATACCATTATTGTTAATCAATTGCTGGCTGTGTATTCTGTTTCTGGCCTAGTCTTGACATGCATAGAAACCCTCCGACGCCAAAATAAGTGTCATTAACGTGTTATTTGGATGTCTTATAAAGAGATTAAAACTTCTTTTTCATAGGGTCCCAAAGCAACACCCACCAAGTAATAGAAGTACTTCTAAATTGGGCCAAATTTCAATGGATGTTTTTTAGATTATGGATATTCAAGTGACTTTTTTTGAAGCATTATCTATGCATGAAGGGAGATACCGCCTTAAGGCTCCAATGTCCCATTTGAGGCTTTTCAGCAATATCGCTCAACTTTTATCCCAATCCTCAATTTTTTCGCAATTTCCTCCCGGCTTGTAATACTCTATAAACTACAAAGGAAATATTTTCCAGCACTTATACCGCTATTTTCGCCTTCCATAAATTCATTACGTTCCTTCCAAAGTTAGTGGAACTACAGCTCATAATTTCCTTTTTTCAAAAAATCGCCAGTAAGATCAAAATTACTGAGCATGCAGAAGAACTGCTTAAGTCGGCAGCCCTAATAGCTCGACATATCATCAGTTACTGACATTCTCTTAAACTACTGTTTACTGTAGTTTTCAGAATTATTGCAAATAGGAAGGTTGGGCGCCGGCCAGTAACATTTTCATCCATTACGCAATTTTATGCACATTCAAATCATTTATTTTAATTGTAATCAACAAAAGGGGAATTTTTTCGGCAAAAACACTTGTAAATCCTGAAGAGTCAAAGGGTTTCAAAATGTTAAACACCTACAAAATCGTTGTTTTTAGCCGTATCCGAAAAGGTTTCTGGAGCACTTCCTTGTTGTTTCTCTCCAAGGGTCTTTTTCCGTAGTAAAAGTTACTTTAAATGAATTGCAACATTGATAATATTTCCTAGAACCTTGCCATCGGTGGATAATTTTTGATTTACCAATGTCTTCCGCAACTCCATTATAATCACGTTTTAGATCACTATCAATTAAAAGAGTTGATCAAAGCATAAATATCCCCAGATTACCCAATTATAACTTATTTAAAAACAAATATGTTTAACCAGCATTTAACTATAAGCCATCTTGCAAACTATAGATTAAACTCTTTAAGACTTCCGATCTTCCCAAGCCTTCTCCTTTTAAATCGATTTTTCTCAACGCCTCATAAATTGAACCAATTTAGCAGGGTTCATTATTTTTGCCCAAAACCTAACCAACTATTAAATCCTTTATCATCCTATCACATAGATAAGCTACCCTCATCAATGGCATCATCATTTCCTAAATACTACGTGAAGCTTTCGTAACCGTATTCATTTTCATCAACTCCGTGAATTTTGCTGTTTTAAATATGGAATTGATATTTCGATTTTTCTTTTGAAAAACTCCGATAGGTTTTATCTGCTTTGATTTTAAATGCAAAACATTTCATTTTTTAATGACCCAAGTGCTTCCTCTGGCTTCTGCCGGTACGATCGCTTATCCATATTTAATAAGCTTAACCGCGTAGTCATCTGACAGAAAAAATTGTTGGATTAACCGCATTGCTGCAATAGTATGCCGCAGGCTCGGCGTTGACGAGACTAGCTGCTCGATTACAATGGCTCCAATTAACATTCCATAGCCATATTTTTCCGAATTAATTGTTTTCATTTTCCGTGTTTTAAGTTCTTAGACAACATGCGCAGTCCAGGTTTTTAAAAAGCCCACTGCGTCATGTCATTTTATTTCTTTCTTGCCTGCCTACTCAGTTCTGAAGGTAATTTCATCTTGCGTAATGATCCCGATTCTTATTTAAAATCTATATCTTCCAGTTTAAGGAAAGTACTACGTGGTTCTATTTACGTCATTTGATTTCCACATTACATATTTTTTTGACACCCGTTACAAACATTAACAGTTTTATTCGCTCACATGTCTTCATCCTTCCGCTTTGATATAAAATTTCACATGGCAATCCTTAATTCTTAACTCTCATAAAGTTCCTGTAATTGGAGAGATTTTAGTTATCTTTTCCATGGTAGATTGCATATCTGCAGAACTTTTGTTGTCTCTGTGATAAAAAACCTTTTAGATTTCTTAGATTTTGGGCTATATCCATAAAATCCTGTCTTCTTTGTCAATCGACCTCCACGTTTTTATTTTACTAATAACTTAAAACATACTTTTTTCGTTTGACCACAAGGCACTTAATTATCTTAAATCCCCATTACTTAATCTAACATGATTGCGAAATCCAATTAATGGCAGTAACTGTACAAGGCTATTATAATATTTTTTTTCATCTTTTTTTAATTTAATTCTGTGTAAATTTTTTTGTTTTGTTTCTTCAAATCTCTCAATAAATAGATAGGGCCAGCTTTCTCGGTTCTCTACCTAAATGGTCGCCAAACAGACTTAAATGGCCTGTTTTGGTTTCCTGATAGGCGAATTTCGCTTCTTTCTGTTTCCTGTAAGTTCTTCCAAAATACTATACCAAACACTAAACTGCCCTTACAGCTGCAACGGAAATCCACTTTTAATATCTTTTTTTTACTAGGTTTTTAGTGGAACCGTGCTTGGTAAACCGTTCTTCTTGGCAATGGAAAAATACTGAAATAACGAAATATTTTTTTTAAGTGCAAAGGAACTCTCTCCTTTGTAAAAAAATCCCTCACTATTTCTTCTCGCAATTGTGGTAGTTGCTTCAAAATATTTTCCAATAATTTTTCTAATGTTATTGAATTCCATAATTGTGCTTTTGTACTAATTTCTCCTTACTGTTTTTCTTGCCCTGGATAATGTTACCCCTAACGGCAGTTTTGCACTATGCCTAAACAATTCCGACTATTTCTCCTCCAAATTCAATATTGTTTCAACATCCCCGTATTGATACCATTTTTTTTGCTCTGGCAATTCTCCCATAATTTTTCTAACCCAACTTAAACTGTCACTGACCTTCTACTTTGGGGTTTGCCAATGAATACATTTTTCCATCCTTAATAATTACTATGCACCATTTTAGATCCCTGCCTGTTTGGATTAAGTCGGGTCAAGCAAAATTCTTGGTCTCATCATGGCAATAATGCCTCTAACATTATTATAGCCGGTCATCACTTTTTTTTTGGACCACTAGCTTCAATTAAGATTTCTTGTGTGGCATCCCTCGCGCTTCTTT
>Ga0163217_1046183_pt1 | contig 11017 bp, 11 predicted proteins | sample SynspAceP_FD_185933 | JGI IMG/M metagenome (GOLD analysis project Ga0163217, IMG submission 185933) | Saline lake microbial communities from Ace Lake in Antarctica - Synechococcus sp. Ace-P (PacBio error correction) | ecosystem: Environmental > Aquatic > Non-marine Saline and Alkaline > Saline ...
AAAAGAGAGAGATAAGCTATCAAATGGCTTCTCCCCTTTCCAAAGGTCTTTATAGCAGGAGCTTATTTTGGAAGAATTCCGGAGCAGGGGGGAAAATTCCAAATCCAACATTGGCACCGGTAACAAATGGGCAAAGATGCCCCAGAGAAGATCAGGCTCAAAGATTTTTTTTAATCAGCAAAGCGGTTAAATAAAATCCAATTTTCGGAAAATGCGAAAAATTTGGAGCAACTGCCAGCAGTTTTTTTATGAAAATCGTTTTTGGGAGTCCCAACATTTTCGGTTTTCCAGTCACAAATACGATGGTTTATTTCTTAACCCAAAACCCTCCCCGAAAATTTTTGAAGCTAAAGAGGGCAAGCTATGGTTTCACTCCTTTGCTGGATGGAAATTCTGCTTGAACAGATACCAGGAATGGCTTTTATGCAAGGACAGCCTTATACTCCCTGAGGCCAAATTTAATCTCAAAGGGGTAAAGCAGACTACCCAGCGCATTCTGATGAGGTTTTTTAGCACTTTCATCCGCATTCTACTCCCAAGGGAAGTGGAGCGATCAGCTACTGGATTTTGGCAAGCCGATCGATTTTATAGCACTATAGTAACTTGGAGTGCTTGACCTCCATGCCAAAAATTCCCTCCGCAACCCGTTCTACTCGCTATTTATACACAACGCTTCGCCGCGCCATTGAGGATGCCAATTGACTACCGGATTGGGGGCCGGCGGAAACAGTGGAAGGTGGACCAAAAATGCCTGAAGTATCGGAGCTCCACATGTCCTGTGAGATCGAATTTTATGCCATGGAAATCTTTCCACTGTCGACGTTTTGCTTGACGCCGGAGATTATAAACGTTTCTAAAGAACTTTTAATGAGTTTTCTTTGCCAACTTCATCAAACTGGAAATCCCAAATGGTGATAAATCTTCCAGAAGGAGGCATACTGAAGGGAAAATGAACGAAAATCCTCCCGTAATGGATATCAATACTGAAAGCAAAAATGTTTAGAGCGACGGATTCTCCTCGCTACCAAATTTCATCGATCGTTCTACGGAAACGAATAAAAGATACGTGCCTGATTAACACTTAACACCTAGTAAAAAAAAGGAAGCTTGAAAGGCTTCCTTTTTTTGATTTCAGCCTCAGAGGACAAGAGACCCACGGAATACCACAAAGCAAATGCTAAGATAGCTGTCAGCCCAACCTGACTCGGCAAGTCCAGAAAGACACCCAGATGAATGCAACACTATAATTCACGTTCCTCACCGATCCTTGGTGACCTTTTGTGTTTCAATTTTCTTTTTTAAATCAAAAGGTTTCTGCTTTTCTTTTTGATGACGAAAGCCCAGTATTTTTTTATGGTTTAAGCCTATATTGGTAGCACCCCGAACTATAGCCCCATGCATAAAATCATCACCTCTTCCGGAATCTTTATTATTTGCTTCGCCTTTTTCTCCTGCGGAAAAAAAGGAAGTAGAAAGCCCGCGAAGAAACCAAATATTCTTTTTGTATTCGTAGATGACCACGCAATTTCAGGCCATTTCAGCCTATGATAGCCGATTGAAGACCTAGCTCCCAACTCCGAAATATCGGACCGAATTGCTTAAAAATGGAAATGGGCCTTAACCGAGCCTAATGTCACCATTCCATCTGCGCTTCCTTCGAGCCCTCCAGTATTGACAGGTTTACATTCACATGCTAATGGTCACTTAAGCGAATAACGACACCTTCGACGGTAGCCAAACCAACTTCTCCCTAAGCTTCTTCAGGCCAATGGATACAAACACCGCATTGATTGGCAAAATGGCATTTGAATTCCTGCTTTCCGACAGCTTTTTGACTACTGATACATCCTTCCTGCAAGGACATTACTATATAATCCGGATTTCTAAGCTGAATCTGACACTACTATTGTTAGAAGGCTATGTCACTGAAATCATCAGCAAGACAAATCATTTGAATTGGCTGAAAGATCAACAGGCAAGCGAAAAGCCTTTTATGCTTCGCATGATGCAGCACAAAGCTCCGCACCGGGAATGGGAGAAGGGACCAATCAACTCTCACTTTACGAGGATGTTGACTTTTCCTGAACCTGGACAATCTATTTGACGACTATGGCCACCAGAAAACTTCCGCGGCGAGAAAAGATCAGGACATGACCATCGAGAAAACAATGGAACTGAAATACGATCTGCAAAATGTTGGAGGTAAAGCAGATTCAGCTTCCGGAAGTCTAATCAAAGAACTTACGGTCAGAATGAATCCGACTCAGCAAAAAAGCTTGGGACGCAGTTTTACGATCCAATTCGGGAAGTTTCGGAAAGGCGCAACCTTAGTGGTAAGGACTGTAAAAGTGGAAATATCAGCGTTACAATGCGGGACTATTTTTGGCGGTGATCAGAAGCTGTGGATGAAGAAAGTGTGGGAAAGGTTGCTTGATTACTCTCAAAGAAAATGGCTTGGAAGAAAACACCCTAGTGGTTTATACCTCAGATCAAGGAATTTTATCTCGGGGAGCATGCTGGTTTGACAAGCGATTTATGGTACGAAGAGAGCTTTCGTAGCTCCACTGTTGATGTCTTGGCCAGGAGTCATTCCCGCTGTGCAAGCACTTCAGAATGCCTTGGTATCCAATCTTGATTTTTGCTTCAGACTTCTTAGGAGAATCACAAAAACTAACCGATTCCGGGGAACCATGCAGGGCCTGAGTCTCTAACCGATTATGAAGGGGAAAACCAACCGATTTGGCGAAAAAAGTCTCTATATGCTTACTTCGAATAATCCGGGAGCACAATTCAGTCCAAAAAACACGAGCGCCTTTGATGGACGATTAAGATTATTATTTCTACGATTCGGATGAATGGAATTCTATGATCTTCAAAGCGACCCTAAGAGATGAGTAATGTTCTACTCAGCCCCAGAATGTGCAGAACCCAGTAGTGCGGATGCCAAACCGATTAAAGCGATTGAAAGAGGAGTATAAATCAACTAAAATTCCCTGATCACAGACCTGAAGCAATGCATCCCGATAGCTAAATTGGGACGCTTGCTTTTCTTTAGGGAAATTTGAACTTAAAAACTTTATTTCTAAATAATTTGAAAGGTTAGTTACACGTATAATTTTTTGGTGTTTCGTCTAATGAAACCACCAATACTTAGCCAATGTCCTAACTACTAACAAAAGTGGCTTTAATAATAAAGTTGAAATGCTATTTGGACTTAAAAAATCACGAATGGTGACTATGGCAAAAAGCAACTAGCCAACAGGAATTAAGATATTGACCTCTTCATGTGAATATTAAGTACTTAAGAATAGAATGAAGCCACCTAAATTTGGACAGAAGCTAATTTTGGGCCTACCATGCCTGAAAATATAAAACTTGGACTTGGAGAAAATTGGAAACAAGTTTACCATTTTGGAAATCGTAAAACAGCTTTTTGTAGGCGGTATGATAGGAATGGAGCGGGCAATTTTTCCTCATTCGCTGGAGTTGGAATTTGGGATTGCCCTCAAAGGACTTCAATCTTTCATTCATCACAAGCCGCGTTTGGACTATCAAAGCAGCTGTCAATTATTTTAAAGCAGGCGACTATCAAACAAATTTGGGCGTAGGAATCTACTTTAATCGGTTGGCTAATTTGCATTGCCAATTTCCATTTATGGCTGATTTACGCACCGAGTTGGGAATTGGGTGATTTTTGCTAATGTGGCTTTTAGGTGTAAGTCAAGGGTTTTACTTGGAGTAGCACAGTTTTCTGCATGAAAATTGACCTCGTTGAGGAAAAGACCGTGGTTTTTGCAATGGGCTTAAACGAGTTTGGCCGGAATAATTTTGCCGTTGGATTGGTTGCCTTCTGACAGGTTTTATTGCAAACAAAAATACGGAGTTTACTCCCTATCATTTTAACAGTGGGGTATTTAAATTTCCGCCATAGTAAGGCTTAGTTTTTAACTGGCGGTATGGGTAAGACACCAGAAATTTTCGTTGAAAATGGAAAGTGAAAACAGACATTAGACCTCACAGCTGAAGAATGTATTTTAAGAAAACAACTTTCAAAACACAAGACATTAGTTCTGTGGACACAAGCAGGACTGATTAACAATCTGAATGACGGAATTGATTTGGGTTACTTCCAATCGTTCTTTTTTTCGCTTAATTTCGACAACGAAACAACATTGGAATTAATCACGCGCAATTTATCCAACGGCGTATGGGGAAATTGGGCAAAACTTTTTTAGCAGGAAAAATGTCTTGATCATTAATTCTAAAAAAGCAATGCTTTTTTGGGAATGTTATTGTAGGAACTAGCTATTTTTCTAAATTCCCATATAGTGAATATAATTTTTATGTATTTTTCGGCATTTCAGCGATTTTTTGGGTTTAGGGACGGCTTTTGGTTTATTCCGACCATTATTATCCACGATAGCCAACAAGCTACAGCCCTAAACAGCGCGCTGAAGCATTTGGCACTTTTAGACTTTGGAGGATTTAGGTTTAATGCGTTTGGAGCAGTGATTTCGGGCATAACGGCTGACCTATTCGAGTTGAATAACGCTATTTAATTTTTATTGATTCGTAAAGTTTGACATAATTTCTTCGATCATAATAAAATTCCGTAGCCAGAAACAACTTTTATAATCATCAAAGATGTATGAAGCAGAAGATGTCAAAAGAGCCTTTCTAAGCAAAACAAAAAAATCCAGTAATTGATTGTAAGAAGTAAGAGAAGAATTTGTGGTGATCAGCCAGCATATTCCAAATGCTTTATATGTCCGACTTCTTCAAGGATTTTGAAAAACTCAGTCCTGGCAACTTTGAAAAAGAGTTTCCAATTCATACATGTGCAGTGTGGAAAAGGTGGAGGACGTGTCTGTTGATGGCTGCAAATTTTTTAAGGGAAGTTGGGTCCTCAATGCAAGCTTGGCTCTGTGGTGGAACAATAAATGGTTTGAGTAGTAATGCAATAAAAAAGTCTACTATCTTCAATTAGACTTATATCGGAACGCCTTGGTCTTTTTGTTCCCTATGGCCTGCCTGTTCATAAACTACTCCTGTACGCTTTGGGAATGAGGATTCTGAATTTAGGCAATCAGGTATTTTACGAATGCCCAAAACTTTTCAATGCCTTGAACTTAACACTAATTTTGAATTAAGATTTTCTGAGACAGGCGTTTCAACTTCTGAGTTGTGGAGTTTTTGCTTCTCCTTACGCTATCTCAATTGCCTGTCTGGATTTTTTTCAATCGAGCTTAATTTCCCCGCAAAGACCATTTTCAATGTTATCGTAGTCAAATTTTTCCCTGAAATGTTTCGCCGAATGCTGTGACACTTTTGAGAGCCGGTCAAACGGGATTTGATCTCTGAAATAACTTCCTCAGGCAGGCAATCGTGAAGCTCGTATTCGTCCAAGACAATTCCATCAGCTGAGTGACCGTTTTTACGGTAGACTCCGGCCAGTTTCGTTTTCTACAGCGATCGTGTGGAATTGTGTTTAAACCCATTGTCAATAGTGCAAAAGTGGAGTTCTTGTGGAATGCTCCTTTTTGTTCGCCTTTGGGTTTTTGGCCGCACCAGTTTTTGTCTTCCGACTGTTTTTTGACTGGATGTTTGCATTTTTTCTGGCCGCTTTCTCGTTTTTGCTTTTCGCCAATAAAACTGCATGCGGAGTGCCAAAACCTCCTGATGCAAGCTCTTCATTTACCCGGCTATGCGCCGGTCAAAATCGCCTTGAACCATCGGTAGCAACTTACTGATCTCCAAATATTTTCGATATGAGCATCCCTTCCAGCAATTCCAATCTCCTCTGGTATTTTTTTTTTTTTTTTTTTTTTTGTTTTTTTTTTACTTTTTTGGTTTTAGAAAAATTCTCTACTTGACTTTCTCTAAAGCCAATCATTGCTGATCTGATTTGGCAATAATCTCCCGATAATATTGACTACCCTTAGCATAAGCGCTTCTTGAAAAGTTTGACTTGATTAACCTTGGTGAACAAGACCAAAAGTTGTCTTTCTGAAACGATCGGAGTGCTCCTTTTCAGACTGAAATCGACTTCTAATCGATTGGGATTGGCTCCGCGCATTTCATCGTCTTCAAAGCTCCAAATACTGCTCGCTTGATCATTCTGAAAAAACCTCCATTCCTTTTGAAATGGGAAACTGGAAATCAAAGGTGCTATCCAAAAGATGTGAAACGTATTGACCGTTGGTGCTGAATCCAGCAATTCCGTCCAGCCGAGTTGGTTTTTAAGCTCCAATCGAAAAAGTCAACGCACTTGCGCGATCAGATTGATCAAGTTCAGAAAGAAATCCGGCTTCGAAGCAACCAACCTTCCAAAGACCTTATCTACTCAAGGCCACAATAAACTTGACCGGGAGCGAAAGCCTGAACCTACATCAATAATCGCACGATCAAGTTAAGCCTTGGCTTTTTATGAACGGTTACTGCCCAAGCAATTGATGGGGATTGGGGGAAAAAACGTTACCCACGACTTCTTCGTCCAGCATCCTTGGTCCTCGTATTAATAAATGTACTTCCTTTTATTTTCGCATCGCTCTTTGCGCAGCTGAAATTCTGTTTTCTGAGTCTGCATTCGTACAATTACATCCGTCTTAGAAGTCTGAATGACCTGGCTAGCTTCCGCATTGGAAGTTACTCAGAGCTAACCCGAACTGTCATTTTACAAACATGATTTTGAGCACCTTCTCGGAGTTCAATGGTTTTTGGAAGTGGGAAAAGTGACTCTGGAAAGTCCCATCGCTCCACCTCTGCAATCGTAAAACAAAAGAGTGATATTGAGGCGCACCCAGCTGCTTTTTTGATTGAGCTGTCGGCTTTTGTAATTATGGCGTTGTAATCATGATACAAAGGCGGAAGTTCTTTGACTCTGCTTCCGTCCTATAATTGAGAATTAAAGTATCCGGACATCATCCGGAGTACTTTCTTATCCCGAAGGTGATTCAAATTCGGCAATAAATTCTCGTCCTGCTGTCGGAAATCTTGTCCAAACTCGAGGTAAACCATCCCAGATTTCGCAGGCGCATGTGCTTCAAAAAAATGCATACTTGGATAAAACTGCCGTAAGATCTCCCATTCATATCTCGGACAATAGGGGAATTGATACAAGTCACCTATCATGAGGACCTGCACTCCTCCAAAAGGATCACGGTAATTCCCTTTAGCACTACGCATGCGGTTAAAATCAATCGCATCTAAAATATCAGCTCGAAGCATACTGACCTCATCGATAACCAATAGGTCCACTGCCTTTAAGACGTTCTTTCGGAGTTGATTGAGCGGAATGTTTTTTTCTCGCTAAGGTAATTTTGGGTGAAAAAACCGTATTGGCTGTGAAATTAACCTTCAGGTTCGGCGAACAGGCAGAAACTACCCATCGGAAAAAGAAAACTGCGAATGAAATAGTCACGCCCTTTTGCCAGTAAAGCAGCACATACCCGTAGGAGCCAAAAATCACATGTCGCTTATGGGTCCTTTCGAAAACAAGTCTCATCAAAAAGTGGTTTTTTCCATTCCCAGCTTCCAGTTAAAAAAATCGGTGCTCCGGTATTATTGACAAATTTTTTTGCGCGGCCAATTCCATCGATCCGTTGATTCATTTTCCCATAAAACTAACTTACTAAAAATATGAGATTGAATTTTTATGGTTCTGTCAAATTCTGTTTCGAAGTACTAATTATTTATAGCTAGCTCAAATGTAACGCAGAAAAATACTCCCCATGTAATGGCAATCCAATCAATGCTGGGAAGATGAACCTGAAAATCATATCCTTCAATCCAAAAAAATGGCTTCGCTACGCTAAATCCTCACAGGGTAATGGAAGACCCCTTGGCCCTCATCTCCATTTGTTTTGGATAAAATGAAATCTGGTAAAGCCATTATTTCAGGTCATATCGCCAAGCAAATTCCGCATGGAAAGCAATTCCGGAAGCAGGTGAGGTTTTAGTCATGTTTTCATGGGCCCACATGCTTACTATCTCTTCTTCTTGGTTAACAATCACGAGATTCCCCACTTGGAACTACCTAGCAGTCCATGTCTTGGAAAAAATCAAAATCATTGAAGGTGAAAGAGTTGCTGAATCACTTAAAAAATGACGGACACCTAATTGCAAATTAGGCCGTCCCCAATCGGGTAAGCGTGGAAGGAATGGAGTCTGGAATATCTAGAAAGTCAGGTTCGTGCATTGGTTTGGTTTTGAGATGTCAGATTCACCTGAAGTGCAGGCAAGCGGGCCAAACTATCGCAGAATCGAGACAAAACCACCTTTCAGAAATATCAATCACGAACTCTCCAAAAAAGTGACTGGACCTAGATCAAAAAGTAGCGGGAAGGAAATGAGGAAGTTCACTAACAAGAAATGATTATTTTTTTCTTTGACCGAAAAGTTGAACGCACAATCTCCGGGACGATCTGTAATAAACCTCTCCTTGGTACTCTCCCCAAATCATAATTGAAAGGACCTCGGTAATATATTCTCGATCAGTGACATAGATTGCTTTTCTTATAATTAGAGTCTGGGATTAATGGATTACTTTTAGAGCTAAATAAAATTTGGGCGACGGCGCTCTTAGTTTCTTTTTCTGAATGATCTTCTCCCAATAATTCAAGGTTTTTTAGATCTTCGTATTTGAAACGTTCAGTCTGTTTTGAGGTCGATATCGAGCTGACCTTCCATCTCAAGCAAGGCTTTCTCTAAACCTTTCCAGACGCCACTCTTACACTTGCCCATTCGCTCAGAATCTCTATTTATTCCAACTTAGTCGAACCTTGGATATCTAGCTGAGGGTAATAATTCTATTCCCATAAGGCAGCTTGAAAGTCCAAGTTCATCTTGCTACTCATTAAAATAAAGCGCTTGCATGTAAGGTCATTTCAACTACTTGTAAAGAATCGGATGAGGTGAAATTTAAAACCTCTGCTGACACTTGATCAAACTTAAGCAATCCAGGCTTCAGCATTTCCAGGAAGCAAATTCTCGATAAAATAATCTCGGCAGTTAGAAATCGTATCGTATCCAGTTCGATAGGAAATGGGATTTGCTCCACCATTCCTTCCAAATAATGGCTTTTCTGTGTTCGCTCTGGGCCTTTGGTTTAAATTCTTATCAACGGTAATCCTCCAAACCATCCGACATCTAATCTTGCAAGGCGCGCTATTATTTGCCAGTCCTCCGTAGATGTTGTTTTTAGTATCGATGTAGCTTAAGCGTCCCAAACTCCTTCAAACTAAACTCCGATCACATCTTTCTGATACTCCTCTGATTGACGAACTCTTCCCATCGTCATATTTTAAGGCTTAATCCTTAATGAGAATAGTTTTGGATTCAGATCAAAATCCTAATTCACCAACTTGAAAAGCTGTTTATCAAGCGTGTTTAACTTTCAGGTTTTGAGACTTAATCCGAATGGACTCAGCTGGAAAGGACCAGATTCCTGAACGATTACTGATCGGAGATGAATCGCCATACGCAGAATATTCAAATCCGTGAAAATTCCCAAAAGGCATTAGGCTTATCACCCTGTACAAAGGAATTTTCGGCTGTCCCATTGCGGAGCTTCAAAATTTACTGATCACTCCTCTCGAAATAACATCTTGAAAAAAGTCCTTGAAGTGCTGAGAAATTGTCCTCCGGTCTAACTATTCACTTTCTTTTGTGAATCAACCGAAAGAACTGGATCATTCAGCCACTAGTCCCGATTTAATGGTCAGCCTTCTTATTAAAAAAACAAAATCCAAAAAGCCTACCCGTTCAGCTCTATACTATTCAATGAGCACTCACTTTTGTAGCAACCTCCTTCATCTTAATGGGACTAGTCCTGATTTTTCTTTAGACTAGCAACTTGTTTAAAAGGCTAATCGAAATTTTCCTCAAAGAGAATACTATTTTCGATCAAGGATTATTGTTTGAGAAGTTGGGTGATTTGCTTTTCTGATACACTCTAAACCCCAAGCAAGGCCGCGAATAAACCTCCAAAAATTAAAATTGCTACAAGTATTTTTTTCCATAGTTTGAGAAATAACAGAAACATCGGAAATCTTAGTCAGAATGAATTGAAGAGCCCAATTGTCCTGTAAAATTAACCTTAGGTCGTATAATCTTAAGGAGTACGAAGATAAGCTCAGGCTAAAGACTCCTAATTTTAAACTCGATTCCTTACTCGTATTTTTCTTTTGCAGAATAGCATGCTATCATTGATTTTTTCTCTCTCACACGAATCAGATAAGTAAGTACTTTTTTCAAAATGTGTTATTAAGCTAATTTCAATGGATTTTTATATACGATATGGCAATTGTCAGAAACAGTAGTCGAGTGCTAAAGGGAATAAAGCTGACTGATCTGTCCTTTTGATCCAGCAGAAAAAGTTAATATTGTAAACGCAAATCGAGAGTTACTCGAAAAAGTTAAGCAGCCCCCCCGAGATTTTTTTTTTGAAAAAAAAAAAAAAGGAATAAAAATACCCAAGCCAAAAAATGAAAACCCCCCCGGAAAAAAATTTTAAAATTAAAAAAACTTCCCCCTTACTTTTTATCAATCTTAAATTTATTTTCTTTAGCCAAAGCCCACGATTAGTATTCTTTCCTATAATATCTATGCATGGGGAACCCTACTTTCTCCGGAAAACCGCACATTGCAATACGATAGCAGATTACATTGTTCTTGTCACAACCTGAGCATGCGCGTTCAGAATTGATAGTATGACGCCTTCGCTCTGGCTAGAATTCTATGGGAAAAAAATCCACTCAGAATCTTAAAGGCTAGCAGAGAGACTGGATATAGAGGATATTTTGACCGATCCATTGAAATTCGAAGAAGGAGCTTATGAATGGGGTTTTGAATAAAAAGTCGCAAGGGCTATCACACTTTCCCCTTCCTAGTCGCAGCTGGTGGGAAGCTAAGAGCTGTAGTCCTGGTCCCGCGACTAGATTTGAAGACTTTGGAAGAAATCTACATGGGGAGTGTTCACCTCGATCATGAATTGAGGAAAATCGAGTTGCCAGATTGA
>Ga0163217_1097588_pt1 | contig 11017 bp, 13 predicted proteins | sample SynspAceP_FD_185933 | JGI IMG/M metagenome (GOLD analysis project Ga0163217, IMG submission 185933) | Saline lake microbial communities from Ace Lake in Antarctica - Synechococcus sp. Ace-P (PacBio error correction) | ecosystem: Environmental > Aquatic > Non-marine Saline and Alkaline > Saline ...
TTTTGCCTTTCCAGACCTAATACGTTCAGCCCCATAAACAACGCCCTCTTAAAGCCGCGTCGACAATGCCGACGAAATTGGGTAGTCACTTGGTTTGCCACACCCCCAAAAATGCCCACCTAAACATGCACTTATAACCGCTAGCCATAGTCTGCATTACAGAATACTCCCCAAACGTCGAGAGTTTATCTTGTTATCAATTAATTATAGCACTCCCTGAGCTTGTCTATTCCTAAAATTCCAAGTGCCAAAAAACATAATGCCACTATCCCAATCTGGTTCTTTCCCCTGCCTTGTCCTAAGCCAGCATCCACCAAGCATCCTGTTCCGCTATAACTACCCCATAAATACACCACTTGAGTTTTAGGCCTTTAAGTTTGTAAAAGCTGTGAAAATAGGATTCGTTTTTAAAATTGTCAATATTTTCCTGGTTTCCCGGCAATTTGACACCCGAAGCCTAAGTCGGCCCACTTCCTGATGAAATGTAATCCCACTGGCAAACCATGAAGAAGCTGAATCATAAACAATGTGAATAGTCCTAGCCATTGGGCGCACATACCCCAGTCCAGTTATCACTACATCCCGCTTGTTCATAATATTTCCTATTTTTTTTAAAACATGCCGGACAAATATGCCCGAACATACCAGTTGAGCATGTTGATTGTAATCAATTTAACTCACATTTCATTATTAAATTCTATAGTAACCCTTTCTCGATTTTACCAGTTACGGTCTCTAAAGGATAAACCGGCAATAAAATTGGCATTCGGAAAACTACTTAGGGCCCACTTGAAAAACACAGTTAGGAGTGATTAGCTTCTCGTCTTCTTTGACACACATATTTCAGTAAATAACGCGGGCCCCTGAACAAACACAATCAACCGATCTGTACACGAAATCTGCCCGCACAAGCCTAAGTAGCGAATTCGTTCAGAATCAACTCCTGGTGTAATGGCTTGCTTTTAAAGTGTCCTTCCATAAAAATTCATCTCTTTAAAAAGTATATGCTGCCCTACAATCTGAGTTCTCGGTAACTGATGTCAGATTATCCGACAAAAAGAAAGCGGCTTTTCATATGGTAAAAAATTTTAATTATTTCAATTATAATTAACGATATAATGTTTCAATTTTAAAAAAAATTTTATAACCTAATACTTTAATGTAATTACCAATTTCCTAAGTACGTTAAAATCTAACCGGGCAAAGGTGTAATTACCATTCGAGCATATCCGTTGGGCAGAAAACCCAGGGCCAAAACTCAACACTAATCCTTGCTCCCCTTTCGAAATATCTTTCTATCCATAAGCGCTCCAAAACATAAAGGTACGGTTGCGCTGCTCATATTGCCGTACAAGCGAAAGCGTTCACGGGTATCAATCTAAATTTCTTACCAATTCGCCAATAGGCCTTCACTGTCTCTACAATTTTCTTTCCTCCAGGGGGAAGAGATTAAATGGTCTACTTTTTCAATAGAACTACCTACAACGCTTCAAAAAGGGATGAATTATAGCTGGAAAATGTTCAGAAATCATCCTGTGGGACCAATGGGGTCCCAAAACATTTTTAGCCCGAATTGGTAAGATCGAAAACCCATCATTTATGGCATCGGTAAAAAAATGCATACATTCCTTCACCGACGATCTTAGGGCCCAATGCCTCTTTTTCCGAAGGAAACACAATACGCATGCCGCACCATCACAAAAATTGCTGCACTTATCACATTCGCCATAGAATAATCAATTGAGCTGAAAGGTGGCGGTGGGACTTTCAACAAGCAACGATGGCAGCCTTTTTCCCTGGATTGGATTTAGAAAAATTACTGCAATAAATAAGACCTGAAAAACTCCGCTGCACAGCCCATCTCTGTAACAGGTAAACGAAACAATATCTTTCATTACAGATCTTAATCATTTATAAGGTATGCATTCCAAAGAAGGTATCAATGATTCGGTAACAACTTACCGTTATTAATATAGTCCAGAACTGTCTGGCTTCCATACCTCTGGGCCAAGGCATCCTTTCAAAACGGTCTCCCAAGTTTCTCACTTCGCGGATATACACATATTCCTTATCCTCAAACAGAAGTGACACCAAAAACCTCCTCGGGAGCCATAACATACTGTAACGTTTTGTTCTACTGCTGCCCCTTCCAAAATTTAAGGACTTTTCGCTGAAACCGTGTATCCTGACCTTCAATCCCATGTCATTCACCAAAAGGTAAAAATATCCTTGGTGTTCTACTGTATGCGGCAATGCTTAGTGACAGCAACTATCCTGGTTTCACTCAAATATGAATTTAATTTTTTTCCTAATAGTATTATCCAATAGATACGAAACGCCCATTTCCAATTTTATAATCATGTTCTATTTGAAGTTTGCTGGAAAATCTACTAATTCCTTTCTCATTAAATGCACTTTTTATGGAAACCAAGCCATCATGGCTTCGCAATCTGTGTTTTCATAAAAATAGAGCTAAAGACTGAAAAAGGTAATATGACACTTTACTTCTTTGCAAATCATTTTATAATAACTCCCATCGGCTTCAATCTACCAAACTGATTCATAAAAGTTTGGTATTATTCTGATCAAAATGATGCATCGTCAAAGGTACAAAGGAAGAATATCGATTGGAGTCTCGGTCGGCTCCAATTCTTAGAAAGTCTTCTTCCAATAATCTCATATGGAAATTCCTTAGATATCCTTAGCGATCTGAATTGATTTAGTATTTAAATCGATCCATTAATTTTCAACAACTCAAAAGATCCACTCTCTCGAAATAGGCAGCAAACGTTTTCTCACATGGGCCCCATGCGCCAACAACCCATATCCAAAATAGTATAAGGAATCCTGAGGATTTTCTTTATGATCCTTTTTTATGGCTCCCAAAGGAAAGGGCAAAACCTTGCAAAACCATTATTGACCATATTTATGTCATCATGATTTTTTTGTAAAAGCAAGGGCTCCAAATTGGCATCATCCATTAGCTCGCTCCCTCCCTACCTACGACGCGTGAAATTCATGGACATTGAATCGTTTTGGTCCATGGGTTGTTTTAATAAGTCTATTCACCATATATGGAGAATTGGGCTAGTAATGGCCCATAGCTATAATTTGATATTTTGTCGTTTCAACCAATGCACTCTGAAAAGCTTCCACTTCCATCCAAAGTCTCCTAGAAACAGTTTGCCTACCACTGCCTTTCATAAATCCATTTCCATTTATGCCGGTCTACACTATCATTACTAAAAATAATTAATGAAATATTTCTGAGGCCCATTTTACGCGCTGATGAATAGCCATAGCCATACCATTTCCACCATAATAGGATGTATAAACCTGCCGGTATTGCTTCCACACATATGATATTTTTTCCACTGGTTTTTTTCTTATGAAATGAAAACTGACCTATAGCTATTTGGTTTATCAATAGCAATTCGCTTTTATTAGAAATTAAATGTTAAATAAGCGGTTCTGAGCTAATAATACAATTTTGATTGAAACTGTTACATCTTCTCCCTCCTAAAACTTCATAAGAAACAGTAACAAAAATTTACAGATCCGCTCTCGGTTGGACAGACCACCGTAACCACCCTAAAATTATTGAACGGCCACTAGATACAGGAAATGAGTCCAGTTATAAATGGGCCTTTTATCCCAGCCAAGGTGGACTTTTCTGATAAAGTCGCGCCTGTAAATCCTTGTCCAGCATCCCTCTTTTTTCCCAATAAGCTCCTATCACAAATTTTTCCAGAATACTCTTTGTCCCGAATCTGTGGAGACCCTAAAATGGCTCCCATTGAAGTCAAAAGAGGTTCGATTTTTCGGGAATAATAGATACGCCCAAAGGCCCATAGCCTTTTTATATAGAATAATGATCAAAAGTATACCGCTAAGACCAAAAGGCCCCCTAAAGGCAATTGGCTCTTAATGTTCTGCCATTTTACCGTACTAAAATAACATTTCAGTTAGCTGGGAAGTTGAGGTAAGCGAAACCCCCTAAAAACCTCCATATATGGCAATATTTCGTTGGAAACATACTCCCCACAAACTTATGAATGGGGTATTGTTTAGATCAAAATAGCCACCTTGTAAGTTTTTTTATTTCAAAATGTATGCCGCCGTAAACCTGCCAGACACCTCCCACAATTACGACATCAAATCATCCATTAAGAAAAGGGTACCAGAAAATAAAGGCCAAAAACCCGAGCACGGATATCGTCGGGTTTTATTTTAGTTCGAGCTATTTTATGCTTGGCTTTTATAAGCGCTTCTTTGTAAGGCCTCATTGGCTACAATAACAAGTTCTACTCTACGGTTTTTAAGCTTTTCGCAGCGGCGGTTGCCGTTATCCGCTTTAGGCTGTGCTTCTACCATACAAGCGGTTATTAACTATTCTCTAGAGATACCGTTTACCAGTTTAGGGTAATTTGTCACAGATTGCGGCACGTTTGCTTTGATAAGTTTTAAATTATTAATCGTCTGGACCAGCACTATCGTATGACCTTCACTAAATATTAGTACAACCAGGATATCCCTTAAAAATACCAACGCATGGATCCAAGGTGTTTGCAGAGGTTCCTTTAACATCGGATTTATTGGTATCCGAAATATACCCCAGCATCCTTCATTTAAAGTTACGTTTATTCCCCTCACCTACCCAGTCCACTTCCGCACCTGGAATCCTCTTCTTCAATACGTTCTGCCCTGACGGTTTCCACTTCTATGGCCTATATAACCCAGCCGGCAAACGCCGCCTACTACTGCACCAAAATAGCACCTAAGGCAGTATTACCGCCTTACCTATAATTGTTCCCAAACAACCTCCAAACTACTGCTCCACCAGCAGCACCTACTGGCAGCACCTCTTTGCTTCTTATTAGTGTTTTTTATGGCCTGACAGCTACTAAATGCAACTAATGAATCATCATTATGGACAAACCACTTACAATTATTTTTTTCATCTGATTTTTAATATTTATTATTTAATATTAGTCCTAATTATTTATAGAATTATCTACCTCTATTTAATACCAGAACTATGCCAATACTAGCTTGTCCCCAAATTTGAATATGGTAGGAATCCTAAAACCCTTTAATTTATATCGTTTTTGAAATCATATACACGGTCAATGGCTTTCTTCTACAGAAACTTTTGAAGTCAAATCTCATTGTTGATCGTTGAGTTACTTTCAAAGATCCAACCTATACCCCAAGACCGTCCGGATATATCTTTATATTTTTCGTCTTATAAATTTAAAATTGCAATTGACTTGTCTTCCCTCTCTATCAAACTACAGACCAAACGAAAAGCGTTCGGAACCATCGACAATTGGCAGCATTTCAACATATAGCTAACCTGTACTATTTGTTATTTCTAAAAACCAGGTACTTCCCTCGAACATGAGGCATTAGCGTCCATTAAAAAGTACGGATCAAATTTTCCCTGACCTCCTTGGTAGGAAACATTATTTAATATCCAGTTGCCAAGTCCACCACCTTTCTAATCCTGCCTTGCCACTTTGGAGAACGAAACAAATGAAAAGTAACAAAACCTACTGAAGTACGCAGTAAAAATATAACCTTTTTAAAATGACATCAATATGTTCATATTTATTATTTGAACATATATGACGTTGAAAGTGGGAAAAAAAGTAATGTGCTCGCCGCTAATATTTGAATAAAAATAAACTAAAGCATTAAAGGACAGTCTTCTTTCCTAATATAATTTGTTCAAAAAACCTAAAATGTAACTGGGCAAAATAGATTGCTCCAAAGGATATTTTATGACTTTACCGAACAGTGAGCATAGTCACAAAAAAAAGGTAACAAATAACATATTTGGTCTCTCCGACCAATTAGGTTACCTCAAAAAAAACAAGGGAAAGCATTGCTTTCCTTGTGGCATAACAGCCAAAGCTCTAATATTAAAAGCCACAACAGACTGTTAAACACCAACTTTATAATGCACTAATTCAATAGTGTAACAGTTCTTCTTTTAACTTGTGAAGTCGAACCGCAAAATGGATGCCATATAAATTACGGTACTCTTCGTGCTGTTTAAATAATAATGTCACACTCCATATCCTCACATTCTCACAGATTAATCATGGAGTTCTTATATCTTAAAAAACACCTAAAAGCAATTTGTTTTCATAACCGAATCTTTTAGCCGCGTCTACCATATCTCCAACTATTGAACCAACTTCTGGGCTATAGTTTATTAAACTAACCAATTCCTCACCATTACCACAAGATGCATCGATCCAATTATTAGCTCTAGAGCAATCCTTTTTTTGGCAATTAATTTATCATCGAAATCATGCTTCATAAAATACCTCCATAATTACAAATAAGATATCGAGTTTAATTGTGCTATGTTGGCAATACTTTCGCAAAAACTTTCAGGGTTTGGTTCCCACGTTTCTAAACTCCCAAACAATATCAAATCTTCCTTTCGCATAACCAATAACCGCAGCACCCATAGGGCGTTAAAATAGATATTTTACTGTTTTTAAAATCACCTTGCATGGGAATGTACCAATTGGAATTGCTTAGACCATCCGTTTAACCGCGCTTTGGGATGGGTACCCATGGAATTAAATCTATCTAACATCCTTGGGCATCTCCTCCTCATTATAAATAACTGCCGACGTAATTCTTTCTGTTTAATTTATTAATCGAATTCTTGTATGTATTGTCCGATAAAATCCAATACATCTTACCAAACGTTTTTAGAAGGACGAATTCCTTCTCTTCCAATACTATTTCCGTTACTTCAAGTAATATTGGGTATTTTTTTAATTATATTATGGAAATATCCCTCTTTGAACATAGGCCTTTTTCTATCCCGTTTAATGCGATGATATAGCTGCTGTCCGCATATCCCCGTCTCTTTTTTCGGCCATTTCATAGACCTTTTCAAAAAAGACTTCCTTCATTTTTCTTTTCCAACTGAACAAAACTTCTTCCTAATTGCCACAAGCTCCCCATTTCTATTCTGCAACCATTCAAAAATAACTACCTATGACACCTCCTGATTACAGAAGGAATGTCCGGATTATTCCAACAGACCGTTCTAAGCAAAAATCGCTTTCACCTTTCTACATCCTGTGGGGCCGTTAGCTCCCTCTGCTTAAAAAAATGCCTTGATTTTACTAGCATTTTCGGGCAGTAATTTGATTGGCCCAGGGCAGCTGGTATACGATATCACAGTCCAATTTCCGAAAATTGGTTTTTTATCCACTGCTTTCCGTCTGAGCTATATCCGACGATAACTCCCTTTGTTAGTTTGCATATATTCGAACAATTGGGACACTCAATGGCCATTACTATTGGTAAATATGGTGCCCATACGCGTCCTGAACACCTACCAATTTTGGGCCTCCTCGCTTCTAAAAAATGGGCGGTCAAATCCAACATTACCAAAACCTTGGTAGCCTATGAACCTTCTATTCTTTAGGTCCACTTTTTTCTTTTCGGCCCACAGTTTTATAGTTAGGAAAACACCATATCCTGTTGCCCTTCCGCTTCCGATCCTCCAGATCCCAACGGTTTTCCCCGTTTACCAACATGCTGTTTTTTAGACCTTTCGGCAGGAGTATTTTGTGACCATATAAAGTGTCCCCAACAATCCGGCCATAGTCTGTGAAATTGGTATTTACATGCTCGGTTGCGGGAATATCGTGCTCTGGACCAATATTAAATCGCCCAGTGGCATATGTAAATTCTTCTTGTAATCCCTTTCCAGATTCCGAATTGGAATATTAAAGGGGTGGTTCTATCTGTATCCTCCCTTTGCTCCACTCATGGGCAAACTGCCCAAAGATGTTTTCCATGTCAATTCACAATAGCTAGGCCTAGCAGCATCTATATCCACTGTTGGATGATAAACGAAGTCCACCTTTATAGGTCCTAGAGCATTATTAAATGCTGGTACTCGGTATCCCCCCCCTGTAAAAACTTGCCACATCGCCATTAATCCTATTTTAACAGGGCAAATGTATTAGCAGTTCATTATGGGTTATACTTAATATTTTTTCTGATATTACTGTTTAAATTAATAATATCGGCGGCATGATTGATTGACGCATCAGCACGTTTTCCAACATAACCTTGTTTCGACTCTTTTTTTGCTCTCGTAATCATCAATTCTATTTAAGCATAATCTAACTTCACTTTTAAAATCAAATTGACCTCCGTTAGACATTACTCCTGAATTCGGCGATTTCATATCGTTGCACTGCCAAATACGGGTCTTGTTTTAGTGAGTACACAAGTTTTGAAATACTCACAACTCGGACAATAAACTTAGTATTATCTCGCAATAGTCGGTGGAATTTAGAAATAACGTTAAAAAAGCAAGTTGACATGCCAAAAAACAGCAAGAAAAGTATTCCACAAATGCACAACACCTGTAAAACAACATATGACTAGTTGTCAATAAAAATTATTGAAATGAAATTGTGGATAACATTTCCCCAGATGGGTATATTTCCCAGCAATTCAATAATGAATTATTTGAATTTTTTTGACGAAGCGTTTTTGGCGTCGATCCCGCAGAATGTTCTTGTGGCCGCTTGTGGATTTATTTTGTCCCGTTTGCTTTCCAACACCTTTTAAGGATATATTTTTCTCTCAACTTCCTTTAAATGGAAGGAGATTGTCTTCGGGAAAATCTATTTGTACTTTCAAATACGGTACAATTCGTCCCTATTCTGATTCTTTTATGCACATAATTACCGCTCCTTTGGGAATTACGTTTTCCAACTCCCTGATATTACCAGCCAAGGGTAACGGACAATAGCGCTAAGGCCGGACAATGGTCCCAACCTATCTTTAATACTCAAACACCATATTTAAGTAGAAACTTCACCAATAAGGTATTGTCCACTGCGCTCCTGGCGAAAGGAAACATTTATTCCACAAACGGTCAACCTAAATAAAGGTTTCCCTAACATTTTTTTTTTGTAACCTGGGATTACAAATCTACTATTAGTTGCCGCAACGACCCGGATATCTATTTTCTCTCTTTCTGGGAACCTACTTTATAACACCTCTTTTTCCTGTCAGCGCCCTTACAAATTTGGATTGACCGCAAGGGAGGCATTCCCTATTTCAATCTAAAAAAGGGTGCCCTTGTCTGCTGTTCGAAAAAACCCGTTTGGGTTTTCGTTAGCACCTGGTAAAAGCACCTTTGGCGTATCAAAAAGCTCCGCTTCCAAAAGGCTTTCTGGAATAGCCCCGCAATTCACTGCAATAAAAGGGGGCTCTGGAAAATTTACCTGTATAGTGGTAACTGACGGGCTACCAACTCTTACCTGTCCCACTTTCCCGCTTGAAATGAGAACTGTGGCTTTGTTTGTCTTTTAACCCTATCATAATATCGGTTAACCTTTGGTTTATGCGCTTCCGACTCCCCTTTAAAACCGCCATAATCTCCAGCATTTCAGCTTCTGGAGTTAAATTATTTTTAGCCCCATCCTTACTACAGATTTTGCCCCGAGAATGATTTTATGACTGCCGCCCTCAAATTCTCCTTGGTAAAAGTTACCAAATAATCCAACGGCCCCTGATGTTATAACACTCAGGCATCATCAACCGATGGATTAACCCGTTAAACCCACCAATTTTTGGAAGCTTTGGATAATGTTCGGACAACGTATTTTACCAATGTGTAAGCGTCTACATCGGGCATCTTAAGATCTGTAATCACCCAAATCAATTTTGGAATCTTTTTAGAAATTGCCAAGGCCTCTCTTAACTGAAACTGCTTTAAAGGTGTGGTAATAAACGATTTTGTAAAGTGGTCTATGAATAAGCTCCAATATGTTTACATCATCATCTACGATCAGTACATTTTCTTTATTAAAACCCATAATATTAAAATTTCGGAAAAACAATGGTAAATATATCCCCTTTAGCTTGTGAAATATAGCTTATAACCCCTTTAATGACTTTAAAACTATTCCATGTACAACACTTAAGCCCAATCCAGACCCTTCCCCCAACAGGCTTGGACTTGTAAAAGGGCTCAAAGTCTTATCCTGTTTTGGGGTCGATAACTGGTCCTTCATCCGAATATTAATTATTTCTACGTTATCCTTAATCTCCTGTACTTCAATTAAGTTATCCCTCCCTTTAACTGTGAGAAATATATGGCATTAAGTAACCAATTAAAAATAACCTGGTCAATTGATGGTTCTACTCTTAGACAAAATGGGTTTCGGCATTAAAATGGGGTTCGGAACAAATTCCCTCTTTTGTAAAACTGGGGTTCCATTAAATTTAATGGCAATGGCAAATGATGGGGTTTATATTTTACCAAGGTCATTTGCTGAGGCATCTCACAAGCAAGAGAACATTAAACTTTTATAACCACTTCCCTAAATAAGATGGCACTATTTATAATTATCAAGGTCCTTATGGCTCATGGTCCCCGCATCTAGTTTTTACAATTCTGAAAATCCAAGTATAATTGGCCAAGGAGTATTTAGGCTCAGTCAAATACCGAAAGCGTAATTTCTCCGAATACCCTAGGCGGTCCGCCATCTTTCCATTTTGCGTTTTTAATTATTTCATTGTCCTTTATTTGCTTTTTTCTCCAAAAGATTACCCGACTTCCAAACAAACATTTTTTCAAGTAATTATTTCTTCTTCAAGAAATCGGATAAATTTATATTTTGCCCTTGGGAATAAGGCCCACGTGGATCTTCACCAACGCTTCTATTACACACTTTGCCACATTGGATTCCAAGATAACCACGCCAATCTCTCGAAAATCTGTCGTGCTATATGGGTACTGGCCGAAACAGAAACTTACATGGGGCCTCATCACTATAACGCCATAGCTTTCTGTTAAACAGGTAAAAAATACCCTTCAAGGCATTTCATTTGATCGTCAAGTCACAATTCACAATTTATTGAAGTTACCTCAAAAAAACCGGTAAGTTCTTAATGCGCTCCTTGAGTTTTTCTTCTGCTGTAAATCATATGGCATTTAACCCATCTTTATATATCC
>Ga0163217_1044096_pt1 | contig 11016 bp, 5 predicted proteins | sample SynspAceP_FD_185933 | JGI IMG/M metagenome (GOLD analysis project Ga0163217, IMG submission 185933) | Saline lake microbial communities from Ace Lake in Antarctica - Synechococcus sp. Ace-P (PacBio error correction) | ecosystem: Environmental > Aquatic > Non-marine Saline and Alkaline > Saline ...
TTTTGGAACATGAGCCAAACTTCGTTGGGGGATGCCTTTGGTTTTCTTTAAAATTTGGCCCTTTAATGCTTAGCGTCAGTTATTTCTTCCATTGCGCTATAAACCAATGCTCTCGGGTTTAGTCATGCTCACTTTGGAACTAGTTTTGAATACATCAAAGCGGAAGCTCTTTTACTGAGTTTGGAAGTGTAGGTGTCTCGCTCTTATGAATGATTTTTTACCATCAGCAATTTGCAGTTGATTGAAGGAGTTGAAAGAAAAAGTGTACCATTTGTCCAAATTTGTTTCCAATTTATCGTTGGCGTTAATTCTACACATACGTCATTCCGTGCAAACTACTAGCGATCCAGTGCTATTGTGATGCTTATAAGAAATTCACATTTGCATGGGTTTTTCACTCATTTCACTGAAGAGATACGCCAACCTCGCGGTAGAATAAAAAAATTCTGAGAACGCTCAGTAGGTCCTCTAAAAGCCAAAGTAAATGTCCGTCGACCTTTCTACAATTTTAGTATAAGATTTCACATCAACATGATTCTTGTCCCCAAAGCTTTTGAGCGCAGAGAAGAGCAATCTTGCCAGTGTACATTTTGCCTCAATAAATCATAGAGATCTTCAAATCACTAATGGGGCACCTGAATAGTGATTTGGTCTCATTGGATTAATGCGAATTTTTCTTTTCTCAAGATGGACAATGCCCAAGCCAGGATTCTCCGCGATTCCGGTAGGTTTTTCGCGAGCTTTTGGCAAATTAATCCTTTCCAAAAAGATATTGCACTACGTATTTGTGCTTGCGATCTGAGGCATTAGCGCAGACTATGTTAGAGGTCACATATGGGATTCTGTCGCCTTGAGAGCGTGTACTCGCCCATCCAGGATGATAAAATAAAATAAGTAGAATTCTTTTTCATCAAAACTAAGATTAACAACTGCTCACGACGTGAGTCGAAAATCTCCGCGATCCTTGAGTGAGTAGATACGGTGAATGGCTTCATGAGTGTGCCACTTATCTAAAAATGACCTGGCACAATAAGGCGTAAATACATCTCTGTCTAGCAGCTGCAAAGGAGAAAATTACTAGCTATCTAAAACTCTCACCACTTATGTTATTATCATATTTATACAATGGACTCAGGGAATAGCGGGCAAGTCACAATATGATCAGGCACAACATGTTGGCCGGTGATATCTCTGGAGTAATTTCCAACCTTCGAGACTTTGAGCAAATGCGTTTGGGTCGCGCTTGTGATGTGATTTCTACCGATTGTCACTGCGTACGCATGTAGGGCCAATATCAGAACTATTATTTTATATACTTTGTAGCAGAAGTCGTCCTACGTTGGGCTTATTTCCCCATAAATCTGAATAGCAGAGCCAGTTGCAGTGTGACTATTGATATGCAACCTCTGTGGGGAGGAGTGAATGCAGATATTATTCTTGAGACATATGCGAACAACAGTAAATGTTGTTACCAACAAGCTTGCCAAGACCATTGACTTTTCAACCCTTGACAGATCTGACACACTTCTCTGTAGAGTTGAAAATCAAATTGTTAAGATACTCTTTCACATCCGATCTTTGATCCCCACGCATATTGACAATCTTGATAGCAGAGCACTGTATGGCATGTCGGATGTCTCAAAAGAATGCTCTAGGCACTCTCCATTTTTCTATCTTGGCCCAGCGGCCATTTTTGCCACCATGATATTTTGCAATATTCGTGGGTATCCTGTTTCCGGGTCTGGTAAATATCTTTCATTCTTCGTTTCCGAATGGCCTAATTTTTTTGGAGGTACAAAAATGCCTATTCCTTTTCAATTATCTAATTAGAGTAGATAATATTTAATAAGCGTTCGAGCACTGAGTGAAGGAAATGTACTTGATTGATTACAGCTAAGGAATAAGCAGATCTTTGTCGTAAGGATTACCTGAAAGCTCAAATCCCCCATAAGAGGATATTTGGGTTTTGAGGAGCCGGATTCCTCGGAGATTAGGAATCGTAACTCATGCTGAGCGATAAACCCCTTATCTTTATCTAGGTAATCTGTGAATGTGGTCAAAAGCCTAGTCTCTGCTATCTTAATATGGTCCACATACATTCATCGAGGCATTATTAACTCCACCAGAAGTCATCTCAAAGGAATTAACCACCGAATCAGAGATATATATTGAGAGGAGGAATTAAAACGGTAGGTGTTCCTTTCAAAGGAATACGCTATAATCAATTTCAAAGAAAGCATAAAGGTGAAACTTTGAATTCATACCTTTATTTTCTCAAATTAACAATTTAATATAATAAATATCTATAACTGCATCTCTCATCCGAATCACACCACCTCTGAATCTGCTATCGCCCGAAATTCCGGGGCCATTCATCAATTGTTATGCTACAGCTGCCTGATAATGCGATTAATGCATAACCGAAGCGTCAAACATGTAAAAAATTTCTTGCCAACAACGTGATTGGGGTCCTAACTGGCCCGGGTCATTTTTCCGAATGTATCACCGGAATAAAGCACGAATGATTACTCCTCTAAATTCAACTTTGAGCGAAGATCCCTGTCACCTACATTATTTGGGAATGAAGCGTGATACAATAGAAAGGAAACTAAAGTATTTTATATAGTAAATCAGAAATTGACCCTTGTTTTCACAAAGACGAGTCAATTATTAAGTACCAAAGTAAAAAACGCATACTGGTATTGTGTCGGGTTATATAATTAGTTAAGCACTAGAAAATTGAGATTACGCTCATTTAGCGAACTGAAATTTCATTTCCTCATATCAAAGCCCCGTTTAGTTTGCTCCTCTAATGCTGTATCATAATAGAACTTTAATTCGGAAGATGATATCAGTTTTTCGCTTCGGAAATTTCTTTTTTTAACGACTAATTGCGAGTCCATCTAGGAAATGGAAGTGGATCGGAATCGAGAGAGATTTAGAAACTTTTCGGACGGACCTCATGTATAATATTTCACTTGCATCTGCCTCGAACTATGATGGATCTGACATTTAGTTATGTTGTCTTAACAAGGAGTTAATTACAGAAGTTCTTTTGCAGCTACGAGAAACGTCCTGCAACGGGGTTCTCGAGCTAAGAACATCCTGTATTATCTAGCTCAGGTATATGAATCGTGCCATTATAGTCAATCTCCCGTCAAATTAACGCTATTTGGGGGTATTCATTCCATCCAAAATGTTATGTCGTGATAACGGTGATCATAGCGAGAAAAGTATTCTCTTATGTTGGTAATTGGTATAAACCAATATTCATACAGAGTCAATAATAATGCCTCAAAAAGGGATTTTTGCTTGATTCTAAGACTGAATCAAGTTTGTAGACGCTTCCCATTGAAATTTCCTCGGCAGTAAATTGATGCTTCTCAAAGAGATCGAACGTTCTGAATGTGGCTACAGTGGCTAAAACACCCCAAACTTCTAGCTTGTATTCCCAATAGAGGGGATTTTCATAGAGCCAATGCCGACATCTAGGCAGACAGTTATCTACAAAGGAAAATTGTGCCGTACTCCACTATAATGGGATCTGTATCATTAATCCATTTAACATTTTACGCTTTATTTCTAAAACCTAAATATCTCGAATTTTAGATCTGGAAAGCTAAAGTTGTTTTTCAAATTTGTTTGTAACTAAAGTTTCAATATTTGAATTAGTGCGAGGACATAGAGAAAGAGATTTTAACTTTATTAAAAAAATACTCGATTTCAAAGCACCCTCCACAGCACATGTAGGCGCACTTTCAATACTTCAAATATCTAAAAATCTGAGCAGGTTGCACAATTGGTTCCTCTTCATGCGACCTCAGCTTCTCTTGGATTGATCAAACTTTAAAGTCCAATCGCTCTAAGGAGTGTTGCTTGATATCTCGTAACTCTGGTTGTTATTTAGGGTCATTTGATTTTTGACTCACTAAAATTGTCAGTTGAAGATAAATGAACTAGAATTGAGAGTGTATCTGAACTATCGATTTATTCACTCGAGATTATCGAGCAGAAACTATTATAATTCATAAATCTAGAAGAGAAACAAGAACGTACCGCGACTGAGATCAAGATAACACACTTCTTCGAAAAAAAAAGCCCCCCCCCCCCGAAATTAGAATCTCCACTGTACCACACCTAAGTATTTGATTCCCGATCCAATATAGAACTACTTCTTCACAATGATTGAATGAGATCATAGAATATCAATTGTCAGTCCGGATCTGTATGATTTATGTTGATCTAGGCAAAATAATTACGTCAGACACGGGTCCAGTATGCGTTAGATATCTCAAGCATTTCGAGACCAAATCCAAATCGAGGTATATGCATAGACGTGTATTCTAGGAAGGTACGGATAAATCAAATCACTCATTTACCGAATCCATATATAATTTTTCTCCGGAACATTCCAGTACAGGTAACACATTCGTTAAATCGAGATTGTCCGCCCTCTCTAATCACAAGAAATTTCCTTCCAGTTGTTTTTTTTTTTTTTTTTTATTTTTTTTCTTCTTTTTTTTTTTTTTTTTTTTTTTTTTTCTTTTTTTTTCTTGTATTTTTATTCTATTGTATATATTGCTTTTTTGTCACTACGACGTTTAACGGAGGGAATAAGGTTTAATTAAGATTCCGTAGGCCTGCATAAGTGAATAAAGATAGGGAATCAATTTTTACAATTCCAAAACTGCTAGAAATCGATCAAATTTGTTTCTTTCGGACAATTCAATTACCAGAATTTCTAGATCCAAATACTGATAAATAAGATAAGCAAGAAATATTGCTCGAACCAGCGATGAATTGGCAGGAGAAAGACTATTTATGTTGAACTGGTACAGTGCAGCTATTGGTATGTTTGATCTGATCACTAAAGAATAAAAGATATTGATTCCCCATTCAGCCCAATGTGCCAGAAAGTAAATAGCAGCAGAGAGCAGTCCTAGCAATTCCGCAAGAGACTGTTGCGTTTCTATCCCCTCCAATGGACTGCCGACCTGGCGTTGTAATTTTAATTGGGTCCAAAACGAATGACAAAAATATAGAAAAATCCAGTAAAAAATACTGTCTGCAGCGATAATCCTTCCTATAAAAAAGCCTGCTATGCGGCATACTCACGGCATGAAAGGACCACAAATGATGAAATCGAAAGGTCGGCCTGAATCTTGAAATGGATCGCAGCCATAGAGAAATTCTTAAGTGTAGAAATGTTTTGAAATCGCAGAGCATCTGTTGGAGTACAGAAGGCACAATGAGTGACCACAAATCACTCAAATGAATATTTTGGCTCGAAGACTAGTTGTTTACGAAAAGGAGATACGTGGACATGAGGATTTGGGTATAAGTGCTTCGAGGAATCGCAGGCAGAGGGTAAGGTCCTGCCCACAGTAAAAATTTGCCTGATTTTCTGAGTGGTGCACTTTGCTAATGATTTGCCGGTTGCCGTTTGTATTTAATCGAAGTGCTCAGCTCCTCGCGCCGAGCAAAGGCAAAGGAAATAATATAAGGCGAGCCTATAAAACGAATGAAATGAAGGTAGAGATGAGTACGAATTACCATTGCTCCGAGTTTTGTCATTTTCCTCCGGATCGTCTTTGAGCTGCAAAATGATAATACAGCAGATGGCCATGGCCTGGATGGAAATCGAGCAAGAATTTAACGCTTCTTGAGTATTTTTCTCTAAAAAAAAAAAAAAATAATTAAGATTGCTGCAAAATCCATATGAGTGGTAAGCAGGCCCAAAAAATCCAACTACCAGTGCTTGGTAGTCTAAATTGGGAAACTTTTCCTACGATAGCCAAATGGGCAGAATCAAATTGAATAGAGTGAGGGACCGGGAAGCTGGTTGCAAAGTGCATTCAACTCCCCAAAGCTCCTCTCGCGAAAATATAAAATGATCGCTGTTTTGACGCATTCGCTCCAAAAGCATGGCAGGGAATGCTGAGGTCCACCAAATGCATGTCAATGAAAGTGTCAAATGTATCCTCAGAAAATAAGATAATACCTGCTTGTTTGACCGAACATTGCTTTTTTTAATCAAGTTCACGAAGACGCTCCCAAAAATTCTCTGCAGTAATATCTTTGGAATTTTTTGTGGAGATTCATTGGATTACAGCAACTTTCTAAGGCAAGTTCCAGATCATTTCGGATCTTGGATACATGAAAATGGGATGGAATACCTGTGGAATTTACCTTTTTTCTCTTTGTGAGATTTGAGAGATCGAATGAATTTTGTGTGGACTTTTATTTTTTAATAGTCAACCGTATCAAAGCCATACTCGCATACGTTGATACAGCCTGATCAGGCACAAGGGCATAATTTGGAATCCATTTACCATACCTTACGACAACGAGCAAACCTACAGAGCCGTCAGCGCTGTGCATCAGCAATAAGAGTGAGATTTAACGGTTGATGTCGTGGCAATTGCAACTGGCTATCGACTCTATATAGCTACAAAGATTCTGTGCTTCAAAGAAACCATCATCGGAGGTTCTTGGATAGAAATTAGTTACGTGCACTCCTGTGTCTTAAAAATTAGAATTTCCATGAGGACTTTTCCCCCAAATAATTTTCTTTCAAAACCAAGGATAGGGCATAAGCTATCACACTGGCCTCTTGCTCCAGCATTTTTTCCAAAAGTTCGATAGGTGTACGTATATCATTGGCATCATATTTTTGGAATGAGTTTCGGGAAGTTCCGTTGGTAGCTCCACAAAATTAATTTTCATGAGATATCCTGTCTTTTGTATTGGCATCACGTGTAGAATAGTTCTAAAGCTCTGACCCACACACCAGAATGATATCATAACTTCCTCTCATAAAACTCGGTGTTTGCAACCCGCTCGAGCATGCTCCTTTGATACTTGTTATGAAGAGGTTAAACTCATGCCCAGCAGTTGACAATTCAGTATCGTGCTGGTTTTCACGTAATTGTACCGCCTGATTTAGGACGTTCTCATCTGGGAATTGAGGAAAAAATCTTAATCGAAGCGCTTGAATCAGAATCTATATCGTGCACCAGCTTTTCGAAGCCATATTTTTGAAATCGCGCGACACGGAAAACCCGATTACTTGATAGGCCTTTGCCATACCTTATTCGACATAACCTAGGTTTTTCTTTTGGGATTCTGAACCTGTCGTACAAAATATGCTTACACATCTATACACTGAATTCATCACATAAAATCTCCATAACGGTTGTATTTTAAAGATAGAACTCAAATTATCCTTAGTTATATTAATAGTCTGTCTAATTAACCTTACTATGAGTAACTTTGACTTACTGACTTTCGACTAAAGCATTCCAATTTTTTTGATCCTGTTCCAGAACAAAAAGCGAGGGAATTAAATGAGAAAGACTATGGGAACCATACCAGCTAGAGTAAATCTCAAGCAGAAAACGACAATATTAACCTTCAGAAAAGCACACGTTGTTTATCAATTTATATGCGGGACAGGAATCTTAGTGCTATTTTCACTATCGTCTATCTTAAGTTATAGCACTCAACTTGTAGCAATACAGTGTTTTTTCTGATATCGCATAAGTGCTTATGAGTAATATTAAAAATTATCACAATTTGATTTCGCAGGCCACCAAGAAATTTTAGAGGTTCAAGGTCTATATACTTGTTAAGGTATAGCATGGATTCCACATGGATTTTATTCTCCTATTTTCCAGCGCGATTTGGCAAAGGAGAAGCTATCGAGTGGTTTGCTTACCTAGTAGATCAGCACAGGTTAGAGAAACTTTGAGAAGAATTATCGGATAATGTAGAATCGTGATTTTCAAGTAGGTGAATTAAGGCCTTTTCCATATTCAGTCAAGAACTTTTTTGGACATTAATTGTCAAAGATCCGATCAAGTGTATAATGTGGAGAGCTGAAGTTATTATAGATTTTTGTGATTGGTGGAGATTTATGAGGACCTTGACGGACTTAAAGATTTCATTGAGTGAATGAATTACATAAACGCATGAAATAATGCGCTTTTCGCGGATAGATGAACTGTTAATCTTACGCAGAATTATATAAGTCAAAGTTAAATGTCATTGAGCAGATGGGAAGCACGAACATGGAAGGTCGCCTTCTCTAGGCGTCATATAAAGTATCCGTCAATTGTCCAGAGTAACTTCTTATACTTTAGAGATGTTTTCCATTCTTAACGAGCTCAACTCAATGCTAATTTATATTTAAACCTATCAAGAGGCGAAAGGAAATTCACTCACGAGTTCTTATCGAGGGATTACAGAGAAAGAGAGGTCTCAGAAGTTCGCTAAAAAGTCCTATCTTTAATCTAGTGACAACCATCAATACTGGAAACAGTCTAACGCGAAATCTCCACCTCAGCTCAACGTGATCTAAATCCAGCGGAATCCCAATACTCTTATCCTAAGCAAATCGTCTTTGATGATTAGAGCCGTGATCTGATGAAGCTGTGAAGATTCGAGAAATAAACAGTTGATTTACTAAGGCGCGAATAACAAGATTTTGAACAGAGCAATAACAGAGATGGTGGAAGAGGAACTCGAAAAGTCTTTATTATATGCCACTATACCGAAATATCCATCGTAATGTGGATCACTTTGGCTCACGAAGATCTGTTTCAAGAGATATATAAGTCTTCTTGGAAAAAAGTCAGTATACCCACAAATCTTTGAGGAACTGATCACATATGGAATCTAGATATTAAAAAGTATGACATAATATTGTGAGGCACTTTGATTCTTGTGTTAAGATTACTGGCGGATTTCCCAGTCTAATAAAGAAATAAGGTCGCATAGAGACGCGAGCTACATTAATTAATTTTTTCATTAGAATGAAGCAAATTAGTATTGTATACATTGAAAACTAGTCACAGAACCCTCAACATTAAAGTCAATAAGAAATCCGGATATGTACTGCGACTCAACTCCAGATAAGCCTAGAGGTCAATGTATTTTGCGAGTGCCAGGACAAAGTCTTTATGTTGATACACAACTGAGAAGGTTCCGATTACCAATTTGTATCAGCGATGGTATAAATCCTTTGGCTGAAGTCAGAGCTACACTCCGATTAAAAAATTAGGGATATATCCACCTTGCGGTTCTAGTAGAGACAGAGTAGCTGGGGAGCTAACCATTTGTTCGCTGCTATATGGAATCGTTTTGCATTTATATTGACAAAAAGTAAGAGATAATTATCTATACAGTCATCCATATACGGATATCGTATCATGACTGTTGGAGCGATGAGCCCCACTTATTATGTGCAAGGGCAATGCTGCAATAAGTTGAACTAATCGCCACTATTCGTGTACTGCTGATCTTCCGTGCGGAAGTATATGGCTTACTTCATCTGTGAGTTCATTTGAAACTATGAATGCTAGAAGTCTACACCAGCAGGTCACACAAGAGTCGAGTAAGGCTGAAGACGTTTCCGGTTTCGCAATTTTCGAAAAACATATAAAATACATGCGAACTTTGAAACTCTGAGCTGCTATCAAAAAGAGGGAGGCAACAACAACTACACATTGAGAACACATCTCTCTCTGAATACGAATGCCGTTTGCGTACTTCGATCCGATAGAATTGATGTGTCTTAATTATCAATCTTCTAGGAAATAATCAAGACTACAAAAAGATGTAATCTAGATAGACCTAATTAGTGCTTGATGCATTCAATACCTGGCTTTTATGGAGAATAAGGAATTCTAATGGTGACGCTATGAATAAATATAGAGTCAATAAAGGCGTGTTGGATTATTCTCCATCCTTTCTTAGCAATACATTTCTTTTCATAAGCATGCGCGCTGCAATATTTTCTTCCTAGCGCAAGCAATGAAATCCCATGCAGAGGGTCTTGAGGTGAGGTTCTGTAAATTAAGATCTGAAACTCACCAGAACTAGGCGGTGAAGTTAGCCTCATGCGGAACTCGTGATGCAAAAGATCCACTCGGGCGAAATTTTTCAACCAACTGTTGGTCATTTTCCCAACACAGATTTATCTTATTTCAAAAAGATAGGAGGTTCAATTCGGTCAATTGTCGAGGATCAGACAAGGTCGGATCCAGAGTCAATACAGGTTGTGCATTCATCAGATAGATTTTTGATACACACTAAAAGAATCCCAGATTTGAATCTACATGATAATCCACGCTGCACGATGGAATAAATAACCTTTACGCGACTACGACTCCCGATGTGTACTTACGATCGGATGATGGTCATAGCACATTTTTCGAGATGTATGGGTCTTTTTGCAACACATGAGGCTTTACTCTTTGGGGTGAATTTTTGGGATCGAAAAGAATAGGCGAAGGTCCAAAAACTGGAGTAGACTTTGACGCACTTCTGTATGTCATCAGAATCTCTGCCTGCTACAAAGCTCCATTCTTTTGGGCTAACTTGTCGGCCACGAGCGATGTCCAAAAATCTCCTCAGTCAATGTTTCTAGGGATTTGAATTTCTTCCATCAACACAATCTATCATAAGAGAACCTATGTCTGCCACTGAGGCAGTAACACATGATTTGCGATAATCCGGAAGGGCTACTGCTAATTTCTTTTCCAGTGTCCAAGCAGTGCTGGAATAGCAAAAACGGCGCCGGTGATCATTAGCCACAGTTTCTCGATTCCAATCAGCATATTGGTATTCCTAAAAGTCTATCGCCTATTGGTAGATTTAGTACCACGATCAAGCCACCTATTTTAGAAGTGAGCAATGGGATCCTTAACTGACTCCAGATATTCAGGATTGAGCAAGCTCCATCAGTAAAGTGACGGCTGCTTCCGCTAGTTTTTTGCCATACATCTATTATATCAGGAACTTCTACTTGTGATTCTTTAACTTTTAGGCCTGGGCGGTCCTTTCGTGTCATCATACTCTCGTGGCGAATATCACACCCACCACCCCCCCACACCTTGCCAAATTACATCCCGTCTCCGATCTAGTTACCAGCTTTGATCTCTAGGCTCCTTGATCAATTGAGCAAGTACTGGCCCATCATCTCATTTTTTTCATATCCTTTGAGTCGGGTATGAC
>Ga0163217_1095916_pt1 | contig 11016 bp, 10 predicted proteins | sample SynspAceP_FD_185933 | JGI IMG/M metagenome (GOLD analysis project Ga0163217, IMG submission 185933) | Saline lake microbial communities from Ace Lake in Antarctica - Synechococcus sp. Ace-P (PacBio error correction) | ecosystem: Environmental > Aquatic > Non-marine Saline and Alkaline > Saline ...
AAGGGGGAGGAGGGAGGAAAAAAATTTTTTTTGGGGGGGGTGGGGGGGGGGGGGTTTTTTTTTTCCCCCCCTTGCCCAAAAGGACCGGGGCCCGGGCCCCCGGGTTGCCCGGGGGGTGGGGGGGCAAAATGGGCTTTTGGGGGGTCCCCCCCCTTTGCCCAAAGTCCAAAAAAAATTAAAAAAAAAACCTGATTTTGGGGCCCCCAGCCCCTTTTGGCGGGTGAAGTTTGGGGCCAAGTTGCAAAACCAAAGTTAAGCCCCTTGCTGTAGGCGATGGTCAAAAAAGGGCCCCTTCCCCCCTTACTATAAATACCCGCGGCCGCCAATAACCGAAACGCGCCAAGGCGGCGACGGTGACCTGGTGTACCCATCGCAATGCCTGGCCGAGCAGGGGCAATGAAATCAAAGAGCCAGGAGCAAGCCGGAAGAGGCCGCAGCAACGCGGATTCTTGGACGTATCTGTACGCGGCGGCATGGCGGACAACCAGCTTAATCCCCCCGGCCCCGTTTTTTATGGATCCTGGTCCCAAGCGGTCAGCCTTCAAGGAAGACTACCGCGATGAAAGGAAAAATTCCTGACCAAAGTGGAAGGTTCGCGGATTTTTTTCACCAGCTTTTGATCCTCTGTTTGCAGAACAAGGCCGAGGAGGCCGTTAGCAGGATACGGTCAAACGCCCTGGGGCCCAGCGGGGCGACATTCCCATTGAAAGCAAGCATGGGGTGGGTCCACCAGTGGCCCAGGCCGCGGTGAAGTGCTGGCGCTTGGGGTCGGAAGGTTAAAAGAGACCCCGCGCTAAACTCCGGTTTTTTCCCAATCGTGGGCGCTGGATGCCGTTCCTCGTCCCGCTCGGCTTCTTGAATCAGCCCCCCCCCCTGGGGGGGCCCCCCGGGGGGATTTAAATCCTCACGGCGCTGGAAGAAGGCCCTCAGCAATACGCCTGACGAAACCGCTGGTCGAAGACGCGGCCGATGACGCTGGCAGGCCAGAGCCAGCAAAACCTTGGACAAACCGCAGAACTATGACCGGACCAGTTCACGGGGTTGGGGTTACCCGTTTTGCACAAAGCGTGTCCAGCTCCTAACAACCAGGCGGCAGTACGTTCGGTATGGATGTCGGTGTGCCGAAGTGCTGAGGACGGTTGAAACGTCCTGGGGCGTCAAGGCACGACCTGGGCCCTGGGCCGGCGATGCTGGCTCGGCTCGGGTTGGCGATGACGCCGATGCAAGGTCACTGACATGTTAAACCAAACCATGGCAACGGGCGTTACACAAGCAAACAAAACCAATTACGGCGCCATTTTCGAAATGTGCTTGACTCTCAGGGTGGAGCGTTGAGCCTTTAATCCGTTCGAGGCGCAGCAGCGGTTTTTGATCCGGGCTAACCAATGTGATCTGCTGCAGGAAGGCATGTTCGCGCGTTTTGGCTTCAAGGGACGGGCGCTCGCCTATAATCAGCGTGCCGTCAAGTTTTATTCGCCCCTTGGGCAGGCAAAGACGGGGCCAACTAAACCCAACGATCTGGCCGTGAACAGCTGGTTTTTTGCCGGTTTTTTTTTTTTTTCCGATGACCTGGTTTGGGCGGTCCCAGTTTGCTGGGCAGGGATGGATACGGACCGACTCGTTGACCGGTGAATTTCAGTGCGTTGCCAGTGTGGACGTTGCCTTTATGGGGCAGGCTACCCCCGCGTAGCCTGTCGACTGCGCCGCCTGCCTGGAATCAACCATGGCCTGGATTAGAACCGAGACGAAACTTGGAATTGGGCAGTGATCAAAGTTGCCCGGGGGCCCATTCAAGGCGCCCATTTTCCGGTCGGCGGCTATGAGCCGTTGCCCGGCCCTGGGCTGCGGAAATTTTTAATACAGAAGGTTCAGGAAAGGCACCAACAAGGTGGCTGGATACCATTCGGGGCTGGCTGGCAATGAGGCAAGGAGAGGTAAAATGATGTCGATGAAACAAGATGGCCCTGCTGGCGGGTTGGGTACTGGCTTGTTGGCGGGCTGTGCCTCGGGTGGTGGCAATATCCCGGTGGTGGACTTCGGGCCGGCGAATGGTCATCAACGGAGGGATAATGCAGTCCGGGCGCGGGCCAAATGCCGCCCGACAGCAACAAGCCTCAGGTGGGAATTGATGAAACGGCCGGTGGCGTGGTGGGTCATGAATTCCCGATCAGGGTGGTATGGGTTTCACGGCGATCGAAGTGGTTCCGGTAAGATTCGCAGCCAGCGCCGCAATCCCAGTGGTTCCTCTGCGCCTTCGGCCGCCGCAAGAGCAGTGGCGGCGGTCTGCAACAGGACGAGCAGCTTTGACGGCCCAGTCCTGTCCCTTGGTTGACCGTCCTCGCGTGATCAGGAGTCCCCCGGGGTGATTCTGGGTGGTGGCGTCCAATCGAGTCTGGAGCGGGCGATGCGCATTGCAAACCGCGTGGAGCCGCAGGTAATTCTAAATCGTCTGTGGCCCAAGTACGCCCCTGGCCTCAAGGCAATGCCGCGCAAGCCCGAACAGATGGCCCACGGGTCTCTCGTTCCGCTACCCCGGCGGCCACCTTCTGGAAGCGGGTCTGTGGGAGTTGAATTGCCCAGGCGCGCGAGCAGAAATGGGTTAGCCTCCCGCGCAGCGGAAGCACGGCAAGCGGGCTTCGCGTTAATAAATCTGCTGAGCGAAACAACTGGGATCAGATGAACCGCAGGCCCCCTGCCTCGAACCTTGAGGCCAAGGGCTTTTGCGTGAGCTTTGGGTCTCTGGGCAAAGCGGCAGCCGCCGGCCGCCGCAGCGTTATGCAGCCACGGTGCCCTTTCTGTGCGGATCGCTGGATTTGAAAGCTGGTTGCAATGGTCCTTCATTCCCGCATGCGGGGGTTGATTCTCCGCGCGGACGGCACTCGCCTGCTGCTGCCGGCATCATGCTGATTGGTGAGCAGCGTTTTGCTCACCTCGGCCGTCGCCAGCACGCGCTGCTTGTGGCTGTGGCAAATATCGATCGGCTCCTCTTCTGAAGTTGGTCTAGCACTAATTCTTGCAGTAACGCTTTCAATTCCTTGGCAGTTAGCTTTCCAGGTCGGACTTGGCTTGGGCGATCAGCTCCTGACGCTCAATCCTCTCCAATTCGCTCGACTTTCCACCTGCGTCAATTGGTTCGGCCTCAGCCTGGGTTGCTTTCGCAGGGTGCCGCCAATTGGTCTGCAACTTCCCGCACTGCTCAAGACGGTCGAGCTTCCCATCGCCTGGTCATCTGGCTTTCCCTGGCGCTGTTCCTTTCTGAAATTCACTTTCGCTGCACTCGCGCTGCCGTCGGCGGTGCCGGAGGGGAGCGGGTTTCGCGCAGGGCGCCGCTGGGGTGTGCGAGATGATTGTCCATGCGCTGAATATTGGGCCTGCCTTCAGGAGGCTGCTGCCCGAACGGCCACCCCTTGGTCACCCCCAGCGATACATCTGTTCAAGCGACGGCAGGCCTGCTGAGCAGGCCGAGGGCGGGCAATAGCGTCCTTGTGCATGGCGGTTTTCATCCCTGCTTGATAAAGTGGCTCCGAGATCGCTACTATAGCCAATCCTGCCGAAATGGACACAAGCTGTGTATTGAACAGGCCTGGATGTTGCGGCTTTTTGTTCCTAACTTGGCTTGAACTTGTCAGCGCCTGAGTGGGTAAACAATTCGTGGTTCACAAATAAGCAGGCTGTTAAACGTGAACCCACACGGTCCTCCGGGTCAGCTGCTTTGGTTGCTCAATCCAGGTTGGCCAAACCCGCGACCCCTGGCCTGGCACCGCACGCGCTACCTCGCGCTGGGTGAGGCGGTTCTTGGCAATCAACTATAGAGCCCTGGGCTCCATTGCACGTAGTTGCAAGCTGATGGCAATGACGACCACCGTTGTCAATGCTCTGCCGAGCAGTAAACAAGGTACCTGCTACCGCCCAGATGGCGAGTGCAAAGCTAAGAGGTGGGATTTCTAAAGTGGAGCTTTTAATCCGGCGCTGAGATGGTCGTCCGCTTCAATTGCGTGACGAGGGTGGTTAAATATAATATACGGGTCACACCGGGTGGTGGCCTGGTTGGCAACGTCTATGACGCGATCTTCCGTAGGACAGATGTCGAGCATATTTTCTGGTGCGTCACGACAGGCCGCCAGCCCAAATAATGGCTGACGGTTTATGCGCGGCGCGTCCCGGGCAAGGCGGCGTGGTGCTGGTGAACTTCGGCCCGGGCGGCGACCAATACCATTAACCAGGTAATCGCCACCGCGTCCATGGATCCAATCCCATGGTTATCCTGTCTGGTCAGGTGGCCAGCAATATGGTCGGCACCGATGCCTTCCAGGAGACTGACATGGGTCGGTATCCTTCCCGTCCCATCGTGAAGCACAGTTTCCATGATCAAAGACCGCGGGAAATTCCGAAAGTGATCAGAAGGCTTTCTATATCGCCCAGAGCGGGCCGCCCTGGTCCCTGTCGTCGTTGGATTACCCAAGGAAACATGGACCAACCCGGCCGAGAAGGTTCGGAGTACAGCTACCCGAAGAAGGTCAAGCGCCTGCGTCCTAAATCCCCGCCGTCGGCGCACTCCGGCCAGAATTCCGCAAAGCGCTGGACCTGCTGGTTGGAGGCCGAAGGCGGCCGATTATCTACTCCGGCGGTGGCGTCATTCTTTGGGCGGTGCTGCAGCGCAACTGAACCCGAGCTGGCGCGTGAGCTGGGTGTGCCGGTGAACCCAATAACGCTGATGGGTCCTGGGTGCCTACCCGGGCACTGATCCGCAAAGTTTAATCGCTGGCTGGGTATGCATGGCAAGTTTAACACACGGCCAACGTCGCATGCATCACAGCGTGGTGATTCTGTGGGTTGGTGCCCGCTTTTGATGATCGCGTAATCAATGGCGCAAAAGCAAGTTCTGCCCGAACGCCAAGGTCATTCACGTCGATATCGAACCCTGCGTCCATCTCCTAAAACATCCGTGCCGACGTGCTATTGTTTGGGCCGGTTGAGATAGCGTTCTGGACCGAAATGGTCGCGGATGTCCAAGGAGCACAACCCCTGCGCCGCCAGGAAGCTTTTGAAACCAGTTGGTGGAAGCAGATCGCGAATGGCGTGGCCGAAGGTCGCATGTCCCTATAAACGAGGGGGGAATGGCTTCGATCTCAAAGCCCGCAGACGGTTTATCGAAACTCTGTGGGAAGTGACCAAAGGCGATGCCTATGTCACCTCCGATGTCGCCAGCACCAGATGTTTGCCTGCCCAGTAACTAATTCCGTTTGACAAAGCCCTAATCGTGGATCAATTCCCGGGGTCTGGCACCACATGGGCTTTCGGTTTTGCCGGCGGCCACTGGGTGTCAAACTGGCACTATCCGGATGCGGCAAGGTAGCCCTGCCGTGACCGTGAAGGCAGCATTTCAGATGATAATATTCAGGAGCTCTTCTTCGACCTGCCTGCAGTACGCACTTTGCCGGCAGATCATCACGCTGAAGCAACCAGGCAAACTGGGCAAAAATGGGTTCGCCAGGTGGCAGGACCCTGCAGTAAACGGCACCGCCACTCGGCATTCCCTACATGGAGTCGCTGCCACTGAATTCGTAAGCTGGCTGAAGTCCTACGGGCATGTCCGGCATGCGTGTAGACAAGCTTGGAAAATCTCAAGCCAGCCATGGAGCAGGCGTTTTTGCCAACACCAAGCAACTGTGTTCAATGGATTCGCGTGATAACTCCGTTAGCATGTTTATCCGCTGCACATCAAGGATGGATCCATGCGCGACCATGTGGCCTGACAAGACGGAGCGCACGTGATGAAGACATAATAAATTTCCGGTATTGGCCTTGGAAAACGAGCCTTTGGCGCCTTGGTCCGTGTGGTCGGGTTGTTTTTCGCAGCGCAACTACAACAATCGAGACGCTGAACCGTAGCGCCGAACACGGTAAGATCCCGACCTTGTCGGTCTTGACGGTTGAAACCACGGTAGGGCACGATGAGGTTATCAGAGCAGATCAACCCAAGAACCTCAACAAGTTGATCGAGGTGGTCAAGCACTGGTGGAAATCTGTCCGAAGGCTGCGCACAAATCGAGCGCGAGGCTGATGCCTGGTGAAAATCAAGGGCGGACCGGTGCCAGCGCGCCGAGGTCAAGCGGAACTAACCGACATCTTTTCCGTGGCAGATTGTTGATGTGACCAGCATGTTTTACACGGCAGCTAGCCGTACGTCGACAAGCTGGACACGCTTCATCGAAGCAATTGCCCGACGACGGTCATCGAAGTGGTGCGCACCGGCCGTGTCGGCATCGCCCGCGCGAAAAAGTGTTGAGCCAATCTAATTTAGTCAGCAGGCCCTGCGGGGCCTGATGGTAAACAGGGAAATTTCCATGCACGTTTATTACGATAAAGAATTGTGATCTGAGCATCATCCAAGGCAAGTCAAGTGGCCATTTCATCGTTTACGCGGTTCGCAAGGTCAATGCACAAACGCTGCACCTCAAAGATTCTCGCGTTGTGTCACTGTAGGTCTGGGCGCAAGCGCTCTTCCACTGTTCGCCCAAGGCTGAGGCTCAGGTCCTAAGGTGATGACGTGGCTTCTGCCGTCGCCCGCTGCCGACGTGGTCATATCCTTGACCCGGAGAGTTCCAGTCCCAGCTGTAATCGCGACGAGAAACTCGAGCCGGAACCCTGAAGCGGGGCGCCACCCTGGCGTTTGCCCAGGTTTTTCGCGATTCAACTACAACCAGATCGTGCCCGCGCAAGGATCTGGATGTGAATCATGAAATCGCAACCAAAGCCCCAAGCCACACAGTGCGTACCGAATTTCACCAGGGTGGCGGTATTCCTGATCTGATCGCCCGTGTTCCGCGGATGCGTCCGGCAATGCAAGAACCTTGCACTGTCCTTACGCTTTCGGGCCGTGGGCGCGGTCGTACGTATCATCGAGACTACTGTTCAAGGGAACGAGACTGAAACTGAACGCTGGTTCGTGAGCAGGCGGTTCTTTGTGGTGGTGCTGGTCGAACTGGGTCAAGCCGGTTTCGAAACTCTGGTTGAAGTGGTTACGAAGCCCAGAGATGGCCTACTTCGAGTGTCTGCACGAGCTGAAGCTGATCGTCGATCTCATGTAAAAGCGAAGGCGGTAATCGCCAACATGAACTACTCGATCTCCAACAAATGCCGAAGTAATGGGCGAGTACGTCCACCGCCCGGAAGTGGATCAACGCCCGAGTTCGCGTGAAGCATGGCAACCGCCACTCAGGCGCGCATTCCCAGTCTGGCGAATACGCGAAGATGTTCATCGCTGAAGGCGCGCACAACTATCCCTTCCATGACCGCTGCCGCTTGCCCGTCGTCTGAACGCCGCGCACCCGATTTGAGGCAGGTAGGTGAAAGCTGCGTGGGCAATGATTGCCCTGGAATCCTTTTCCGCGAACAAGATCGTGGACAAGTCCCAAGACTAAGCGCAAATTGGTTGCAATCAGTCCAAGAGACGCGGCCCCGGCCCGTTTTTTGTTTTGCCCGGCGGAAGCGGCAAACCCCGTCCACCCTGAAAGAAGGTGGAGTCACCCCGACCGAGGGGAAGACAATCTGAAATGGCAAAAGGGCGTCCACTGGCCAACGGTGGGGTCTGAAGGAACCATATGGGAAGCCCGATGGACGTAAAGCGCAAGCGAACCTGATTCGGCGCATACCAGGGGTAAAGCGTGCAAAATAGCGCAAAGCCCCGATACTCGGTCAGCTGTATACGTGCTTGAGGACGGTCCTATCGTGCAGGGAGCCGGTGGCAGTAACCGGGGAAGCCCTGGACCCCGTACTCTCATGAAAGAACGTCAAGTGCTCAGGCGCAAGCCAAGGCAGTGAATGGGGGCGAGGCTGGCAGATGACGCGTAGTAGTGTGAAGTTTTCTGGCCCTGTGGAAGCCCCGGTTAATACGGTGTGGAGGGCAACCCACGAACGACCCCGAAAGCCGAGGTGCCTGGGGAGCTGCCGAGGCGTAAGCCGGAGCGGGCAGTGAAGTGGCGGAGTAAATATTGAACAGGTCACGACCCCCTGTAAAAGAGGGACAGCGTGATATGCACAAGCCGTCCGACGGGACGGGGGAGACAGGACGGAGCCCACCGGGAAGCGGTGCGCCGAAGCCTGCCTTCTGTAAAATCAGGGAGTACAGCATGGGCTGGGCGGCAGAATTTGCGTCATCCGCCTAGCACCCCGCACAGTATGACTGGAAGATTCCCGCGGCTGACTTCATCGGCACAGGCCAGGACCGACACAGAGCAATGGCCCATGAGGAATATACTGACAGTTCTGTACGAGAGGCGCCTGCATCGCAGGAGTCCCTGTAGAAAGCCCTTTCAGACACGTGAGGCGCAACAAGGGTGCGGCCGAATAGATTGGGCAGAGCCTGAATGCGTTTCGAAGCGAACCTGGAGGTGGAGCTGTCGTGCCTGTTGGTCCGAACTGAAGGAGAAGCCGCTACGCGCTCAACGGTACGGCCGAGTACTCTGCCGAACCGGGACGGAGGCGAACGCTGCTGGCATCCCGAACCGTTCGGACCGCGGTTGTGCAAACAAGCACTGCGTACCCTGCTGGAACCGATCTTCGACGGTGATTCCATCCGTCGAGCTATTGGCTAAACGCCGGGCGAGCGGCGGCCCATCAAGCGATCAAGCAAAAAGCGCAACTGTTTTCATATCGCCGCTACCAGCGTCAACTGGGTAGTGGAATTAGAGCGACCCTGTCCAAATGCTTCGACACGCTGACCATGAACCTGATCCCGCGCCAGTTCCCGGCGTAAAGGTGAACCGTGGCAGCGTGTTTGGGCTGCTGAACAGTTCCTGAACAGCGGGCGTGATGGTTGGACACCAGTACGAGCGCCACGGAGCGTGGCAGCCCGCAAGGCGGCGTCAATCAGTCCACTGATTGCGAACGTCTAATCTGGATGCCTTCGATCAGTTCATGAAAGCCGGGGTCACCGGAATCGGTCCGCTACGCGGATGAAATATCCTGATACTGTGTGGCTCACGGGCGCCGGAAAATGCGCTGAAACGTAGCCCCGGGGTACCTTGAAAGTGACCTGAAGCTGACAGTCAAACCGCAGCAAAACCCACTGGCCAACACAGCCGGGAAGGTCAATCCACTTTTCCTCGGGGTAGTCATTCCAACTGTGGCTAATACGCCCGAATCCAAATGAAAAGCTGAAAGGGACTGAAAGCCAGCTGAAGTGGATGACCCGCCGCAACTCGGGCAAGGATCCTGGGCAGCAAATCCCATCGCCGAGCTCAAACCCGGTGGCTGGCGTGGCTTCATCACTACTTCATTCAGGGTCCAAGTACGCGGGTAATGGAAGCAGTTGATGGGTGCTACGCAGGCGTTTAACGGCTGCGTACAGCTGAAACAGTGAAACCGCCATCGCGCTGCACGGCGACTGAAACAATGGGGCCTGCGCCGGGCCGTTTTCAGTTTATCCGAATGCCAAAGTTGGCGCATGCGCGCAGTCCCAACTGGCAAGCTTACGCCATGCCCAATCGCTGGTTGCAACGACGAACTGGGGCTGATCGACCTAAACAACTCAGAGAGTAGGACTCTGTGTCCCCTGTAATTTAGGGATAAATGTTTTACATGAGCCGTATACGAGGCCTACGTAACGGTTTTTCTGTGAGAGGGATGGGGGGCAACGCCTCACCCTACTCCGATGTGCGCGTGGCCCGGGCTGGTAAAGCCCCTTTGTGTTGCCAAACTGTACTCTGTTATGCGGCAAGGTATCCACATGATTGAGAAGCAAAAGGAGCACGACCCGAAGATGGATAAATGGATGGCGGCGCACCCGATATTACCGTCGAACGAGCACAATCGGAAGAAGTGGCCGGGCCCTGAGGCAAGAAAATCAGGCACCGGGGCATCTATCTGCTTCCGAACCTGTTTACGAGGACGCAGCACTGTTCCCGGCTTCTACGCTATCCGTCACGTGCGATGGACGGTAATTTCGCCACGCGGCATTGGCCCATCTTGTCGCATGGTGCTCGATGGGCTGGATGGTTCGCGTAGCACGCATGACCATACAAAGCGCGTTCGGCGCCCGAGTTTGATTCGCTTGTCGGACATGGTGCGTTCGTGTGGCACCGGCGCTGGTCGTGTTTCACTGGCGTTGGGCTGTCTGGTAAAAGTAGGCTGGTCTTTCCTTTCATTCATCTATCTGGCAGTGCAAGCGTTTACGGCCTTGCGCGGTTTTAAACGCATATTGGTGATGAGGCGAAGACAAAACGCTTTCTTTAACTGGTCTGGGCGACCCCCTTCGCGGCGGGCCTAAGTGGCAGGTATGGTCTGGGCGCTAAAGTGAAAATTTCGGGATTGATGGCGGCGATATCAGTTTCGTTGTTGGCGGTGTTAACTGCGCTTTGCCGGTCTGCTGATGGTGAGTAAAACGTTCCGCTATAAACAGCTTCAAGGATCTGGACTTGAGGGGCCGGTGTTACCTTTCCTTCGTTATCCTGCTGGTCGTCCTGGTGTTTTGCGATTTCTCGACAGAATCCTTCAGCGGATCCTCTGGTTCATCTTTATAGCCTACAGCGCATCTGGCCGATCCCAGGCCCTGTGGCGCTGGCGCAGCACGCAGAAAGGGTCAGGCTGAGCATAAGGCGTTTTTCACTGTTTCCCTGAACCGTCAATTAACCCTTGACGGTTTTTTTCTGAGCCCCTATAATGGCCGTCTGCCAGTCAGGGCGCTTTGCATAAAGCGCTTTACAATCAATAAGTTAGCGGATAATTTAAAGCGGTTGAACCAGGGTGGTGAAGGTTAGGCGAGAATGCGCCGCTCACTGGGAAGGCCCGCAGGTTTGGTTTTCAAGCTTTCTGACTCCGGTCAGAGAAGTTTCACGGAAGCGGTTGACAGGGGTTTTGGCTCCGTAGAATGGCCCTCCCGGTCCACGGAAAGAGATAGCTCTCGGGGCAGCCAAGGCAGGTTGTGATATCTAAAGTCTCACAAAAAATGCTTGACAGATTAGAAGGTTAGCGTAAGATACGCGGGCCCTTGGTTTAAGCGGAAACGCGAACCGA
>Ga0163217_1031594_pt1 | contig 11015 bp, 11 predicted proteins | sample SynspAceP_FD_185933 | JGI IMG/M metagenome (GOLD analysis project Ga0163217, IMG submission 185933) | Saline lake microbial communities from Ace Lake in Antarctica - Synechococcus sp. Ace-P (PacBio error correction) | ecosystem: Environmental > Aquatic > Non-marine Saline and Alkaline > Saline ...
ACAAAAAAACCAAAAAAGAGGAGATTGGGCAAAACCACCGACTTTTCACCTGTTTTGCCCCCTGGGGGCAAAATAAAAAAATCTGGGGAAAATCAATAAACCCCCAGGGCCCTGGTCGCCCATCCTGAATTGAGGCCCCAAAAATCAAGCGGATCCGGCGGATCCTTCCCCGGGCCTCAAGTTTTTTTGGCATGGGCCCTGCGCGGCCCCCTGATCGGGGGCCGATAGACAGCCACAATCTACCTGGCGTGCCTGGCTGGCCCAGCAGTGGAAAGCCCTTTGGTACGAAAGCCACACGCTTTCTGGCGGCCGCTGTGGGGCAATGGCATGCAGCCCGCGTGCCGAGCGGGGATGGGAGTGGCCATCCCTGTGATTTGCCGGCCAGTACCCGAAACTTCGCACATGCAAATAATCGTACTGATTAACCGTTGGATGAGAGTGCCTGCTGGCCGTTTCCGCCGATTTTCGCCGGGAATTCTTCAGTACCTCGGCGGATTTTATCGAAACCGGTGAATCGGTAGAAGAAGGCTGCCATCGAGTGAATGAGGAAGGTGGCGTAAAGGTAGAAATCAGTTTGGAGTATATTGGCAGCCAGAATGCCTTCGAACTCGTTATGATGGGCTTTTCATGCCGGTATTGTAGTGGTGATATGTGCGGCAAGACCGGTGAAGAGTTCGAGAGGGGTGTGGCATGTAGACGATTACCCGGCTTCGACCGGGCCAGTATTTGCGCTGTTGATTTGCATGCATTGCCGCCTCGCGCGCACCCTTCCGCGTGGCCGGCCTGATTGGTGGAAGAAATCAATGCAGTATACAGATTAAGGCGTTGCTGGTGCTGTTGGCGTTACTGGTGTGGCGCTGGGCCATTGCCCCGCGGCTGGCGGCTGGACTGGTTCTGTTACCTGGCTCAAGGGATCTGTTTCTCTCGGCTCTGGCAATGTCGGCGGTGCTGGGGTAAATCGCGCTGGGAGCCCATTGCAGAGTCAAGTTCTGAATCGGCAGTAAACGGTGTCACGCTTGATCAGAGGGTCGCCGAGTTGTTTGATTTGGAGCTCGCGGGGGAGAAGCCAGGGCGGGTGCGTTTGAACGGTGATCATGGGAGCTGGAATGCGCAGTTTGCGGTGGAGTGGTCTGGGCCATGCATAGGGTGCAGGATGTGTTTCGGTGCATGGCTGGCAGTGCTATTGCCGTTAAGAGGCAGCAAGGTGCGATGCGGCCACCCAGTGGTTTGCTGCATAGCGACGCAAGTGGTGATCTTGTGGACCTGGCTGGATGTCGGTAATAGACGCTGCTGGAGAGTGAGCTACCCATGCGTTCATGCGAATGACAATGGACCCGTTATGGTGAGACGGGGGCAGGGTTTAAACCCCGCTCCTCAATCAAGCGGACGCACTCTGCACGTCCTCCTAGCTGCGCGGTTGTCATTCAGCTTTGTACCGTGATCGAGGCCCTACAGTATGCCGCATCGCGTTGATGATATCTGAGAGTGTGAGGTGTAGGCGTGAGGTGTCACTCGATGGAACGGGTGGTGCAATACCCAGCACAGTGGGCATCTTCGTGGATCCGCATGAACGGCGAGCCTGGGATGCGCTGCAGAGCATGTCAGATCGAATCGTTGGGTAGTGACCGTAAGCGAACTTGGGTATCGGTAGGCCTGGGAGTGGTTGCAACGGAAATGCCGAACTGAGCACATTCCCTTGGCACACTTACTTGGTCCATCGTTGATCACGGCTGCCTTGGTGATCGAGTAGATACCCTGCCTATGGCAGGACATGCCGTTTCGATGCTACGTTCCAGAATCGCAACGCCGCGTTTTTCAACGCATAGTCTTTGCGCATTACAACCGGACATGAAGAAGTAGCCGGGAATGTTCAATCCACGGTTCTTCTGGGAATGCGTGCAGAGTGGTATCTACCAGCATTTGCGAATGAGGGGTTTGGTCGCCGCGTGTTAACCAATATCCAGTTTACGAATTGCTGGGCATGGTTTGCAATTGGTCGGGTAATTTGCGCCATTTCACCATATGGAAAGCATTGCCAGAGAGCTTGCCGGGTCGCGATAATCGCGTCAGCCATTTGGCAACGTCGCTCTTGTCGGTGGGGTAACATCACGTGGCGCCTTGTGGGCCACAGTTTGGTCGATGGATTTAGATGGGCAGGCTTGGCGCCGGTGATCAGGGTTACTTTGCGTCCAGATCGAATAATTGAGTCTTGTTGCATGGGGGTGTCCTCTTTACGCTTATAGAGGGTGGATTTTGTTGCTGACCGAGAGGCCTCAATGTCAGGAGCTTGTTATAGATGAATAAGTTCCGACGCTTAGTCCTGGGTCTGGCCGTGATAAAGCGGTAGTGACTGGCCTGCCACGAGACCAGCGACGGACAGACGTAGGTGTAGTAATATCAGTTGGGGATTCCGATGCCGGCTTTCTCCTGCGTAATAATGCGCAAACTCCTGACCGCCGTCACATGCGGGCGCGTGGTTGCTTCGCGAGAATACTGCATGGGCCTGCGGGAAATATAGCCTGAATCCAGATAAGGGGGGCTTTAACCCAGATCCTCGCGGGTAATGGTGGTCATTTCCAGTCAGTACGCCCGATGATTCCATCGGATTCGGGATCAGATATACGATGTCGAAGACGGTAGTCCGTTAACACAGACGGGTATATAGTGGTCGACGGCATATTCTCGCGCAGATAGGCAAATGACGTAATATTGGCGCATGGGTGTTGCATGCATTCTGTAAGAGATAACAATCCAGCCTTGATCTGGGTTTACCATAAAGGCTACCCAGGTCGGCAGGAGAGAGATAGATAAGGTTATGTAGTAACAAGACTTGGTCGATAAATATATATGCAAGAATCGGGGTCTTGCTTCTAATCGAGGGACAGTTCTTCAGGGATTTTCCGAGCAGAATGATGCTTTGACAGACGCTCCATAAACTAGAAATCGCGCCCAGTTACGGATCGGGGTAAAGTGTGCTAACCTATGGGGAGTTAGGAGGAAGCTTTCCACCCAGTTGCTTGAAATGCGGTCATTCAGCCATTCGTGGCCTGATTTGGATTTTTTATTGACTAAGGCGGGCGGCGCAGTACGAAATTCCTGCGGGGTAAGCAACCAGATAGAGTAGAAGTTGAAGATGCGCGACGGGAAACTGGGTTGATGGTGGGCTTGGCCTAAGCCGGGGATCTGGCTCTTGATAAATAAGAGTCAACGGTATGTAACCATACTGCTTTTTCGCAATCGCGGATCTGGGTAGCCCTAGGATATGTAGCGTCATGGTTTAATTATAAAGGAAGTGCATCGAAAGCTTAATATATCCAGCAGGCCCTGCGCTAAAGTCAACGCCTTGTTTTTGAATGGGTTTGATGCAGGGTTAGTGTTGGTATGGGATTTGGTTGGGGTATTTGCTTTAAGTTTATTGTTCCAGAAACTGTATGTAAATTGATATTCGAGGGCGGTGAGCTAAGCGACCGATCGATGGAATGGATGTCATGGCCGAGACTAGATGGACGTATGTGCGCGTGGTCGGGTGGACGTCGGCCTGGGATGATCGGCACCATTCATACATCGAAGGTCTGGCTGGCTTGGGAGTAACGCATACGGTGGTAGGATTTCGAGTACGCCGTGAATACGTCCTGTAGGTTTTGGATAAAATCCGTGTTTTATACACTTTCTCACCTACCAAGCGGGATGTTCCTCCGGGCTTTTGCGTGTGTAGGTAATGCTGTCCAAATCAAAGCAAGGGCAAAAGCAGGTCAAAAAACACCGGAGATTGGCTGTTTTTTTTTTGAGCTGACTACTCAGGAGGGGGAAGGTTCGGCCGAGTTTCAGAGCAAATCATGCGCTTGGCGCCGCAGCTAGCTTGCAGCTGACGTGATCTAGAATAAGCGTCGGTTTCGCCAGTCATGAAGCCTTCCAGAGTGACTTGTTCATGTCAGGGTAACGTTGGATAGCAAGCGTCCGCTCTGGAATGCGCAAAGAGGCCGTCCTTGTGTGACGTTGAGTTGCTGTCGTCCTTCGATGTTGAACTGGAAAACAGATACAGGCGGCGGCGGCGCTGGGTTGAACTTGGATTCATTTTGCCTGTGATGTTGCACGCCCTGGTCAAGGTGTAATCCTTGATTTCTGGTTTTGCTGGGAGACGTCCATGGTTGGCTGTTTTTATACTGTAGTGGACGCATCCTGGCCTGCCTGGTGCAAGTCAAGATGCGCCTGACTGTTGAGCGCGCCAGGCTTGAGCTGTTTCCTCCATATTGTAGGGTTACAGAGGTGTAGATCTTGCAGTTCAGTCTCCGAATGCGCTGGTGCCGGATTCGGAGAAGTTGCAAGGCCAGCGTAATAGCGCCAGCGAGGTGAACTGAAATATTCTGGCCGTGGTGCATGCTTCCAATCGGCCAACACTTTACCAACGCTCACAAGCGACAGGTGTTAGAGCTCTACTCATTTTGTTCGTATCCACATTGTGAAATCAGCTGGCTGATCTTCTTGGATTCCTTGCGATACCTGATGCGTTCTCTAATAATGCATGATCGGGTTTCTTTTCGGATACGCCGGCAGATAAGTCTTCATCAGTATGCGCGTATTCATTGAACGCGGCTCGCAGAGAATTGCTGGTCGGAGCGGGATTTTTTGCCAGTGCGTATTGCCCGTGTCGAATCTGCCTGTCCATTTTGGCGGCGTATGCGGTGAAGTCAGACCGGCCTTGTGAAAAGTGCTCGCGAGATTTCGGACTGTTGAATTACCAAGGGTGAGAGCCATGATAGTTTCTCACCAATGAAGCTAGGCGTGCACGGTCAATAGATACTGGCCGCACAGGGTCTTCCTTTTTTCGGGTGATTATTTAGAGGGTATGCGTTGGATCAGTGTTGAGCATTAAGCCTGAGGGTTGGCTCTAGGTGCTTGTAATATAAAAACTAACGCTTGTTTATTGAATCGTGGCCTGGGGAGTTTGTCCAGCCATGGGCGATCCTGTATGATTGATTGGCGAGATTCATAATCCTTTCGATTGTACTGGAAGTAGGCTTGTGATGGTTGCTGAGTAGGTAAATGTTTTCTGGCCAAGGGATCACTTGGTCATGGCGCTGCTGCTGGTGGTGGCTATGGTGTATGCCCTTATAAGAGGCAAGGCCGTGGCGGTGGGCACGTGAGCCGTACTGCTGAATGATCAACTGGAACCGTGACCGAGATGACGTTGAAGCGAATCCATCTCCGGCAAGGTGGCACTAGGGCGGCAAGGAGCGAAAGGCAGGAATGAGCGGCGCCGGCAAAGTCACCCGATACGTCCAGCGTGTTTAGTGCTGGATTTTCATGGCGATATAAAAAGCCAGCGCCGCTGGAAAATTTGCGTCATGAGTTACGCCATGCTGGAAGTGGCCAACAAGGATAGTCGTGGTAAACTGGAAAGTGCGGGGCATGGTGCATGCTTTATGGATGGCTTTGCTCGCAGCTGACGCGATTCGTGATGCTGGGTGCCGTTGAGGTGTGGTGTCGACAAGGGCGCAGGGCGGTTACATGATGGCTCTGTATTGGTAAAAGGTATGGCCGCCGCTTTGCTCTGATGTTGGTCTCTTGGCGTGGTCCGTGCGCGATCCCCAACTTCAAAAGGTTGTTGAGAAGCCACTACGTGGGATATGACATGGGCTCACTGCTGCGAGTACAAAGCGTCTGAGTTTGTTCGGTGAGAATACGAGAAGGGCGGGGAGAGTTCGGAAGATTTGGAAAACATCCATCGGTTGTTCAAGGCCTTTGTTGCCCAGTAACGTCAAGTGGGATGGTGCCGGCGTTTGACGGGAGGTGTGGTTTGGTGTTGAGCGGCTGGACAAGGCTGGCGATGAGATAGACCAGCGACAGTACATTAAGTCGCATGATTCCACGAAGCAGATGTATTTGAGTGCATTATGTTCACGCCCCCCAAAAGCTGCAGGAAAGCTCTGGGCAGGTTCTAGCTGCTCGAATTGTTGCTTGACTTGGTTTCGCGCTTTCACATAGCGTTTTCTGGTAGGGAGAAGCATGTCGATTCAAGGTCTGGTGTGCCAGCGAACAGTGGCGCGTATGTATCGGAAGTTACAAGGCAAGATGATTGAACTGCAGCCGGGGCGAGGTACTGGATTCGCGTGACGATATTCGTCGCTGAATTTTCAGGATGCCACTTTCGGCATCAGCAACAAGGGCGTCACTCGATTTTCCGCAAGCCAGGTCTCGACGGCGCCGGTGTGTGCAATCTTCCTCTGTTGCAGAATTGTCGCTGGTGATCGGAGGTGATCGTCACGCGTTGCGACTGGGAATGAACACGGAGGTGAGCGTTACGGGGATATCTTCGCGATTCCGGTGATGGGGTGCTCGATGCGCCCGGAAGTTCTGAGCCTGCGTGAGCATGCCATGGTTGGCTGGTAGGCGGGCTACTGCGGTCTGGTATCGCAAGCGAGCAGGCAGGCTTGACGCCGGATAAGGCCGGTGCTTGTGACGGTGCAAAGGTGGGGTAGGCAGTATTGAGTGGTCATGCTTGCAGCCTGGGGTCTACGAGGTGTGCGTCGAGGTAAGGTAGCAAACTGATTTTCTCAAGGGCTGGGTGCGACGAAGATATCGAGCGCAGCCACTGGGAAGCGCAGGAAAAGCCCTGTCAAGGAAATGGCAAGGTGCGGTGAGATACGTCGGCGGCGATATGCTGTTCAGTAGTCAAATCCTGCGCTACGGGCAGTGTGGTGCCTGCGGCTGACGCCGGCCGCAGTTTCCAGGGCAAGTGATGCTGGCGTTTATCCTGCGCAACGTCATTGTTGGGCGTGGATTCCGTCGAGCAACCATTTGGTGGTCAAGGGTCCATGTTGGGATGCTGCCGCTGCAATGGAGACGGAATTGCCAATCTTGAGCGTGGAAGTCACGTTGGACCAGCTTCCCGAAGAGATGACGCAATTCCTCGGCGGCAATGAAGGGGCGTTGTGGTCATATTGGCTTGAGTTGATCTTATTCTCTAGCCTGCGGCCTGCATATCTGCAGGCAGGCGCTCTTTCATGGAGCGTTGCATGGCGGTCCAGGAATGCAATCTTACGGCGAGACGCGGCAGTCATATGCGCTGACCGTCCTTTACGCTTGGCGGCTGTGCCGCCTAGTGTTGCTCATCTACTAACAGTCATCAATGCGCCGGCATGGGCGCAGAGATGCGCGTCAGCGTTTGCGCCTTGGCCTGGTAGGACTTGACGCAGGTGGGATTACGCCTGGTTGTTGTTCCGATTCGCTGGGCGATGCTTTGACGGCGCAGGGTATTACTTGCAAAAGCGTGTTACTGGCGCGGCGCTGGTGTTTATGCAGTTTGTCCGGCAGCGTCAATCGCTGCTGGCTGACGAGCTGCCCGATTGGCGCTCGCCACGATGGCGCAGGATTCGGCTGCTTTCCAGCGGCTTGGCTGGAACTACGCGCGGAGAACCGTGGGCAGTGTGATGACGGGGCTTGTTTGGTGGGGTATTCTGGGTCTCCGCGTGATTCAGCGGTTTTTGTTGGGAGATCTAGGTTGGCGTGTGATGTTGGCTTGGCCGGTCAGCATTGTGAATTGATTAAGTGTGCCTTTGGAGTTGCCCACGCCTTTACGCTAACACCAGCATGAGCTATGCACTTGCTGCTGTCGAGGGGGCTTCTGCGGCAATATTGGCGCTACGTTATCTGCCTGCAATGCTGCTGGCGTCGCCTTAGGCTTCCTGGCGACGATTGGGACTAATGCTGCACGATGATTTTGGCCTGGGCAGTTGCCACTGCCGGGCTGTTTGGCGTGGCCTGGATTGCCCGGTGCATGATCGCGCCGCGGCCGGTAACAGGCGACGCTTTGGTCGAAACGGGTCACTCTGGTTGGCTTCGGTTATCGGTGATTTGTGTCTTTGCTATCATGTTTCTGGCTACCGCTGTTGGACACCCAGAGCCGCTGATTCTGATTGCATCAGTGCGCTGGGCTTTGATCTGGGGCGTCCAGGCACGCTGATTCGCTTGTCCAATCATATGCTTGAAAATTAAGAGAGTAGAGATAGCTGGCGAAGCTGCGGGCGCTCAATGCGTGTCTTTTCACATGTTTTTGTCGGTATGGCCGTGGGGCGTGGAGGTTTTTGTTTGGCCAATGTGTTGGCTGCGTAGTGGCGCTTTGGCCACTTGGCGGGGGTAGGGTGCCCTGGTCATCGGCTTGGGCAGGGGGATACTCGCTTCAATTACGCTGCAGGCTTGAGGTTCGACCAGCGATACTTTCGTAGCGCTAGATTGCCTTTTATACAAGGTTGTGCATACTTTGTTAAAGGAATAATAATAATACCGTATCTTTGCCGGGGATGTTTTCTGGGCGCATGAAGACGGTGAAAATGCTCGCGACGTGAGGAATTTGTTCTCCCCAGTAGGGACCAGTTGCCCGCTGGCGTGCTCTGCACTGAAATCGGCACCGGGTAATTCCCATACCTTGCAGGGCAGGCTCAAAGGTTTTATAGTTTTGCGAGATATTGCCATGATGACAGCATGAACTCCCTGGCATCGGAAGAATGGCCGAGCCAGGTCCCAGCCGCGGAAAGCGTGAAGTCCAGGCAGTTATGATCTTTCAAATCTGCGGGTATACGGGGTATGCCCTTGCTGGCCAGATCGCTGGCGAGGCGATACTATGGCCCGTTTCAACTCGCCGCGGGTAAATGCCGGCCGTAGCAGTGCAGCTTGCCAATGAATGGCAAATGACATGACGGCACTGACCCATCCTGATCTGGATTCTGTCACATCCGCTTATGGTGATATCGGGTAGGTTGCAAGAATTCTTTTAAGCAGCGGGGTGATGGTCAGTGCGTGTGGGCTGAGCAGTGCTGGACCTTTTAGTTGCCGCTGGCTGCCCACGGTTGGGATGTGGCTTCTGTATCATCGAGGTCCGTTGATGATGCGGCTGCTGCCCAGGGCGTAGGACTCCGCCTCGCTGGGGTCACGCAGGACGCGGGTGCTGGCAGCCATCCCAACCTGCCCCCAGGCGCTTTTCAATTGCGGCTGGATGTAATGCGGCTAATGGAAAGAAGAGGGTGAGTCCAGCTCGCGAGCCTGCGGCGTAAAACTGCAGCCTGGGCATACCGAAGAGGTTCTCCATTCTGGGCTCTGTCGGTTTTGCCAAGCTTCTTGTGACTCAATGCCAAATGAATATACGATGAGCTTACTTTTTTAGCGGTCGGCCAATTGATTATATTCCCTTCCACTCATAAGATTGACGAGACGCTCAATGAAAAATCATATCCTTCCTGCTCGCGCCTGCTTTGGTGGTTCGGTATTGGCGTGATTGATTTTCCCCCCCGATGGGAATGTTGCGACAATTGCATGAATCGGCCCGTGTCATCCTAGGCAGGATGTTGATCAGTGCATAGCGCTTGGGTGCTATTGGGGGTGCCATTCATGATCTAGGTGTTTGCCAAATGTCTTGGCGGAATTTACTCATGTTATCATGGGACTTTAACCTGGAGTAATCTGATATAGCCTGGCTGTTAGCTAACATGGCTGTTTGCTGGGGCGTATCGTCACAACTGTTTAATCATGGTGCTTTTTTGGGGTTGGCGCATTGTCGCCATGAGTATCCGTCAGCCAGAAAAGCCGCAGGAGCGGTGGCTGATGTTTTTCCGGGTTGACCATGGATACGTGGCGTTCCGCCTGGCTGCTAGCTATCGGATGAGTTGAGTGGCTGGCGGCCTGCCTTTTTTGCAATGGAGGGATTGGGACTAATCACCATTGAATATGCCTTGAGAGTGTCTATCCGACGCTGGGAACACGCCAAAAAGCCACATACGGATGAACTCAGAGTGCGAAAGCAAGGGGTCTGGTTGCGCTGTTATTAACCGTGGATCAGCATCCAGTGCCATGTTTTACCGGTTTATACCATACATCGTCGATCGCCTGCAGGATGAGACTGGCCTCGAGGTTTTGTCACGGGATGCTGGTTTGTATGGGTAGGTTTTGGCAGTTGGTAATTACTGGGGGGCGTATGCCGATGGCTCCTCGACATGACGCTGTGGTGTCTGCTGTCGATCCAACGCTGGCTGGTTTGTTTTTCTCGGATACAAGCGTTTCCGAGGATATTGGTCGCACCGCTGACTTTTTATGGGGTATCGCGTTTTTGCGGTTGGTTTACGCAGTTGAGTCCCTGGTGTGCACGAGGCAAAAGAGGCACAATATAGCCTCTGCAATGAACATTGGTGCCTTTAATGGGTAATGGCTATGGTGGCTATGTTGGACGCGGATGATAAAAGCGGTTTGGGCTGAGCTCTGTGCTTTGGCTGGCGCGGGACGGGTTCTTGGGCTCATCCTGGTTCTGTGGTTTAGGGCGGCCGCCACGCAGAGAAACAGGATTGATCGGTCTGCTCGATAGTTTAGCAGCAGCATCGAGCTTGACGATGGGTTGAGGGTAGAGCGTTGCCATGCGGCCTGATAAAGCAGGCCGAGCGGCAGATCCTCAGGCTCGCAATGCTGTCTCAAGAAGCGGTTGGGCAGCGTAGAAGTGCTTAGTTTGTTGGAGGCTCAAAGGCCAATGCGCTTGCATGGGGTTCAACGTTATTTGCACTACCCGCGTGACACGGCCGCATGTGAAGCGTCGCGCTGGCCCTGCAGGTAGCGAGCGATGTCGCATAAGGGCAGATACGCTGTTGGATTGCGCGTCGGCATGCCATGATCCTTAAATGCCGGTCCCTAGCGCTCAATAGTGGTTGAGCAGCATCCACATTTACATCATGTGCCCAGGTAAGGGCAGGGTTCCGTTCAAGCTAGAAGGGATAAGGCTTTTTGCTGCAGGATGGGCCTAGATCGCGCAGTATTCAGTGTCAGGTATTCAGCGGAGACCGTTGGCCGTGGGTCGGGTAGTTCCATAAATGTGTTTCAGGCGCAGTGCGACCATGGCAAGGCGGGAGTGCCTTCGCTTGATGAGTTGGCATGAGCTGGTCTGGCGATTGTCGGCGCCACCCAGGGCTTCCCAGGCAGCCGGCGGCCCAATGCAGAACGCTGGGTCACGGACGGATCTCTTCACAAACAGAGGAGGA
>Ga0163217_1078318_pt1 | contig 11015 bp, 14 predicted proteins | sample SynspAceP_FD_185933 | JGI IMG/M metagenome (GOLD analysis project Ga0163217, IMG submission 185933) | Saline lake microbial communities from Ace Lake in Antarctica - Synechococcus sp. Ace-P (PacBio error correction) | ecosystem: Environmental > Aquatic > Non-marine Saline and Alkaline > Saline ...
AAGAGAGATTGTAGTCGTCGGCATAATCTACAAGATCATCCAGACAGGCAACGCCGGATCAGACACCCACAAGCTTGCGCAGCGCAACGGGGCGGCGCAGGTTGTTTTCAAAGGAAATGGCAAAAAACGCCGGGCCAATGAACCGCCGAGGAAATTCCAATCGCCGGACCTTCATCGTGGGTCCGGGATCGGGCCCAGGTTCAAAGCTCTTGCCCAGCAGTTTTCTTCGTCGGTCCTTTTCTGCCAAGCGTTGGGCCTGAATGCCTCTGCCTCCGGTCTGCGCAAAACGGCGGCTTGTTTTGTTCGGCCGCCCCCTTGCCCCTCTTGCTTTGGACGCAGCGCCGGCCGAACGATTCCCAGAAAGAGTTTGACGGTCATGTGCGATCTACCCCGAAACGGGGCCGTAACGCGCGCGCACGGTAAAATACATCAGAGGTCCAATGCGAGATGCGCGCATCTCCCCGATTCCGTCCTGTTTTCGGCTCTTGGCTACTTGTCGCGCGCGCTTCACACAAAGGCCTTCTTCTTCGTGGTGCGTGTCGACATAGCGCCGATCCACGCGTGAAACCTGTGGCGTCATCATCACCTTTTCAACGATGTCTTCGCCATTTGTCCGCTTGTAGTCTGCGCCTCATAGGGCGATGCCGGTGACCATCACACGTCCAGCGGGCGGGGCCGGCGGTCGCGGGTCTTCGCGGCAGATGAATGTAAAGGCAAGGGCACATTGGCGGCGAGGCCATTGAACATAAGCCTCTGTATCCGAACGGTGCGTCAGCGCAACGGTGGTCACGTGATCAATCAGAAACGCCGCCTTCGTTGCGCAGCAGCTTTCCAGTCGGCAGGGTCGCCAGCAGCAGAACAAAACCGCCGCAAACGACCTTCGCCCCACGCGCCGTCACGCCGGGTGACTTGCGAAGGACACCCCGACGGGCATACGTCGCGCTGAATTTAAGCGGTGCGTTTCCAATTTTAGTTTCCAATGATGTTTAGGCGGTTTCGCGGCCCCATATTGACGTAATCCATAACGCGGATCAAAAGAGGATCTTCTAGGGCTGAATCAACACAGTTTTGTGAAATGCAGCAAGTGCAGCATTTACCGAACGTCAATATTTACCATATCTGATTGGGGCTTGGCTCTTTTCCTGACTGTTTTTTTGTTGGGTATTCATGCTGTGGGTGCAAACGTCCCTTTCGCGGCCAAGGGGGGTAAATAGGGGTTTGCGGCGGGGTCGCGAACACCACTAGCTTGTCGGGCAAGCGCTGATCAGCACCCTGACGCTTGCTTGATACCCATCGGTGCTGTCCTGAGGAGATCTAAATGCGAAAAGAACTTTTCTGCTTTGCGACGTTTGGCAGTCAGGATATTGACGCGCCTGCCTTGTCTAAGGCGCGGTTTTGCCCTGTTCGAAAGTATATAACTGTCTGTGTACAATCAGATTCGCATGCCGCCAGAGGCGATGGCGGGCGGGTGATAACCGTGATTGCCTGCCAGCAAGAGCGCCCCCGCTTTGAAGAGCTTGCCGCCGAGATTGAGGCACAAGTGCGCCGAGTTTCGTCGATATCGTGACCGGCGCCGGCTGCATGATGAATAAGGGTGACGCGACGCCAAGATTGGCGGCGCTTCATGGCAGAGCAGCACTGCGGCCCCCGGCTCCGCGTGTAGGTTTGGATGTGGTGTCCGAAAGGCCACTGTGCCTGATCATGGCCCCCCCGCCCTCGGCGCTTGAGTGGCTGAAACCGTGGCCGATACATTGGCCGTGACGGTGTTGTGCAGGGGTGATTATGAACACGCGCGGTTGATCCGCGTTTTTCGAACGTGGTCAAAGGCGAACCTGCGCAAGGCGTCGGGCGCGTTAGGCAATTTTCAACCTGAACCCGTTCGATGGCTTGCAGATGCTGATCTGGCGCCGGGGGTGCGCGTCGTTTCCGCGCCGCGGGAGGGGCAAAATCGCAATGCGATATAACTTCTGGATTGACGGGAGATACATCGCTGTTCCCCGGCGCACAAACAGTGACGGTTAATTTGCGGGCCGATCCGGGCAGCAAAACCCGCCGTGGGGCAGGCCGTGCGCGACGCCATGCAGATGGTCCGGACCTTTGAAAAGCCGCTGTATGTTGCTGACCGAAAGCCTGTGCGCCCATTTCACGGGCCGAACAGCCCGCCTGTTCCAACTGTCTGGACCTGTGCCCGACGGGGCCATTAACCTCTGCTGGTGAACATGTCGCAATCGACCCGATGTCTGCGCGGCGTTTGTGGCAGCTGTTCGGCCGTGTGCCCGTCCGGCGCAATCAACCCTAAGACGCGCCGCCCGTGGATACGCTGTTCCGCCGGGTTGGTCGACGCTGGCATCGACCTATCGCAAGGCAGCGCGGGCAACGCGCCGCGCTTTGTTTGGTACATGACCGAAGACCACGGGGCCGAGATGATGCCGCCTTTATGCGCGGTTTCGGCGCTCGGCTTTGCCAGTTGAATGTTCTCCGCCCTGGCCGTAGATGCGCTTTTGCAGGGTTCGGCATGCTGAATGTTTGGCCGCACTTGGCTGCGGGTTTGTGCATGTCGTGGCTGCTGTCCCCCCAGACAGAGCGCGACGTGATCGAGGTACGGCCCGAGCTTGCCCGTCCATCAGTGGCAACCGATACAACCGCCTGATTGACGTTGCCGACCCCATGCGCTGGAAAACCGCATTGGTCACCGAAACGCTCAACCCGGCGCAATGACACCCTGCTGCCCTGGGCACCCGTCGTCAGGTCGCGCGGCTTGCGGGCAAGACCTTGCAAGCCCGAGGGCCAAGGTGATCGATCTGCCCGAATGCCGCTCCCTATGGTGCCGTGCTGTGGATACGGATGCCTGCACGCTGTTGCTTGTCGTGCGGTGTCCGCTCCTGCCGTCGGGCGCGCTTGGCGATAATCCCGATCTACCGCAGCTCCGCTTTCAAGAAAGATGCCTGCCTGCCAATGGCGGGCTCTGTGCAATATCTGCCCGCGAAGAACGCGATCACCCGCTGAAACACCCAGCCTGACCTGACCGCGCAGGCCTTTACCCAAGTGGTGCTGCACGACGGAACAGAACCCTTTGCTGCATCGAATGCGGTCGCTGTTTCCGGCGTGAAATCCCACCGGGAAAAAGATCACCGAAAAAGCCTGGCGGGCCAAGCACGCTATGTTCGCCTCGTCCGAGGCGGCAAAGATGATCCAGAATGTTGCGGACAATTGCAGTCAACGTGGTGGGGGGCGCAGTACCACGCGCAGAACAATCCGCTCCGCGGCAAAGAAACGCCGCGTAACGCACATCCGCAAGACTAATTTTAGCAAGCGCAAAGACCACTAGCGCTGTGGCAGACCCACCCCAAACAGGAGAAAATCATGAGCGATGATTTCAACATGTCGATGCGCAAGTTCCTCAAGCACGGTCGGCGCTGGACCTCGCAGCAACCTCGAAGAAGCGATGCGCGAGAACGGGGATACCGGCGGCAAGACATTCGAGGCCAAAGTGTGCTGACCGTTTGGACGGGCTGGACCTTGAACATGTCGTGGACCGGCAAAAGCCAAGGCAGTCCGAAGCGTGAAGCGTCACCGTGGGGATGCCGGTATTGGCGCTGCCTGAAAACCCTGAATGACCCCGTGTCCGGCAAGGACAATCCGTCGAACTGGCCGCCTCGTTAAAGCGTTGACCGTTGAAGAGGGCGCGGTTGCGCTTGTGCTTGAGGTGAAGCCCAAGCCATGCCGACGCCTACGCCAAGCTGCGCGACGAGGCAGATGCCGCGGTCAAGGCGCTGAGCGGGCGTTGCTCTGTCTCGGCTGTGCTGACGCGCCATTTTCGAAACAGGCCACCGCCGCCCGATTTGAAACGGGCCGCAAAATCCGAACCCGCTGGGCCAGAGAAAATTTCCGGCGTGGACCGGATATTGCCATCGGGCGTCAGGCAAGGCGGCGTCGGAAAATCTACGTTGCTGCGAACCTTGCCTGTGCGCTGGCCGCCGAAGCGCCGCGTGGGCATGCTGGACGCCGATGTCTACGGCCGTCGCAGCCGCGGATGCTGGGTGTTTTCCGGCGGCCTGCGTCGCTGATTGGCAAGAACGATCCTGCCGATGCGCACCTTTGGCGTGGACAATGATGTCGATTTCGGTTGAAAATGACTCCAATGACGATCAGGGGTCCGTCCCTGGCGCGGGCCGATGCTGATGGCCGCGTTTGCGGCAGAATGATGAATGCGGTGCAATGGGGCGCGCTGGATGTGTTGATCGTCGATCTGCCGCCCGGCACAGGCGAGTGCAGATGGACGCTTGGCGCAAAAGGGCCTTTAGACGCGTGCGATATTGTCAGCACGCCCGCAGGATGTAGCGCTGCTGGAATGCCCGCAAGGGATGGACATGTTCAACCAGCTCAAGACTCCGATGCATCGGGGATGATTGAGAACATGAGCACCCATATCTGTTTCCAACTTGCGGGGCACGAGGAACACTGTCCTTTGGGCATGCGGTGTCGCCCGTCCGAGGCCAGAAAGCTGGGCGTGCCGCTGCTGCAGAGATACCGCTGCATCTGGACCATTCGTGTCGCCGCTGACGGCGGCGCGCCGATTGTCGTCTCAACCGACAGCACGCCAGGCCGAAAGCTTCCGCAAGGGTCGCCAAAGCGCTGATCGCAAGGCGGTTTACGCATGCAGCGACAGCCGCGTTTTTCCACCCTTGCTGGCGGGTGCCGCAGGCTGATTGACCCCTTCGCGCAGGCCTGGCGCAGAGGCGCTGCAAAGGGGTGTTGATGCGGGGCTGGTGCTGTTATGACCTGGGGTCAAGCGTTTTGCAGGTTCGCCATCGTCTTTTGCGCCCGAGGTGGCCGCTGGCCCAAGCAATGGCGATGCTGCCGCTTGCGCCGTGGGGTCCAGAATGCCCTTGCGCGCTAGCGCCGCCCGAGGTGGGCCGTAACATCTGGCATGGAACGGTGATTTGCGGCCTGAATGGCGCGAATTTGGCGGGCAGATGCGTGCAGCGGTCCCTCTGAAAGCAATCCAACCCACAGTGCCGCTGACTGGCCTGGTCGGTAGCGTTTCACGTGGAGCTATTGCCGCAACATGACAACGCCAGGCCGACACGCCGGATGTCACCACGCTGTATGGCGAGGCTGTGCCGAAGTGAGCCGGTCGACTTCTCCGAGGCCTGGCGCGGCATATGCTGGTTGCGCTGAACCGCTGGATGGATGACGGCGCAGGCCCGCTCCATAAAGAATGGACGGGGCTGGGCCTGGGCGCATGGGAGAGCAGACTGACCCATGGCGACCTGACCGGCAGCTTTTTACCGGTGTTGACTGAAAAACTTGGCCTGATTGCTCGAAACCGACTCGACCACGCTTCGCTAATTCACTGACACGACCTGCTGGAGCCAGCTCATGAGTGAATCTATTCCTCGCCCGCGCCAATCCAACTTTTGATGAAAGCGACGCGTAAATGTATTTCATTCTCCGCGCGCGTAACGGGCGAAATGTGCGTATCCCGGAGTCGAGTTTTCAAACTGGTCCCAAGGATCTGACGGCAGGCGCGCAGGCGTTTGCGAATGGCTGGATGGTCGTGGAAACCTTTGGCCGCGTGACATTTTGTCGCGGTGCCAAAGGCGAACTGTTTGGGTCGAGGCAATCACATTGCAGCTGATGAAGCAACTTCGTCGAGATCCCTATGGTGCCCCCCTCTCCCGAAGACCCGCGCGCCCCTGTGGGCGGAAGAAGAAGTCGCCCAGATGAATGGAGCCTTGGCGCCGACCAGCCCAACACGCTGCTGAACCGTCGCAACGCGACTGTCCGCAGTGGTGGTGCGCGAAAGCTATCGTTTCATCGAACCGCAGGATGCGGGATTTGGACCAGTTTGCCGTGCACGGAATCGCTGGATGAGGACGACCCACGGTGGGCACGGTCACTCTCACTATCGTTAGCTATACGAAACACCCTGTCCAGTTATCCGACAGGGGGGGGTTTTGTGTCGCATATTCTTCGCCCCAGATTCGGGGCGATAATCCCCGAATAGATAGAAATCAACGCCGTGTTTCACGCGGGCGAACCGCCTGCTTGCGCAGTGCGGCGCGGGATGCAGCTGCATCACCGCGCGAATTGCGTGTTGTCCCTCGAATTGATAGCGCCGATCTACGGACGGGTAAGAGGGCTGCCCAGCAGATTCAAAAATCTAACCTAAGCGAGAATGCAGCCGCGGAGATTTTCCCGTGATGATGAATTCAGGACAGCCCAGCCATTGGACAGTTCAATCAAACTGCCGGCGGGGCCGGTCCTAAAGGGGAACAATATGTCACTTAAAACCAACCAGATTTGCCCCGTGCGCTGCTCGCAGGTGTTGGCCGATTTCTGTCGCCGGTTGTGCCGGCTTTTTGCGGACGCACTTTTCAAGCACCTTTTCTTCCGCATCGTTTGAAAGCAACGAGGGCGAGAAGCTCTGATCGAACGGGGTAGCGGTACGCCCCGGCGAGGTCCATTCATACCAGCTGCAGCACGAGAACACGACCGGCAAGCACTTGCATAGGGGATCGTCATTAGCGGCGCCGGTACCCGAAGGGGTGACCCTGACCTGGGCGCCGAAAGCACCTCCATCAAGGCTGTGTTCGAAAGTGCAGGCCGAACCTCGACGCTGAAAACGATGGCCTTCGAATGGTCCACCTCCCCGCCACAACGCATGGGTCGCCGGTGCAGATGGGCACACTTCACCAGAACCGCTTCCTGAGGATCAGATCGCTGGCCGTCCCGTTGGACGCTAAGGGTTAACTTTGGAGTCAGCGAAATCGCACTCAATCAGCTCCGGGTTGCGCGTCAACTGATCGGGGGGAACCTGATCCAATTTGGCTTATGTCAAATTAAATCAAAGAACGACTAACGTGAAACATCAATCTTCTTCATGCGCTCTGCAAGCGCGATGGGCGGTCCACAGCCGCAATTTTTTGGCGCAGTCGCCCATGGCTGCTCGCCAGATGCTGGGTCCTGTGATCGGCAACCAAGCGGTGCGACGTATACAAACGAAGCTGGCGATACCATTACGGTCACGTCAAACACAGTTTTGAAACGATCGTGCAAGCAGGTTTGCTCGGGCGTCAACGATGACGTCCGAATTAACATCGAACTTTATCGGCAGCCTGTGGCAAGCCCTTCCTACCGCACATCATCACAATGGCGACGGGAACGGCGCGAGACTTTTTCACACTCGCGGCCGCTGAAACCCGATACTGGTAACGCTCCAGACTTCCTAACATCGTCTTCTATCCGGATCGAACATGGATGGTGGTCGCCGATAGCGCCAAACGCCGCTAAGCCGAAACGCCAACATTAGCACCGGGCGAAACAGTTCGGCGTCGTCATCGAGGTCCTCTGTCCCATCGAATGCAACAGGCCGACGACATCGCCGTCACTGCGGTCTCGAACCTCGATGGCTACCGAGACAGCCCTCAAACTGATGAAGTGACCCGCATTTTAACGGTGCGATCGTTCGAACTGGTTAAGTCTATGGTTGCGGATGCAGCTTTTCAGGCGGAACACTAAACATCGTCGACCGCCGGTGACACGTGACCATCAAGCTGCCTACTCTAGCACCGTCTTGCTGCCAGCGGAAAACTATGTTGTCGACGACATCCTTGAACGGCCGCTTGGAATACGTCCCCCGGGCTCGGCTGCGGTGTCTGACGTCGCTGACGCGCTAGAATACAACCGAACCGTCTTCTGAGTCCGACGATCAGAACGGTGCGAAGTCCAACGCCGGAACGAAATCCGCTTTGACAACGCCGGCAAGCGTGAACTTCACCATCCTCGGCACGGCTCCGGCCGTTCTGGTAGTGTGACCTTCCAAGCGGTGATTTTAAGCACTGCGGATGCGGGTATCAATCGAAAACGTCGCGACACAAGGTAATTGACACCGTCGACTTCCCGCCATTCGAACACAGCTTTCGGATCATCGTAGATTGACCAGTTCGCAGTTTCCATCTCTGATAACAGCGATTGACGTGCCGGTGGCTGCGGTTCCAGCCACAGCTTCTGGAACAGTGATGACGGGCTGAACGACGATATCGTGACAGAGACCGGCGATGCGGCCCAAGGTGGCACAGTCCAAACACCGAGTTTTCGTTTCTGACCAACGTTCCAACCAGACCGACAGCCTGACGCTCGACGTCGACACCCTTACCGATACCTACCCAGACGGCACAACCCTTCCGGTTTGTAGGCGCAGATGGGGTGACACCGATCACCGGTTCTGTAAGGCCCGATAGCTGCAGGTGACGCGTCAAGGTCACCTTGATCGCTACGCTGCCAACAGACGTCGCACCAACCGCCGCTGCCAATTATAGCGCGACCGTGACAACCACATCGGATGCGTTTCGCGGTGTCTCGATATATCGACAGCGACATTCACGGGGTGCCATCCCCTCGCATCGCAGTTGAATCTTTGAAGAACGCGGTCGTAGGTCCGAGGGCGATGGCCTTGACCCACCAACGTGGCGCCGCCTGTGAACTACTCCACCGATCCCGGCTGCGCCGGTCACCTATGACAATGGTCGTTCAAAACAACGGTCCGGTATCGCGACAGCTACAACCTCTCGCCTTGCGCAAGCTTGGCCCCTGGGCTTTGGACCGTCGAAATTCCCGCTCTGCTGACGGGTCTGCGATTACCATACACCGGGACCATCCCGGCCTGGTTCAAGAGTCGATACCTTTCACCGTTGTGATCACCCCGCCTGAAGATCAGGTCCCCGGCGACCATTGTAGAACATCCGCGTCTGGTCTCTTCTGTATCGGGGCCAAGGCCCGACCGGATCGTCTCAACGAAGTCACCGTAAGGGAAGTTCTACCCAACGTAGAGATCATCGACGATCAGACGGCTCAAAGCTTCGCCGTGGATCGTCGATTGATCCACACCATCACCAACACCGGTAACGTTGCTATCACCCGAGGGTGCAATCCGATGACGCAGGGCTAGACAACTTCTCGGGCGCAATTGTTCTGGGATGCCCCAATGGCAACCGGTGTGATCGACCCCCACCTGAATTGGTGATCGACAACTTTGATGATCTAACTGGGACGGGGTATCGGCTTGGTGTGAAACCGGGCTTGGCCCCGGGTGACAGCATCTCGGTTGATCTACGTGTCGCAGACGCCCAATCGACAGCGAACTAAGCGGTGTGACCGAGAACGCGTTTTTATCAACGCTGTTCATCGCTGAACAATGCAGCAGCGAACGTCGACGCCGGATGCGACTGACAACGCAGTAGAAGACCGTATCGGTGGATCATCTCTGGTGGACATCACGTTTGAGCAGTTCCAGTACAATCGACGGAGCCGGCTGCACTGGCGCTATCGGGACCTTTACCAAACCCGTCAAGACGTCGAAACCAGGTCAGTGGTATCCGCTACAAGGTTGTAAGCTGAAAACACCGCTCCTCTCACCGCGCCAGACGTCATCACTCTATGCCGCACCCCGCCTACACGTCGATTGGTCGATTGTGGGCGGCACATGGCAGCGAGACGCTCATCCCGGCAGGCAGCACGCCACAGTCCACGCCGAGCCAACATCTCGAGTGACCACGGCAGGTTTTCTTTCCGGGTTGGTCGCGCTGAACTCGAATTCACCGTTTCAGGTGGAACGAGTAAGCGTAACGCTTTGTCCCCCGGAGCACCTTCCCCCCCCCTCGCTCCGGGGGCCGCATTTCCTCTTAACAAAAAATAAAGCAGGGTTGATCAAATGGGCGCACCGTTCACAAAACCGCTCTGCGCATGATGTCGTGTTTCTTGGACCTTCGCGCTGGTGATCTCCTTTCTGCACAAGGTACCGCTGCCAACAGGTCCCGCAGGACCTTTAAATCCGCACGGTCGCGCAGACGATCTATTTTAACGAAGCGCTGGGCATCATGAAACGGTTTTATTCGAATGCCGGTGGACGGCCAAAGTCGCGCAGTGCCCTTGCGCTGGGAATGTAACGGACAATACTCTGAAATTGATGCTGACCCGCGGCGCGATGGCCAATACTATTTTGAGGTACCATACATCCGGAAACGTGGCCGTTGAAACGCCGACAATGACCATGAGCCACCAGACGGGGGCGGATGATGAAACGACACGCGTCCTTGTCCATGACGCCGAATGCCAACGGGCGCATCGACAATGGCCGCAGGCCACGATGAACTCCGGCCGCGCCGATGTTATGGATGTGGGGCGACACCGCTCAGCTATCTATCGAATTCCGCACCTCGTTTCACGCCACGCCCTGCACATTGATGCAGTCGGTGTTGTCGTGTCGGCCACCAGCGCCACGCGCATCGCCAGCCCGTCGCACATCCTGTCGGGCGCAGCGGTTGGCAGACCACCATCGTGGGCACAGCTTGAACTGCAAAAGGAACAGACCATTATCGCGGGATTGGAGGTCGAGACACAGCTGACCTACACGGCTACGCCTGCCGCAACGATTCCTCGGGGACGTGCTGGCCTTATGGTGACGTGCCATGGGGCGCAGATCCGCATCGACGGACGGGTGCCCACAGGGGTCTGCTGCGCGACGAGATCCGCGCTGAAGCGCCGCTTCCACAGCATCACCGATCGCCAAGCGCCATGGTTTGCACTGTTACAACGCAGCGGGCGAACGCGGCCGTCATGACTAACCAGACGCCACGCGCACCGCGCCGCGAGGTCGACGCAGTAGCGTTGCTTTTCAACGAGGGTGACTACGAATCGGTTTGCCCGGCGACCCCGCCTTTTTTAAAATGGCGTGAGCGCGCCCATGGGCCTGGGCGATATAGAGTCGCCAACACCGCCGCAGCTTTATGAAAATGGAAGATCGCACTGTCGATTATAGACTCTAACACTTACTGTTTTATCGTCCGCGATTTCATCTGGCGCGGGCTCCTGCGGTTCGAGCATCCTGAAACCGCAGAGGACCAGCCTCATGCTGTGCCCAATAGCGATACGCGCCTAGTCTGAACCGCGGGTGCTTGCAAAACGACAACGATGGTCGTGAACCGTGTGATCGTTACCCTGGCGCAGCTTTT
>Ga0163217_1007944_pt1 | contig 11014 bp, 16 predicted proteins | sample SynspAceP_FD_185933 | JGI IMG/M metagenome (GOLD analysis project Ga0163217, IMG submission 185933) | Saline lake microbial communities from Ace Lake in Antarctica - Synechococcus sp. Ace-P (PacBio error correction) | ecosystem: Environmental > Aquatic > Non-marine Saline and Alkaline > Saline ...
GCAAACCGCACCCAGGGTGCTTGACCACAGAGTCTAGCAGCCTGCCTGATCGTGAATCGGTTGGCCTGATCGCGATTCCCCCTGCTGCCGATCGAGCACCTGCCGACAGTCGCCCCCCGCCGGTGACGGTGAACTCCGTTACATACGGCGCCGACGCGGTGTCGGTGGAGGAAGGTGTCACCAATATGTGCTGGAGGCAGCAAGATCAACGGGTGGGAACCTGGAACTTCAATCACCTTCCTCCAGCGCCGCCGATGGCAGCAGCGCGTCACCCGTGTCGTTTCGCTAGCGCAACCGACGGGACATCAAACAGGTGAACGTGCAGAACCGGGTGGTACACTGCCCAGCCGCTCAGTTGCCCGAGAGGTGCGCCAATCCGGGGTGTGGTCAACAAGGCCTCCAACTCGATTCGCTGGTGTAGCAACTTCGGCAAGCGACGATGCAAATAATCCATTCAGACGGAAATTCTCAGTGGCCTGCTCGATCAGAACCTCAACGGATCGGATCAAACGGGTCAAGGTGTGGCAACACTGCTATGTCGGCAACGCCCAACTCGCCTTCCGGCTCTGCTCGATTCCCGATCGTCTGCGGCAACCAGCTACCTCCTCCGATGTGTGTGAACGCCGCCTGCGCAGCCAGAGCGCCTGGGTTTGCCCAGCTGGTCAAGGTGGGGGGGAGAGCCCGCTCCTGAGGGTCAGCAGTTCACCTCCACGTGGCAAGCTTTCAGGGTGGTGCGCAGCACGAACGTGAATTTAACCGATCTGGTTCCCTGCGCTCCGTGAAGAGCGGGCGGCCTTGGTGGCCCTCAGGGATCTGGGCCGGGTGGAGCTGGGCGCGCGAGACCTAGACGGGCCAACGCCACCGATCTCCAAGGGCGTTTCCTCCGTCCGGCCTACTGGTCTACCAGTTGAGCGGCAGAAATGCCTCGAGGTGTGCGGGGCGTGGAGGAGGTGGCTCGACGAGTTCAGCCGCAGCATGCCGCCGGCATGAAGGTCGAAGAAGAGTCTCGACCACGGAACTTCATCAAGTGCTGCCATCCAGGGGGTGACCCAGTTTCCTGCCGCGATGCATGTTGGTGGCTGGTGTGGCTGATCCCTGTTTCTGTTTCCTGGCAGAACTGGAAGGCCACGCCTGTGCTGGCATCGCCATCCCCGTGGCCTGGTGGGCACCTTCTTTCTGAAGGCGGCCGGCTTCTCCCTAAACCAGCTCACCCTGTTCGGTCTGTGCTTGGCGACCAGGCCCTGGTGGTGGATGACGCGATCTAGCAGTGATCGAAGACACTCCACCAAGAAGGCAGGGGATGACCGCCCTGGTAGGCGCCATGAGCACCATGAACGAATTGTTCGGGGCGGTGTCGCATCTCGCTGGTGCCTGTTGCCGTGTTCCGCGGTGCTCTTCTTCCGGCGCCACCGGCAACGATCTAATTACCAGCAGTTCGCCCCACGAATCATCTTCTTCGTGCCATTTCCAGCCTCAAACGCCTCACTTCTCGCCCGATGCTGCGTCGCCCTGTTGCTCGCGGCGTGAAAAGCGAACACGACGGGCGCACCTATGGCATCGCGGCACACGATCGGCTATCGTCTATGGCCTGCTGGGTTAGTGGTGGCGGTGCCCTTGTGGTGCTCGGGGTGCTCGGTGCGGGCCTTGCTGCTCGGCTACCTGCTGGGCCTGATCACCCGTCTGCCCCTGCGGCTGGCCGTCCACCGTGGCAGCGGCGGTGCTGGGGCTGGTCTTCGGCGGGTGTCCAGTCCGCTAGCGGTGGGGATCTCAGCCTGTCGGTTCCTGCGCTGGGGGCTTTCTGGGCCGATTTTAGCGCTTTCAACCGCTTCTATGCCTCCGGGTAAGGTTGGTATCACGCAGCCTGGCCTGGTGCCGCCCACCCGCTGCTGACTCATGCCGTGTTGGTGGGGGAATCGTCTCACGGGGTGGCCTTAACATCGATCCCTTCGGGCTTCGTGCCCATCGAGGACCAGCGGCTACGCGATCGGCTTTGTGAAGGCTCCCCGACGGCGCTCCGAGCAGACACGCGCAAGATCATGCCAGGTGGCTGAGATCATCCGCACCGGACCGGAGATCTTCCCTCCGTGATCATCAGTTGGCTTCAGCCTCGATGCAACGCCCAGCCAACCGTGGCCTGTTCTTCTTTGGGACCAAAGAACTGGGATGAGGCGCCCTAAATCCCGATCAGTTGCAAATGGAGATAGATCGTGGAGGCGGCTTGAACGCAAGCTCTCGTGTGATGCAATCGGGGCGGATCTCGTGTGGAAACCGCGGCGATCCCCGGTTACGGAAACCTCCCGGGGGCTTTCGAGTTCCAGAGCTGATCAGAGCTCCGGTGCCCTGAGCCTGCCTGCAAGTTCTTCGCCAATAACCAACTCAGCTGATCGCCAAGGCGATCCCACCGAGTGTTCAGCCGCCGTCCTCACCCAGTTCACGCCCGAGTCCCCCAGCTGAAGGTGGAGTCAACCGAGCAAAACTGCCGCCTCCGATGTCGACTTCGGCCAGTCGATGCAGACCTTCAGCTTCTACTTCGTGTGCCTTACATCAACGACACCTTCCGGGAGGGCCAGATCTCGTCGGGTCTACGTGCAGTCGGATGCGGCCTTCCGGCCACGCCCAAGCAACTGAAGTCCTGTTCGTGAGCAACCGAAGCGGCGAACCTGTGCCGCTGTCAAGTTTTCACTGGTGGAACGCCACCACCGGCCGCGGTGATTCCCCATTTCAACCTGTTTTCGCTCGTCAAGATCGACGGGTCAGCGGGCGCGGGCCGCAGCTTCCGTGAAGCGATCAGGGCTGTCGACACCTTTCAACCAGCTCGATCACCAACGGCCTCGCTTCGCTGGACCGGCTTGTCGCCGTGAAAGAGGTGAGGCCGGCGCCCTGGCGGTGGTGATCTTCGCGTTCGGCATCTGGTGGTGTACTTGGTGCTCGCCCGCCAGTACGAGAGCTACATCGACCTTGATGCATCCTGATTACAGTCCACCACCGCGATGCTCGGGCTCTGGCTTTCTCTGGCGCTGCGCGCCTGAGGTGCTCAACATCTACGCCCCACAGGTGGGCTGGTGATGCTGATCGGCCGTGCGCAAAGAACGGAATCCTATCGTCGCTGCTGGCCACCAGCGCATGCCGAGGGGCAACCCCTAATCAGGCAAGCCAAGAGGCGGCTGAATCGCGGCTGCGGCGGACCTGATGACAAGCCATTCTTCCCTGTTCGGCTTCTCCCCTGTGCTCGCCCAAGCGGGGGCGGGTCTGCCCGCAGCCAGCGTCCCTGGGGCCACCGTGGTGTTCGGCGGTCTGAATGTGGCCACCGTGCTACCCCTTTTGTGGTGACGGTGTTCTTACGTGGTGGTCAAACAGCTGGGGTCGTCCGGCAAGGACCCAGGCACCTCCCCCGGTCGTGGCCTCGCCCTCCCCCTGATGCTTCCCCCACCCATACCCTCAAACGGCGCCGATCGTGCTTGACGGGCCTTGTCGCGGCCCTCCTTGGCCTGTTGGTTAGTGTCTTCCTGCAGTCGATTTGTGGCCAACACCCTGTCACGGTCAGCTCCTATGCCCAGTTCTGGTTCCGTTGCCCTGCGGAGCCTCGCCTGCTGGCCCGCGATGGCGACTATCGAACCGTGGCGCCAGCTTAGTCAAGCAATCGGACTGCCTGTCACCAATCCCCTGGCCGTGGGCGCGCCCCGCAATCGCCCCTGAGGGTGAGCATCCTGGTTGGAGCGAGTTTTTGCCCGTCCCATTGTTGGCTAACCCACTGGCCGCAAGTGATCACAGCTAAGTCCTGAAGGCGTTTGAGGTAGGGCTTTGCGGTCTTGGCTTCGATGGTTTCACCTAACGTCCCTTCGATCCCAGACGGCAACGACTTTGATTGATCCTCCCCATCATGGAACCGTTCTGATCGCCAAGTCAAAGGCCACGAGGCCCCGATCAGGCTCGTTTCTGCCCTCCACCTGCGCCCTGGCACTGCTCCTCTGCGAATGGTAGTGGACTCGGCACTCAGGCCACAGCCCCACCTGCTCTCAGGTCCAGTCTGCGCTCGGAGAGCAATGTCACCCCAGCATCGCGTGGGTGAGCAAGCTTGAGTCGGTGACGGATGTGGTGCTCAAGCCCCGAAACGGATGGTCGCGTGGTGGGGATCCTTGCCCAGCGGGTCACGCGTTAGAGCAGAACCAACCGTTCTTGCTCCTCGACAACGTGGCACCGACGCCCAGCTGGACGCCAGACGTGCGAGGCGCGCAAAGATCAGGTCATGCAGAAGCGTTACATGCTTTTTTTGAATGATCAGGGAGCTGTTTCCACCAAGGAGAGGATTTCTATATCAACCTCCAGGCCGCTTGATCCAGGGATCAGGCAAAAGCGCGACGCCCGCACCTGGATTACACCGTCGTGGGCGCCGATTGCCGGTGTGCTTGTGATCTCAGCAGTGGTCAACTCGGTGACTTTGTGCAGAAGGGTCAGGCATCACCGGTGGTTGAGAGAACGGCTCCCTCTGAAGTCAGATGGATTGCCAGCCACCCCAGGGAATCAGATTGGTCAGAAGGTTTGCCTGACTCCCAAGGGCTCGCCCAGCGGTGACAGCGAGGGTCGTGGTGTTCATCTCGCCCCTTTTTCAGTCGGACGGCAGCTCGCTTTCAACGAATTTCTCTGCTGGTGAAGGCCGGAGTTCGCCATCGACCGGCAGCTCAGAGTGGCCTATTGGTGAAAAATGAAATTCACCAGCCAGAGTCAACAGCTGGGCTGTCCGGTCCAGCGGTGACGAATGCAGGCCTCCCAGCCCTTCGTTTATGGATCGGTGCCCCTGTCGGAGACCTGCCAAAAGATCAAAGCAATCGCAGCACGGTTCCTGTAGGCTCAGAAAGAAAAACTCACGAAGTTGGCCGGCCGGAACCCGAAGCCACCCACCGTGATCCAGGGGCTGGACGCTTTGCCCCCTTCAGGGAAATTGCCTATCCCCTGATCAGTGGCCTGCCCCAGCGGAGCTCGCTGGTGGTGAGTAATATCGCGCTTCTGCGCAGCGGCATGCTGGTGAAGGAGATGCCGTTGGCAGCAAGGGGAGAGCTGCACAGGGATGTTCACTCTCCGATAATTTCATCAAGCGGCCCGCTTCTAACAAACGGTCTGCAAGCATTTGATCGTATTGATGGGGCTGATCCAGTATTTCCTGCCTCTCCAATTGAAAATCTTCCGAACATCTCGCCGCCGTTAATTCAGTGTCGCCAACCTATGGCGAGCGAACCCTGGTCAACCGAGCAATCGTGACGACCCGATTGAACACAAGATCAGTGGATGTGCGGGAGCTCGTATATCTCCTCATTCAGCACGAATGCAGGGGGAATACAACGATCAATGTTTATTTCGACGAAGGAACTGATTCAACATTGACCAAGTTCAAATGTTCAAACCGGGGTTTCTCTGGCCATGCCCCAGTTGCCCGCCAGCAGGTCAGCCACGGGTGTGTCCGTCAAGCATCCACCCTTCCATCCTGTTTGCTACCAGGTGGCTCCAACGATGGCCAGTTTTGATGCTCCCTATCTCAATGGGCCTGATTACGCCAGCCTTTTACTACCAATTGGGGCGGGTTGGCCCGGTGTGGCCCATGTGAATCTGCTGGCGGAGTAATTCCCGCCTTCTGGCTGTTCATCGATGCCAACAGGTACCGCCAATGGCCTCCAACGGCACGATGTGGTGAGTGCGGTGCAGAGCCAGAACACGGTCGCCATTGGTGGCCTCGTGTGGACCACCGCCGGCGCGAACAGCCTATGCCTATCCGTTGTTGGTGAAGAACAACGAAACCTCGGTTTCAATTGAAGACTCAATGAAATTCTGATCATTGACGCACATGCCGGCATTTGCTACGCCTTCCGCCGACGTCGGCAGTGCGAACTATCGCTTCAACACTTCAACCAGACAGGCGTCGATAAGCTGGCCGCCCTGCATCACAGTGGCCTATCTTCCAGACCCCCATAGAGCATGCTTGAATGTTTCCGAGGGGTGTGAAGGTGATCAATGAATTGCTGCCAATGTGCCGCCTGTGTCACAGTGAGCAGATTATAACATTGGCAGTCATCGGAATCTGCTGTGGAGGGGTGTGGATGAACCTTGCTGGCGATCCCGCTGTGCTGGCTGATTCTTTTTCCTGTTCCTCAAGATTGGCGCGCACGGTGCGAGACCTGGCATTCCCGATCTCGTTGATTGGCACCTTTTGCTTTTGTGAATGTCTTGGCTCTCGATCAAACCAGCTCACCCCTGGGGGTTGTGCGCCCTAACAGGCCTGGTCGTTGATGAGCCATCCGGTGATTTGAAGGCGGTGTGATCAACCTGAAGAAAAGGGTGAAACCTTCGTCAGCCGCAACGGCCGCCATGGGCGACTGATTGGTGCCTTGGGGCCACCGCCCTGGTGCTATGGCTTGTGTTTGTTGCGTGGCCTCTTCTTACGCCGGTGGAATCGGCATTCATCTACAAGCAATTCAGCCCTCACGATCGCCTCTCGATTGCGATCTCCGCGTTCCATGCGCTCACCTTTCGCCAATGCTTCTCCCGGATTGATCCTTGGCGGCTGCAAAACCCCCAGCCCGAAAGGCCGATCTGGATCGCTCGGGTGATCATACGTCCGGCCTTGCTTTGTCGCTTCAAAATGGGGTGGGGGGCTGGACTTACATTCCTCGGCGTGGTGGTTGGGTATAGCCGAGCCAACCCTGCTCAGGAATCTCCGTGTCCTTCAAATCGTTCTTCTTGACCGCCTTCAGGCAGTTTTTACGCCAATCTCATTTCCGCTTGATCCTAGGCGCAACTGATCCCTCATGGCTTGTTTGCTGGATTTGTGCTGACCGGTGCTGGCCTTCGCCAACATGCCACGGCTTCATCCAAACGAGGACCATGGCTATGGCGTTGGCTTCTTCCAGTTGCAGAAGGTGCTTCCCTCAGCCAAACGAAGCCACCTCGCTTAAATTTCCAAGCTGATCAATGAGAGGAGGACATCACCCAGGCCTCCATCATCAGTGGCTTATGGGTTCATGGGATCAAGCTGATTCAAGCCGTATTTTTCTTTGCTAACCCCTGAGGAGCGCGGTGCGCCGATCAATCGGCAAGAGGCCATTGTTTGAAAAGGCTGAACGACGAAATGGCCCGATCAGCAGTGGTTTTCGTGCGTTCTGGCTTGCCAACCAGCCCCATTCCTGTTCTCCTCCCAAGGGTGATTCTATTTTCAAGTTTCAATGACCTCAGCAATGGTGGGCTTCAGCTCGTGGAGTTGCTGACCAAGCCGCCAACTGGAGCGGCCTCCATGCACGGTGATTTCACCTCGGTTACAACCCAGTTTCATCCCCCAGTGCCCTCGGCCTTCCATTGCTGAGCATGGATCTGATGTGATGGGTCCCTGACATCGACTTGCACTGCGTGGGACAACCATCGGCATCCTGGCTGGCAGCAACTTGCAACCTGACCTAATAAAGATGGGCAGGTCGCAACATCTGATGTTCAGTGCGAAGCTCCAACCGCAAGCACGATTCAAGATGTGAGGGTACTACGTTCGCTCCAACGACCGCAAGCTCGTTCCTGTTTCAGAATTGCAGAGGTTCAACTCTCGAGTGCGCCGCCAGTGATCAGCCACTACATGTCCGAACGGTTTCCTGGTTAGGGATGTTCTGAGGCTATCGGCAAGAGCTCCGTACGCGCGATCGCGTCGATTCAACAGGTGTCGATCTCGCTCAACTTCAACAACATCGGCTATGCCTTTACGGGCCGGCTCTCTGCAGCTTCCGCGTTCGGCGCCAGTGTGCTGGTGTTCTGGTTTCGGCATCCTGTGGTTTATCTGGTGCTCTCAGCCAATACGAGAGTACGGTCCCGTGATCATCCTGTGACCTGCGCTGCGTGCTTGGGCGCTGCCTTTCTGGCCATGCGCTCGATCGATCTCACATTAATCCCAGGTTGGCCTGTCACTTGATCGCCTGGCCGCAAGAACCGCATCCGATTGTGGAGGTGGCGAAGCAACATCTCAAAGCCGGCTTGAGGCAAGCCCAGCTGCGAATTCTTCGCTGAATCCCCTTCGCCCCATCCTGATGACCGCCCATCGCGGCACTGGCCGGCTTCTTTCCGCTGGTGGTGGCCCATCAGCAAGGCGCCCAGAGTCAGCAATCGCTGGCACGTGATCTTCGGTGCTGCTGGTGCCACAGTGCTTTCGCTTGTGTGTGCCCCCTTCTACGTGGCGATCAGGAGTTGAAGAGCGACTCTTTCTGGCTTCAGCGGGCCGCACGGAAGCCGGCTGATCATGTGATCACTGTGGGCTGGTCCATACGACGGCTGCGATCTCGGCGAGCTGGTCGGCGGCGCTGATCAGATCAGCGAGTGCTTGCTGGATCCTGTCGAGTTGCCGCCGCGCCCACGTAGCGCTCCAGGTAGAGCGCAGGATGGCTCCCTGGGTGCGGTGCCGAGAGGCGGAACAACATCCCCGGCTGCCGTCTTCGAGCACAGGCGCAAGGCCTGGCCGCTGGTGAGCGACATCCATACCGGATCGGTATAACTGAAGTTCGTCGGCGTGGTGAATGTTGCGCCGGCGAAGCTGGCCCACCAGGAGGGCAGCATTCCCTTTCAGGCGGTTCGTAAGCCCTGCCTTGTCGCTGGCGAGGCTTCGTAGTCAATGGCGTGGGGTAGTAGTGGCCGGGCCGAAGCGGTTCCAATGCTCGCCATCAGCTCAGCACCGAACAGGCGCACCGCCAGGATCTGAGCCCCGAACAGCCACGGCCCAACAAAAAAAAAGCCCCAATCTTTTCGCGGATAGTCGCTAGCCGGTGCCGAAGCTCTCCTCGGCCGCAGAGGCTTATGCGGCCGCATCAAAGCAGGTTGCCGAAGAACTTCCAGCCCGTGGGGTTGGACATAACAAGGAATGCCAGCTCCTTGCCCACATCCACAGCGGCGCTCGTGCGGCATCGAGCGCGCCACCCCGCCACGCGCGAAAATAGCCCGCGCCCCGATGGCATTGGCGGTGAGTACTGCCCAGCTTCCTGGGTTCACGAAACAAACGCTGGCCAAGAACATGTTGCCATCGCCATCGCCGTGCAGGGCGCCCCGAAGCGTAGGCGTCGCCATGGAGCAACAGCTCGGCCGTTCATGGCATAGTATGTTTGGGATCGGGGTGACCACGCCAAAAAACTTCCAGGGCGTGCCGTTTTACCGCACCGTGCGGCGGCCTGCTCCAGCACCCTCCAGCAGAGCGGGCGCGTAAGGACGTGACGGCATGCTCGCATCGAGCCGATTGGAAGTCGCCTCGAAGCAGTTTCTCGATCGCGCCGAAATCGAACAGCCCGCAAGCAGGTGATGTAGCGTCGACCCCGCGATCACTCGATGACAGGTTCCAGATTAGTTCCGGGCTCCACGAAGGCGTTTGGGCGTCAATGATTCGGTAAGCCCTTCTTGGGTGGGGCGCTGTAAATGGCATCGGTGATCGATTCGGGCGCCGGCCCTCCGTTTGGCGCCGCGTTCACCTTGACGCCGAAATCTACCTCGGTCCGCCGGGGTTGTGGCTGGCCGAGAGATGATTTCGCCGATGGCTGTGCTTTGCGAATCAGGTGCGAGGCAGCGGGAGTGAGAGAATGCGCCGTGGTGATGAACAAGCGCTGATCCGTATCTGCCGGCATGCGCTGATCACTCCGTGGCGTGGCGGGCCCGTAACGGCGCGCCGCCGAGGATCAGGTGCCCCAACACACTCAGGTAACACCCCTGGAAGAGCCTCGATGAGCTTCGAGGTAATGGGGTTGTTGGAATCCGGCTTGCTTTGCGCAGGCCTGAAGTTCCGGCTTCTGACGTGAAGGCACGGCCAAGGGAACCTGCGAATAATCAAAGCGTTGCCCGCCTGAGAGGTGGCTGGAGGCACTGCCTGGTCAATACGGGCCGAGAATCGATTTCCCAAGCAACCCTGGTGTTTGCATGGCAGGCCGACTAAAATAAACTCGGTGTTCTCGAACCGCAGAGCTGGACGCGTGCGTTCATCTCCCATCGCCGTCTGCGTCGCTCCTCCCTGGGTCCTCTTGTCGCCAGGCGCAACGGCTGGGCCCTGCACCTTGGCGAATCCGTAAAACAACCGGCGGGCATCTGGTGGCCATCCTGGCAAAATCGGGCAATGAACATTGCCTGCGCGCAAGCTACCAAGCCCTGCTGGCCTGTCATCGAGCTGCGAGGCGAAGGCCACGCTCGCCCTGTCACTCAGCGTCGGTGGTCGTCACCCGGATTGAGCGCACCTTCAATGGAGCACCCAAAGACTCTGGCCTCACCAGTGGCCCCTGAAACAAGTTTTTTAACCGCGTCCACTCGATTGGCCAATGAGATTGAGCATTCCGGCTCAAACCACTAAGCTGAGCAGCAAGGCCTCGCGTCAATACAAGGAGAAGGGTTCGCGCAGGCCGCAGAGGGCTCAACCGCCTCAGATGGTGACCCACTGGTCAAGGAATTGCGGACTATTCCCGAGTTCACCTCGAACGCCTTCAGGCCGTGAGAGGAGCCAAAAACCTGCTCCCTCCTGCGGGCGCATCAATTTCACTGGACTGCCTCGAACCCCGAGGGCCACACTACAGCCCTTGGTCGGGCCCCTGAGGATTGGCGCGCGGGTTTGATCACTGCGCGCCTAACAACGGCTGAAAAAGCCGTCCCACTGCCTGTCGATGGCATCACGGCGTTGGAAGCTTTTCAGCCGCTGGGCTTTTTTGAGCACGCCAGACCTGTCACTTGCAGAACGACGACAGCAACGTGACTCACGAATCGCCAGAGCCCTGGCACGGTGCACCGCGCGTGTTCTCTACGGCGCAGCCGAGGGGCAGTTGCAACTGGCGCAACTCGCTGTTGTGGGTAGGGGCGTGGGGGCTGTTGCCGAAGCGGTCCCGCCAGGAAGAGCGACGAACCAGCCTTGTGCCAGCGCACCAGGGGGAGCGGAGAAGGCGATCCTGGCACACCTGAACGCCACGGAAGCCCTCATGCCGAGCTTCAGACGACAGTTGAACGGGCTAGAGCCAGCGCAACGTTGCTGCCG
>Ga0163217_1021820_pt1 | contig 11014 bp, 13 predicted proteins | sample SynspAceP_FD_185933 | JGI IMG/M metagenome (GOLD analysis project Ga0163217, IMG submission 185933) | Saline lake microbial communities from Ace Lake in Antarctica - Synechococcus sp. Ace-P (PacBio error correction) | ecosystem: Environmental > Aquatic > Non-marine Saline and Alkaline > Saline ...
ATAACCACAAAGGAGAGAGGGGAATTTTGGGGGGTGGGGGGGCCGGGGCGGGCCCCAACGCAAAGGGTTTTTTGTTTGCCCGGGGTCCCATTCCAATTGCCGGGCTTGAACAAGGGCCGGGATTCACTTCCGGTCCCCCATTTGAATCATCGGGGCCCGCAAAGTCGCGGAAAATCAGGGATCCAAAGCCCCGGCCCAAAAGGGCCGCGCGATTTCTTGGGCCCCCCCACAGGCAAGCGGCAAACCGGAACGCGCCCAGGGATAGGGCAAGCACGCGGCTAGCAAACCCAAAACGCAGCATCCGGTCGCCCCCCCCATAGGACGCCTTTGTAATGCTCGTTTGAATATAGCCCCGCGGGCCGTGGTCAACAAGAAATGGCAAAATGTAGTGGGCAAACGCCCCCGACGGAAAAACAGGTTGGTCCATGCAGGCAAGGCAGACAGGCCCAGCGGTCCGAGAATGCTTGACTGTTTTTTCGCATCGGGAACCCGTCGTTTTTCCAGCATATCCGCCTTGATCAGGTTAAATGCGCCCGCCGCGGGCTAATCCAACTCGTCCCCAGCACCTGAATAGGTGGGGAAGGTCGCGGTGCGAAACCACAGTGCACGCCAAAGGCGCGCAGGAATCTGATTTGCCCCCGCGCCGTGCCCGGGGTCTTGCAGTTGCGGCCTTCTAAATGTCGTTTGCATCAGGCCCATCACTCCGGCATTCAGAATTCCGCGGCCGGTCAAAGCGCTGACGACAAGGCCCGCGGCTAAAGACGCAGCAACGGCGGCAGGTTCGTGAATGAAAGCGCGCGATTGCTGCACTGGCGTCGCCCCGCACCCGGTCGCATGCCCGCTGGTGATGGCTGGTGGCCGCAAGATCGCGCCCCGCCGCACACAAAACCCATAACAACCCCGCCGCCCCAGTCCCGCCAATAACTTGGCGTCACCCGCCCGGCGCGAAAGGCACTGACCATCGCAGGCATCGCCGGTACCGGACGGATCGACACGCGCCTAGACCACACCGGCTGCCCGGCAAAAGGCACGGGCGTTCGCGCACTGCCGACCAATCCTACCCAACGCCAAAATCGTCACAGCACCAAACCGCGTCAACCTCTTTCCGCCAGCCGATCCGGCCGCGTAACACCGAATCGCTTAACCCTGCGCGAGAGCGCGCGAGCGCCGCGCCTTCCCGCCCAAACCGCCGCCCCGGTACAGTCGTAGGGCGGAGCCAAGCGCGGCCGACATCGCCGCGACCCTTGCGCTGCCGTCCCAGATCCGGATTGAGAGGTCCGCAACAGCTTGCGGCATGCAGCACTTTCAGGCTGACCTCTTCAATGACGCCAAAGTGCCATGACGCGCCGGCCAGCAACTTGACCAAGTCGTAGCCAGTCAGTTCTCATCACCGCGCCACCGTCTGACGAATTCCCGCACCATCGACGAACCCGAACACCAAGCAGATATCGCCGGCAGGCACCGACCTGAATCCCGCGCGCGACCGCTTGCGTGGGTCGCCACGATACCGCCAATGGCGTGCGCCACTGGGTGCCGAAGTAAGCGCGCGCATATCTGTCGCTCAAAAGCCAAACGCTGCCCCTTGCTGCCAGACGCGCCCATCTCTGCTAGCGGCGTACCCGCGCGCGCCACCAGCGCAAGCGCAACCGTGGGCTCATACAGAGTGATCCCGCTCACCCTGCGTCGACAATGCCCTTTGACCGTCCGCAAACCACACCTCGCGTGCCACCGCCCTGCACGAAATCGGCCAGAAACACGCGGATCATCCCCGAAAGTTCGTCTTCACTCTCGGCAATCATTCGCGGCCCTCTCTTCTGGTCAAAATATCTCGGGGTTTGGGGGCTGCCCCAAGCTAAACGCCGCGCGGTGACTTTCGCTCGCATCCAGCGGAAATACTTGGCTGGTTCAGTCAGCCAGCCCGGATCGTAACACATCCTGACCGCCATCTGCGCATCCAGATCGGCGAATGAACTGCACGTGCATCAATCACGCTTTTCAATCCACAACTGCCATGCTCGCCCGTCAGCATCCGCCAACCTCGACACACAGCTTTTAGCATCGCCGCGCCAAATTCTCGCAGCGTTCCAGATCCCGGGCAGGTTCGCGTTATATAACCGGATCAGCGGGTTGCATGTTGCCGTGTCGCCGGCACTGGAACACAATTGGCGAACATCCAGCCCGTGATTCAGCCGACATCTTGGCGAATAGGTCCAGCACATGCGGTAGTTCCTCACCGGGATTGTACCATCAAGGCCAGTAGTCGTTGATCTGTCCCATCGCGCCAAAGGCGCGACTTGCGGCCAGCTAAATGCGGCCGCTTGGTGCGCACGGGCCTCCGCGCACTTCCCCGGTTATGGCGTGCGGCGATCTTCCGATCAGGGCCAGTGGTGACCAAATCTCGGCGCAGAGCCTTCAACCTCCGATGATCAAGCAAGCGCCTCGCAAGTCAGGATAACCTGCTTTTGCAAAGGCTTACCGGTCAGGCGACGCTACAGGGGCGGTCCATGAATCGATGGCGAACGGCAGTACGCCCGCTAATGATGTGACACGCAGGCCCCGGCCCACAGCAATTTGCGTCAAAGCCGATCAACATGGCCGCGCGCCTCGGGCTTGGTGCAGGATGCGCAGTGTCGCCTCTGTCACGACGCCAAGCTGAGCCCTTCTGACCCGCAGATGACAACCCTAGCAGAATCAAAGGCCGGGGGCATCCCAATGCCCGCCGCCAAAATCTCGACACGGTGCCGTTCCATCATCAACCAATCGTGACGCCCCAGCAATTATTCGTTGTCAACGCCGTATTCAGGCAATGCGCGCCCGCCAGAGTCAATGGCGATATTGCCCAGGCAATCGCCGCAGGCCATTGGACGACGGTCGGGTGCGTAAAAGAAACCCTCTGCCTCGACCGCGCCATGACGGACAGGTTCGTGCGTCCGGTCTGCACGCGAAATGTCCGGCGGCATAAATCAAGTCCCTCTAACAACCGCGTTCAGCCGCGCCACGCCAAAGGATCAACGCATCCGCCGTTGGCATCCGCGCCGCCCCATGGAGTCCGCGGATCGCGCGGCAAACGACGGGCACGCCCATTGTCGTGGACAAATGCGCAAGATTCCAGACACTTCTTGTGTGACGCAGCAGGGACCGCCCAGGGGCGGGCAAGCGATAGGCCGACAGGCCATCGCATCATAGGCGCGGTTTCGCGCAGATGTCGGTGATGACCGCATCAGCGGCATGACGCTAGCGCAAGCGCGGGCAAGCTGGTTCTTATCAGCGCGAATCACGCCTGGCAAATTAGGGCGTGGCATCTGCATCGCAAGCCCCCGTAACTTGGTAAGATATTATAACCAATTTGCGGCGCGGGCAAGAAGTCCTTCCCATGCTAAAGGATTGACGATGATATTTACCTCTCATCGCGGCGCTGGCGTCCATTGATTTGGTCGCAATAGGCCTGATGTTGTCTGGTGACTGCTGGGTTGGCTGATCGACACCCAGCGCCCGCCGGCCCTCGTGACCGTGCTTGTCCGCGCAAACGCCCGCCGCGACTTGGATGAAGGTGTTTGTGACCCTGCGATCCGCCGCATTTTTGACAGCCAATTCTGGCAGCAGTCTGCGGCAAGGCACGTCGTTCTTGCTCCACCAGCTTGCTGCGAATTGGCGGGGTCCTTGCGCTGATCGGCAATACCGATCCGCTGCGCGGTGTCGCGGCAGAGGTGCGTGTTGGCCGAAACGCCGACGCTGGTCCTGGCAGGTGAAACTGGGCTTCGTACTGCATTTTTTGGTCACCGCGTTTTTGAAAATCGTCTGGTCCAACCGGTCTTCGGCTACGTTTCCTGTCTTGAGCTGCCGTGCCGCAGGACCCAAACGACCCGCTGCCTACCCCCTCGCCGCCCAAGCCGGAGAGTTGAACCGTGCGCGGCCGCGATGACTTTAAACCGCGGGTTGCGGCGAATGTATTTTCGCGCTGGCGCGCCTTGGCTTGGTTTATCGGCGCGTGGGCCAATGACCTCGCGACCATCATCGTCGGCTGGACGATTTGGAGCCGGGAATTCGCATCGATCCCGCCCGTATCTTGCTGGGTGGAAAAGCTATGATGCGTCCCTTTGCAGCTAATGCTGCTGGCAACCGCCGCGCGCTTGGCCGATACCCCTCAATCAAGTGGCAAGGCTGCAACTGTCTACCGGCGCAGCTGGCCGAGATGCGGACGTGGACGCGCTGGCGTCATGCCCCGACACGGGGTGGACCACTACGGCCGATGGTTGGGCGGAAGTGCGGGAGGAGTAGCCGGGGCACGTCCCTGCACCCGCAACTGAGCATCCCCATGTGCACGACAACAATTCACCCGGGGACTGAACCGTTGCAGAACCGTTGCCAAACAGCCATCTTGTGCGCGTCATTGTAACGTTGATGGTTGGGCTGAAAGCGCAGCCCTTTGATCTCACCTTAAGCTTTGCGCCCGCGCCCTTACGCGCCAGCCAAAGCCCGACGTCCAGCAGCGAGCAATCAGCAAGAAGGCCCAAGCAGGCAAGACTGGCGTGGATGCTAATCGCACCCGTGCGATAAGCGCCGCAGGCCGTGAATACCAAAGCCAGCCGCGTTCCCGCAGCCAGGGCGGCCTCGCGCCCGCCTGCCGCCAGTCGATATCCCCGCCTGAAATCGCGGCGATCGCCGCCCCGCGTCCCATCGACTGCCGGTTCCAACAGAATCGCCCGTTGGCGATGGTCTGCCTCGAAACTCTTTTGGGCGCTGCAAGGCCCTAGCGCGATGACGCCTATCCGACGTTTCCATCGTGACGATAAAAAGGCCAACATCCGCGCAGTCCAAATCGCCTCGAACCACGGCCCGGGCTGACTTCTTTCCTAGCTCAAGCACAGTTTCAGTCCCTCAGGCGAATGATGGGTCACTATCTGGCGCGGTCTCTTCAGCGTGCGGCGGATGAATTCGCATGGTCTGCCCGGTGGGTTCGACCCAAGCGCCTCTTCTCAGTTCGGGCTCTTTCATCATCCAATGCCAAGACGTTGTGTGGCGTAGCAAGCTGCTGCGGTCCGCCGCCTTCATAGCCAACGATCCCACAGCCCTTTGAATCACTGGCAAAGACAGCAGCGCAACACTCCCTTCGCCAACGCGGTCAGGTTAGCAGGGCGATCATCTAGCCCGGTCCATCGCAAAACCTCTGCCCCGTCCGCCCACAACCTATCGACCAGCCGAACAGCGCACCCAAACCGGGACCAAATGCCATCGACAAGACGGCGGCGACATCGCTCTTAAACCCTTCCGGTCACAGGAATGGCGTTCGCCAATCGCTGACTGCGGCACAAAACCTCTTCGAACACCCGTGGCCGCGGCGCGCCGGGCAGGATCGATTCCAGCCGGAGAGCGACAGATGCTTCCGCCCGCCATATTCAGGGCCAGAGGATACAAGCACCGCGCCGCCATTGCGCACATATTCCGCGATGTTTTCCCAGATACAGGGCGGGCAGAAGCCCCGCCGACGGAGCGATCAAAGAAATAATCAGATCGAAATCTTCGATCTTTCGCATGAAACAGCTCGCGCGTTTGGGAATGCGATCAACGACAGCTCCTCTACCGGCAGCCGTCCTGCTTTCCGGCCGGGCGCAGATGGTGAAATGCAACCAATCAACCGCCCAATCCGCTTTTTAGTAAATTGCGCCAATGTCCCGCTCGCCCGCATGGCGGCTCGCCACTGACAAGCAAGCACGCGCAACCGGTCACGCACGCCATTAATCCAACGACAGCCCGCGTTGTTGCGCGGCCTCAAACTCTCCGTCACCAGGCGGGGGTGGTCGAATGCAGAACTTCATCCCGCCATGGGGCCAGATCGACAGGCAGTTTCGATATCCTGTCCACAGGCACCTGAAACGCCATCGCCCCCCCTCCCCGGGGCCCGGGGGGCCGGGGTCCGATCCTGATGTGAGGGGCACAAGGCATCGCCCCTGCGGCGCAGCACCCTGATCCTCGATCCGCAAAGTCAGCGTCACAGGCTCGCCCCAGAATGGCAAAGGCCGGGGGGTTCGACAACCACAACCGCCGGTCCCAATCATTCGTGCTGCCCCGTCCAAGCAGTGCATGCAAGCGGTGCGGGCAGGCAGGGGCGCTCCAGAATCGTTAAGCCGCCGTCCGTGAGCCAGATCACCCAGCGATGCGCCCTTTGCGGGCTTCTTCGGCCAGCGCATCGGACAGACCCGTCATCAACTGCGTGCCGCTGTCCCCACGCCGTCGCCCGACAGTCACAACGCGCAAGCTCGTTATCTCAGCCCCCGCAACCTCGGCGCGGAACATTGCAACCGCGACCCCAATCGGTCTGGCCGGGCGGTCACTGATTCCGCTGGCTGCCGAGGCATCGACCCACAGCAACGACGATATCGGACAAGGGCCCGCGATCCTCTGACTGCACCGCGGGTTTCAGCAAGCGCCGCCAGCAAGGCTCAGCCCCGCCAGCCCGCGCAGCCACCAAGCCCGGCAGGCCGCCGCAGATCAGCCACCCACCCCAAGCCGCAACCAGCGCGCCCACGCTGTAAAATCATGCCACACGCGGCAGCAGCGATCAAGCACAAACAGTTCCGGTCACAATGCAAGTCCCCTGCTTCTTCTGGTCTTAATATCTCCGCCGGAGGCATCAGCCCGGGCAAGATTGCGCAACGATAAATCATTGTCCCAACCTTCCCAGCAGTTCGGCACATGGACCTGATCCCGATTTATAATTGCCCGCAGCACGTGCATCATCAGGTTCACGCCAAAGCGATATGCGTATTCCCGCTGGATCTTCTCCAGCCTGTCCGCCGCCCACGGAAACATCTTCTGCCCCGCCGCGTCCGATCGCCCAAGCGCGCCCCAGTCATTGCCGCCGATCACCACCGCGTGACACCGTCACAGATGCGGAACGGCCATCCGTCCCCAGCTCTGCGTCCGGGGGGATGCCTTCGACCCAGACCTCACGGCTGTCGGCGGCCGGGAAAGGTCCTTCAACAGGTAGCATCCCGCGTCAAAGGACGTGGTCTTCGGGACTCGCTCTAGGGGGGAATGTCCACGACCGGCGATGAACCTGCAACTGCCGCCCTTCGGACTGGAAGAACCGCGAAACGAGCGGTATCGGCATCGCGGGTGTCGAACAGGGACATGCGCCGGACCGCAGGTAGCCGGTTCAACTTTGCCCATAAGGCGTCCGACTGGGCAGGGGGCGCTGGCACCGACGGGCCATACAAGAAGGGAAAAGAACGCCGCTCATCGCGCCCAGATCGACGGCCATCGGGGCGGCAGCTCGATACGATGTGCGCGGAATAGCGTGTCCGACAAACGCGCAGGCCGCCGCCTGCACTCTCGTCCGTCTGTGCGTCGCCAGTCGTCACATAGCCCCAAAACAACGCTGTGGTGGTGCCTGAATAGCAAACGTCATCGCATCCCGCGCCCGCGGCCGTAACGCGCGTAAGTCCCGACCGCAGCGCACCAGCAGCGCCATCGCTGCGAACATCCGCACGCCGGCCCGCGCAGGCGCCACCAACGGCGAGAGAGGCAATCACAATCCAGCATCAACATCAAGTAGCGCAGCGCCAGCAGCCACCCTTGCACGGCGTTTCCGCGCGAACTTCCAGTCCTTCGACGGTAATCCGACAGGCCATTGGCGGTCGACAGTGTGGTGTCTGCCCGGCGATATTCAACGGCAATACGGGCGTCGTCATTTGCATAAAGGCCCGTCGGCAGGTCCCTGGCCCGGCAGTGCCGTCTGCAATCAACTCGCCGGCAACGCCCAGCCTGCGCAGCGCGCTTCGTCCCAGCCGCCTCAAACGCGTCCAATTGGGCCTGCGGCAGCCAGGGTGCCTTCCCAAATCGCCCGAAATCTGGCGTGGCGGCGCCGGTGGAAATGGGCGAGCCGTTCCAGCATCTGCACGAACAGACCCGGGACAGCGGCAAGGTGGACCTATCGGCGTTTGCCGTCACATGCCATCAATACGATTTTGTTCCTCGCCGACGGTTTTGCGCGTCACCAGCGGCGTGCATCCGGCTATTGCGCATAGACCCGATCCGCGGAGTGAACGGATCAGGCCTGCGCCACGACCTGAGAGGTGACGGTGACGTCATCTGGAATTTGGCAGACCGAAGAAAGGAGACTTTTCGGGAAAGGGGGCAGCGATTTTCGCTTCTCCCCAGCTGAGCGCGCGCCGACGCTGTCGTCCGCCAGCCACGCAGTGCGCACGGGCAGCAGGGGGTCTTTCCGCTGGTGCGGCCACGTCGGATGCCCCGCAGGCGCGGGCTCCGCGGAAGCGCATGCAAAAGTCCGCCATCTTCGACCCATGCAGTAGAGATCTTCTCTGTCCCAGCCAGATTTTGGCGACATCGGCTTAGGACACGACATCTGGGTTGGCTTTTGCAGCAAACATCGGTCAGTGTTCCGTCGATCAGAATCGGCGGTCGGGACAAGGCTCTTCGCGCAGGTTAATATAGCGGCGACAGCAAGATCGAGGCTTCCGCCTCTTCCGCCGCCTGCGATTCACGCGACTCGCGTCCCGGCGCAAAGCATCGTCAGTCCAGGGTCACGGCCCCGGCAGACCGGAGCCGCGGCGGACGCAAAAGCCGGCTGACGCGGTTTCGCCAATTCGGTGGCAAGGGACAGTGTGACCTCTGCTGCGGCTATGCCGGCGTCAAATGTCAGTCGACGGCCGGCAAGCACGCGTTCAGTGCCTGCCGGAATCAGGCGATCGCTTGCAACGGGCACTGGTCAGTTCTGTCCGCTGGGGGTGCGCACGCAGACCCAGGGCAATTGGCGCCGTCCTCGAACCGGGCCGGGCGCAGGGCTACAAGTGCTGCGCGGGGTTTGGAATACGGTCACAAGTGCACCGCCTCTAGCGCGGCCAGCAAAGGCGCGCGCTGTCGCGGCAAGGCCGTGACAGCCCAGAAGGTTTCGAAATTGCCGGTCATAGCGATGTACGGCAAAGTCCTGCGAGGCGGCGGTGTCAGGTTCCCAACGCCGGCGGGGTGAAATGTTTCGGCATTGCTGCGACAGCGGCCAGCGCGGCTGAAAGTTCGGACCATCCACGGGCGGGGCGGTCAGCGTGACGATCGCAGCGTACGCCCTGCCCGTGCTGCTTCGTCCAGCAGGCCGGACATTCGTCGGTCCGCGCATCCCCAATTCGCGGGCGTCGGCCCATGTGCCGCGGCGATGAGTCAGTCAGCGGGTCCATGTGCCGGGGCGGGCAGCTTTGCGTTCAGGATCGGGCCCGCAAAGCCCGCAATCACGGCGGCGACGGCTGCAAGGCCGGAAGCAGCAACAGCCAACCAAGGCGTGCCGGTCAACTGGCTTTCACAGCGTCGGCAAGTCCAAGCAAAGCAGCGCCACGCGGGAAAAGCGGCGGCGGATCGGTGCGGGCGGTAAACAGCGCGGTAGCAGGAATCCACAAACCGCAGCGCCCGATCAGGCCGAGCAAAAAGCCAGCCAGACGTGATGCGAGGGGCCGAGGATGAAACATTCAAGGCGGGCCTTTTGCTAGTGGCGACGTCTGGGGCCTCTGCCGTCGCCATTGTCCTCTTGACCAACATGGCGCGAACACGCGACCGGCACGGGATATTTTGACGAGAAGAATGGCCGACCAATTGCAGCGTCTCATGCCCGGGCGGGCGAAGGATTGATAAAGCCAAGCAGCGCCTGCGTGGCGGGGGCACCGGATGATGGGCTGCTAAATTGCCAACCGTTGGTTGCGGGCAAGCCTGGGTCAGTGATCTTTGCGCGCCGCAAGCGATCCAAGTAGCGATATGCGCAGTCGCTCAGCTTTCAGGTTTCGTGCGCAGGGCACCCCGTCCATGGATTTCGAAATGGGCGGCCGCGAAGGAAACGCCTCTTCTTGGGGGTCGAGATTTGCACGAGCGCGCCGCGCAAGCCGTTGTCCGCGCGCGCGTCAGGGCGTCTTGGACCCGGTACTGTCGCACATAAAATCCGAGCATAAAGAACCGCCCGAGAGTGCGGGGCCATTGCCGCGGGAATCGGGCAAGGCGTAGTCGGCGGCGTCACGCGCGCCAAAACAGGTTGGCCATCTGTGTGAAATCTGGGCCGTGCCGCGGCGCCAGGTAAGTCATTGCCGTCAGGCGACGCGTTCACCCCGCCCCGGATCACAAACGATCGCCGCAGCGGCCATCGCGCCAGTGTGCGGGCAACGTCGCCTTTTCGGCAACTTTAATCGTCGACGCAAAACGCATAGAGGCAACCGCGAATCCACCCAGCGTGTGACGGACTGCGCGATCTGCCATTCCTTGTCCTGCACAAAGCTGACTCCGAACGGCCGGGTATTTGCGGCGCCAAGTCGATGCTACGGTTTGGGCGTGGTCTGGTTGCTTTGGCGCGGCGGTAATGCAGAAGGTAAGCGCCAGTGCCCGCCCTGCCGTCGCCCGTGATCCCCAAGGATCCAGGTGCTGGTCCCAACTGTCTGTCCGCTGCAGCAGGCGGCAGCGTGCTGCCTTGCTGTTCGGTCGCGCGGCGAAGGGCGAGGACCTGTTCATGTCGGCGCGGTGGTTCCGGGTGGACGTCTAGGGGTCAATGGTGGTGTCGATTGATCGCTGTCTCAGATCTTCGCCGCGCCGGCGGCGGGCGCAAAGGAGACATATGGCCATGCGGTGTTTCAGGCAGCCGGTCTTCTCCGCCAGTTTTGCGAATCTATCGTCCGCGGTTGGGGGCAAGAAGCGCCCTTCCAGCGAAGGCTTCGCGCACGGCACGCCATCATTCAGGTGGCTGCGCCGGGGCCGTCGCTGGGCCGGGCCCGCCAGGCGTGACGTGAGCGCGACCCGTTGATTCGCGGTCGCGGGGCAGTACGGGCAGGTCCGGGCGGTGCAGGAACCTGCGACGCAGGGTCGGAGGAACTCATGTTTCCAGCAATCGGTATCGCGCGACGGGCGATTCGCTGGCGCGAGGTCAGGGTTGTTGCGGCGGCCAGGCAAGCTCATCGGTCGGTGAAGCGACAGGCTGGTGCGTCGGCTGCTTCTTTCGTCGGCGCCGGTGGTGGCGAGGTCAGGTTGA
>Ga0163217_1035306_pt1 | contig 11014 bp, 13 predicted proteins | sample SynspAceP_FD_185933 | JGI IMG/M metagenome (GOLD analysis project Ga0163217, IMG submission 185933) | Saline lake microbial communities from Ace Lake in Antarctica - Synechococcus sp. Ace-P (PacBio error correction) | ecosystem: Environmental > Aquatic > Non-marine Saline and Alkaline > Saline ...
AGAGAATAGATGTAATGCCCCCGGCGCATGATATTTGGGGGAAAACCCTTGCGCCCCAAAACGTTCCCTTTCCCCCCCCCTTTTAAATCCCCTCCGCCCCGAACGAATCCAAATAGGGGGTGGGCCGGCCCTTGGCTTTGGGTCCAAGGTTGGCCGTGGGGCCTGCCAAAGGGTGAAAAAAGCCAGGGCCCTTTGAATCGTTTTCCCCCATGTTCCGCCCAAGTAACCAGAAATTCCTGCCCCCTTTGTGAGCGCCCCGGGAAATCCAAATCACTACAAAGCGGCCTTGCATAATAAATTGCAGGCCTACAAACGGTGCAATGCCTCAGGCTTTGCAAAGCAAGTAAAACCTGAACGCAAGGATGATATGTGTTCCCCAATGTTCCGACCTGAAATGCCGGGGTTTTCGCGTCCGCGCAGCTCCTGCATACGCTCGGCATTGACCTCCGTCGCGAGGAAACCAAGGCCGTAAACGGGCGTTGTTTTGGTTTTTCGCGGGCGAGCAACAAGCCGCTGGAATGCCACCGTGGTAAAATCGCAGGATGTTTCCCCTGATCAGTGGGCACTGTGCGGGTTGGGCCCAACCGAGATGACCAACGTGGGAATTGCGTAAATGGTCACTGGCGTCAGCCCCTGCTCCCAGCGTCCGCCAATGCTGCTGAATCAGCCAGCTCCGCGTTCAAATGATTCGCCACCAGGGTGCCCATGAACACCGACGTAACCCTATGACCGCAGCGCGGTGGACACTAATCTCGCCGCCCAGGTAACCTTTCGTCTCGCCCAGGTAAAGCCTGGGTCAGTAAGCCGAGAATGCCCCACCAGAACCGAATTCGCGCCAACGGCAATATCTGCGCAGCGGAGCCAGCCAGCCAACCGCCGACCAGAGAATAAGGCCCGAATAAAAATGGGCCCACCCACCATCAGTTTTGAATAATGCGCGCCTTGAAACTCCAACTGCCGCTCAGAATGTACCGAAAGGCGACTACCAGGGTAAAAGGCAGCAATGATGTTTTCTCTCTTTGTCAGATACTTACAAGCTACTCTAAAGCCTGTTAGATGGCCATCTGATTAACGCTGGCAAAGGCACCAATACGAATCCCGATGATAACTGCAAAATATTATCGCTTTCATCCAGCCGTGCTCTATTGGCTTTCTGAACCGCCGCTGTCACCATACGTTTGTATCTATCGGTCGCCCGTCAGCGGCACGCGCTGCCCTGGTTTGCCTAGTGATTAATATCCTGCCGCTGGTTGCGCTATCGCTCTATCTCTTGCTTGGCTGAGCTGAAACCTGGGACGCCAAACGGCCGCCGCGCGCCAGTCGATGATCGAGCCCCTACTGGATAAACCTTCAACAGCCGTTTCTGACGTCGACAAGCTATCCCCAGATGCCCGGCGTGGCATCTGGCGCTGGCATGCAGCACCAGTTCCTGGCCCGCGAATGGGGCTGGGTACGCTGGGTTACTGCCGATGCCAGGTATGAAGTCCACCGGAGACGAATCTTCATCAGATTATCGAAAGACATACGCCCAGGCCCGCGAGAGCATCCGCCGTGGAAACTTATATCTGGCATCGGCGGCAGAGCTTGAGATGTAGCCAATGAACTGATCGCCGCCAGTCAGCGGGAATCAAGGTCCAAGCGTGGCTGATTTGATCACGCCGGCAGCCGACAGGATTTTTCGTTCGAATGGCGAAGGCAAATGGTCGACGCGGATCGAAAGTGGTACTGCCTGCCCGTCAAGTTGCTTGCGCTGCGTTGGCGCAGCGCTAGACCTGCGTTGCCATCGCAAGCTACTGATCATCGAGACCGCATTTGCTTCTACTGGCTTCATGAACATGCCGACCCGCTGGTATTCAGCGAAAATCCAGAACTCCGGTCCCTGGATCGATGTAATGCTGCGCATGGACGGTCAGGCACTTCGGGCCTGCCAAGGTATTGCTGACGGAAGTGGAACGGGCAGCGCACCTGCTGACTAACTATCCAGCGCCGGAATCAGTGCAATCAGTGGTGTCTATCATCCCCTCCGGGCCGGCGTGGGTGAAGACCTATTGGTCAAGCGGTGCTGTCGAGCATTACCCGCGCCAACCCCCGTATCGTCATCAGCACGCCCTATTTCGTGCCTTCTGCAGCCATTTTCCGAAGCCAGTTAATGCCAAGCGGCGGCGCCGAGGTTAAGTCCACCTTGCTACTGCCGCAAACACAATGATTCCAAAGTAATGTTGCTGGGCCAGTCGCTTCCTACTTCGAGCTGCTATTGGTAAGCGGTGTGACCATTCACAATTCGAGGCGCTTGTGCATACCAAGGCATGCTGATGGACGACGAGCTGCCCTGGCTTGGCAGTCTGAACCTGGATATGCCGCAGCCTGCACGACATTTTAACTGACCAGTACGCGCTGTTGGCCACGATAGCTGCACAGGATCAAAGGCGTTTTTGAATCGTATTTGAACAGCTGCACTCCGGTTGACCTTGGAAGCAATGGCAGCAGCCGGCCGCCGCTCGCAGATTGGAGCGATGAATGTTCTTTATGAGCCCGGCTGCTTTGCCGCACTTGCCAGCCACTGCAAACTATCCTCAAAGCGCTAATAAAAAAAAGTTCCAACGCGGCTTGTTATCAACAATAACCCGTGCTCTGTTGATGAGATAATTCTTGTTAAACGCCAGCGAGCTACTCCATGCGCCATGTACATGCTGCACTCACCATCACCGCCACACTCATGTCCGCCAATCGCAGTACAGGCTGAACCGGGTTTACCCGCAAAAGGGTGGGTCTCGCGCCACCCACTTGCAGAGCGGAACCAGGTGCTGGCAGCGGCACACTTGAAAGCCGACTGATTTGGGGCAGTCGAACCTTTCATAGCTTGTCTTCGGATCGTAACCAGTCCGAGCATCCAGGCCATGAATCGGCCGCATTTCTGCCCGCTTCAGGCTCGCGTCCCATGCTGGCCTCTGGCATGCCATTGAATGTTCATCGCCTCGCCCAACCGCGAGCTCGAAAGGCGTAATCATCAGCGTCCAGCGGTGAACAGATCAGCGCATGCGCCGGCCAGTTCCTTCTGATAGACCACACGCCCGCTTCGTAGTTCAGGGTAAATGGGAGCGCGGATCCAGATTGATTGACCAACAAACACTTGTTAGCGATCAAACACGAAGCCTCTGAGCGTGCAAGCTCGCCACCAGACGTCGCTGATAAAAGGTATTGGGCGCTCCTGCTTGGCGGCCACTGGTGCAAGTTCCAGAGGCCGTAATGCCGTTTTTCAGCATCGCACTCGGTAAGGCGGCGAGCTGCTGTCACCGCCAGCACGTCTGTGGTGTCCAGGAATTGGTTCACATACCACACGTCGGCGCCCTGCCTCTACTACATCCTAGCAAGTTCGACGGCCCCGGTCACCGGGTATCAATAACCGACTGTGATCAGCATCTCTGGATTCCACGTCGCGCAGGTGATTGGGCCAGATCCGCGCCAGATAGGGTACTTCGTTCTGTTCGATTGCGCATCGCCTTGACCGCGGATCGGCCAGCCATCGGAGCGGCCCCAGTAAAGCTTCAACCTGCCTTCCTCAGATACGGCTGAACTCTCCTTCTCCATTGCCTGGATTATAGGCGTTGCGCCTGCTTTTTCATCGGTGCGATGCCAGGCCCTCACGCATAACGGTCCAGTGTCCGCACTTCATGCCCTATACAGAACTGCTTGGCGTATCGCTTCGGCTATTCCATCCCAAGAAATCAATTTCGAAACATTGGCGCGGAAGCTTCAACCACGGCTGATGCGGACCGATCCCAGCAGGTCGATATCCTGAAAATCCAGCTCACTGAGGCGTAAACTCGTCACCGATATTGCGTCCGCCGGTAAATCATTCGCCACGATTGTCGTCACCAGCAGTTGTTGTGCATGCGGTTGTTGATCGGTCGCCGAATTCCACTATTTTGACCCTTGGCAGCTGAACCAGGTTAATGAACGCACACTGACCGGTTGAACAGGCGCAACTCGATATCTCGTTGCATATCCAGCGTCGCTACAGCCTTGGTCCGACATGCTGTTGCCGATATCGTCGAGTAGAATACGGACGCGTAGCCACGATCCGCGGCAGCCAAGCAACCGGTCAGCGATCAGCCCGAACGGTCACGTCACCGCTGTAATATATAGTACGAAGAATCAATGCTGGTCGCGCCATATCGATAGCTGCCAAGCGCGCGGACACGCGTCGACACCGCGATCAAAGCATGTAAAAAAAAAACCCGACATCTGCAGATCATTGCCGCTGTTGCCGCATGTTAGGTGTTCAGCAAGCCTGGGCGGCACCATCGATCGCATACTGGGCGCATATTCGTGCTGCGGCAGAGTGTCGCGCAGGCTGTCAGCCCGGCCATGCAGCGCGCAAGATAAACCTCCAGCTAAAACACATTTTTCAGGCGCTGGCGCTTTCGTTTCTCTTCATAATGGGCTGTTTATCGCACTCATTACTAACAGCCCCATGCCTAACCACTAATTTCAGACACCACCAACTGATATTCAGTTGCGAACGCCACGCGTGTTAATGACCACAATAGCTTTGCTGCGACCGGTGTAAAGCCGCTGTCAGCGCGCGCTGAATAATGACCGCCAGTCTCTCCACAGTCGCTTTCCGGGTCATGAATAACGCTCAATACTTGCTGAGCGACCTGTTCTCAGACAACATAGCCGGCCACGTTTCCGCCCCGACGGTTGTCACTTGGAAAGCTGAAACCAGCATCGCGCAATTGAAGTTTCAAGTCATGGCACTCATATCGTTTATGCCCGGTCAGTGCCCGACAATCTGCAAATCTTGGCCGTCGCGCACTGCGGACCATCCCAACCTGCCGAGCAATACCCGCCAATCAATTCCCGCAGCCGCTCGGGGTTAAATATTTTGGCAATAATTGTGTTTATATTTTATTTATATTTTATGTTATTATATTTATTTTTTAATTATTTAGGCCCAAACAGCGTCTGCGCAGGCCTCTCAACCAGTGCGAATCGATAATCCACGCCATTCCGCCGGAGTAACTAGGGTAATCTCCCGCGCGGAATAATCGACTACCACTGCTGGGAGGGCGGCTGCGGTGTGTAGACACTGGCGCAACAAGGGGCCTTTACCCGGGCCGCGCTCTGGCATCCCGACAAACCGACGGTTGGCATCCAGCGCAAGCGCACCCTGCTGGTGGTAACCATCCCAGGCCTGATGCAGCGGCACCGGCCACCGGTCCAAAAGATCATCATGGCACAATCGGCGTGGGGTCCGCCGCCAATCAACAGCGCGTGCTCCGCCCCGCCTGAGCTTGTTGACGATCAGGGCCTGCACACAGAAAAGGCACCGGCGAGTTTGTGCGTGCACATTGGCACCGCTCAATCAGACGGCGAGCGGCAGGCAGCAAATTCAACTCGGCGGCCGTCATCAAAGGCGTCTTCCCCACTGGTTGGCGGCATTCACGGAAAAACCCTGCTGCAGCAACGAATCTATACCGCCGGGCTCGCGTACAGCGGCATCAAGCGGGCTCTGATCCGGCTAATCCCCGCTGGTGGCAAAGGCCGTCGGTCTCATAGGCAATGAAACCTGATCACATTGGTCGGCGCGTCATTCAACAAAACGCTGTACAAGGTCGCAACTGCTGCCCTGCCTAAAGCACGCAGCGGCAGGTGCAATGGCGTAGCGAGGCCGATCACTCCGGTAGGATCAATGTGCCTTCCGGTACGTCCGCCGGCGCGCCAGGTTTCCATGCTTTGCGATGTTTCGTGGAACAACAGACTCCGCGGGCAGCCTGCTCTGCCCGCATTCAAGCCCTGCGCGGCAACATCTGGCTCAATTCCTGATGGCCGGCTGGAGCAGTGGCAATGACCTTGCGAAAATGCGTTCTTTGTTGCTCAATTACGTTCAGACAGTTGAAGAAACGCGGTCCAGCGCTTGATCGTTGTCGCCTGGTAAAACGCCGCTTGTCCGTCGGTTATAGCGACACAGCGCGGTCTGCGCCCCAGCCAGCGGGCAGATTCACAGTGTCCAACTGGCGCTCTTTCCACTCTGAAATTATCTCCGCGTTCATGCTGCGCGTACCGGCAACGGGTCGCCGCGAATGTATTGAGCTGTTGCTTCCAACTCGGCGTAGATGGGCATGCCAGCCAGGGTATGGGCGCGCGGTGTCGATAAGTCCGCAAACAGAACAAATGGCTGCAGGCTTGGCCCGAGACTTGATAGGCCCGCTGAACGCCGATTCGCCTCGGGCCTGCGGGGGAAATAAAACCCCCAGGTCCTCATTGACCAACACCAGGGTCCTCCCTCGCGCTGGAATACATCGATGGAGCCGTAGATCGCCAGTCTGCGAGGAAAGGCCGTAGGCCCTCTGCGCCGTAGTGGGTAGCTTCAAGCACCGCAGCGTGGCAAGGTCGGTGCGTCCATTACCGGCTGACGCGTTGATCAACAAACCGCGGGGGCGCGGGTCTGATAACGCATAGGGTCCGGCGTTGTAAAGATCAACCGAATTCCTGGCCTTCCAGCGTGGTTTTGCCGGAAGTACTGTTAACTGCCCTGCATAGCATCCTGGTCCGGGTAATCTGCCGGATTGGCAAGACCCTCACGGCGAAGATCATCGTCAGTTTGCTGCCGCGGTAGCTGCGAGAACATTGCCGGCTCGCGCTTGTCTGCCAGGCGGTAATCGACATAGAGCAATAAGCATTGCGCTGCCCAGACACCCTCTGCTCGGCGGCTGCCGAAGTGACGGCTTACAAGCTGCGCAATAACGCTCAACGATAGGCCTGCTGCAGGCAGGGCGCTTATCGAACTCGGATTGCCTCGATCTCGTACTGGTTCTGGTATCCAGCCCGCACGGAGGCGGCGCGGCTGAGCATCCACTGCGCTGGGTTGGCCCTCAGCAACAGCCCGGCCGCGGTATCCAGACTCTGGTGGCACGCTGGCGAAAGAGCTCAACCAGTGCTTGTCCTGGCTGAGAGCGCCTCGGCCTGGCACAGATCTGCCGATGAATGCCGGCAGTGCTCCACCACACTCAAAGCTGCCGGTGTTTTCGGCCTGGGGGTCTGCGCGAGCGCGGCTGGGTGTTCATGGAAGGCCCCGGGCGGAGACCGGCGCGGCACAGCCGGCAATCAGGACAGCCAGCGAGCCGGCGCAGCGGGTTTGAAGCATAAACGAGAACGCTCATCAGCAGCTCTGATTGAATTCCATTTATAAAAATGGCCGTGCCATTAAATGGTGTACTGCGCGCACCAACCCGCCTGGCGGTGCGGAAAGCGGCCCGCCTGACGTAATGGCCTGTTTCGCGCGGCGTCCAGCAACTCATCGCCACAACGATCAATTTCGTAAGGACAGCTCGCCCTGAGCATCCACCGTGATCTGGTAAGGAATATAGCCTGGCCTTGAAGTCGTTGGGTCCGCGCGGTAGCCCGGCGGCGGTTTGTATAATACGCACATCCCGGCGCTTGATCTGCGCAATTACCTGATTTTTCACGTATGTCGGCATAGCCCCGACGCGCCATCATGGCCCGTGTGGCGCGTCTGCGGGCGGGCGCTGGGTGCCCGCAACTGAGTGTTTGCACAAACGAATGGACTGGCGCCCGCTTCGCTTGGGCGCAGCGGGGGCGCCGGTGGGTGTTGGGCACGTGGGGCGAGCAGGTGCAGGCCCGTCGGCTCGGGAACGATTTTCCGGCCTCAGCGCTCTGGTTTTCGGTTCCGTTAATCTGTTCTGGCTCCGGATAGGTTCAGGTTTCGGGCTCAGGAACTGGCTCAGGCTCAGGTGCAGCATTGCCACCAGTTTCACCCACATCAATGTGGGGGCTCTTCGAGCACCAAGAGGCCTGCGAAAGTCGGCCGCTTAGGCCCAAGCCAGGCGAACAGCGCGGTCGTGGCCCAGCACAGAAACAGAAGAACCACAGCCTGCCGACATGTCATCTGTGTTGTCGGGCTACTCATCAGGCTCAAGCTCTTCCGAGGCGACAGACTGATCGCGTGGTATCCGGCCAATTCTGCAATGTATTCATACGCATCAGCCGTGCGTAATCCACTGCCTGTCACCGCGCAAAAACAGTCGGGTCTGTGTGTCGCTGGCGGATAGGCCCGGCACCGATCCGGGCAGCTCGCTGAGTATACCTCCTGCTTCCTGCAACAAACAAAAGACCATGGCTCTGAACGCTGACATACACCGGTCAAGTTGGCGGTGGGCTGGCAGTGGCTGAATTGTCTGGGAGAATCGACGGCACATCCACTGTTGCCAGCGGGGCGGCGACCAATGAAGATATATCAACAACACCGAGCGTCACAATCCACAAGGGCGTGAATTCATCTCTGCGTTTTGCTGGTAGTTGGTCGCTTGACGCATCGGCCTGAGTTGAACTGATGCCCAGGTACTTGACCCAATCCAGCTTGCGCGACAACATTCGGCAATCATCTTCCGCTTGACAAATTGCCAGCCCACCTAACGAAACCCAATTGATGTCGCGGGCGACTTGTTGAAGATCAACCGCCGGTATTGCCGGCAAACAGCCTTCCCAGCGCAGTCGCCCAACAGTGCCTCGGCGATACCGGTGCGACACAATGCCAGGCTGGCAGACCTTCATGGTGGGCGATGCTGGCAAAGCTATGTCCAGAATGCGCCCAACCAGTACAACCGAACTAACCAATAAAGGGGCGCCGTTGGCGCAATGGTCGCCAACACACCTCATCATTGCTGCCGAGTCTGGCCAGATCCTTTCCTGGACCGATACGGCGTGAGGACATACGCTGGCAAGCGTCGATTGATCTGATCCGCTCGGCCTGGCGCCGCGGCCGAAGTGCGTCACTCTGCCTGGGCAACTCTGCCACATCCGGCCATCGAGCTTTCATCGGCCTGGGGCCTTTGTTAAATGCCTCGCATCCTGATAACGAAGCTTCTGGTAGAAAAACGCTGATTGGCCCGCCGTGCCCGGCCACAAGACCGATGAGCTTCTCCACCAGCACCGCCCAGGGTCTGCAGTGAAGCGCCAGAGCACCAGAAACACCATGAACCGCCTTGACCACCAGGTCCGGCCTGTTCAAACATCTCGCGCACCACCGAAGCCGTTCATTGGTCGCGGGCAGAGCCGATGCCCTGCAACAGCTGGTTTGACGCACGTCTGCACGGGGGCCGGCTCGCCGCCCTCCTGGCAGTCGATTGTGGCCATGACCGGCTGGCAGTCCATGCCGGTGAGGCCCATTCAACAAACAGTAAGTGCCAGCATGCGTAGACGTTCTTGCCAGCGGTGACGATGAACAGCCTATTGATCGCAATATCATTTAAATCCCGATTATTGTTATTGTTGGGCGTGTTATTGGGTTGGGCTGGGCCTGCCTCCAGTGATCTATTGTCAGACATGGCGTGCAGCTGGCTACAATAGCGCGCAAAGGCTTCCCGGCCACTGGCACTCAGGTGGCAAACGCGGTGCCGTTGTGTTTTCGGCAGCAACCCTTTCTGATACGTAACATAATCCGCGCCTTCCAGCGTCAGCAGGTGCGCGCCCAGATTGCCGTCGGTGGTATCGATCGATGGCACGCAGCGCGGACGAACCCAGCCCTGGTTAGGCAAGCAGCGTATTGAAGCGCAAGCCATGATCTCAGGCGCACCGGGCTGATGGATGATTTCGTCGGGGTCTGCATCTCAGGCGCGCCTCAACCAGAGTCCGACAGCACAGAATATCCGCGCCCGTAGGCGAAGGCATCCACCACCAGAACGCAGAGAAAACGCATAGCCAAACAGGCAGAGCGTCGCAACCAAAGACACCCGATCAGCAGATAGCGCGGTCGCAGATTGCACATCCGCGAAACACATAGGGTACAGACCAGCAAGTGGCGCCACTACGGGTTGCCTGTTGGGCAGACACAAGGCCACATGATGGTGTTTATCACACATGAAATAGCAGGATGCTGCCGATCAGCACCAGTAGCGCCAGACGATGCCTTGGCAATGAGGGCCTGCCGCACGGCGAGCATGCAGCCGCCCGCCGTGGCCCAAACAGAAAATCAGGGGGACCCAGATAAACAACGCGAAGGTGGGAAAAGAGTGCGTACAGAAACGAAGGCGACAACAATGCATGATGCCACCCACAGAATCAGCTGGTTGGATTCTGCCTGATACGTCCTGGAAAGCGGCGGCACGCGCATTGATCGCAGGATATGCAACGCCAGGGCCTGAGCTGGCTTTGTTTCCGCAGAAGAGGCATGGTCTTTTTCTATGTTTATTTGTATGCAAAGTACTCTATTCAACAGAGCCAGAAAAAAACAAGAGTGAATTATCAACAAAGGCCGCCAGTTGGCTAACTGAGGCAAAAAACTGCCTCAAGTTGCAGTACGTGGCGCCAAAATGGTGACTGCTTATCGATAGAGCTGATCACACCTGCCCCAAGCGTCGCGCGCCTTGGACCGCAATCGACAGGCGATTTTCGTACTTCGATCTTGCTCTGTTCGATATGCAGCGCAGCACATCAGTTGCGCTTCATCCGCGGCTTTCGCGCCGCCAGTGCGATTCGGATCCTGCATGTCGTTGTATGGTTTCCTCGATGCGCGCACTCTGTAGAAATCCAGGCGGCAACAATGCGAATACGGTTCAAAGAGAGCGAGAGCGAGCGAGCGCATCATCTCGCGATTTGCCCAAGCTCGCAAGCAACAGGCCGCAAGTGAAAGGTTCGTCCAGATCGCACCTGTTTCATGCGGTGCTCAGCGCTGCCGGCGCACCATCCAGATACGATTGAGCTCCGCCAGGCCCTCCGGGCAGGATCCGGCAGGCGCACAAACGTTCGATTGCTACGCTTTCCCCCAGCACCACGCGCAGGTCGTATAGCTGTCATCTGCTCGAAATCCCGGGCTTGACCGTCCAAACCCCGGCGAAAACCACTTCCAGATAACCCTCTCGCTCAAGTCGGTAGAGCGCATCAACGCACCCGGCGTGCGGCGAGCCCTGATAAGCGTCGCTGGCAGTTCGGCTCTCACTAAAGCGATCAATGCGGCACAAACTGGAGTCGAAGATTTCCTGGCTCAACCTCA
>Ga0163217_1075197_pt1 | contig 11014 bp, 11 predicted proteins | sample SynspAceP_FD_185933 | JGI IMG/M metagenome (GOLD analysis project Ga0163217, IMG submission 185933) | Saline lake microbial communities from Ace Lake in Antarctica - Synechococcus sp. Ace-P (PacBio error correction) | ecosystem: Environmental > Aquatic > Non-marine Saline and Alkaline > Saline ...
AACAAATTTTTCCCCCTCCGGGGTTCCCCCCCCAAAATCAAAGCCGGTTTAAAAAGCCGCCAACTGTTTTCGGTCCGGGGTGGCCCTGGTCCACGTTGAAAGGTGATTCAAAAGGAAAATCAACGGTTGGGCTGGAAGGTAAAAGGCGTGGGTTTTTTTCCCCCAGGTTCCAGGCCCGCCCCCATTCCACGGGAAAGCCGTTGGTTCGTCCCTTTGAGTAGTTCCCATAACTCGGCGCTCCCACGCTCTGAAATCTTGCCGGTAAAAACGGTTAAGCCAAGGGTTTTTTCCTTTTCGTTCACGCAATCACCCACGTCAATGGCCCGGCCTTCAACGTGGTTCCAAAGGAAGCGTAGGCTCAACAACAAGCCCCCTGGTCGCAAACCGCTCAAAGCTGCGGTGCTTGCTTGACCGCAAGTGACCGAGCCGCCCGGGGTCGGCCCCGGGCGAACAGCGTGAGTTGGCACCGGCGCAATACCTTCAACGCGCTCGTAGGCCCGAAGGGTTTTCACGTACGCCGCGCAATGGAGCCCAAGCGTTAGCCAACCCGAATAAGTGGTGGCCTGGAATCCCTGCGAATCTTGAGGTAGTCAATTCGGTTCATCGGTGCCCGTAACGTCGGTTGATAAACCCGGGGTATATTGCAAGCACTTCTTCGGTGTACTGGCCGCCTGCGCTTTTCGATTTTCTCTCGTTACTATCGGAAACCGAGGCGGGCGTGTCGAGCAGGCTTGGTGCAAACCTTGCCGCACACACCCAGAGTTTCTTGCAACCAACCGAATGGCTGTCGTTCGTCCGCCGCGTGGCTTGCGCGTTGACGATAACGGGGGGCAAGCGTAAAGCGCTTATCACTGCTGTCAAGTTTGCTGGGCGCTCGCGATCAATGGGCGTGGCGACCAAAAGGCGCGCCAGCAAAGTAACGCGTGGTCGTCGTTGCCAGGGGCCGTGCGCATTCTGTTTAGCCCCTGAGATCAAGTCATTTCTGTTTCCTTGGTGTCCGAGAGGTTTCAGCTACTCGCCTTCTAATGGTGCTGCGGCGAAGCCCCTCTTCTTTTGTGTGGCAGAATTTATATTACCAAATGAGTATAAGAACGATAAGATATTCTCATCTCGTTATCGAAAAGAACCTGTCCTGCCTTATATGTTCGGTGCAGCGCTGCAGAAAGAACAGGTTAAAAAGGGGCAAGTGTGTGATTCTGAAGCAGTCACCTGATAGCTAAATGTCCGTGTATACGCTGCGCGGCCATTGCGCGCCGCAGACCACTTACAGGCGAAGGATTCAAGCGTGGATAATTCAAGAGTGTTGTACTAGGGCGCCGCAGCATCAGGGGCTTTCAGCCAAAAACCGTCCCCGCGAAATTAATCCGAGGACGTAATAGCACTGCAACCCGCGCGGCCTCCGTCGATGAATACCCACCACTGGCATCTGCATGTTGGCAGGGGACCGCTGACGGATTCTGGCGATAACACCGAAGCGTAATGCTGGGCGCGTACCGCTTCAAGGAGAGCCGTTGGCATTGGCACCTACGAAGGCGATCATCGGCACTCGGTCGAGATTGCCGTGCCAGTTATTCCAGGCATGGGCATTGCCGGGACGACAAGGACAGCGTCAGGACTGGATACTGCGCGGCTTCCGGCAGTTTGATGCGCCGTTTCACGTGGTGACTATGGATCGCGTATGCAGGAAGGGCGATTCGCCAGTTCGATTTGCGGCGCGCTGGTCAATGGGTCTGGTCAATGCGCCTGGGCGCAATGGTCTGGGTTGCGTGGTCAACAAGCCGTGCAATCATGCATTCCCCGTGGTACCGCGAGCACGCGGGCATCCCTGAGGATCAGGTGATCATGATCTGCGTTGCGATGGGTTTAGCCGGATGAGGATTTTGCTGCCAATCGCGGTGGGTATCCAGCGTCCGGCCCGGTCAATCGAAGTGGCTTACTTGTGGCCTTTGGATTAAGCTTGGCTCTCGATAGCGTCTTGCAACCAAACGTCATCACCCACACGCAGCAGTCCAGATCCTTCGATTCGAAGCCGTAATACCCAGGTTCTGGTCTGCCTCGCATCACAATGCCTGCGCAGAATTGCTTTTGTCGTCTCTCAAAGTCGCTCTGCGGCGCGGTCACGGCGCCACAGCGCGGTGCAGGCGAGGCGCAGTTGATGTCAGGTCGCCCAAACGTAGCTGTTTCGCCAAGCCAGGCCTGTCTTCGACCAACCCTTGCAGCCGGGCGGTTTTTCGATCACACAGATTGGGGCGGAAGCGCCTCGATGTGCCAGTCCTGCGCCTGCTATGAGCTTCGCGCATATGCTGCAGGCTGGCGCTGGTGAGCAGATGAAAGGGCGATACCAAAGAAGGTGCCGGGCAGGGAACAAAGTCCTGCATCGCGGCTGGCAGTTTATCCAGGTCGGGCAGGGGTTCGCCAGGCTCACGGTCAAAGGTCGCTTCAGCTCTCGCAGCCAGGTATGTGCACGGCCTTTGTGGCCTGCGGAAAAACCTTCCGTTTCCTCCAATGGCTTTTAATCGGCTGCAAGACACTGGCGTGGCCAATGCCCTGTCGGAAAATCTGTTGGTGGATAGTGGGGTCATCACTACCCAGCGAGGTGTCGCCGGGAAAGGTGATGTCGACATGTGCCGTAGGTCGCCTTGGCTTATTTCCAGTCGCTGCATGAGCCCGGCAACGCAGGAGAAATCCGGGCGAAACTTGCAAGCTCTGAATACCACGCTTGAGGTCTTTGCACGGCCCAGGTTCGGTCCGCCCTAGCAGCCCATGTGCGTCAACTCGCATTTGATACACTTTCCCGGCCATGCCCCTTGACCGGGTAGCGCCAGATTCGACTTAGAATCCTCCTGCCCACTTTCTGCATGGTTTGTTGCGCTCTACGTCATGCTGTGCTGCGATCTGGTTCGACCGTTTTGCCCGGTTATTTGGCATATTTCCGAGCAGTATTATGCCATGAGCAAAATGCTCGAAATCCTCATCGCAGCAGCGGCGGTCGCCGTTGGCTGGTGGGAGGCGATCGCCGTGATTTCACCATCATGTCGGGGTACGCGTGATGGCTTTCATCTTGGGCCGCAACCTGGGCAATACGGGTGATCCATAGGGTAACGATTAGACTCCACCTGGCGCGTACTATTATCCGCGTCATTAGAATACGGCCCGACCAGCTCGGGGTGTCAGGCCGTCGGCATGCCATCGAATCAAATGTCTGCTTGCGTGATGTGTTCCCAATGCCATCAAACGGGGAATGTCCTGCAATTTCCGACGGCCGCTAAATAGGACAGACTGGCGAGGATATTGACAATTCACACAGAGACGGACGTCCCAGCCTCTACATCAAACGTGGATCAGGTCCGTGATCCTAGCCGCTTGCTATCTGCAACCGGCTGCGGTAAAGCTCATTACCGTCAATACACACCCATCTTGCTGAGCCACGAAGTTGGGTTGGTGCCGGTTGAGGATGCCTTCCCACTTCGAGATCTGCAACCGGCCAAGTTGTAAATTGGCGCAGGTCAATGGTTGGCACGCCGGCCTGAAAGTGGCGCCGCTGATCTCAGTTTAACGCCATTGAGCGAGCCCAGTTCCGAGACAGAGCACGCGAATTAGAATACAGGGCGCCTTTGGAAATACTTGATGGCATCGGCCCAGAGAATAGATGCTTTCCCGTATTAGAGGAGCCTGATACCGCCCGTTTTGAAGTCGGTCGGGCCTGCTTCGATCAGTACGTCGGCTTGCGCGCGCTCGAAAAAACCCCGGGCCCGGTCCACGCCAAGGCTGCAAGCTCAACTCAGTTCTCGCGCCCAGGCAGCCCGGCAGGGTCTTGATCAAGTCCGGCCTGCAGGCCGCACACCCCAACGATACGTTACGTCAGCACCGTAGCGGGTTTTGTAATGCTCTCGCGCTCTACGAATGAATGCCGGCCACTGGCTTTTGCCGATCGAGCCGAAACCGTTATCGCAATATTTCCATCTTTGCATGGGGCTGCCGTTGGTCTTGGTAAGAGAATCAGGTGCTCGGCACAGAGGCCTGTTTGGTGCCGGGGCGAGCAGTTATTGAGGGTAGGTACAACGGGGGAAGGGGTTGGTTCGGGGGGAGCCTGGTTTTTACTCTGGGTATAAAACCAGGCTGGCTTGGCCCACTTGGAATTACTGCTAGGCGTATGCGCCAGATGGTGTTGGACAGATCGTCAGCGACAATCAGCGCGCCGGTGGATCAAACCGTCACACCCACTGGTCCGCACGGGTTTTGGCCGTCTTCACCTGAGGAAACCGAGACGAAATCCACCGGCGGACCAGACGGGCTGCCGTTGCTCGAAAGGTAACAAAGCTGACTGTAAGCCGACCGGTTCTTGGCGGTTCCAAACTGCCCGTGCTCGCCAACAAACACCCCATCAGCAAAATTCGGCGCCCAGGTGGTCGTGGAGAAATCCACCCCCAGGGCGCAACAGCGCACCCCAAGGCGTAATCGGGTTGTAATGGATCGCGGCGACCTTGTTCCGGATCCTGCGGGCGAACGCGGGGATCTCATTCTGACCCTAGTAAAGGCACAGTGGCGTAGGCCACCGTAGAAGCCGCCTTCCCTGCACGGAGGTAGGTAGTCGGGCACAGAATCCTCGCCCCAGCCTCATCGCGCTGTTGACCACGCCCAGAGCAACATCGGTGCCGTTGCATGGCAGCGGCTGTGGGGGTTTGCGCAAGGCCGGTGGCGTAGGGCTTGTAGGCGCCGGTTTTCACCCTCAATCTGCCAGACCAGGGCGCGGTCTACTTCGCTTCCATGCCGCGCTCGGTGATGTTGCTGTTGGAGCCGATACCCACATTACAGACTAGCCGGCCGTCTTCACTGGCAGTCAGGGCCTTGGTTCCAGTGATGGTTGATTCTCTGAAGGCAGTGTGGGTGACGTCTTCCGGTGGCCGCTGGCCTGGGGGTCCTGGCCTACCGCGTATCAAAACGCACCACAGTGGCATCCTGGTTGGCGACGTAAGCGTGATTGTCGACCAGCGCTTAGCCCGTAGGGCCATTCAGAATTGTCAGCGGAAGATCGCTTTTTTCATAAAAGTGCCGTCGCCATTGTATGCGCAGCAAGAGTCAAGGCGATTACCGCTCTCGACCTGGGTATTACCTACATGGGCCCTTGAATAATAGCCGGCGATCACATCCTCCTTGGGGGTTGAGTTTGGCAGCGTTACGCCGCGGCCTTCGCGACCAGAATGTTCGCCCATTGGGCGCACGATGGTTTTTGCCGAGAATCACAGATAAGTGCCGATCGGGGTAATAGTGGTAATTGTCTGGCACGGTGGGCAAGAGCCGATACCCTCACTCAGCCGCTGGGCGATGGTCATGCTGGCAGCAGGCCACGCTCGGTGGTCGGGCAGGGTAGGATCGGCGCCGTAAAAAAAAACCGCCTCTTCATCGTTGCCCACACAAGCGCTGAGTAGGATCGCTCAGGCTTCAGAACGGAGAGTACCGCCAACACTTTGGGCGGATCATGCCTACCTCCAACACGGTGGGGTCTGCGACAGGGCGGCTGGAAATAGCGCACGGCAGTCGCCGCCTGCGCAGCGCCAGCAGGAATACGATAACCGACAGAATCAGACCCATGGCATGATTTGCCCAGGCACCTTGGCGTGCACATGCGCGTTGATAAGCCCAAATGAAATGCCGTTGCCACGCAACAACACTAGATACATCAATCCCCGCGGCTTTGCCGCGACCTTCAGCGCGAAAAACAGACACGATGATGCCGCAAGAGCAGCGGCCAAGCCGGCAAATTACAGGCCGCCGGATCAACCAGGACGAAAAGTTGCTTCCACTGGATCATGGTAACTCGGAAATATGGCTATGTTCATTAAGCAGCGCGCCGAGAAACTAAGGGAATGGTACGGGCAAGAATATCAGCGGGTGGATCGGATGCAGCCGTGTAGCGGGTAGGTCTGATAGGGGTCCTGTCGACTGGGGCAGTCACTGGGGCTTTCCTTATGTGAGTTAAACGGGACACTCCACGCGCCGTGCGATTGAGCTGAGTGCCAGCTATCGCCGGTTTAAACAGGGGTCCCTTGTAGCACCTTCATGTGTTTAGAAGGTGGGGCTGCGAATTAAGTTCGTTATTAAAGGAAAAAGCGAATTGGCGCTGTGTTGCAGAAGTCGTGTGCTTCGCTGAGCCAGTCGCTCTGTCTATACATCTCAGGCCAAGTGAAGGTAAAACTCGCCCTGCCATGCGGGTCCATCCAGCAGACACCTGTGCAATAACATCTATCCAGAAAGGAATGTTCTGTGAGTCCGGAATTCGCTGATTGTTCGTCTGGTTTGTCTGTGCTGTGCCGTTTAATTCCTCTGGCCCTGTGCTCAGCAAATCTCAGGTGCTGCGCGGGGGAGATCCGATATCGCATCAGCTATTCAGTCGGGGCCTTCTAGCACCTGCCCGGTGTATTCAGGTCGCGATTGGAAGCCAACGGCGCGACCTTTTTCATGGTGAGCGGCCATACCCGCGTAGAAGGCACGACAGATCACAGCAACAACGGCGCCACCTTCCCGGCCACTTGTCCCCGCCTGGCGCTCCTGGAAGCCGGAGACGGGAACGCACCCAAGTCGAACAACCGATTTCGAGCCGCGGGCCACTGACCAGCAGAATTAACAAGCAGTGATCTTGGACCAACGCGCCCTTTGAGCAGGCAGTCTGGAACACGATAACCGGCTGCCATTCGGAAGCGGGCCGGCAGTTGACTGAAACGCTGTAGATAGTTTCTTGATCGCCTGTGGGTGTTGCGCCCCTGGGGTTCGCGCTCACCTGCGCAGTAACAGCCGCGCTTTAGGGAGCTCCTGCCTCCGGCCGCCTACCCAGCATATCGCGACTCGCCCCCGGCGAGTAGTCGAGCACACACAGGGCTGGTCAGGAAGCTGCATGTTCGCCCCAGAAAGTTCCCGCGCGGTCCCCATCGCACCCTTGGGCATAAGCCGTCAGAAAGAGCACCGGGCAGCCGGGGTGCTTTTCTGCTGGAATAACCTCCGCCACTGTCTGCCACTTTTTTTTTTCAAATGCCGGCAACCCAACGTCGGTCAGTAACAGATCTACCTGCCCAGGCTTGGAAGACAACCTGATGCCTCTTCGGCATCCCTCGCAACGGTGACGGCGTAACCAAGCTCGCTTTAGTCACCTCCTGATTGATTCAGGCGCACTGAGTCGATCCATCTTCCACAGCAGAATGATTGGCCCTTGGCCCAGACAGGGCTAACGGTTTGGGCAGCAGTTCGGCGGGCTTCTCTCTGGCATGCTCCGGGGAAAAAGATAGAGACCGGTTTGGCTACCAAGTCCCTGGCGTGCTGTCGATATCCAGACGACCATGGCTCCTGCTTGACGAAGCCATACCCCATGGACGATCCAGGCCCAGTACCTGGCCATAGGTTTTGGGTGGTGAAAAAGGGTCGGTGACCTTGGTCCAGCACGCTGGATGGAATGCCCGCAAACGGTTCGCAATCTGAATGTGCACGTTACTGGCTTCATCGGCGGGTCTGACTTTCCAGCCGGGTGCCTTGACGGGTCAGCGTGCCGCCCGCTTGGGCGTGTGCATTCCCCCGCGCATTTGATCAACCAATTTGACGAATGGCCTTTTTCCACTGATTGGCATCAACGAGAATCCACGGATCCTCCGGGCTGCAGGTCGCACTTCAAGCGTCAGGTGCTCTGGCACCGAACCCTGGAGCAGATCCTGCAGGGCAGCCCAGTTGATTGACTGAGACAGGTTTGGGCGTTCAAGGATTGGCGGCGGACAAAGGCCAGTAATCTCTGGGTCAGGGACGGCTGCACGCTGGGCCGAGGTGTGGCGGGCTTCCATAAAGCGCTCTAGCCTTCGGGGCCTACCCTTGGCCATGGCGCATTTTGATCCAAATCCAGTGAGCCGATCACGCCGGCAGCATGTTTGTTGAAGTCAATGGGCAATGCCACCGGTCAGTTGGCACCACCGCTTCCATCTGAAGGATTGGCGCAAGGCGCTCTTCAGCGCGCAGCCGTTCGTCCGCTCATCTTTCTTCAATTGTCGATAACGGCCTTCAATTCACGGGTGGCGCGCCTGCCACCTGGATCTCAAGTCTTCCTTGAAGCCGCCGCAATGACAGCTCCAGCATGCTTTTCTTCATTGATATCCCACGAATGACCGCCCGCACGAGATCCAGCCGGTCCTGATCGAACAGCGGCACGGCACTGACGCGTCGCCAGGAATCACCCTCGTGTCTGAGTGGTGCCGAAACTCTACAACACGGTAGCCGTCTCGCCCGCGCAGACCCGGGCGCCAGGATACATGGCCCGGCTCCAGCGTAATTACCTTTGTGCGTCCTGGCCACCCAGGCGTGGCTCTCTGTGTCGGATCCTTGATGGCAATACCCGGTGGCAAGGTACTGGCGATAACAGCGGATTGCTGATCAGCGAACGGCCCGTGCGTCCCATAAAACCAATACTCCACGGGCAACCATTCTCCAGCAGAATATGCAGCGCCCGCGCTCTGCGGCCCAGCTTGCCAGGCGATACGCCCATGTCGAACTGCCTTTCCCTCGGCGCCAGGCGGCGGCTACGGTAACTGAGTAGAGAGGCCGGAACTCACTGGTCGCTCGAGTACTAAACCACGTGGCCGGCAGACTGAGGAAGACGGCGCCTGGCGAGTCCGGTATCGCGCCTCGAACGGCCCTGGCTGAGCCAGCAGGATGATTGGGATTTCGACCAGGCGGCTGTTGATCCAGTGCCCGACCGAAGCAGGTCAACCGTCGGTAACCAGGGCCTCCGCGTTATCACGAAATCACGCCCGGTTCCTGCTCGACCAATGGGCCTGGGATAGCGAGGCCAAGCTCCTGCATGGCCTTGTGGTGTATTGGCCGGCCAAAGACTTTTTCAGCTGAGGCATCCCCTTAGGGGGCGGCGATCAGCAGCGTTTCCTGTTTTCGGTATGTGCTACACCTCACGCGTTCGTTCTTCCATCAAGGCGGATCAGCGCCGAATAATTCGGGCGTTTCCGGTCAGAAAAGAACACGGAAATTGATCAGGTGGCTCGCCGTACGCGCACAGCCCTGTGAAATCGATGGCGAAATCTCGCTGGAATGCATCCCTCGGAAGCGCCGGTCGGGGTTTCAGAATGGAAATCGCCTTGCGACAACGCCCCTGCCCGCTTCAAAAAACGGATCAGTATCCACGAGTCCGGCTAATGTAAAAAGGAAACGTTCAGCTTTGCTAGCATGGAGGCCGACGCACCCACTTTGCGGGTGATCAGAAAGGTCACCACGCCTTGCTGGCTGAGGTTAGGAATCACTCGTGCTCTGCAATATCAGTTGCTGTTTCCTGCGGCATCCGCCATAAATAGCCATTAAGGCCTGTTCCGACAAACGAGCACAATGCCGGCAGTTGCGCGTTTTCCACTGGTTGCGAACACGCCAGGCCAAACTCGCCGGCGAGATTCCAGCCGGTCAATCTGTTCAATCAAGAAAAGTTGGCCCCGTGGCGCGATATAGCGGCCTGAAGCTCCAGGCCCCCATACTTGTCAGCCCGATTGATCAGCGAATAGCGACGCTCTCATCGAACTCATAAATAGTGCAAGTTTTCACCGCGGCGGCATGGCTGCGGCCAGGTAGACCAAGCGCCAAAGGTTGGTTTTGCCCGAACCAGGGGGGCCTGTCCAAACCAAAGCGTGCGGTCCCCCCGCATGGCCGCCGACAAGCATTGGTCCAGCTCCGGAATATCCGCTGTTCCATCTCTGCGTAAATTACTGAGCTGAGAGTCCTACCAGCCTGGATATACCTCGACCCGCTTCGGATGGTGAAGTCATGATAACCGGCGAACAAAATCCAGACGGCGCACTTCTGTACCTGCAGGCGCTGCGTGCCGCACCCAAAGTCGAAGGGTCGACTTCAAGCGGAACTAACGCCCATGACACAACTGGTGCAGGTGATTTAATCGCGCTACCGTGGGCGGTAGTCAGGTCATTCTACCGATCATCACAGTGATCTCACGCCGCAAAGTTACTGCTTCAGCGCACCCGCACCTGGCGGCGATAGCGCAGTGAATCCTGCGCCGCAGGCGGCAATTTTTCGACAGGCTGTCGAACACCAAGCCGGGTATGGCTTTCAACTCGTCGAACCCGCTGCTGGATCAGTTTTGGATGGTGTCGCCCAACTCAGCTTCCCAAGGGGTGCAGGATAGACTGCTCATAGGCCTCGCCAAACACGCCTTCAGTCGAGGAACAGTTCAAGAGTCGATTCCCGTCCAGAGGTCCAGCGTGGCGACTGAGCTACGCTCTCAGTTCTTCACTGGTTTCCGACAACGTGATGTACAGGACGATTCCCAGCGGCGAACACCATTCAAGCAAAAACTGGGTAGGCCAAGAGTGTTTTTCAGACCCCGGAGTGCCCTCAAGCAGGTACAGCCTGTTTGCGAGCAGGCCGCCCTGAGGATGGAGTCGAAGCCAGCATTACCAGTTAAGACGATTGGCGCGTATGAGCCATTTTTGTTCCTTTTCAGAAAGGTTTTCCCAGTCCTGCCGGGGGCAGTTCTCGGGCCATAAAAAGTATTGCGAGAGAAGACCCAAGGGCAGATCCACAATTATTTCGGATTGGCAAATGGCCATAGAGTTCAGCGTCATAGCGCTGGAGTAGCTCCAAAACGGATGAAGCTCCAAGCGCTATTGAGCGGTCACAGAATGCCGCCGATTGACGGGGTAGATCAGCTTCGGCGTGGCGCGTCAGGAGGCCGTGGTTGCCTGGTGCTCAATGAGTCTGAAGAATCGCTCTCTGTTACGGCGGGGCTGAACAGGTAGCCTGTAAGCGTGGCAATCCTGCTGCTTGTAGAAATGCAAGTTGCTTCGAGGTTTCACGCCTTCGGCAATCAAGTTCGAGTTTCAAGGCTGCGAGCCATGGCGATAATAGCGCGGAGCGATTTTTCGGCGTCATTGCCGTCACGGGTACAGTCATGGATAAAGGACTGGTTCGTAATTTTTTCAACAGGTCTACCGGTAGCCGTTTGAGGTAGCTGAGTGATGAGTATCCA
>Ga0163217_1029604_pt1 | contig 11013 bp, 7 predicted proteins | sample SynspAceP_FD_185933 | JGI IMG/M metagenome (GOLD analysis project Ga0163217, IMG submission 185933) | Saline lake microbial communities from Ace Lake in Antarctica - Synechococcus sp. Ace-P (PacBio error correction) | ecosystem: Environmental > Aquatic > Non-marine Saline and Alkaline > Saline ...
AAAAAAAAAAAAAAAAAAAAAAAAAAAAAGAAAAGAAAGAGGAAGAATGGAAAAAATTGGGGGGTAAATTTTTGATAAATTTTTTTTTCTTTTGGGGGTTTTTCCAAGCTCAATTGGGAAGGGGATGGGTTTTTGGAAAGTTGGTTGGTTGGGGTTTTTCAAATGGTAAATTTTTAAGAAATAATAATATAAGAGGTTAAAATAAAATTTTTATGAGTTTTAAAATTTCAATTACTTATCGTAAATGTTGGGGGGGTTTTTTAACGGTTTATTGGTTAGGCCAAGTAAAATTCAACAAATTAAAACTTGTCGCAATCCCAAGACATCAGGAAAGGGTAGATTTTTCAACAAAGGGAATAAATGGCAAGGGTTCTACTGAAAGGCTTTTTGTGTATACCCTGAAAGTAAATGCATCGACCAAGGCGGTTAATCCTGATTCCACGAAAATTTTGGGCCTATTAACGACTGGGGCAAGGACCCTTTTTTCGGACGAAATTGGCCGCGCCAGGGATTTTTTTGGTAATTGCTCCAGACCTTTATATCCATACTGTTTTGAGGGTATGCATAAAGCGACGATTATTGAAATACTTCGGTAATAAAGCTAGGGAAGCCATCTATGCTTGCAACAAGAGCAAGTACCAATGATTTTTTTTTTTTTTTTAAGACATGGTGTATTAACCCATGTAACTAAATAAGCCATCGAGCAATGGGAAAAAGTTCCGGTTTATTGAATTTTGTGGGGTGGAATCTCAGAGTTTCCAAATTATGACACATCCAAACCAACCTTGAGAATAGTATCATGGTTTAATTTACGGAACTGCCCAAAGATTGTATCGACCTTAAAAAAATAATTAAATCCCCGTCTATGGCTTTTTTATGGTGAGCCGATAAAGGGTAAATGCCTACTATTCCGATACGGAAAAATTATGAAAAGAATATGGTAACCTCTATTCTTTTTGATATATACGAAAGGCGCCAAGGACAATGCGTTTTTTATGAGAAGAGGGGCCGAAGAGCCTATGGTCCCAAACACAATGGCTCTATGAAAAGTCCTTGGAAAAAATTAGTAGCACTTTTAAAATGAAAAAAAAAAAAATAATCTTCAGCAATTATTGCTTGGTCTTAAAGGGGTCTCTTCTCCTATGCACAACAAGCAAAATTTCATCGGAACAGGAATTCCCTAGGGAAGTATAATACCCTGGGCGGAGCTGGTGGGACCTTAATTTTATCATTTTAAATGTTAGGGTTGAACCGACGAGAAATACATTTCGGGCAAGTAACTAATTCGTTACAACACCGTTTAAGAAGAGCAACAGCGGGCTACAAGGTAGACCTACAACGCCTTTTATTATGAAAGGTTTCCCCAGATGAGAAAACTCTCAAGATAGAATCGAATGGGAATGCCACATTTTATCACCTTGCAAAAAACCATAAGCTTAAAGGAGATGTAAATGAGGTAGTGGTGTATTATTCAGGACATCTAAAGAAAGCAGTAAGAGCAGCCATGGGAACGGTGTTTTTCATGGAAAAAAGCATACAATGGCAAACACTTTTGAGCCACTTCCTGCAAGGTTAAATGGCGCCAGTGGTGTGGTGGCCTCATTAAAGACCACATGTCGACGAAGTAGATAGTAATGGGCTATAAGCATTACACTCCAGAAAGGATGATGGATGTCTCGAATGGTAATCTTAGAACAAGTGGAAGAATATAAAGATAGCAAATACCGTATCATTGGTCCGTGGCCAAGCCCAATCAACAATTATGGGTAATAATATGGGGATTAATGTCCATTTTTGACGAAACCTACAATGTGCGAAAAGGGAAAATTGGCGATGGACTATTATGTTCTTTCGAGACAACTGGAAAAGCAAAAAACAGTTTTAAACAGGGCCCCATTAATGAATGGAAGCTTGAGCTTGTTTGGCCACCCTTTTTAAGAAAGACGGTATAAGCCTGGTAGAAGTAATCCATATTGGTATGGAGCATCCAAGTTCTGTAACTTATGGCAAATGCAATTCCAGAACGGATTTATCTGGGCCAAAGACCTTTCAAGAAACGGCTGGGATTAACAGATTCCCGAACTCTCATAATTTAGTCCATTGAATCCGGACATGAGTGGTTTGCCCAATAATATTACTACAAGGATATGGCAAGAAATATGTGGATTCATGAAGAGTTTACGGCCTAACTCGATAAACTGTATTTGATTAAACCACTTCGGGAAAAAAGGCCTCCCTCAGACTATGTTGTTTGGTACCCCTGAAAAATCAAAATACCAAGCCTAAAATAATTGGTCCTTATACGTTAACAAGCAAGCTAGAGACCATGTATATAGGGAGCGAAATATGTTTGCACCCTTAAGGCAATTGGTGGAAGATGAATGAAAACATGGCGACCTATTCTTCGAGGCTCGAAGTAAGGAATTTTAACCAAATGAAAACCGTTACTACAAATCAAATAGAGGATTAATAACAAAAATTTCAGGTCATAGACCTTACCCAATTTTTTTGATCATACCTGCGCAATAATAAGATTCCTACATTAGAATATGCGTGAAGGCAAAACAATTACAATACGTTAAGTGAACTATTTGTGATGTTTTGAAAAACAATGCCCCTAAAGGTCAATGAGAATGGTGCCGTGAAAACTGGTTGTCCCTACAGCGGAGTGGAAATCAGAAACCTTGAAAAAGACCGTAAATCTTTTGTGGTGGGATGGAAATTTTTTATGTGACTCCAAAAAAAATGTTCTTAATTTCTTGAAAGTAAATTGAAAGAATTTGATTTTAGAAACGACACTGAATGGCGAGTCTGGTTGCGACAAATAATCATTGCGAAGTAGTTTTCTGGAGTACATCTTAAAATTTTTTTTACAAGGTAGCGACAATGAAACAGGATAGCACATGCGGTGGGCAAGATGCCGTAAAAGTTGCCATCTGTTATGGATGGATAGACAGTACGGTCAAAAGCCTTGGAGATAGGGAAAAGAAGGCAATAATTTTCTGCCCAGAAAACCAAAAAAGCGTTTGAGTAGTTAAAGCAAAAACTATATAAAGAGTTACCGCTTCGACAAAAAAATGGCACTTTCAGTGGCTGATAAAGTTAAAGATAGCAAAAATTGATGGGTCCTGGAAGGCCTTTGAACGATTGTTGAAAATGGGCATAAATCCCAGAAGATTTACAACTACGTGTTCCAAGCATGAGAAAAGTAGCCCCAAATATAAATTTTCAAGGTTTTGCACTAGTTATAGAAAAAACTATCTCTACTGTGGCTCCACCAAGCTAACGGGAAAGACACTAGACAAAAGCGTATTACTGAAATTAATATTCGCTCTGCAAAACAAGAATATAAAGTCGACGAAACCAATAAATGCGTTAGCCTTTAGTAAAATCTTAATACAATAAATTCACTTATAATGGAAAATAAATCTGAAGCAGGTATTTAAATAGACGGAGACCAATATCCTTCTGCTTATGGTTAAGGAATGAATGGAGGAAATTGCGAAATAATGGCAACCCTACAAATAAAAGAGAATATATGGCGACTGGACCAATGCAACTTGTCCCAAATGAAGAACTGTTATTGGAAAAACGCCATAACTCTATTCGAACAATATGCGGTACACAACCGGAAAAAATGCCACTGACTCGCTATGTCATTGATGCTATGGATATCCTGTATTCCAATAAGGTTGGTGGATTTTTGCATTGTCTCAAGTGATAGTGATTTACAACGTTTGGCTACATAGGTTAAGGGAAGCTGGCATGAATGTAATTGGGGTAATTGGAGAAAGAGAAGACGTCCAACCCCTTTAATTGTAGCCTCTGTGACAAGTTAAACTTCTAATAATAGAGATCCTTAAAAATCAAACATTGAAAATGCTTCGGAAACAACGGATAGCAAGGCGGGAAAAAGAAGGACAGGTGGGAAAGTAATTACCCACGGAAATGAAACTCATTGCTTTTAACTGATTTTCCGACGCTTGCCCGATGACGATTGCCTGGCATTCTTGGGTCGATGTAGGAGTTCTTCAAAAGAAGCACACCTAATTTTGTTCTAAGAAACTATGGTTTCAAACATTGACTCCCTTAATAAAAATTCCATTAAAACTTTGAAATAGACAACGTGAAAAATGTGGGAAGGAAGGTTTAAATTGAATCTAAATGTTAGGAATAGATAAACTCCCCATTTATGTTTAGTAAGAACATCTAAAACAGCAATTTTAGTTACAATAATTTTTTTTTGGAATATCCTTTTTTGGTCATAAAAGCAATGGGAAACTAACTTAAAAAAACCTATAATGCCAAATGAAAAAAATAGTTTACTCATTTGTTTTCATGCCTTCTTGCTTGTTCCCCTAAACCAAGAACGGAAGTTAGTTCCTACCGCCATATTGATCAACAACCGTCACTATTTGTTGATGGTGGAAAATCGGAAATATTCTGAAAAATCAGCAGGTGGTGATTGATTCGGGAAGAAGAAAAAAATCGTGGAATCGAGTCGAAAAGGTAGATGATTACCTTGACTAGTAAATCCACGAGGTAAAGATCGATTCTCTAATCCTGGACTTGCGAAATGCATGCGCAATAATTCCAACCTCTACTAGTGAAATGAGCGCATTAAGGAAAACCGTTGTTTTTGTAATAACCTATACAATGGCATAACCAACTATTGGGGTATGTTGGGTCACCCTATCCTCAATTCGAATTAAAGAGCAAGCTAAGGATGGGCGATATTTTGGAAGTCCCGTATTTTTACTTCAAAGTCCTCTTTTAATGGAAAATTCGTTGCACCAAAAGAGGGCAATACGAAATAGTTACGGCGGTATAAAGATGCTGGACTAGACTTTTTGAAAATTCACCGGGATGCAATTGGAAGTATTCTGATCAGTGGCAAAGAAACCGCGCGATAATCAACATTCCTTTTCAAGGGCCGTTCCGGTAATGGGTAAGGCATACGGTCACGCTTTTGGACAGTAAATACGCTCGCATAGACCATGTAGATGGTATTTTTGGAAGGACTGTACACGGAAAATCGGAAGGTGGTTTGTGAACCGCTTCACAAAATGGATTTTTCCGGCTTTGCCTTAAACCTATTGCCGATACTTCCAATGATAGATGAAATTGTTGGCGCTGGCAAAGGAAAAAACGGTTGGTAAGTTCCAACACAAATGTTTATTTTGGAAAAGATGTTTTGCCCCTATAAGTTTCGATAATGGTGGATGCAACCTGAAAAATGAATATAATGCCTCGTTTCCACCTTGGGAAGAATGAAAAAGAAAGAAAGATGAAGTCCAACCGCGCGGATACCGGTTTTTAATGAGGGGCAATTGGAATGAGTTTACCTCATAAGAAAGGCAGTGATTTAATAAATTACAGCATATGGACATGTGTCCTACTATTGGGTTCGGATGCCCCAACTGTTCAAACGTTCCTGGATTCTCAATTTCACCATGAAGCCGAAGGGATGATCCAAGCTCGGACTTTTTACCCATTGGAAATCTTACAGTCCAGGACGAAGTGAAGCCCGCGCTGGTTTTTGGAATGGAAGATACTTTCGGTACCTATAAAATAGAAGGATTGGACGGCAGATTCTGGTTTTAATTACATTCCAATCCTTGAAAGATTATTTCCGCCTTAGAAAGAAAATTAAGGTGTTATGTCCCGTGGAAAATGGTTGTCAAAAGAGACTCATTGACGAAAAGTGACGGAATTGCCAATACAAAAAATAACTAATATGTGGTCCATTTTCAAAGAAAATAATCTTAAGCAACACAAGGAAGAATTCTAAATGCTATTTTGAAACCATGAGAATTAAGCCGAAATCATATTAAATTCGATAAAATTTTTACTAGAACTCCTAAAAGATGGGGGAATTTTTGGTAGCATAGTGCATTTTTAGCCAGCAAAGATCAATTAACACATTGAATGACCTTAAATCACAATAACAAGAAACTAGGTTTACACGTATGAGAAAATTTTTAGGCTTAGCTTATCCTTATCTCAACGTTTTACAGTAACTGGCCCCAGGAAAATGGTTGAAAACAAAGTTGGGGCTTGGCAAATGGTCCTTCGTACCAATAGGATTCACCAACAAATTAAGTATTCAAATACGGAAGCACAATTACGTTATTATGAACAAGCCAAAAATTTTTAACCAATTACTTTTACGTGACCAGGCTTAACTACCATAAATAAGACTCAAAACACAATTGCCATTTTTGGGTATGGCTATATAACCACAGATGGCTTTTCTTTTTATGGAGTTTTCCAATGAAACGCACCTTTATGAAAGCAGCGCAATTTTTTGAACGAGTTTTTTCTTAAAAAACAAAGTTGGAATTTTTAATTTGGAACACAAGGATATTATTCTTGGACAAGTGTTTTTGAAGATCTAAATGGTAATCCTCAATGATGTGTAGCGATAGGAATACGGTGAATGTTTCAAGCTCCCCTTCCCTTAACCAATACCTTTTTTCCTTAATTTTTATGACGAGATTAATGGCACTTGCAAGATGATTTTTTTTAAATCAAATCGCCTTCAAACGCTGCTCTTGATAACGTGACCTGATAATATGAGCCACACAACTAGGGTATAAAAAATCCAATTTTCTTCCCTTCGAATTATGAGCGACTTAGATAGGTAATTACCTATAAATCCCCGACTGTAAGAAAGTAATCTGAAAAAAAAATAGTGCTAGAATCTGCAAAAAGGTAAACTTTTAAGAAAGATGCCAATGGCTGAAACTTTGGTAGGGACGTTTGGGCTTTCCCGGTCAAGCCACTTCTCATAATTTTGTTGCTATTTGCCCATTTGTTTTTACCCCTGCAATAAAAAAACTATTAAGGCTGTTAAAAATATAAGTAAACCTTCTGATCTGGGCTTTTTGGCGTTTTGCGATTCGATTTTACCGGTCTTGGGGAAGTAAGGTGAGTTTTCCCGATTCCAAATTTTTTCAGGAAAACGTTGAAGATTTATTGGAAGCGCCAACTACCTAAAAGAAACTACACTCCCCTACATTGGATATTGGTCACTATCTGTAGGGGGAGCTTTGTGCGGCATTCTAGCTTCGAAAAAAATATCCCTCCATTAAGGGCTATTGCTACTACTTCGGGTGCTGCCCATTCCAGTCCGTTACTATGTTAAACATAATTTTTTTTTAAAAATGATATTGATGGCTATCAACCAAATAAAGGTGGTTGCTGAGTAAATATTGGGAGGCAGAAATGTTTTTACTATAGAAACAACAGTTTTTGGAAAGAATCTAAAAATCAACACAGCTTTATCGAAACCCCTACCCTAAGAAATATCGATAAGTCAATTTTTAATCTTAACACTCAACCCCCCCAAGATCTATTGTCGAAATAAAAATGCGAGGAAATTTACATAGCGGGCCACCATCCAAAAAAGCTTTGTTTCCCTAGATGGGGCAGTATCATTTACTGAACCGACCCTATAGACGCTTCTATGCTGGTGAAAATTAATAGGAGGTTTGGTCCAAAAGTATTTGGAATGCCCTGTCCCTATAGCCCTTTTGGAAACTTCAATACAAGAGGTCATAAAGCCACGTTTAGAGCAAGGAAGCGATTTACCACCCAAATGAAAGTTGGTAGCCAATAAATATGATTGCTTGATTGAGCCTGTCTTCCTATGGCGGGAAACAATTATTGGACCCTCTCCCTACTGGAATTGGTCTCGGCAGGACTATCGGCCTTGCACTGTATGACCATTCAAGATGGTACACCAAAAGAAAAAATTGGCCTTTGGTAAACGAAGAGGCGAATACGTCCTATCGAGAAAAATACAACGCAGCCGATGCGGGAACTGTGAATCGAGTGAGGCAAAAATAGACACGTTAAATAGAGCCATAAAACACTGTGACTGGGGACTCTAGACGAGAAACAAATTTACAAATCCTTTGGAAAATCGGCCGTAAATGCCGCCCGTCCACAGAAACTTTGCAACAGTGAAACAAGGGTGATCACACCACACACATGAGAAATTATAATAGATATATTTCCCGCCCTTCAACCTTATAATCAGATGCTAATTTAAAAAATATTATTGAAACTCCATTTTTCAAAGATTGATTCAAACGATATTATTTATGCTTAACTTTATAGCTAATATTTCAAAATAAACCAACATGCAAAAAAATTGGCTTTTGCATGCTAAGCTTGCCTTCTAATTACTGGAATAAGCTGTAAAGGATGCAAAAAGGGACAAGAAATGAACAGCCGTAGAATTGGAGGCCCAAGACATCTCCCAAAAATTTTAGTTGGTAAAAAGATTCCCTAACTCAAAGTTAGTTTTTTCACGGCCTATAAGAACGCACCGAAAAAGAGTTACCTGTTGGTGGGCAATTTACCAAAATCAATTATTAAAGAACCAATGAGGGTATCCTGCACTGCAGCCCTAAAACGGACTAACATTTAGTATTCCTGTAAGTAGCTTGTTTAAACAAATGATGCACGGGTACAAAGACCCAAAAATTTGGAGTTCTTTCTTGGTGGTTTATGGAGAAACAGAACGTATTTCTGGGAATTTAAGTTCAGGAGCGGCTAAATTGCTCTATAAAGAGCGTTACTTTAAAATGGAAAAACGGGCAAATATTCCTTTAAGACCATACATATCAGAGGGATAACAGGTATTCAATTTATCGGAGGTACTGAATTTGGAGAATTGGGAACGCCTTAAAATGGGCGGTACCTCCATAAAACAAAGCTTGCGAAGTATTGCACACCGGAAAAGATGGTGTAAGTAAAAACTGGAGTGAAGTTGCCCGTCAATGCTGAGTCTTTTGCACGAAAAGTAAGACTTGTAGCGCATATGTCTCATAAGAATATTCCAAATGAAGTGGTTAGGACCAATTGAGCAATGCCCGTCAGTAGAATTGTGAAACAATAGTTTTAATAAGTAAATCCCGGTTTTGAAAATAATCAAAACGGGGATTTCAAGTTTAAAAGCAAATTGTTTTTTTAACTCTAATCAGTTCAATAATAACAACATATCAAAATGCGGTAAAGCTTGATATCTTCCTTTATTAATTGGTAATTTAATTCATAAGCAAAAAAAATAACTTAAAGAATGAAAATATAAAGTGCATTGTCTTCGGCCGTTCTAATTTATTACTGCTTATAGCCCTGTATAAGAATTGAAAAAAGATTCAAAGGAGGGTATAGAAGAGACTTTTAATCTGTAGCTACGAAAAATTAGGGAAAAATAAAATGTAAAGAAACAAACTTACTCGCAATTGGAGCCAAAAGGAACAGTATGTGAAAAGAAAGTTAGTCTTACTGAAGAAAAGGAACGGTGAAAAGCGATGAAAAACAAACCGTCTGGACTAACACGTGAACAAATGCAAATCATATCATGAAAAGGCCGATGTTTGTTCTTCTGCCGATGGAAAATCTACTGGAGGACATTGGAAATCCTACTTGCCCGTCATGGCAAATGGGGTTCTGAGGATGGCTTATCAAATACAGGGATATTGGTAATTTTTAACTGCAGATACCGATGGCAATGCACACGTGGAATTTTCTACCCAATGAATGTGTTTTGGGAATGTGATGATCGAGGCAAAACGCCTTTTGGGAAGGGGAGTAATCGTCAACATCCAAGGGTCGATGATTTATTACGCCACACCCACTGGAGATGCTGAGGAAGAATAAGTGTGCGCAATGAATTATTGAATAAAACTGAATTACAACAAAATCATGAAAGTCTGCTGTAATAAATACGTTTTTTTTTATCTTTAAAAATTTCTTGAATGAAATTAGATGTAAAGTGTAGAACAATTTCAAAACAAGGATACTGGCCGCTTTTGAAAGGCTGTATACTATGTATTCCTCGAAAAAATACCATGTGCGTAATAAACACCATTGTTCAGAAATACTGAATATTGCCTGAAGAAATTTTGTCAGGATGTTTTTAATGAAGGCAGTGGAAACATTCCGCGAGCTATAGACATGCCTCAAAGGGAGATTCTTACATGGAATAATTAATGATTGCCAGGAAGTGCAAAGCTATCGTATGAAAATACGTAGTAAGTCCGCATAAAAACGAGTAAAAAAAGCAACCTTTTTCCGCAGATTAAAACTCGCGTAGTTGTTGAAAGCAGGGAAGATAGTGAAGTTGTGCCAGGAGATACCATCGTTAAAAAAACTATTAGTAAATTTAAAGGAAAAAGTGGGGGTAGAGAATAATAGAGCCTTACTTTAACTTAAGGCTTTATCGCAAAAAGAAGTATCAAAAGAATTGGTTATCCCATTGGGGACCGTAAAAAAACTAGAAATAGAAGCTGCATTTCCCAATTAGGAAAAACATGGCATTATAATATGGATACAAGGAAATACATAGGATCAGGCATATTGGAAACTTTACGTTTTGCTGGAACACTTCTCATTTAGAAAAATTTGAGGGTATCTAAATTGCGGAAAAATATTCCAGAGATAAAAGAAGAAAATAGAGGCCATTGAACATCTGTCCTTACTTTGGACCAAAACAGTTTCGCCCGGCACCTTGGGTTTTGGTGAATATCCCGCAATAGAATGGCAAGGAAAAAAGGTAACCTTCCCCAACTGTGGAAAACCCGAAATAGCGGTTGGTTGGGACTGCTTTAATTGGGCTGGGCAGTATCCTTGATCTATTTACTGGGGAAGGGTTTAAATTTGGCTGTACCAACAGAACAAGTCAGCTCTTGTCGAATATAGAAGTGGGTTTCAAAAAGAGAAAATAGGTGCATGGAACAGCAGATTGCCGAAATTCTGAAAAATCCTTGGAAAAGACAGAAATTTTATTACACACTATTCGCGAATATAAATATTACGGTAGTAGCCCTTGGGAGGAACAAATCGTCTCCCTACCTCACATATACGCCAAAGCTTGATTGGAACAAGCATGAAAGAAAGTATTTATAGATGCGCAAGGATACCTTGATCCCCCGATGGAATTTTGTTTACCAGGGTGTGGTCCTAAAACTGAATCCAGTTAACGCTACACACATGGACTGT
>Ga0163217_1114432_pt1 | contig 11013 bp, 15 predicted proteins | sample SynspAceP_FD_185933 | JGI IMG/M metagenome (GOLD analysis project Ga0163217, IMG submission 185933) | Saline lake microbial communities from Ace Lake in Antarctica - Synechococcus sp. Ace-P (PacBio error correction) | ecosystem: Environmental > Aquatic > Non-marine Saline and Alkaline > Saline ...
GTTGGTTGACCGTGACTGCGGCGGAGCGCAAGGGAGAAAATCTAAGTCCGGCTATCGCCATAACGCCGACCGTCTGAACGGTAGCAGCACGGCGAAAGCTGCAGATATCATTGTAGAGCCAGTTTTTTGCGGATTTGGTCGGATAGCGGCATCGCTTTCCCGCAAATAGTCGGACGGTCTTTTCGTGTCTCCCGCGGACAGCGGATCGCGAGTCTGGCGCAGGGAAGGATGGACGTTCGAGACAAGTCGTATGCAAACCCAGTCCGTCCGAGCGCCCGCCTATCGCAGTGAGGCACCGGTCGATTGGCCGCGTTGAACATTGGTAGCGGCTCGACCAGCTTTCAGATCCATACCGCTCCGGCAACCACCGAACTGTGGTGAATGCCGATTTTGAAATAGTTCACATAGACGGGACCGCCTCGAAACGCATACGGCCTTCATAACGTCCGGGTAAAGCGTACGCGCTGCGCGAGGAACTTTGCGCCCGCCGATCTTTTGGCTTTCCGTTCGAAAATATCGATGAACGTGCGCCAGATGATCTTCCGCTTCCGCTCTGGATCAGAAACGCCCGCATAGGCCCCAGGAATTCGTGCGGCCCGCATCCGCAATGGATCAGATTATGGTGTAATGGTCGCGGATAGCGCCGGTGACTTGATCCGCTCTCCACCTTCTGCGCATCATGCTCCGTATGACTAAACGCCAGGGTCAGCTGATCCCCCGATCGCTTTCATGGATCAGCAGCGGCCCAACGGAACTATCGCCCGCGACAAAGGCGAAATGACCTTCCCGTCGCCGACCTGAATCGCGCACGGCTGGATCATTTCTCCTTTGAATGCGGCCCATGTGTCCAGTCGCCATAAAACTGCGATTTGATGCGTGAAAGTTGCGCAAACAAAATAAGCGCAACCATTTGTTGTATGGAACGACTTCCGGGTGAAATTGGACGCCATAAAATTGACGGCTTCATCAGCGATCGCGGCCCCAGCGGCGCGTTCGGGGCTTTTCGCAATAATTTCAAGCCTCGGGCATATTAACTCACGCGATCGACCTCGTGGTCATCCAACCTGTTGCGATCCGTAGACCGTTGAAAAGAATAGGGGAAATCTTGGTCTTCTCTAGCTAGGGCCCGACCAAATTTGTTCGTCGGATTTTTTCGACGCGCGCCGAAGTTTGCGCCGCCCATCACCTGTTGACCATAGCAATGCCAAGCTACGGGATTCCCAGAATCTGAAAATGCTCTTCGTCAGCGCGCGGATTACCGCAATCCGCCACACTGGATGCCCCCCGATAGAACAATCGCTTTGGGTTGAATTCAAGCGAGGAAGTCAGCGTCGACTTTTGTTGACACGGATGGATTTCGGAGTAACCGCCGTCTTTTCGCGCACTACGGCCGGGCAATCAGCTTTGGTCACTTGAGACCCGAAATCGACATCAACAGCCGCCTCATGTGCTGAATATGTCGTCCGTGCTGCTCACTCAATTGGCTGCGTTCATCACTGCAAAGAAAATCCGTCTGTGCGGTCGAAGCCGGTGTCATCGTCAGGGTTGAGCCCCATCTTCGGAACAAGGTTTTGGGCCATCTACGCGAAGCGTTCTTCAACCACTTCGCCAGCACTGAAGTAGCGGAGAAGCCTTTTGTGCGCTCAAAACGCATAAGACTTGCGCTTCATTTTCCCTCAGCCAGCATGGAGCAGGTCCATTAAAAATGGTAAATGGGTAAGAAGAAAAAATAAAAAATAAAACGGCGCCGACTTTGCACGAATTCTCTGAACCTTGACTGCAGCCACCGTCATTGTTCTTTGCGCGGCGGTTCCAACGCATTTTCGGTAGGCGCCTTTCTTGCATCCGGGCTTTTTCTGGCGGCCCATCGTCGCCCTAGCCCGGTACAAGGCGCATTCGATCAAAACGCGGTCCATCGATCCTTTAAGGCGGGGAGAGTTTCGGCTGGCGGTGCGATCACTTTCGATGATTGAGGCCACCGGCCCCGAATCTGAGGCGTTGCCGCAATGTCGGGCGAGCCGACGCTTATCGATGTCATAGCGTAAATTTCGCCACGATTTCCCATATCGCAGCCAGTGCAAAGAGATTTTGCCGCCTCGCCTGCCGCAATAGTCTGAGCATTTGTCCGCCCGGTTGCGCGCACAGAGCAAGGCTAACAAGCTGGGCTGCCTTCGTCCTGAATTTAAATCTTTTTCCGCGTTGATATATTCGACCGGTCGATTGCACGTCCGGGGACGGCCAAGATGCCCTCAACTGGGGGGGTGGACGTAGCCCAATCGAAGGCGGTGTCGGCCACGGCTTCAAGTTTCAATGGTCTGAGCGTTGCGCTTTAGACGGTTCACGCACCCACCGGCCCATATCCAGCGCGGACGCTGCGCTAATGCTGCCTTCTGCGTGGCTCGTCGGTAAAATTATTCTCAAAAGCGGCCGAGCCATTCCGGCACATCTGCTTGTATCCAATCCGGGCATCCTTTGAGATCGATTTTTACGGATATAGCGGCGCGTTCGGTCTCAGTCAGAAGGCGACGGCGAATGCCGATCTTCACATCAAAACATCTAATTGTTCGAGCGAGACGCCACATCCCCAAAGCGGCCCCAGCGATAGCCAGGCGCGTCGGGCTATCATTCATCCATGGCCGGTACCTCAAAACTGCTGCGGTGGCGTAATGCGTCATAGACATGTTACGCGATAGCTGCCGGTCTTAGACCCGTGTCAAAGCGGTGCGATTTCGCCAATCGCGCAGCGCTAACCAAGCGACAGGGGTTCGGCGCGGTGCCAATATCGATCCAGTACACCTCTTCGGCGCTGCGATTCCGCCCACCTAATCTCATACGCCTTACCTGCGTCATCCGGGCATCGAATAGTTGGGAGCTTCACGCGGCGATATGCATACATCGTGAACATGGCTTTTCGCGCAGTCCAGAATCCGTGATCCGAATGAATTCCGGCATTCCTTATGAAGCGGGATCGTTTCCGAGCCTGTGTACCCTCCCATGGACGCACGAATACCGCCCAGTAGCTGATGCAAGATAGGTCCAACGGGACCTTTATAGGCCACGCGGCCTTCGAATGCCTTCACGGCACGAGTTTCATCGTGTCGGAGACTTTTTTGGAAATACGATCGGCAGATCCGGCGCCATGCGCGCAACGGAACCCATGCCGCGATAGGCTTTATATTGGCGGCCTGATAGAGGAACACTTTCGCCGGAGCCTCTCACTGTGCCGCGAGCAGAGAGCCCACCATTGTTCGGTTTCTGGCGCCACCGCGGGGGAGGGGGCGTTCGCCATATCGCCAGAATATTGATCCCGCCATCGCGATCACCGGAATACCAGCTTTGCTTCGCGCTTTGCACGCATTCCATAAATCGGGTCAGCTGAAGACACCAACGCCGCAACGATCCGGGTGGTACACTGATCGACAACCGGGGCCGATCCGATTTTAGTGCATCTGCGCCCGATCGATTAAGGGTTGAGCCGCCGCTTCCGCGCGATATACCGCGCGATAATTTGCGTATCTGGAATAAGCGGCTTTGGATGCGTCGAACTTGAGCGCTCACCGCAGAACTATGGCCCGTGGGCCCGTGTCGATCAGGCGCATCCACACCGCCTCGATCAAGGCCACAGCCGGTCAAAACTGCGTCGCCAACTGTGGAGGCCTGGCAGCGACGCGCAGGCTACCAGATGCATCTTTACAGGCATTGGGGAAGTTCTCGGCTTCTCCATTATCTTGACCGTAATCAGTACCGGACGCAGCGATAGTTTTCGTCAACAACATCAGTTTTTTCAATCCGGGTTTCGTGAAGGAGTGTTCTGGCTTCGGCTTGGGGTCAACGCCGACTTTGGCGGTCAACGAGGTCCGTCGTCTCAAGTCCCCGACAAAGCTGTGTCGGATCATCCGCAAAGCGAACATCACGGGTTTGGCAAATAAAATGGCCCGACGCAGCTTGCCATCTTTTTTCCGTCACTGGATGGCCGGAGAACTGTGTCGGTTTACCTAGGGGCAGCCAATATCGGCCGTGTCGCATCTGCGCAATCGTCACAGGATTGACGACCATCCCGCTTCGTGCGTTTGGACCTTGCGGACTTCTTCGGCCTGCTCTTCGATTGTCAGTTTCGGTGGCAACCAACATGCACCGATCTGCGGCATGGATGGGCGAGCGGGGCTTTCGTGACCGTATCGCATGGCCGGCGCTGATGAGCGGCACATTCATGCTGATCCACGCGTCAGACGCGTGTTTGAGCCGCGCTTGCGCGGGAATGAATATCGGAACGCCTGGGGTTGCAGCGGACGTCATGAAGGTCAGGCCTTTCTCGATCTCATGAGGAGCTCTCCGTTCCATTTGCGAAGCCGCCCCCCTTATCAGGGGTTCGGGACGAGTCGCAAACGCTAAAAGGGAGTCGCGAAAGCCCATCGCCAGACGATAAATCTCTGGTGAGCTTTTCGCGAGCTGGCATGCTTTGGCGTGGCGAACAAAATCGAACGCGGGCTTTTAGCCGTTTGAGAAGCTTCTCTTTCCGTCCCCACCCTGAAAACTTGGTCACAAATCCGCCGGTGCAGACATCCAATGGCGAATTCCGGCCGCGCTTTCGACTTAGAGCGACCGTTTTCAATGGTCGGTCTGTTTGTGGTCCGTCGTGTTTTGGGAAGCCAAATAGACATGACGAGGTCAGGGGCACGATCGAGATGGCTTTTCAACTGATCCGGGCGCGTCATCCGCCATAAGTCCAGATGTAAGATTTCGGCATTCGGCACCGCTTCGACAGGTGAAATATCACCGGACGATCCGCTTAGCGCCGCGTTTGAATGCGGCCTGCATTCCAGCGCCCGCGCGCAGCCGAGATCAACATGGAGTGAGATCTTTCCCGATCACTTAATATTTATCATCCAGATTATCGGAGCTGAAGCAGCGCGGGGATCGTAAGCCCAGCTCCTTGGCTCTCTGAACATAGGGATCGTTGATCTGCGTTCGATCCATGAGTTTCGAGCTGATCTTGCGGCGCTTCGCGGAGCGAACTTTTCTGTGCAGCATGCGCGTGGCATTATTGGCCGTCTGGCCTTCGGTCTGACGTTTGCGTTAGCGCCCGTCGGTTTTTGGCACCGCATTTTTCCGTCGTGCTCATTTTTTAAGCTGCTATCCCCGGAGTTGGGAGCCGGAATGGTTTCTCGTCGGCGCGTCCCGACATGAGTCCGATTAACATGCTTCGCGCAGGCCACGGTCCGCCGACAACGGGATCATTTTGGATGGCCACATTTCACAGCTGACATGCAATAAGTTAGCGCATCCTCGCGACAAACATGCGAGCGCGGGTCTTCGCCAATACAGCCTTTAGGCCGGTACTTCCGGGGACCGAGCGAGCGCCATGTTATCCCCGCGCTACCAGACGCATCGCGGGATACGCAACCTTACAATTCTTACCATCCAACTTTGCGCGTTGATAATTAGGGTATTATGATTTGAGTGAATACCTGCCAGCGACGTGATGGTCCGCTCGTGCAATCAGGGCCCCCGCTTCTTCGAAGCGCGAACATCCCAAACCGGCGTGTCCGCTGCCCTGTTCTCTTGATATACGCGTCGCGCATCACCCTGCTTGTTCTTTCACTCGCTAGGGCCACGTTATTCCCATGGGACACCCGATCAGTCTCCATGTGGTTCTGTCGCTACAATGGCTTGGTCTGATAAGGTCACGACACCCAGAGGAAACTGAGTTAGCCCAAGCACACTGTGGTCGGAGGGCTGAATGTATCTTATTGCGGAGGATCTCTTTCTCGCTCGATTCTCTCTGCGTGAATCGCTTGCGCGATCGATTTCGAATCCCTTGCAAATGGCTGTTAGGCAGCTACTCGCGCTCGCATCCTGCCGCCTCTAATTTTATCGGATTGACCAGGAGGCACCGTCTGCTTGGGCTTCGGGATGCGCCATGCTCTTATTTGACAGCCCCATGACGGCTAAGCCGGTTCGTTGGCGACACCGGTTCTCTCTTCTTCCTTTTCAGCTCCTGTTCGCTTTTACCCCCACCTACTGCCCTGCCCTGATGGCCGTTTGTCCCATTTCTTCTGTTTGTTTTTTACCGGCGTTCTATTCGTATTGGCTTTCCAGATCTCTCTCCCTCGCCCCGCTTTTTTGCGTTTTTGGCTGGGTGGTCCCTTCCGGGCTTTGTCTTGCTGGCCGTTGCCGCTGCTTCGCGGCGTCCGGCCCATGACACCTGGGAGAAAGGATGTCAGTCGCCCGCATGCTTCTAATTGTGCCTCTCCCTATCAGCTCACTACCGCGCCTTTGGGCCTCGGTTCGTACAGACATCTCCCGCCTGGGAACAGTGCGTATGAGCGCTCGACAGGGCGTGCAGATGGCTTCATCATCCCTTCGCGCGTCTCGCGTTTGCAGCTGTCTTTGATTCTCATCTTGTTCCGCGGCGGGCCGCAATTTTTTCTATGACGGCTTCGACGGAGGCGTTCCCATGATTTGGCGCATCTAGTCCAGCATCGCACCGGCAATGGGCGCCTATGTGTTATATCCTGGACAACAACGCGCTCGCACTCGTGATGTCTTATTGGACATATGCATATTACTGTGTATTCTATGCCGTACAAGCCGTCAGATGGGTGTTCGACGAGCGATCAGCTACATGAGCCGCGCGGAGCTACAAATTGCTTAGCCACGCTTCATCCCCCTTCGGCATCACGTAGCTGCAGTGCCGGTCTGCAAGCGGGCCTGACGTTGAGACTTAGGCTGATGTACAGCCGCCCGGATCATATTGAGGGTCCGCGCCGGCAGGATGAGAGTACTTTTGAGCATTCGCCAACGGGCTCTCGCTAGGGCGCTGGGGCGTTATCGGCGCATGGCCCGCGTTCTTCGTCGGTCATGGTCGGTCAAGGTGGGCAGGGTCTCAGGGGGTTACGTGCAACTTGGTACTTCGGTCCGCATCGCCTCGGGACGTGCCTGCGGGCGTCCTTTCGTGTCGGTTCGCGTTACTGAGTTTTCACTTTCTAGGTCGTGGCATACGAACAGCCACCATTCTGCCAGTCTTCATAATATCGACGCTGGTTGCACGTGGCTCAAATTACAATGTGCGTGAGTTCTTCTTTATATTATCAGGTCGTTTGCGTATCCAACTCGTATTAGCTCTCTCCAGGTCTCACAGTGTCTGGCCCTGTATCAAGGCTCTGGAGCCGTACGTCGCCGGGAGGCTAAAAACATGAAGTTCCTCGTTGAACGAATAAAGTGATGTTGAGATATGGAGTTGTTTGTCTAGGAGAGTACAAGAGACAATTTCTCAGGACTATGTCACATGTGGAATAGGGGCTCTTTTTACGCATGGAATTTAGTGCTAGTGTACAGTGATTTATTGGCCAATGCCGCCGAATGCTATTATTAAAGAACCCAACAACGAGCGACAGGAAGATCCCCTCGCGTTGTTATAGTCTCGGGCAAGAACGCGCAGCACGGAAACAAGAGCTCGTGAACTGGTGGCCTCTGCATCATGCTTCTGCTCTTCTCGACTTATTATTTGTAATGCTTGATGGTTCTGAGGGCTTCTTCAGGCGGTTCATTGATCAGGTTCGCCTCAGAGGGGAACGGGGGCTAGCGACCCGGATCGCCATCGATCCCGCCCCTGTTTTCCGACGGCGGTGCAGCAATATCTTATCATAATCCTTTCTTCCCACTCTCGGTCAAAGACGGGGTTTTTTCCGGCCAGATCGTGCGATATTCTGCCGACTATCTCCCAACGTCCGTTCGAGCTATTTTTCTTTGCGTGAAGTATTGAGGCTTTTCCATCCGGATCCGGTAGGCCTGTTTGATCTCTGATTCATTAGTCTTCCACAAACACGATGGCGCGGCCGATAATGCTTTCGGTTTCATGCTTTGTTAATGTGCCTCCTTTTCTCTTATCTTCTCTCTCTGGGAAAGCGCTCGTGATATCGAGCCAGTCGGCCTGGTGTGGCATCTTCGGTTGTTTCCGTTTGATGTCATTGTGCCAGTATTGCTGCAGCAACCATCACCGACATGCATTCCGCCATATCTTTGAACGCCCGTAGTGCCTAGGAGATCGCTTGCCTCAACAGACGTTGGGCGGACGGTGCCGTGAGTTCCATCCAGTTTCGTGATAGAGACTGCCAATTGTCCGCTCCACACTCCGACGAAAGGATCTCGGCAAGTGGAAGCAATAGTACAGGCAATGAGGAATTTCAGCTTGCGGCCTAATCATCCTGGCCTAATGGCCATCGGTCAAGTAATGGGTGTCAGAAAACATGAGGCCGTTCATGCACCCCCGCCAAAACGCTGGCGATTATCAGGCAGCGCCCGGGATACGGGCGTTTCATGGCAACCGCCAGCAGCTCGTTCGCATTTGACCTAGCAGAACGTTCGTACAGGTTATGGGTAGTCGGGTCGAACGGGATACGCCCCACCGTCCGGATTATGAGCCACCACGGCGATTGTCATTTTGCCGCACCTCTCACCCCGCACTTCGTCAGTTGGTTGAGTTTCGAACCGAACCACGCGCGATTCGTGACGGTCCTAAATTTGGCGGTTCCGAATGAAGAACTCCACCCCGTCGACTGAAATTCATACATCAGCAATCATGGCTGGGCTGCAGCTAATACGCAGCGACTGTACTTCTCTGAGCCGGTGTGTTTTCGCACATAAAGGATATTCGAGTAAGGAGTTTGCGGCATCCAGTGTTCGCCGTAATTTCTCACCTATTCTGTCTCGTCCATACTACTTGGGATAACGTCCCTCCTTGCTGATGCCAGCCGATTCCACGACAAGTCCCCACCTCGGGCTCACGAGTAATACAGCATCTCCGATATTTGAATAGACGATTTGGATGCACTGTAGCCTGCGGCGCCACTATTTTTGCCAGCGGCTCGGATATACCAGTTTAGAACCTGGTAACTTTCAGACTCTTACAATCAAAGTATATAGTTTCCTCTTTGGTTTTTTCACCTAGTCTGTATATGCATGAAATGTGCCGATTTTGTCGGCTCGCAGTCTAAAGTTAATATAAAAGGCGAGGTCTTAAGGCGCATAACTCCTCTGACTTTTCGCGTATTCGCATATCACCAATGACTCGTTTTCTTGCGTGTATCTTGAGCTTCGCTAAGTGATTTGGTGTGACCATTATGCAAACGCGCGTCTTCGACCGGCCGGTTGCTTGCCATTTTCACAAAACTCATTTTTTAATCTGTCGCGTATACCGATCAGCCGTAAATTCACCGTCCTAGTAACTGACTGATAACAAGGCATTATATAGTGTGCGGGCTTCCGTTATATAAGCCGAGACAACAGGGCGAGAATCTAAGGACATCTCAGGAATGCTCATGCTTTCATCCACCCCTGTCCCGCGCCGATTCAGCATCAACCCCATGAGCGCGAGTGGCGCCCGCGCCATACAACGCGGAGTTTCTTTCTTTTCTGGAAGTTCGCGATGGTGCTCGCCGTCCATCAAAGACATCACAGCCGTCGGCCAACATTCAGCTGTCGTGACTGCCACACCGCAATAGCGAGTAGCGGCGTGCATTGAGCGCGTAAAATGCCCACCTTGGGCGGCAGTCTCCTGCAGTAGAGCGTAAGCCAGCGACTGCGGACCAGAAGATGGTCAGAACAATGGGGCGACCAGAATCGTTGGAAACAAACCGCTTTTTATACTCGGTCAGCCAGCCCCACTGAAGCCTTAACGCAGAGCCGATAGGCCGCTCAGGGGAGCACCCTAACAAGATCGATGAATATGGTCGTTCAGAGGTCCGGTCTTGCTTGCGCAACTCCTCAAGGGATTGCGGATCTGTTTTCTAGCTGAAATAGCCGCATCGGTTTTGATGCTTGCATCACGGCATCAATGGCCTAACTGTCGACATGCGCGAAGGAGCCAGACACGTTTGGACCGCCCCCTGCGCACAAAAGGCACGATGGGGCGCGGTGTGGAACTCGAACGTTTTGATGGAGGCTTCGATTTAGGTCCGGTGTCAGCCCTGCCTCATGGAAATAGGAAATAATCCAATGACGCCGTTTTCGCCGCACTCCATTTCCTCGGAACGCGGCTGCAATGGCGGCTTTCCTGATCCGGCCGATTAATTGATGACGCTCTTTACACCCTGCTCCGCAAAGCCTTGATTTGGCCGGCTCAGCTGGCCGAGACGAATCATGTCCGGGGCGTTCTTTTCAACCGGTTTGAGGAGTCCCTTAGCCGCCGTCACACTGCGTCTGTCGTGAGCCGAAATGTTTCGAAAAGATCAGCGGCCCGGCGAGAGGCAAACCGGAAACCTGTCCATACAACAAAGGCGCCGCCCCGTCGATCAAAGCGTCTATGGCACTTGCGAATACCGGCTCACGCCAATTTGGGGCAGATTCCTGTTGCCGGAGTACGGACGGGATAGTTCTCAATCCTGCCTCCATGAGAGGTCGAAGCAAGGCACCGATACGACCCGCCGCTGTCAATGCCTCGCCGCAAGCGCTCAGCGGCTTCGACGGCCAGATGCACTTCTGAGCCTGTGGCGAGCAACACATGTTTGTCGGCGCCATGACCGGCTCGCAACACATAACCACCCCGTTCGCACCAGTTGTTAGAAAGCATCGTCGCGCACAGCCGGAACGCCTTGGCGGGTCAGCGCCATCACGCTCGGCCATCGGTTCGTTGACAGCAAATTTCCAGAGCATTCCGCCCGTCTCCACCATCGGCCTGGGCGATAGTATAGGAAGACCCAAAAATTTTGGGGGGGATCGCGCGCAGGCTGGCTAATTTCGCAGGTTGATGCGCGTCGGACCATCTCGCGCACACAGATAGATCGTGTGTGGCGACATGATTACGCGCTTATTCCATCAACGCCGCGAGTCGAAGGATGGACGGCAATAATCCATAAACACCATGAACAGCCCAGAATAGGGCAGGACACGCCGGTGCAGAGACATGGGCCGTTCATCGCGGCGGCCATATCCTGTGTCACGGATGCGTAATTCAGGTAGCGACCACATAGCCCCGCTTGGATTTCATCGATGTGGCGGTGTTTGTCTTAATTA
>Ga0163217_1017016_pt1 | contig 11012 bp, 4 predicted proteins | sample SynspAceP_FD_185933 | JGI IMG/M metagenome (GOLD analysis project Ga0163217, IMG submission 185933) | Saline lake microbial communities from Ace Lake in Antarctica - Synechococcus sp. Ace-P (PacBio error correction) | ecosystem: Environmental > Aquatic > Non-marine Saline and Alkaline > Saline ...
AAAGAGAGAGGATGGAAAAGGCGAAGATCCATACTAATGAGCATTTGTATAGTGTGAGTCCCTAAGGGATTTTGGGGGGGGAAGGCCCCCCCCCCCCCCCCCCCCCCGATTTCCTTATTGGAATGGCAGGGAGAATTTCAAAACTTTGGGACATGGAAATGAATTGGAACCAACGCGAGGCTATTTTGTGAAAACATAATTATCCCCTCGGGTTAATAAACTGCCGCCGGGTTTTCAGTCTTGAATGATCGTAAATGGAGGCCAAAATCATGGATCTCCGAAGGCCTGTAGAATTTTTTGAGTTCCAAATTGATGGCCCCTCAGGCTATCAATTTTCCCGAGCCTTTTTCAAAATTTTAAAAGCGAATGAATTGGGATCACCGATTTTTTTGTAACGGCGTGGAATGTTAAAAAGCCTTTTTGATTTTGACTCTACCGAAATACCCGATCATCGAATATGGTAATTCAGGGCCGCAGACTGAAAGCGGTAAATAAGTCATTTGGAGAAGCAATGGAATCAGAACGGATCGTTTGGGGCGCCGTTTGGCTTTGTAGTGGTCACCTTGGGTAATCGGTGGGGGGAATCCGAGCCCGGTCAAAATGGTATCACAACGTATGGCTATGGAGATAAATCTTCGCGATTATGGGCTGGACGATAAGAAGGCCAGCAGTTGAGCAATTATCAGATCGCCATGATTTTATTGAACAAATCTAAAGTTTGGAAATTCCATGGCACGTCCGGTGGAGGATTTATGTCCACTGCTGCAATGTTGGTCTATCCGGAATTTCCTTCAAGTGGCTGTTTCCAGTGCCGGAATCACGAAAACAACATCTACAACCGCTGGTGTCGAAGAAGCACCAATGGAAGTAGAAGAGCGAATTTCTTTGCAAAGGGCGATCCACTTTTGTCTATCAGATCGAAAAGAATCCAGATCTGGCAAAGAATCTAAAAGGTCATTTGATGCTTCTCATGGTGACGGTGGGATAATCATGTACATCCTGCAAACTCCATTCGAATGGCGAATGCAATTGATCGCAAAAGCGGAAAGCGATTGAAGTTTGGTAATGCTACCCGGTCAGCGACATGGTTATGGTGATATGGTGAGTATTTCTTTTGGAGAAAAATGGGAGACTACTTTGTGCAGCACTTGCTTGGTGATAATAACGCCACCTCCAGTGGACATGATGGAGATGTTGGCGGGATAAGCCGAAGGAATAAATAGATTTATTATTGAAAAGTTAAAAAAGCCGATTTCTGAATGGAATCGGGCTTTTTTATGTTTTAAACGAGTAGTGAGGGTACGGTTTTCTATTTATGAGTCTTACAAATCTGGTAGAAAAGGGGTAAAGCGAAAACCAGAACTTTTAAAAAGTTAAACTTTATATGTCATACAATCGCTTAATTAATTGGGTTCATGGGTTTATTAAAAACTCCCACCTGGTCCAAGGTTGAGGATGATTCGCAAGGTCGGGGCTGGAACTTCAGGCAAAAAAAAATCCCCGCCCTCAAGTGTACTTCTAACTTTTACCACTGTTCTAAGAAAAGCTATTCCAAACAGATGCCAAAGTCCCACTAATATTTGTAGCGAAAAAAAATCTCCTTCGCATTAGTCTAAAATTAAAAATTAACTTCTATGTCATCATTGTAAGATTCAGTATCTAAAAACCATCGTTATCTGCACAATTTTCTCCAACAGAAAAGGTATGCGGTAGCCTAAAAAAAAATGGGGCCCCCCCCCCCTTTAAAAAAAAATTCCGTGAATTAAAATTGGTGACAACAAAGCTTTACCTATTACTACACCATAAGCTTGTGTTTAGTGGGGAGGTGTTCTTGCGGTAGAAACAAATCCACCTGCTTTATTCGCGTCGACAATAAAAACATTTTAATGTATTCTTCAGGATTCACATTGATCAAAAGAAAATTTTTAATACTTAAATCTCCTACCCACGGAATCTTTTTTCGGAACAATTCGATGAATGCCAGGTTCCTTCCCAATGCTCTTCCATCCGGTCCAACAGAAGCGGGAAAGAATTCGAATGTTTTGGATCTAACTTGATTATGTCCCTTTCTAGATTCTGGATTTGTCCTTCCCAATCAATCCCAGTCATTGGTTTGATTTAAAAGTTGAGTGATCCGCTCTTACTTGGGATTTCGGAAGTTCCCAAACGGCCTGTCCGAGTGGAAATTATATGAAAGATAATTGGGCAAAGAATATTTCTTTCGATAATCAGGCAAACTCTCTCGAATAAAGATTCCACATTACTTTTTTACCTCCCACCTCAATCCAAAAAAGGGATTTCGCCAGATTAAGGATAGGGACACGAGAATATTTTCTAAAACACGCCATCAAAATAAAATTATAAAGCAGGGTTTGTTTCGTCGAAAAATTCCTCTTTTCCCTTTAAAATCCAAAATGCTTGCTTTAAAATCTATCAAAGATCTTCCAGAAATGGCAATAAAGGGGCTTTTTGTGGAGTTCTCCCAATTGAAGCTTTGAAACCAGAAACATAGGTTTTGGATCGACGTCAAATCACCTTTATCCTTCAGAATTTTGCTCCCTCAAGCTTTCCAAATTGGTTGCATAGATTTCAAACTCTCTACTTTATCCTTAGATTCTAGGCGGTTGGAGGCTCTTTTCCATCGATATAAAACTGCATCGAAGGGAGTGAGGCAGGATGACTTCTTCTCAAAGCTGCGGCTAAATTTGTGGTAAGGTTAAGTCTTGATCACCGGGCCAAACAACAAAAAATCGAAACGACGGCTGATAATTGAAAACCGGCAACTCGTTCAAAATCCCTCAGGAAAGTGGACCTCTTTTCCTCACAAGAAGTTAACATGAATTAAAAAAAGGCAAAAAACAATCCATTGCGGAATCATTTCCAGATGACTTTTGAAATTAGACATGAGGTGTAAAAAGGGCTCTAACTTTAAGGTTTTTGAACAAGAAATTTAATGGGAACCGCTCCTGAAATTATAATAATTTCTATTTAATAGTTAGGTGATCGGCTTCTTCAAATTTGGAACGAGTTTGATTTTTCTTTTCAGCGATTTTAGATAAACGATATTTTTAGTTAGGCTCTGTTTTCTGCTATCCCATATCTTAAAATATTTACCACTCTTCTGTGGATATAATGCGGGATAAAGCGATGACTAAGTAGAGTAAAAAGTTGGATTAGATAAGGCTTAAGATATAATTTTTTGGAGGTTGGTTTGAATGGGTAAGAAGTCAAATGGAGTGAACTTTTGTGTTGAATAGACCCAAGAACAATTTAAAATTTTCAATTCACAGCAAAATTTTATCTTATGCTATTTACTTGAAAAAAAGTTGCCTTCGTAATCCGGGGGGGTTCAGGAATCGGAAAAGCTGTCGCAGAGACTTACGCTTCGGAAGGCGCAAAAAGTAGCAATCTCTGATATCGATTCTGAGGGCGGTCAGGCCGTTGTTGATCAAATCAAAAAAAGAAGTGGCAGAAGCCAATTTTTATAAAGGCCGGATTCTCCAAGCCAGATGACAAATAAGCGAATCGTTTCAAGAAAATTGTCGCAGCATTTGGTCGCTTGGATGTGGCTTGTAACAATGCCGGCAATAGCTGGAACGTGGATCTCACTGGGGATTATGAATTGATTCCTGGAAAAAGGTTAATAGCCCTGAATCTTAGTGGCTGTTTTTTAATGCCTGTCGCTACAATTGGAGCCAGATGGAAAAAAATGGAGGCGGAAATATCGTAAAATATCGCTCGGTTCACGGTACAGTAGCTGCTCCTATGAGCTCAGCCTACACTGCATCAAAAACATGGAGGTAGTAGGGTTGACTAAAATATTGCGGCCGAATACGGTCAAAAAAATATTCGCTGCAATGCAATAGCCCTGGATATATCGCACTCCACTTTTTGGAAATAAATCTGGACGAAGAAACGCTTAAATGCTGTCAAAGGTAGGCAGTCATGAAATCGGCTTGGACTGCCGGAGAATTGCCAGAGTTGTCGTAATTTCTGAATTCCGAAAGTCTTCATTCACGACGGTTCCTTATTTGATCGCTGACGCGGAATACACTGCGGTTAAAAAACCATTGCTAGAGAAAGTTTGATAAAAATTAAGCTTCGTAAAAGGAAATTGGCGGCCCAACATTTACAGCAAATCCTGCTGGAGCTTCCGGAAATAATATTTCACACAGGTTCCGGGAAGGATTACCCAGAAATCTATTCTTTTAACTAGCTGGTTGCGTTTTAGCAGCCTTTCTGAAAATTCACCTTTGATGGTTGGATTGATTAAAATTAGATCAGATCAGGTTATTGGAAGTCGCTCTTGCTACTGCTAATATAGGTACAAAGTATAATTTCAACAGCCACCTAATTAAGCCTAATATCCTTTCCTCTTCTATGGAATAGCATTTGGACCAATTTTTTAAAATCAATCACGAAACATAAAATTAAATCTTATGAATACGAAATCACTAATTAATCGTCGCAGCTCTACTTGCTTGTATCTTCAGCTGTCAGGAAAAAGAAAAAACTGATACTAAAAGAATACCATGGGAATGGAGACTGCAAAGGAAAATGTAGCGCAAACTATCACCATGAGAAATTTGAGAAAGTTCCCGGCAATTCGCGACTTCGCAGTTTTAAAATTGAAAGCTCCAGCTAATGCCTTCCCATTTAAAAAGGCAAGGAGAGTCGATTTTCATCGAAGCCAGGAAACTATGAATTGGGCGCTCCCAAACCGAAAAAAATGGAATGGCCGGAATGCTTGCCAATTCTGACAAGGGCCAACATATTCACCTTATCGTAGACAATGGTCCCTATTCGCACATACGAACCAAAATTTACAATGAAATTGACTGCAGGTACGCCATTATGTTGTGCATTTCTCAGCCAGATCTTATCATGAGTCCGGTCAAAAATGCAAGACTCATTTTATGCAAGAAGATGTAGTAGGCATGCTGGTAGGACATGGGTGTCCAACCTAGAAGAGGCCAACCTTGATTATATTTGCCTCCAAAAGGGGAATTACAGCGAGCTGATACTGAAACTTGCTTTTGGATTTTTTCTTACTGAATACCACAACTGTCAGAAAGTGGAAATAAAGTAGAGCCACCATCAATGGGCAAGGAATTATGACAAATAAACCGAATGGGCCACCCTTACATAATCAAGGTCTACCTAAAGGAGAAAGCAACGATAAAGCTGGAGTATTAAGATTCCGCTGGCAATATGATCCCTGGTGGATTTTAACTCAGTTACTAGAACTGTCGCCTTGATGGACTAGAAAAACTTTGAACTCAACTTTAAAAAAACCCTGTTGAAAGACAGGGTTTTTTTACCATTAAAAGCAAAAGCATTGGCTAGCTCGGATAAAAATAAGATGGGAATGTAGCCTATCTACGGAATGTGGAAGTCTTTTTTAAAATCTAGATTATGCGAACCTGAAGCAAAGTCACATGCTTATGGATATATTTTTCCAGGAGTGTGGGCGTGCTGGCAAACTGGCTATTCCCAAGTCAGGGAAATACTCAGCGCTTTGGCTCCAATGCAAAAAAAAGGCTAGGGCTGATTAAGCATCCGATTTAGATCGAAGATTTGAGTGGTCCAACTTGCTTCCTGCATTGAAAAAAATCTCAATTGGCCAAGATTCAACACAGCTTTCGATCGGGAGAAATTTTCAGAAAAGTTTTGCCCACGGGGAATTCCCTACGATAAACTGGTATCGAAATCGAAATTAAGTTTAAAATCAGGACTAGGTTGTTGGGACAATTTATGCTTGAAAAAGCGCTCTTCAATCCGTATTCGCTGATTCAAGGGTAACTTTTCAACGATTGGATTTGTATAGATCTCTTTGATGTTGGAACGAAATTCCGACGAACCAACTTTTTCTTGAGATAAAAGCCCTAAATGTGCCTAAAACCTGTTGAAATCCCGAAGAATTTGGTACAGCAGCATTACCTATACGCACCTCGGATGACGTAAGCCGAACTTTCCACCGCAAATCCCTCTCGCCAGCGGAATCCTCCGCAAAGCAAATGCCGTCCAACCGATCTGTGAGCCTAGGCTTCCATGATAAGTCTGAATCCATTGTTTGTAGAAATGCGATTGGAACCTGCTTTTGGGGGAAAGCTGTGAGGCAGATCAACGTAAAAAATAAACTTAAACAGTAATTTGAATTTTTTTTTGCAGGAAAGAGGAGATAGATTTTTTCAAAATATTTGAGTCCAATGCGATTTGGAATCCTAAGGTGGGTAACTCAATAGTCCATTCAAATATATCTTTATATGTATATCTGGCGAATGTACGTACGGAATTAAAACAAATCTTAATCGGAATCGGGTCAAATTCCCTTCCCGATGACATACGGATCAAAGGGGGCAAGAGCCTGTCCCGAATATCGGGAAGGGATTTTCGAAATCAATCAGTAACAAATTTGGATATGTGCAGCCCTTGCGGGTACACATAATATCTTAAATGAATGAATGAATTTTTTTTTAATAATTACTCCAAAGTTTTAGGATACTTGAGTCACCAATTGTTAGTGATACTTCCAACTTGAGTGACTAAAAAAACAGAAAGTAAAGACAGGGAGCCGCATTTATATTTCATTGGTGTTAACCGAAAACGAGCCCTTCTGAAGAGTCCTCACTAGCTTGTAAAAATTACTTCAAAGTTTTCATGTCTCAATACCTAGAACTCCCACACCTTTTTTTTCTTCTTGACCTCTTCTCGAAGCACTGGAACTTAATATCCACTTGGCTCCTCGAAGAAATGAACTGTGTGGCTTTTTTCGCGGGCTAAAGGATGAGTGATTCCTTCCGATTTCCCGATATTCTTTGAAAAAGTCCAGTTCTCTGAGGTAAAATTTCTTCGTCTGCCTCCCAAACCAAAATCAAGGTTGTGGCACCGGGCTCTTCCAGTTCAAACAATACAAGGTGTCGGGCATTCCCATAGTGAAGGCTTCCAACCTTCAATTTTAGAGTAAAATTGATCGCTCACAGCTTGGCCATAATTGTCGCAAAGAATCCAAGTACGTCCTTTCTCGGCATTAACTGATGAGGCAGAAATCTACCAGTGTGGCCAATTCGCTCCAGCCTAGCTGTCGGCAAGTCCGTGGAACGGATGCTCCTTACCGTCTTCCCACGATTGAGGCGCAAGTTTACCCATAGTCCGGGAAGGATTTTTCATCACTTCTTCAGGGGAATAAAGGGTGAATCAAGGGTAAAGCAGGCAGGAAAAGTAGGGGAGGAAGAGCCAGCAAAGAGATTTGGGCAATGGCTTCGCCATAGATAGATTTAAATCCCACTAAAAAGTCGCAATCCAGACCGACGCCAAAAAACCAGCAGCACGGGTACAGACCAATCGCATAATAGCCTTTGGCGCTGAAAAAAGGAGAAAAAACCCCAAGCGTAATTAGGAATGTCAACCGGCGACAAACGAAACCTGAATCCCTCTTTCCAAATAATACACTTACCAAGTCCTGCAGCCAAATAATAGTGAAGGGATAAAAGAAAAGGCATAATTGATCCATCAGGAATCCGACTCGACTTGTTGTTGACCAGCAGCTTGGGAACTACTCAATAAGCGAATGTGAGTGAGTACTGGAAATCCATTTGATATTGCCAAAAACAGATTGGGAAGGACCAGCATGCAAGGCGAAGCTAAAGGCTCCGTAAAGATTTTTTGTTTTGAAAGATCTTCGTCCTGTCAGAACCAAAGCAGGAAATAGGCAATGGAAGGAAACAATGGTGTATTTGTTTAAAAAGCCGAAGGCAAAACTACCCCGAGCAAATAACAGCCACCGATCTTTGCCACTTTGGATGTAAGCGGATCAGCGTAATAAAATACAAGTGTGAAGCAGAGAATATCGAACTGAATTGGGCTGGAAGAGGATATTCAATCGAATGCGTGCGAGGGCAGAAGCATGCCGCACTGCAGCGAAACTTTTGGCAAATAGAATTTTTCCACCAACCCAATCTGCCTACCAAATCCCAAATCAACTTAAGTAAATACCCCAAACAAAGCCGGGAAAAACGCACCCAAAACATCGAATCCCAAGCAAAAAATTCAACAATGAGATCCAGAAGTCAATGGCGCACAAGAGAGGTAACGCCCAATGCTAAATGCTCCGCCTGATCCAGATGGAGAAAACTCATCCCGCTGAAGCTCAAAGTTCGATGAAACCACTATTGCCTGCAAGCAAATTCGCCAAAACAAAGAATAGGAGGAGGGAGGTGGACTTTTTTCATTTGGGCTGAAAGTGGAAAATTTCAAATTTAGCAGTAGTAAACAGCTACTGTGGAACACAAATGAAATAAATATTTTTTGGCAAAAAGATGAATTACAAAAATTAATAGACCTTTTATGACCCCTTCGTGGAGTCTGAGGATAGATAAATGAGGAATGGGGAAGTGAATTCCTTCAGCATTTTATCTCTATGATTCAATTAAACCAATTTTGATCTACTGCTGGAAGAAGTTTATCAAAGACAAATAAAGCATTTACCTTACAGTCATTTGATTGATAAACACTTTCACGAGTAAGTCCAATTCATGCGGATTCAGGGCTCTTTTTCAGAATTTGAATATTTGATTTTGGTAATAGCAAAGTTGAAAATTGGACCGCAAAAATAATTCTATATAAAAATAAAAAGTTTCCGGAAATTTCTGTAATCAGTCCAGTCATATTCTACTATAAAAGAATTCTTATTATTTGCATCGGATATGTTGAGGGTAAAGTCAAAACCTTGTCCTTTTGCGACGATAAGCGTCAATTGGTCAGGATATTGTTTCTCGCATTAGTCAAAGCTAATCAATGAAATCATAGACTTTGTTAATGATCTTCTTCTAGAGGCATAAAAACAGATATTTGAATGAGTTTCGGAATAGGTTCGAAACTCATTCAAATATCTTTAGATAACAAGGCAGCAAGGGATTGGCTTTGGTGGGGGATTTGATTTTCTGAAATGACTTTCCCGCCAGTGTAGAGCTTACTGAAAAGTTGCAGGGGTGAAAAAGAAAAGTAAGTTTACTTTGGGTATTTTGGCTTTTGGAGGTTTATGGGTAAGACAGCTAATCAAGGAATAAAATAGCCTAAGGCAAAGGCACATTTAAGTAATTATCCGAAACTAATAAATATTTAAAATCAAACTTTTTCATTACTTTTTCTAAAATAAATTTAATATTAGATCCAGTGTAAATGAATATTTAATAAAGTTAGATAATCCTAATAAAAAAAATATGAATAAACATGCAATTATTTTAGTTGCTTAATAAATCCTTGAAGCAAATCTGAATATATAGATTTAACTTGATGAAGATTTATTTTTATAAATACATGTGGATGCCAAAGTAATAAATATCAGAGGAAAGGATGCTAAATTTAAGACAAAGTTAAAAAATGGTAAGATTAATAGAAAAAAATTTAAAGTAAAACTGGGGAGGTAAAAAGTTTCATTGATATTTTATTATATCTGGCTAAGGAAGCTATGGAAGATCCAATATTAAATAATATCATACAAGCAGTGGAAAGCAGATTTGCCATTACAATCTCCCAAGTAATATTAAAAGATTTTTTTATTTAAGAAAATGGATGTAAACAATTCTTAGATATTTTTAGCCTCCCGGACGCCCGATGGGCCTAATGGAGGGTTAGATAGATTAATAAATATAATTTTTATGATCAATTTAATGCTAAAACAAAAATTGGGTTTAAAATGATTATGTGTTAATTGAAAATATCAAAAATTATTGGGATCCAATCGAAACATAACAAAAAAATGCAACTCCTTGTATGGAGTAGTACTTGGCCTACATTATCCGCAATTCTTGCATGGAGTATGCTGTGAAATAATGCGGAATGAAAATCCTAAAATTTATGAATTCAAACTAAAAACATTTTGCTCCAGAAGAAATATTTTTTCAAACTGTCTTTAATGCAATCCCATTCAAAAATGACTTGTTAATGATAATTTAATTTTTATATAGACTGGGGAATTCCGTAATGGCAATAGTCCAGCAAATTTAAGATATTTTCTGATTTGGATAAGCTTTAAGATTTCCAGATTAAATTATTTTGCTAGAAAAATACAAGTTCCAATTTCGGATAATTTAAAAATAGAAATTAATTAAATATCTAAAACTAACATAAATTTATTTAGTTTAATGTCATGATAAAAAGTATATACAACAACAAAGTATTCAAGAATTTTTCTTACTACATTAGGACAGCAATTTCTTCAAATCCTTAGCTTTTAGCTGTATTAAAAATAACTAAAATTCTTTGCCTGATGAGTATGGGCTGTAATACTTTTTATTTTTGCTCAAAGGTGCATTATTATAACAGATTGCAGACTTGGAGTACAAACAATTATAGTTAGGGCGATTGCCCAGTGGAGCCTGAAAAAACAAATGATCTAGTATAAAATGGAATTCCTTTTTAAGAACCCTGGCATTAATTTTTCGTGAGTATTATTTATTTAAATGTGATTTAATAAATTATTTTTTAGGAAATCTCACTATCTTGGAATTTGTCTCTTGTTTTCTATTTTCATTGATTTCTTGCGTAGGAAATTATTTGAGATTGTTTATTAGGTACCAAAAAAATGTTACCTCCGTCTATAATAATTTGATTAATGGATTTCATATGGTTTTGCCTTCGTCTTTCTCCTACCAGAATCTAATAATTAATAATAAATAATTTGATTTATTCTTTTTTAGGAAATTAATCTTTTGAAGAATTTAACATTTTAACTTTGCTTTAAAAACGTCATAAGTTTATTGATTGGAAAGGTTCAGGGTTTTTTGGTTTATCCTCTAAAATCTTGTGAATGAAAGTTGGGCCAATATTTATGCTTTAACTCTTGTTAATGCTCCTTACAGGAATTTTCAAATAATTTTTGCATTAATTCAACTAATTGAAGGAAGTAGCATTTTAAACAATTATCAGAAAAAATTTATAGGGCCTGTATCTATGATATTAGATATTGCATTATTGCTATTTTCCCTAATCTATCAAGCACTTGGGATTAC
>Ga0163217_1021210_pt1 | contig 11012 bp, 15 predicted proteins | sample SynspAceP_FD_185933 | JGI IMG/M metagenome (GOLD analysis project Ga0163217, IMG submission 185933) | Saline lake microbial communities from Ace Lake in Antarctica - Synechococcus sp. Ace-P (PacBio error correction) | ecosystem: Environmental > Aquatic > Non-marine Saline and Alkaline > Saline ...
AGAGAGAGATGGAATTTTTCAAGATTGTCCCCCCCTTTGGGGTTCGAAACCCCAGCCCCCCCTTTTGGTCCCCAAACGGGGTCCCGGGAAAAGGCCAAGCTTTGCCCAAAAAAAGGGGGGTTTGCTGCCGCCTTGCCCCCCGCCGGGGGTGCGTCGAATTCCATCGCGTTCAAAAGCGTAAAGCTTTTTTCCGGCCCCGTCCCAGCGGGTTTTTTTGGCGCGCCAAGAAACCGCCCCCGTCCTTTGGGGTGTTTGCGGAACGAAGCTTTTCCTCGCCCGTAGGCAACGGAATCCCGCAGCACACCCCAATTCTATAAAAACAGTCGGCCCCAACACGCCGCTTGAAAAAAACCCGAAATATGCGGGGAAATCGCGGAATAGCAATCACCCAAGACCCGGCTCAGCTTGTCCAATAAGGAACCGCGGCCGCCGGTCGCCCTGCGTCAGATGTTTTTCAAAGGATCAGGTTCAAAAAGTTCTTCGTGCCCGCGCAGCAAGACATATCGGTGCGGCTGGGGTCTTCATTGTTTTTGGCGCAATCGTAGCCACCGCCGCCTGTTTTTCAACGTAAATCGCGCAACGCCAGAAAGCCCCCCCATCGGCACACGGTGATCGAAATAGGCTTCGGCAAAAGCCATCAAATCGTCCCCTGCCCCTGCGGGCCAAGTGTTTTCGAAATATACTCGGGGCATCGGCGTTCAGCTCTGCCATCAGCTAGATCAAACACCCGTTGCAGCAGCCCGTCTGAACCTTTGGCAATCTCTGCCCCTCTCCGCCTCCTTGCATGATATGGCGGCAAGCGGCGGCGGTAGGGAATAGGGTAGAAGAAGTCCGGCTCTGGCTATGAAATGGCCTTTTAATGCGAATTTACGCATCGTGATCAGCGGGCAGTTGCTATCAGTTTTTGGGGACCAGCGCAACATCGTCGCTTATGAAATGAAGGTCCCGTGGGTTTGGCCTAGCGTCACAATCACATCAATCGCCGAACAAGGACGAACCCGAGGATGCCAATCTCCCGGCGGAAGTGGCGGTGATGTTGGTTATAGGGCCAAGGCGACACAAGATCAGCCTCGCCAAATAATGGCGGAGACGCGGGGCCCGGTCATGCCTGTCCGCGATGACCACCCTCGTCAAACTCCGCTGTCTGACTGTCGCCGGCCGGCCTGTGAAGTGCAGACGCCGCGCCCGTTTGCCAGCGGTTCGATATCTTGTCACCTCGTTGACGTGGATAAAGCCGTATGTCATGCCCCGCCGTGCGCCCGCCCGTCGCACAGATTAAGAAAACGCATCACTAAAGACGGCACCCAGCAACACCGTGGTAAAAGTCGCGCGCGTCAATCTCGTCCCCGCGTCAGCCCCAAGCCGCGCAGGGCGTCGTCGTCCTGTTCATGCAACCATGTGACTAGCCGCGGGTGATCGGGGGATCTCGCGGCTGAACGCGTTAACAATACATGTATCCGCGTTCATGCCCGACCGAATACGGCAATCCCGCAGCCCAATCTTTGCTCTTTGTCGTAAGAATCGACAGGCACAGCGGCGTTTCGCTCTTGATCAATTCCTTGACCGTATAGATCGCCATCGCCCCGCGCCGATGATCGCAATGTTCTTTGAGCCTTTTCATTGGTTTTCCATCTCTCAAAAAGGCAGCCCCTTGATGATATGTCGGAGCTTGAACTGACTATTTAAACCGTCCACGGCAGAAAAGCAATGTGGTTAAACAAGCACAAGACCTGCCTGTCGCGGGGCTGCCGTGCCCTCGTCCCAAGAAAATCTTGAAGCGCAGGTGAGAAATGGGCCCTAAGCAATTTTGCAGTTCTCCCTCCAACTCATTGGCCCCCCCATGAGCAACCTGTTCCACCGTGATCTTAACGCCGTCTGCCCCGTATCGTTTTCCGCCCAAGGCAATTATCTGATCGATGACAACCGCAAGCGTATCTGGACGCCCTGTGGCGGGGCTGCGGTGTCCTGCTTGGCCCATGATCACCCCACCGTTCGGGCCGCACATCAAGGCGGGTCGACACGCTTGCCTTTGGCCATACAGGGGCCTTTAACCAACCAACCTGCCGAAGACCTCCGCCAACTTTCTGATCGACGCGCAGCCCCCGAGGGCACCGGTCAGGGCCCGCGTTGAAGTTTCTGGGCAGCGGGTCCGAAAGCGATTGGAGGCCGCCTTAAGCTTTGCCCCGCCCCAAGTACCACGTGGAAAACGCGGCGACACCGCGCGCAGCAAGGGTTATCGCGCGCAAGCCCAGCTTATCAACGGGAAACACGCTGGGCCGCGCTGGCCACAGGGGGCTAAACGCCGGACGCCGCGCTCCCGTTCGCGCCCCTTATTGATCGACGTCAGCCCATATCGATGCGGCCCTAAATGACTACCGCATGCGGAACGGGGCGAAATCGAGGGCGATTTTCGCCCCTGCGCCATGGCCAACCCTGCTGGACCGGCCGAGATCCGCGCCCTAGGGCCCTGAAACCGTGATGGCCCTTTGTGACAAGAGCCTATCGTCGGGCTCGCTCGGTTCCAGCCCGCCCCTTCCCGGATAATTCACAAACGCAATCCGCGAGATATGCGACGCGCATTGGTGTGCTTTTAACAAATCGCGGGACGAAGTGATGTGCGGGCATGGGCGCACCGGCACGTTTTGTTCGCACTAAGCAAGAAAAGGCATTTGCCGCCGACATCACCACCACCGCCAAGGGATTGGGGGCAGGTTATCGCCCATCGCCGCCGTCATGGCCGCGGCCAAAAGGTAAGCATCCGTCCCATCGAACAGGGCAGCGGTAAGCTGTGGAACGGCACACCTATATGTCGCACGCCATCGCCACCGCCGGCGCGTTGGCTGTGCAGAAGGGTCCCATTGAAAATGATGATTGCTCGCCCCCCGTGTCCGCGACTGGGGGCGCAACTGCACGCCGCGCTTCCACCGCCCCGTTTCAAAAAGATCACCCTCACGTGGGCGACATCCGAGGTCGCGGCCTGTTTTCCTGGAGCAATCGAATCTCGTCCAGCCAACACGCGCCGACAAGCCCCTTTACCGCGCCGCTGACGCCATCGCCCTCCCCGCATTGTGCCGCCGCACAGGCACGTGGCAATGATGGTCTACCCCTCGCAAGGCCTGCGCCGATGCACAAACGGGGAAACCACGTGCTCCTCGCGCCCGCCTATACTCATCCCCGCAAGAGATAGATATCATCGTCCACACCCTCGCGACAGCTGTCGCAGACGTTAATTACGCCGTAGCCCCCGAGCCGTTGGCGGCACCCGCATTACTCCAACGGCGAGCCCGCCTTACCGTCAAAGCGAAAGGGGCGGTTCGATGGCCAACGGTCTTATTGAAAAGACGCGTTCCTCACTGAACCAGCGCAACAAAGGCGGTCCACGAAACAGAAGGGTCGGCCCCGGTTCTAGGCACGAAGAGCATAGTGGCCGTTCTTCTTCGGTCTAAGGCGGGGCAGCTCCAGTTCCAACCAGACGCCATCCGCAAGGGGGCGGTCCAGAAGCCGGTCCAGCCAAGAAGAACGCCCTGTCTGCATGGCCGATAGGCCGCGTCCGAATAGTGGTAAAGTTCAATCCCTGCTTTGACAGAGGGCTTGGTTCACTCCGATCCGCGACAACCGATTGCGACAGTTTGGAGCCAGCTGCTCCGGCGCGTCGCTTTCGCATCGCGCCACATCCTCTGGGTGCATCAGCTCGTCAATCGAGACCGCCCGCAAGCCGTGCCGCGATCTCGGGGCGCACACCGGCACGAACCCGTTTCCTCAGCAGCGATCCGACGATCGACATGCCGTCAAACGGGGCCATACCATACCGGATGGCCATGTCGATCGTCCGATCAAGCGGGGCGCGCCAATCATCCTCTGAAAACAATGACCGTTACACCGAAATCTGTCGGCCGCGGTTGCCAAAACGGAAGGAGGACAAAGTCGGCAAAAGCGGAAATGCGCAAAGCGAGCGGACACGCTGACGTCAATAATCGATTTGGGTTTGTGCGCAGTTCGGCAATGCATTCGGCGATCCCGTCGAACCGCCTTTCACCCGCATCATGAAGCCGATTTGCCACCGACGGGTCAGGGACGCGACGGTTCGGCGCGCTCGAGAACAGCGGCGAGGCAGATCCGTCTCGGAGGCGCGGGCATCTGGACGGCTGACGGCGGCCTGGCTTACGCCCAGCTCTGCGCGCCTGCGGTAAAGCTTTTCACGATATTCGACCTGCCGCTTCGAATGCCACAAAAGCGCGGTTAAGAGGAAGGCCAATCACTTGCGTCGGGATGGGATGGGGCATTGCCAACTCTCCCCGAAAAACGACATGCGATCCATAACTTTGACCGTAATGGATTGGTCGTTCAATTTGTGCGGGTTGTCGGTTTCCCCTGTAAGCCGCAGCATAGCACACACGAAAACCCCGCAAACGCGGCGCGCCTGACGCCGGAGGCCATAATGCTGGACCATGGTTCCCCCCGCACGCAGATATCGCTGCCCTGCTCGCTTCACGCCGTTGCGGCCATAGCCTTCCCGAGGCTTCTTTATACGTCCGGCAGCGTGTTGGCAGGCGGATTGCGAACGCCGATAATTCGGGGCGGCATCTGGATTGCCGTGGGCCGTGACCTGTTGATGTGCCCGAAGGCGGGCGATGTCATGGCCGTCGATATCGGCCTGTATCGATCGTGATCCTGCGCGATGACGACGACATGCTGCGCGCCTTTCACAAAACGTGTGCGCGCAACGCGGTGCGGCGTCTGGTGCCACGCGGGCCGGTCCGCTGGTTGGCAACTCGTCTGCCCCTATCACCAATGGACGCTACGATCTTGACGGGGCGCTTGGCGCGGGCACCGCAATATGGGCATCCGATTTCGACCGGTCCCTCCATCACCTCAAGCCCGTCGCTCTTGCGCGATATAGGGGGGCTTTATATGCCTGTCTTTCGATGATCCCCACGAAGAATATCGCGGCAGTTGCGCGGGTGGTTTGGAACGCGTCTGGCAGCCTATGATCTTCGTGCACGGCCAAGGTCGCCTTTGAACAGGACCTCATCGAGGAAGGGAACTGGAAAGCTGGACGATGGAGAACAACCGCGAGTGCTACCATTGCGCGTTCGAACCATCCCAGCTCAGCCTGTCTTCCACGCCGCGATTTCGGCTATGATCCGAAGGGGCTGACCGATACGAAAAAGGCCGAGGCGAAATGCGCTCTGGACGCCTATGCCAGCTATGAAAAAATACTGGCCGCGACGAGGATATCCCCTTCGAAGGCGTAGAGCAATACCGTCGGCTGGCCCACCAACTTCCCGCAACGCCAGGCGCTTTGATTATCGCAGGGCTTGGCGAAAGCCAGAACACCGGAACACCCCGCCGCCGTGCAGATACCTTTGGGCCCCAGGCGCACGACCGGTGGATGGGCGATGTTACATCTGTGGGGGATCAACTCCTGGAAACCAACGGTGAATGTCTGATCATGCCGTCGTCTTCAACCCGCCTTTCCCGCCTAGGCCAGACAGGACATTGGTGCGCACAAAAGTGGGCTGGTCAATCAGAACGGCCATCCGAAGGGCGAGGAACGACGACCTTGAAAACGCTTACCGCGGGTCTGGAAAAACAACGAATGCCGAAGACCGCAATTCTGGTCGGGCTGGCCCATCGGGGTGCATGCCGCCGGGTATCGGGCCCGGGCCCTATTCGCCTACACCGAGCGTGGCGCTTGGACGAAATTCGCGGGCTGGTACGTCGCCCCGTATGCGGGCAAGCGGGTACGAAAACATGACCGAGGTAGATCTCGCACAGATTGGGGGGTGCACGCGGCGCCGGCGGTTTCGCCCCCTGACCGCTGGGCACGCCTGGTGTGCCGCGCGTCCTGGGAACAAACAAGCGACATGCGCAGTTTCCTTTCTGACGCCGCAAGGACGGCAAGCCGGGATCGAAAACGCCTCCGGTTCAGTTTCAATGAACGTTTTCGCATTGATACGCCCAGAGGTCGAAATGAGCGGTGGCCTATACCATCGCCCGTCTGCCGCCGCGCGCGAGGGGATAGAGATCACGATCAAGCGACAGGCAGGACCGGGTGCGCGGCAAGGCTTCGAGATCTGGTGCCGGGCCGCAGAGATGAAGCCCTCGGTCCCGTCTGGCCTCCTTGGAACCGGCCCACTTGGCCGGGTCGGCCTATGGCCGCTGATGGCGGCTGCAGTGGATCAACACCGATGCTGTCCTCCTGCGCACCGCCGCTGACCGGATAATAGGATGTCGTGCTGTTGCCAGGTCGTGTCGACGCCGCAGGACCTTGGGTGTGGCGCTGGCCGAGCTTGACGGTCTCGCGCGCCGGGCCTGCCCGGTTGGCTGGCATCCTCCCCCGCACCCGCGCCCGGCGGCAATGCGTCCTGGAGGATATTTTCTGCCCGTGTCATGCGGACCTCGCACGCGCACAGTTGCTATGTTGCGGGCCCCCAGCCTTTCTGGAAATGGTGGCGCCGCTGCACAGGCCGCATGGCCGTCCCCGATGACCGCTACGGCGAGGAAAGCTTTTGAATTTCCTCCGCCCCCCCCACCGAGGCTCTTGCGGGGTGATACGCCGCGCCGGACCCGTGACCTTATGCGCAGGACCGGGCCACGCGTTCGAATGTAGACAGTCGCCTCAGCAGGCAGGCTGCCCACTGCCGTACTTCTTGGCGCACGCGCATTGTGCGGCACCTTGCAAAACGTTCAAAACACGCGGGGCCGAAGGTCGTCATGGCCCACGAAGGCGGCATCCCGCCAGCGCGAAGATCGAACCGCGTTTCAATCCTTCCCTGTGTCAGCCCCCGCTGACCGACCATCATCCCTCGATTGCTAAAGAAAGTCCCGCCAAATGAAAGACACTCACACCCGACCCGCTGCTTCAGCCTTATACGCTTCAAGCATCTGAACGCTGAAAAAACCGGGTTGAATGACCACAAGCCCACGAACCGGCCTACCCCGAGGACCAGCATGCCAAGGCCGATATCGCCTCTAAATCACGAGGAACGGGCGAAGGGCGGGGTAGCGTTGGCAATGACCGCTGGCTCCGCTGCCGTCAGCCGCGACAGCCCGCCCGTTTTCAACAAATATCCTCGCCCTATCGCGACGAAGGTCGTGCTTGGATCCGCGAACTGACCGATGCCCTGCACGAACACGGCTGCGCGCGAATGACCAGCTGACGCATCTGGGACGCCGCACCAACTGGAACAAAGGGGATTGGCTGCCCTCGATTTTCGGCAGGCCCAGACGTTGAACCCGCACACCGCGGGCCTTTCCAAAGATGAGGAGGATTGGGGATATCGAGCGCGTGATCGAAGACTATGCGACCTGCTGCCGAACGGATGCAGGCCGGGGCATGGACGGGATCGAAAAATTCAGGCCTACGGCCATCTGATGGAGCCAGTTCTGGTCTCCACTGTCGAACAAAGCTTAGCCGGTCCCCTACGGCGCGGATAACGCTGGAAACCGGCTTCGCCTTACGACGGATGTGCTGGACGCCGTGCGCAACGTGTCGGGCCCGGAAATTTATAGTTGGCATCCGCCTATAATACCGCCGACGAAAGTTCAGGCGGGCGGCATCAACCGCCGAAGAAGGGGATCGAAATTTCAAAACTGCTGCGTTATACAGGCAGGTCGATTTTCTGAATGTCATCCGAGGCCGTAATCCATACCGATCCGGCGATGACGATGTATCCCAGATCCAGGGCATGCCCTCGGCGCCGCATCTATGGATTTCGCCGGAGAGGTCCGGCGCGCGACGGGGCATGCCGACCTTCATGCCGCCCAAGATCCAGGAGTCGCGACCGCGCGGACACGCATCGCCTCGGGCTGCTGGGACATGGTGGGCAATGACCCGCGCGCATCATGGCCGACCCTCAATATTGTGCGCAAGATCGAGGAGGGCCGTGAAATGATAATCCGCCCTTGTCGTCCGGGGCGAATTACTTGCTTGACCGTAATCTATTCAGGGGGGCGACAGCCCTGTGTATCCACAAAACCCCGCGACAGGCCGGGAGCTTTTTCCCTGTCCCACATCAATCAAACCCGCTGCCCGACCGTCGCAAGATCGTATCGTCGTGCGGCCCCGCGGGTTGGAAGCCGGCACGCGTCGCCAGCGCGCGCGGCCATGAGGTTTGTTGTGCTCCGAGGCCGCCCAACCCGCGCCGCGGGCAGCTCCTTTTGACGGCGCGCACCAAAGCGGGCGAGATGAATGCAGATCGTCGACTGGCCGTTTGCATCAATGCGAAAGGCTGGGCGGCGTTGCCTGCGCTAATAACTATAAATGCCGAGGCAGCGGGACGTGTGGCCGAAAAGCCCTGCGTCGTGATCATTGCCACCGGCGGCATGGCCAACACCAACCCTCTATGAAGGGGACACGCAGATCACGATCCGTATGAAGCCTGGGATATTATTATCGGGTGGATGTAAAACCGGCTGGATCCTGTTGATCTACGAACGAAGCGGGCCGACGCACAGCCGGGCTGCAAAAGCCGCCGGATGGCCGCGACGCGGGGCTGCACCGTCGAAAATCATGAACCCAGACCGCAACCTTTGCACCCGAAAGTCATGGCGATGAACCTTGTGCCCTCATGCGGGCAAATCTTGCAAACGTGATGAGTGACTTTCACCGTCACCAAACCGGCTGCGCGGGTTCTCAAAGACGGCAACCGGCTGCGCGCGATCAAAATCGGGGACCGATTTATTCCGACAAGCTGGGCGCAAGCAGACTAACTACGAACCAGATTGTCGTGAACTATGGCCACAATGCCGCTTGGAATGCGCCTTTACACGACTGCGGCCATCCTCGTCCGAATGGCGGCGCGCTCGATCAAGCGGCCTTTTGGCCATGCCAACCGCAGACAACGGTCCCCGCAACACAAGGCAAACGTTTCCAGCTTCCGTATCGGGGACAGCCGTCTCTGCCCCGCAACACCCAACGCGGCGAACTAACGACGCGCCTCGTTTTGATGACTGCCGTTTAACCGCTAGGGCCGATTGGGGACATTCATTCAGAACGCGGCTTGCAAAGGAAGGGTCCCTGGCCGGAACATTGCGCGGATGTTTTTTTGCACAGCAGATCAATGCGACGTAGACTGAGACAAGGCGGCGCCCATAGACAGCTGCCTCAGAAATCAACGCCCCGTGAAAGGCCCTGAATGATGTTTACCACAACGTATAAGGGGACAAACTTTGTAAGATGGCACAGGACGCGCGTCCCGTCAGTATTCAGGCACTGGCAAAGACCTTGGGCTTTTCGCCGCCAATACCATCACCAGCTTACTGTGGCCCTCGAATGCCTGATAGCAGAAGATGTTGCCCGCGGTCATCCATTGATCTCAGCACTTGGTGATCAGAAAGGCAAGAAAGGCGGCATTACAAGGCCCCGCTTTTTTTCGAATGCGCCAAGCGCGCATGGGCGTTTTTGAAAAGGCGGATCCGTTAGCCCCGAAATGCGTCCGACTTTTTAATGCGGCTGAATTTTCAATGAAGCTGTCAGATTTTGGTGCTCAATAATCGGCGAATTGAACGGCCCCCTGCGAAACCGAGGCAAGAAAAGGCAACCTGTACCTGCCGCGGTTTCGATAACGCTCCTTTGATAGCAACGGCAACCAAGAGACTGACTATGGGACTGAAACGGACGGGCGAATTGCCGGCAAGATGCGGTGCGGATTGGCCTGACCCGCGGGCCAAGCCTCAACCCCACTTGAGAAACGTAAGCGGCCCTCTGGCGACTGCGCTGCGATGGCGCGGGGAGGAGGTGCTTCAGATACCAGAAAAATCGACGTCCGATCAGAGTGAGCCGAAGATTCACCAAACCGCGATTGCCCTCGAACTTGCTGCTGTCCACGGCAAAGCAAGACTTTTTGCGATCGGTCCTCATGGCTGAGCGCCCGTCTCTACCCTCGGCCCTGATCATCGTCGCCAAGATACCGTCGTCGTCGACGCGGAGACTGACAGGATTGCAAGTCGAACTTGAAACCCGTGATGAATTGACTGCGACTGCTCTTGGAAATGCCGCCAATCTACTTGACGCGACAAGCCCCGGGGACGGCGATGGTGAAATCAGTCACTTCACACGAGGTATGCGGCGATACGCAATGCTATAGCTGACCCGACTGCCGGCAGGTTTGCGGACGTCGTACAAGAGCAGCGCAACGGCCCTCGGCAGGTGGTACCCCGTGTCAAGAAAGAGCGACGCCGCCGTCCCCTCGACAAGGTCCTCGCCACACTGTGCCAGATCTGCTCCCTTGGCCTGTGCGTTTGCGGATGCGTCCCGATTACGTAACTCGCTTGGTTCACGGATTCGAAATCATCGCGCCACCGTGTAGACGCCGCAAAGTTTGCCACGGCTCTCCAGTCCATGATGGTCGGGCGTGCGGTTTGCTGGGGTCCGGCAAACCGGCCTCGCGCACCTCATCCAGTGGATATGTTAGCGCTGAGCTCAAGTTGTTTCAATAACAGGCGCTGTCTGGTGGCTCTTTTTGTCTTCACCGTCCATGTCAAGTGGCACCATCTCAACCTTGTCTTCAGGTTTTATCGCCTGCAGCCGTTCATTTCCAAATCAAAAGGCCGCGACAGTCCTTCTGTCGCGGCTCTTTTAATATTGCTTTGTGATAGTCCAGAAATTTCACTTGCAGACTGGCTGCAAGGTTACCGCTAACGCCCCGCAATCACCAAATCACCCGTGTAAGCCAACCGTCCAGCGCAGTGCTCTGCGTCAAGGTCGATAACCGAACTGAAAGGTTCACTTTGAACACGTCTTTGGCAACATTGGTGCCGCTGACAGTGAAAACGCATCGCCGCCCGAAACGCCATGCCTGCTTTGTGGCGCGTTCGCATCAAAGACATGCCGCCACGCTGCACCGCCCCCGAAAAGGGGATGGGGGTCCGCACCTTCGGAGAGGTGCATCTGCCCCCGCAAGCCCAGTTCGCCCACTGTCCGCAATCAAATTTATTGCCTCGAACGTTCAGCGCAGCATCATTGCCGTTTCCCCGAACCAGTCGTCGGTATTAACGGCAAACGTGGC
>Ga0163217_1039866_pt1 | contig 11012 bp, 5 predicted proteins | sample SynspAceP_FD_185933 | JGI IMG/M metagenome (GOLD analysis project Ga0163217, IMG submission 185933) | Saline lake microbial communities from Ace Lake in Antarctica - Synechococcus sp. Ace-P (PacBio error correction) | ecosystem: Environmental > Aquatic > Non-marine Saline and Alkaline > Saline ...
CCCCGTTTTTGGCTCTTCTTTTGTTCTAGCTATATGCGTTTCCAGAAGTTCACGTGGATAAGTGTTGTGGGGAAAAATATAGCTGGGCGCGCCAATTTAGGCAATGGGGTTATAGTCCTTTTTTGGCTGGTGAGGTTTGTATATAATGAAGATTTCTGGTCAAAAAAAATCTCTACTATTCACCCAAAAATGAGGATTATTGATTATCTGAGGAGCGAATTTAATTTTTTTCTTGTTTTTCCAATACCTATGGTGAAAAAATTTGTAAATTAATTGGAAAAATTAATGACCCCTTATATTTGCTAAAATCATTTCTTTAGGAAATTTCCGCGAACTTCAAAAACACTTCTTCACCCTCCGCCCGCAACTAAAAAAATTTAATTAATCTCGAGATTGGAAGGGGAAGGAGAAAAGTAAATTTGATACACATACCCCAATAAGCTTTAAAAATAGAATAACCTTGCCGCCTAATTTAGGAGAGAGAGTATGATCCTGAAAAGGTTAAGTTGCCTCGTTCTTTGTCCATAATATTCATTAATCAAATCTGAATTTCCCTTTGTCGAGCTGCTTGCTGAATATGTTTGTTATGGTCGCCCCGTTTTTGGTCTGATGAAATAATCCTAATTTGGCTTCGTGCTTTCGTTTCCTCATTGGGCATCAAATTAGTTTCCCAACAAAATCCTGCCCTCTAATTTTCTATTATTTAGTGCAGCAATTATTCTAATTCTTCATAATCCCAATAAAGTGTTAATAGCATTTGCAAATATCTCGATAAAGCCCCCCCCTTTGTTTCGCGCGTTTCATTGTATGGGTTTCTTTCTTTTTCTTTGCGCGTTTGCCGTTTTAATTGATATTTGATGTGCTTTGTGTGAGCGCGAGCTTTTCAAGATAAATTTGCCAGTAGTATAATGCCTCATTGGAATGTAATTAAAATCCCGTCGTCATCATCAAAAAATCAATAATTCCTTTCTGTTCTTCCCTACTCCCTCTGATTTATTTTGAGAGCTCAAAAGAAAATTGGTATTTGGTTACAGATCTTGTATATCTAAATAAAAAAGATTATGGTTGTTGTATTAGTAATTGGAGAGATATTATGAATGTAGGCGTAGGGGAGTTTTTTTTAATTTTTTTTTCCGAGGACGCAGATTAATGCAATACCCATCCATGTTTTGATAGCCCTTTTTCAGATATCCCAAAAAGTGCCCACTACTTCATATTGCTTAGGTTTTTATCCAATAAAATAACTCGTATAATGGCTTTGCCTGCATGCATAAAAAAAAGCGGGGAAAAACTACAGAATGGGTTTCGTTTTGATGATATTTGCGAGAGGTTAATGTATTCCCGTCCCAAGAAAACAATTTCCGTTCGGTAAAATTTGTTTCCCTGTAAGATCTTTGGCCATTTTTTTTTTGCCAATTTCCAAATCAATGGTGGGAAAAATGAACAATGTTGGCAGTGAGCCAGTAATTTTAACCGGCGCCATGCCTTTCGTTTCTCCGCTATTATTCTTTACAAAAGCCTTCGAGAGCTTTGGGGTATCCCAACAAACATTTTCACAATTCCAATGCGAAAATGTAATACTTTTAGGTCCCCCAATACCGCCCAACCCGAATGCAATGTCAAAAAAATTTCCTACCGAAAAAAAAAAGGGTAATTGTCGCTCAATGGCCGGTTTTGGCATTCCCAAAAATGCAGCCCGGGCGAAAACCAATCTCCCCCCAGGAAGAAAGGCCCCAATCCTCAATGTATATGCTGCAACCTCGGCCTTTTTCATAGGGCAAAATTCTTGTGGACTCTTTTTTTCGTCCTGGGGTTGGCGGCCCCAATCTCAACTCAGCGGTAAATCTTGGCGCCAAATGAAATCTTCCAATCCTCCCCCGCTTAGCGTCATTTGCCGTACTCAAAATAGGTTTGTTGAATATTCAAAACACATCTAAAAATAGAACTAGAAACCATTAATTTCAAAAAACCAAATATCCTTTCTAGAAAATTCTTATATAATGATTTCCAATTTTTGCTTCAATGAATGGTCCCGATTTGCAGTAAGGGTTCGATCTTAGGGGGGGTTTTTAAAAATAAATTGAATTTTGAAGGATAATTGGGTTGAAAAATCCCAAGGTGTACTGCTGTACCAACTTTCCCAATCGGCTCCCCAATTGTTTCATATCCGGCTTTTTCGCATCCTTTATCCTCGGCCCCCCGTTCTTTCGGCAAGTCAATTCCTCCCCAAATGGGTCCGGCCGTCCCCCCGTAAATATTGTTCGTAAGCAAAAATTAGGCCGACCTTAAAAATACCCAGAAATGGTTTTTTTTTAAATACCCTAAGAAGATCATAATCGAAAGACAAATGAAGGTTCGGGCAATTTTACCCCCCCCAAAAATGCACATTGCCCTTGTAAAAACGGTTGGTCTCCAACAGAACCCGTAACAATTCCCACAATGAACTTTTTCGCTTTTAAAGAGCGGTTTTCATAAAATTGCTTTTCCTCTCCTTTTTTTTCCAGAATAGATGAAGCGACATGATTTGCGTGGTAAAACTTTTAATTTTTTTAGAACTTTGGTTACATCTATTGGTCAATTTAAATATTAAGGCGCGGGGTATCTAAATTTAAGAAATTTAAGTTGCTAAAGTTGAAAGAAATAATTAATTGTTCCCCAATGAAAATTCTCGTCTAAGATCGGTTAACCAAAATTTTTTAAAAATTTTAACCCCTTCACAGTAATTCGGCCGGTTACTGTACTGGCTTTCGATATCCAACGTATACCCACGGGAAAAATTTACACATAAATGTTTTGGGCCAAATCTAATTAAACAGCAAGGCGAACAAAATCTTCCGTGGCCCCAAAAAAAAACTTCTTAAGTTTCCCTGAACAATCTGAATGGGGTAAGTCGCTCTTTTGAACCCTGCCCCCCGGGGTTTCCCCCCCCTTTTTTTGGGGCATAAAAAATCCCCAAAACCCGAAAAAATCCCCTGTTTCATTTTTTTTGAATAAGGCCCCCACCAGCGGTTGGCCTTTGTGAAATAATAACAACGGTTTGGTGCTTTTAACCAACTTATGGGTAGTAAAAAAAGTGGTGGTTCAAACAAAGGTAGAGTAATAAATGTAAATGTTTTTTTTTCCCACCAACCCATTTTTCGCCGTAACTTAATACTTGTTGTCCCGAAAGTGGGATGAAAATTCGCAGGGTCGCCGTTTTGGATTTATCCTCCCCCAAAAAATTTCTTGAAACGAAAAACATTTTGGCCCTACCCAAACTGCGTTTCCCGTTCGGGGTAAACCTTAGGCCTTTTCATGGTCACCCCTCTTATGGTCCTCCCTATGCCAAGGTCAAACAAATTATTTTCCGTTACGCTCCCCTTCCCTTATACGGGGGCTGATTTTTCTTCCAGCAAACTTTCTAGGCACTAAATGCATCCTTACGTAAAGGTGTGAGTCCCCTTTTCGCCAAGCGGAAACAATGAAAAAACGTCCTCCCTAAACTTCTTCAAAAATGGCTTTTCCAATGCGTTTATTAAAAATTTTCATTTAAAAATTAAAATTGCTTTTAAAGGCAACAAAGAAATATACATTAATGCCACTGTTATACCCATGTTTGCTTTCCGTTTTCAACAACCATAAATTAGTTGTTTAACCTAGATGAGGGGGTTAACTTTTTGAAAATTCCCAAATTTTTTGGTAGGTAATTTCATAACAGTTTTTGGTCGCAATTTTTTTTTGGTTGTACAATTTTTGGTTTTCTAGGTGCCAAATTTGGGCCCCATGGCTCCAAGGGTGCCTTCAAATCTGTTTCAAACATCCAGCAGTTAACCCAATATTTTGCAATAACACGCAAAACAGTCCTGCAGAGCGGTTTGTAATACCGAAGCACCAAAAACAAAGGTTTTTAGTGAGGTTACGAGACAAAAAATTTTAATGGGTGACCTCGTAGCAGATCTGGTTTTTTTTTGGATTAGAAACAAGGGTTTTCTGGGTTCCCAATAGAAATATCTCACATAATGCTGCCATGGTAAAAATAGGATTTAAGGACAAATTGCTTCTGTCAACATGGGGATTTTAATATAAGGTTTTGACACCAAATGAAGATGGGAAATTTTTTTGCAAACTTTATAGGGGCCCATGTTAAATTTGTAATTCCCTAGTTGGCACACTCGCGATAAGAAAATGTAATTTCCCCCTTTTGATAAGTTAGGGAGGGCCAAAATTTAGGTGTTTAATTTGGGTGGTATTTTGATGAGGAAAAACCTAACTACCACACACCAAAGTAGCTCCCCCTGCTCCCGACAATGTAGACAGCTTAAGAAGGATTGGTTGAGGTTTTTAGGTGCCCCCCGGTGAAAGGATTAATGACTATGGTGGTCCCCAATAATTTAGTAAAAAATTATCAATTCTCTCCAGGGATGTTTTCTTATAAACAAATTCCACAAGGCTCAAAATTTTTTGTATCCCAACCCTTTTTTTTGTATGCCTTATGGACTGTTCTCAATTAATCAAGCCAAATCTTTTTTTGGGCGCCACCCATCGCTTTTTTGCGTCTTTGTTTAAACATACGCAAAAAACCATTTTGTTTTTGGATGCCAAAAACCTCTGGAAGTGACGGCGTGAAATTGGTGGTTGAAGCTAGTATTCTTGGTTTGAACAAAGGATGTGGGGACGGGGAATTTATGACCAAACAAATTCCTTGGAGAGAGGTTCCCTGCCTACCTTCTATTTACGTGGCTCTTGAAAATGTCAGCCCTTTTTAAACAGGGTGAGTCAATTACCTCTCCTCTCATCAATCCCCAGAAATAATAAATTATCAGTGAATGTTCAGGTGGGTTTTTTCTACAGCCACCAAGACATTCCCTGTAAAAATGATGAAAACATCCTGCTTTTTGGAATGCCGATTACTTAAAATTTTAAGTGAAAAGGAACCCCCATGATGGGCCCCTTGGTGGAACAATTCCCGCAGGAAAAGAGGTTAATTATATCCTAATCCATGCCGGGGACCTGACGGTTAAGCCCCCCCTGAAAATGCCAGGAATAAAATGCACTGTCCCTTTGGAAATAAAATAAATTAAAAGTGTTCGGGGAAACAACAGAAAAATTTTACATAAGGGGGCACCCTCAGTCAGAAATCCCAACGAAGTTTTTTTTAACATTTGGAAAGAAAGCCTATTCCCAAAAACTTTAATAATTAACGGCGGCACAAATAATACCTTTGGTCGACCTGAAAATGTTTCTTATCCTTTGGATGGGGTAAATTTCTGTGGTGAATAGGGGGAACACTTAGTGGCTTGTTTAACTTGAAGTGGTCGTCCCACGGATTACCGGAAAAACCTAATAAAATTATCCAATGGAAGTACTGGGGCGAAAATAAAAACCTTCCCACAATATAACATTTTTTACTCAAAGGAAGGTTGAAAATTCCCTTGACAACTAAAGTGATAGAGTAACATTTTGGTTGAAAATCTACCTGCGACATACTATTTGTGGACTTACCGTCCCTATAGATGCTTCCCCCCAAGAACCAAACCCAGCATATTTAAAGGAGGTCCGTTGTTGAAAAAAAATGATTTACAAGGAAGATAAGCAAATACCAATTAACTATTAAACCGGATAGGGAAAAAGGTGATTTGAATAATCGTTGGATGAATGGAAATAATCAAGAAAAAGGAAAAAAGTATTTTTTTTGTTATAAGAACTTCCCGGTTTGCACATAAAAATAACGATTAAAATGAAATAAATGAATGGTTTTTTATGTTGGGACTGCTACAGAAAAAGAAATAGTTGTGGGTGGGGTTTTCCGTAAAAATTTTTTACCCAAAGTGGGGAAAAATGGGGGCCAATGACAAATATGGATATTGGTAGGTTTATTTTACCCAGTTGGAAGAACCAATGCTTTTTTGTTTTACACCTCGAATAAAGTATTGCGGAAAGTTGCCTTTAAAACAAAACCTATCCCTCGTAAGTAGTCTTGGGTTGGAAAAACGGAAAACTTTATAATGGAGTGGCATTTAACCTTCGAACAACGATTAATTGTATTGAGGAGGTTTTAGCGGCTATTATTTGGGATTTCACAAAGAGGCCTCAACGTCATATGCAACACCGGCGCGAGAGAGCAGATAACTTCGACATAGCTTCCCACTATTTTATATCATACTCTATCTTAAGCAGCGCGATTAAATAAGGGTGTGGTGTGCCCCACACAATAGTGATTCCTGTGAAATTATTCTCCGAGATTACGGCTCTCCCCTTCGGGTTTGTCTTTTTGTTGCAATAGCGCGACTTAGATAGTGCGAGAACACTCCAATTCTTTCAGTATACAGGTGGGGAGCCACATACATTTAAAATCTAAAGATCCTCATTCGACTGTTGAATGGAATTTGTTGGGTGTACTTGCTTCCACGGGCTTCAGAGGCAACGGGGGGAGATGACTTGGTTATTTTTAGATATGGACCATTGAATGATTTTCGAAGCCTTTTCCTTATTGGGTTCTTTGATGTTCCAAAATCTTGTAGGGGGCCTATACCTTAGAATACTTTACCTCTAAGGGGATTTTGTTGAGTTGATCAAATGTTTTACAAGCCATTATAACCAGGTTCCTTTATGAATAAACGTTAGTTACCTTAAGCTTGGGAATCCAGAAGTGGTTATATGTGAATTTATAAATTCCATACATAGAACCACACCTGAGGCTCTATACTATACTCATGTCTGAATGAACCATTCTCTAGGTTTAATAAGGAGAGCTATTATTCATCTATAGACGATATCCACTCTTTAAAGTATAATTCTTTAGTCTATTATGGTGATGGGTAATTAATGAGTGCCGTCTCCTAAAATATTCCAACAGATATATTCGAAAATACAACTCTATACCAACGCTCGTTATCCCTAGTATGTTAATCCTTAGAGTCGACCCTTAGTATTGCTGTCATCAGATATAAAAGAGTTCATATTAAAGAGAAATTGATCGTATGACCATTACAACTAATATTTTCTAACCTGCACTCTCTGTTTAGTAAAAAGCGTAGGTGGCCATCATCCCTGTTTGTGTTGCGAATCCACAAAGACAGCCCTACTAAACTTCGCAAAATCGCAGTGTATATTGGACCTAACAATAACGGCCACTGGGGCCTAAAATTTAAATACAAAATAGACGATTTTGATTATTTCGCTCCCACTATACGGTACCAAAAGTTGAGCCAATATAGTGGTTTTTTAACGTGGAAGTAAATATGAGAGGTGGTAAAATGGTGTCATGTAATATTTTTTTACAATCTTTGGCCCGACCTAATCCCACTCAGAAATACAACACTACCATCTTATTTGAGATTCAAGACTATAGTCATTTTAGGGAGCTACATTCGCTACCACTGGAAGAAACGGTGATCCTCAATAGGCTAATGGATTTTTCCAGTAATAACTAATCTGAGATAGGCGCGCTTCCTATGCCTCGCGCCATCAATCTGGGTCACATTTTACGAAGTGAGGGTAAAACAAACGGGTAAAATATGAATGAGGGAGATATAGCGCGGTCTTACCTGAAGTTCCAACTTATAAACTATGACACTCTTCAGCTATCCAAGAAGTGTCACACACAAGCACACCAAACCATTTCTTGGTTCGCATTTTATAAATTATATAGGAGAAAGGTGCGGTAATCAATATTAACTCTTATATCCGTGTTGCGACACTTCCGGATGGATAGACCGATATATATATGAGATAACAGAAAAGTCAATATTCTTTCTACCAGTTGACCATAAGGAAATAAAATTCCGGAAAAGAAATGTCGCGCGAGTATGGCCAAAACTGATGAGTTGGCCTACACGAAGTCACCTTTTCTTTCAAAACGACTACGCAACAAAGAGCGGATATAACTATTGTATGTAAGGACAATCTCTGAAGTGGTTATTAGTATGTACCTCCCAGGAGAAAAAATCTCTACTAATAAATTTTCTTCATTATAATACCATGATCCCAAATCACAACAACGACCCAATACTCTTGTTGCACATGAGAATGCGGAGATATGTGTATGAGCCTCGAGGCTTAGAAGAATTAGCTCCTTATGTCATGACGTTGTTAAAACCAAAGGTAGATAGTAGGTTGAGAGAGTCGCAGTGCCTACGGAGATTCAAATGTCGCCAAATGATGTATGATCGAGGCTAATTTAGTTGTCAAAAAGAGAAACTAACTCACCTAGCCAGTTAATCTACGTGAGCGAATTTTCTTGTTAGGATATGGATATATTAGTAGACACATTGTCTTAGTGAAGATGATCGATCCGTCGTATGGCACCCCAGTCAATTTACGTAACCATTTATTGGATAAGATTTTTTTATAGCGTATGCACTCAGTACTAAAATCCGGCGCGGGAACCTTTATAGGAACTCCTTGCGGCTTTAATTGTAGCACAACTAAGTTTTAGTTCTATGGCCACTGTTCCTAAGATTTTCCATTTGCCAAAGGCCTGATCGACCATAATGGCAGATATAATCTCGCAAGCCAATCACTTGACCTGGAGATACACTGGAACATGCCACCCACGGAAAGTTGGTGTAGTGTGACAAAGTGTGCCGCCTCCAAATAATTCTAAGTAGTCCGCTTATAAGAAAGTTTGTCATTAGGGACACTAGCACATGCGAGCAATACAACACTCGTAGGTGTGTATGTCTGCTAGAGACATCACAAAAAGATGAGTAGGGGAATTATCCTGTCGATTAAAATGTAGTAAAAATAAACGCTTCTATCAGTTATTATCATATAACTCCTTCTGTAACAAATTTCTAATTTTTTATATTGCCAGAAAACCGGACACGTGTGCTTAGATGTCTGGACATATTTCTCGCTGCATCCAGGACCAGAGAGTAAATCCCGTTAGTGTAGACTCGGATGACTTAGCGCCCGCTTTATCTGTTAACTCAGAGATAAATAAATATTTGAGTGTAGTGAGAAATTGCGCGTTAAATCTGGCCCTGCTTGAGGAGGATTTAGTATCAGGCGGAGTGTCTTTCCATGAGGAAATCGAGCGGCACTCATATAAATATATGGGACCTAAAGGGAAAAATTTATTAAATCATCTCAAAACACCTTTAGAGACAGTATGTTCGTGAGCAAATTACCACTAATGAGCAGAGTTGTTATGTTTTTGTAACAAATTGATCTTGCCCAGTGGCTGTGTAAATACGAGTTTTAATAGTTTGTAGAGAGAATATTAATTAACGTTAATGTCTGCTTAATACATAGGGCTTGCGCGCGTTTTTAAATTACACGGGAGACCCGCCGAAAAGAGAATGGGATAATAAATAATATTGAGTGGTTCGGCGTTTTCTCATCCCAAGGTGGGTTCGATTTCTTTTACCATATCTGCTTCAATATTTGTCAACGATGGGTACAATATTGTAAATAATATGCTTTGCCTGCTTCTACAATACCGCGTTTGGCCAATGTATATGGAATTGAAACAATAGATATTGTAAATAATACCTCTCAATCACTGGCAATCTTCCAATCGAATGAATGAGAATAGAACTTCAGAGCAATATCTCAATAATAGGTAGAAGCATAAATTGGACTCAATTCCTACCCTGATTATTGCGCCGCACACAACTATCGACATAGTTTTGTTCGTACAAATAAATCCACTGAGGTAATAATATTTGCTTGAAAAAATTTCGCCGCTTGGAGGACTGGGGGAAATAGTGACTCGCTCTCGAACACAGCATTAGATGAAAAACCACAGGTCTCTATAGTTCCTAAGGGTGGCGAACCCGGAAGTTAGCGTACTGCGAGATGAATTGGTTGCTATCAGAATGGGAAAGGAGCCTACCTGTCCGAGATAACATTCGAGAGGAATATTCGAACTTTGAGGTATTATTAGGATGGATATCCCGTTCACTCACGCCTTGACATGAGAGAATATTAGGAGTATTGATTATAGGTGTGCAGCCGAGGACGCTATTCTTATTTAAATTAGGACCCGCCTGTCAACTTCCAAGAAAACGACAGTAGCCTCAGTAGATGGCCTTCTACGATTTGCCACACAGAAACTAACTTGTTATTTATATCGTTATAGATTACGAAAGCAAAAGAACGAGCAGTGAGAAGTTTGCGCCGCTCTATTTATATGAGTTATAATTAATACTGTGGCTCGATAATAAAAAGTTCAAGGTTAATTAGCGCGGTCAAGCTATATCAGCTAAGCATCTAAATTGAGTAGATGGTTGGATGAGCCACCCAACATCATTCTGTGCACCGGGCTAAGATGGAAAGGCCCATATGATCAAAAAGTTAGATTTATGTATAATTCCTGGAAGTTCGGCTAATAGGTTGGAAGCCGTATGTAAAATAATTTAGGTATATTGGATGCCAAGCGTCACTACCCTAGCTTAGTACACTAACCAAATCAAATATTACAACTACAGCGGCAAAAAAGAACAAACACATCAAACACACAAACTCATCATCCAATTTTAACTGAGATTCAGCCCACTATGTGGTTTGGCATCCCTCCATTGGCAATACTTGGGCGGATTTCTCTTGGGCTCTCCTAACACCCAATAAAACTATTGGGTGCCTCCCTATTATCAAAGAAAATTACATCTTATCAGTCACTAGAAAATTACATTACTGGCCCTATAAAAAGTGGCAAAATCTAATAACCAGTCCTCACTAGATTCTGACCTCAGAGCGCTTGACATGAATAGACGGAGTTAAAAACTTTCAACTATGAAAACACCCCCCACACTTGAGTCTACAGCAATCAATCCTAAGTAACTATTCGAAATTAGGATGCAAGTACTTCGTAAGATCTCTTTCTGTCTAACAGTATATATTAACCAGTTGTCTAATGTTTCTATAATTGGTTTATGTTCTGCAGGCATTAAAACTTGACTCGGGATTGAATCAACCGATGATGAGACCTAGGGTTCCCCCTCCAATGACAACCAGAATGCTACCACGCGACTCATTTCCAGTCTAAACCCATTTAGCAACATGCGTGCCCTCCTTTTTGTAACATCACA
>Ga0163217_1087410_pt1 | contig 11012 bp, 12 predicted proteins | sample SynspAceP_FD_185933 | JGI IMG/M metagenome (GOLD analysis project Ga0163217, IMG submission 185933) | Saline lake microbial communities from Ace Lake in Antarctica - Synechococcus sp. Ace-P (PacBio error correction) | ecosystem: Environmental > Aquatic > Non-marine Saline and Alkaline > Saline ...
GCGGCCAGAATGCCGACCCGGGCTGCCTCGGCTAAGTTCGGTGAGCGATTTTACATCCGGTCCAGCCCAGACGCCCGCCGTGCGTGCTGGTGCGGAAGCCAGAAAAGGAGACAACTGAGCTTCAGCCCTGTTTGCGCGGCTGTTGGTCCTGGATGTAAAGGATGAATCAAGAAAAACTGCCGGCACCAAACGAACAGCAGGCTGGCCACGAAACCGAAGAATCGTTGGTTTCCATCGGTGTTTTTGACGGAGTCCACCGGACCTGTATCACCCGGCCCATCGCCCATTCTGGGCTTGTCGTCAATCGGCTGCGTTGGGATTGCGGTCTCCGGCTGCTTCCGGCACGCGTGGGGCGGCCGGCAGGGGGGCAGCCAGGGCCGCTTCCAGCTGGGCCTGACCATTATCGGTAAGTCTCCCAGCTCGGACAGTCAGGCACCTAACTCGCCGCAGTTGCTGCACAGCAGTGCTGAGGAGGCAGGCGCAATAGTCGAGTGAGGGACGGTTGTGGTATAGCTGTGGCGGATCATTAGCCACTGCGCGTATGCGGGCACTCGAGGCGGTGGAGTCCCCGCCGCGGGCCCCGGACCACGCCACATAAGCAGGTGCACTGCATGCCTTGGCCGCAGCCCGCCGCAGTTTGCCGAAGCTTGCCCTTAAAGGCCAATACGAGCTCGACGCCCCTCGCGCAGGGCCACCATCACGATACCAGATTTTCTCGGGGAAGCACTCCACATCTGAGCCCCTCGCGGACGAATCGGAATCACCGGGCATGGAGGCGTCAGGCGACAGACCCCATATACTCAGGAAGAGGGTTGCGATTTGTAAGCCGCGTTGGCGTCAATCCGACAGGAATCCCACGGTCCACGGCTCGTTTCAGCTGATCGGCGGCTTTCGCCGTCCCATGCCTACCGAGAACCCTTACGATCAGCCGACGGATCGATCCCAATCGATCGTCACCGCTAACGCTTGCGTTGGCGGCAACTGTTTGTTTCGCCGGAATCTACCCCCATGGAGACCTGCCCTGGTATCGGGTGCAAGTCGTGATCAACGACCCGGGCCGACTTTCACCTGGCGTGCCCTCATGCACACCGCTTCTGGTCGCCGGCTGGGCCGGCTCCATGGCTCTTTAAAGCTCGGCGATTTTTTCGACCCCTCCGATCAGGTTCTCACTCCGAAGTGGCGCCAGGGCAATGTTCGTATGCCCCTTCATGGCCCGCCTTGGCGTGAACTGGAAGCTGGGAGCGGCTGGAAGTGTCACCGGTGAAAACCGGGGTTGACCCCGGTTCTGGAGTTTCGAAAGGCGTTCGCTGCAGCACACATTGTCTTCAGTCGGTCGCTGTTCCCTTGCCGCATACTAGCACCTCCGGGCACCTCGTGGGATCTGGAGATCTGGCCAAGGACCCCGCGCACTGTGAACCCCAGGCGCTCGGATCTCCCCTAAGATTCTCGGCACTTCAATTCCTGCTGCTGCAGGTCTGGCTGCTTCGGTTTCGGCGCCTCCACCAAGCCGGCGTACTTTAGGTCCGCCGGATAGTAGGGCTCAGGACCGATCCCTAACGGAGCACCTTCAATTTGGTCCACATCAGAGCGCGCATGCAGAAGGTCCCAGAGGGCACTAGCGCTGGAGCACGGGTGGTGGCCTGGGTCACCCTTTCAATCGCAGGCGCGACAATTTTGGGGTAGGCCCACCACTAGTTCTGGAAGAAAGCCCGCCGCGACATCCGTCAGTAGGGCGCCGAATCTATCGCGGGCGGGCACATTTCAACACGGATCACCAGGGCAGATCCGGGGCTTTGGTTTCTGTCCCACGCTAACCGGCCGGTAGTGCCGGGCGGGCTGTACATAAGCTCCTGCGGATGGGCAACATCGAAACGGTTGCTGGCTCAGGGCGCATCCGCCCGCCGGTGATTTTTTGCCGAGCCTTTCATCGAGGCTGGGACACCGAGATGGTATGCGCTCTGTGTTGCGCACTCCTGTGGAGTTGTAATCAACACTCGCTAACTACTCAGTACGTTGTGTTGTATTTGTAGGGCGGTAAAATGTGCTACTCGGAGAGGACAGACAATCAAACTCCACACGTCGTTGGTGATGTTATCGCCTGCAAGATGCCCTCGAGAACGGTTTCCTCCAAGGAAGAGGCTATGCGCCCCACCCCGGCGGGTTTTCCGGTGAAGCAAATGCTGGGTACGCAGTTTTCTTGACTCAACGTCGGCAACAGTCCTGCCCAAGGGACGGTGGCCCTGCTTCCGTGTCGGCCCCATCAGTTTCAACTTGGTGAGCGGCCTCTGTCCACCAGGATCGGGTATCCCGGTCCATAATCAGCCTTACACCCAAGAGCTCAGGAAGGATCGTGAACGGTTTAAGAAAGTGAGGGCGCTCTTGGCCGAACTAGGTTTCCTTTTCGCGAGAAAATCGTCTGGAAGCTCCAACCACGGTGTGTCGCTCCGACAGGGGACACGCCTTATGGTCTGGAGCATCGTACAGGGCCCGATCATCCGCCGTTTGACGTCGCTCGCCGAAGGACCGAACTTGGTAGCCCTTCGTAAGCAGACCGCGCGTGGTACCTCTGGGCCACAGCGTTGGGGTCCCCAAACACTGGTTCTCTCACTGGCAGCGCCATGGCCCCCTCAGAATGGGGTCACGGGCGGTGCTTCGACCCTCGGCACGTGATCGCGTGCCGCTTTTGCTCACACGGCTGCAGAAAGTTCGTGCTGCTCGCAAACGTGGCCAGTGGCAACGGTTGGCGCTAACGCAAAGAGCGCCTTCGAATTTCACGAAATCGAAGGGAAACACCAGCCATTGAGGTATATACAAGTCCCTCGTATGGCACCTTCTTCCGCAGTTTCACCGGCCGGCTGGGGTCGACACCGAAGGGTTCGGCCCGCAAAGTGTTTCTCAAGTTGAGAAACCAAGCGCCTTCGACCTAGGATTGCTTAGCGCCTTTTGGTCGACGCGGAAGCCAACCTTTGCCGCTCTGCGTCGGTTCTCTTTCGCGACACATCTGGCACGGGGGCACCCTTGCTAACTGCACCGAGCGATGCTCGTCCTGCCGGCTCCCCGCACTCACCGCCCGATTCTCGCGGGCTGAGTAAACAGATGAGTTAGATACTACTGTTCACCAGATAGCCGGTGGGCGAATTCTCACCAAAACACACGCCGGGACGCGCCAAGAACAAGCACGGCCGCGGCAGGCCTTCACTGCCTCACGGCAGATGCGCAGTGGCCAGCACCTGATTTTCCCCTCACTCCCGAGAATTCCTCAGATGAGGGAGAACACATTTGCTTACATCCTCAATGCTGACCTTGGCCTTGGCCCGCTGATCTTCAGCCCAGTCGCCTTAGGCGCGATCCCCCCATCGCTACGAGAACTGCGCAAGTACACACCGCAGCGCGACTTCACCTCGCAACCGGTCTCCCCTCAAAACCAAACCCCCCTGCGTTCGCAAAGGGGGTTGTTTTTATGGCTGTCCTCGTGGTCACGCGGCACGTGGATGGTCGCCGGTTGGGCCGGAGAGGTGGCCAGAACGACTAGCACACAGCCTTTACTTATCATTCGACGAGTTACTGGTTATACACGGTTGACCAAGATACGAGGGAACTTTCCTGGGCGCCTACCACATCCCGGTTGAGGTGTCACCATGTCCCGGTAACTCATGCCAACACACGGGCCCGGCTCCTGGGGCGGCCATTCCGACAGCCGGGGTGCTCGACGTTAATCCTCGCCTCCGCTGACAGTGGCCGCGAGTGGGTGCGGGGCGGCGGCCGCAGAATGCCTGCAGATGTGACTTTTTCGCGGGCTTAAATATAAACCTAACGAGCGAGGCTGCTTTGGGATGGTCTCGAAAAACTGTGCGGCAGGTGTCGGAGCACGATAGAACTATCAGACCACACGTAAAAGGTGTTCCGGCGTAGAGACATCTTCAAAATCTTGTCTTCCTAATGCTTTCTCGAGGGGGCTTGATATCGGGCACTGTGAAAACGACCCCGCGGTCCCTCGAGGCCCGCTTCAAGGCTGTCAGGCTATGGGATGGTCTATCGAGATAAGAAATGACACTGTACTCACCCTCCAACCAGCGACAACAGCACGCAAGAGGTCAGCATGACACGAAATTGGCTGCGAAACTCGTTCTGTCCACCAGCTCAGGCGAGAATGAACCGCAAGTGGAACCCTACGTGTCCGTTTTCTGCCATCGCGTCTAATCGCCCAGTTCGAAGGGCCACTCCACGATTTCGGGCCACCCTTGAACAGTGCCTCTCCAGTCTGCGACAACGTCACACGGCCACGGGCGATGGCAGTTTCCACATCGCCACCTGGCCCGGCATCCGTGGCGCGGTTGATAACAGTCCCAGGCTGACTTTGGTCCTGCGCAAGGGAGGCTTGCTTTGTATGATCTGATGGTCAGGGTGTTTTCTTGGTCGCAAGAAGGCAGGGCACCACTCCCTCGCGTCTGCCAAAGGCAGACCGCCATCCCTTCAATGACAGTGACCTCCACCTTCCCGCCAGATCACAGCACCCCAGCACCGAGGCCAAATCTGGTCTCGCCAACGAACCGATCGGCGCAGAATCTGGACCTCGACTCCGGATAGAGCGTTCCTTCACTGCGGATGACCCAGCACAGCCGGGCCGTCTCACCGGTGAACTTTGAGAGGCCGGCTTCAACGCTCGAATGAGTTCGCCTCCCCTGTCAGCCAAGTATCGACTAACACTTCAAGCCGGGTGATGTGGTGAACGGCAACGGTATTCGCCATGGAGCCCAAGCGCCAATGATCGACATCGCGCGCCAAGAACGGCCGCCTTCATGCCCTCCCTGCAGGAGTCTCGATCAAACCGGGTCGAGGCTCTCGGCGATGTGCCTGCAGCCTGGCGAGGTAAGCGTGAGTCCTCTTCCATCATGAGTGAGGAGACACGAAGGACGGCGCGAGCTCTGCAACGCTCCTCGATCCGCCGCATTGAACTAAACCAGCGGGCCTGGGAGCCGGGTGCGTCCAGCTCCAAGAAGTGAAGACGGCCACCATCTACAAGCGAAGTTCTTCGCCAACTCGAACCGCGGCGGTGCCCTGGTTCGGGTGGAAAGGCTCAGGGGCTTCATTCCCAGGCAGCCGACATCAGCACGCCGCAAGCCCAAGGAAGATCTCGTTGCGATTTTTCCTTCCCCTCAAGTTCCATGGAGGTCGATGAGAGCGCAACCGCTGTGTCAGCCATCGCCGCGCCTAATGGTTGAGCGCAAGATGAAATCGCCTCGAGGTGGGCGAGGTAGTTGCTCCGGAACCGTGTCCGCGGCATCGAAGCCCTACGGCGCCTTCATCGACATCGGTGGAGTCAGCGGTCTGCTGCAAACATCTCTGAGATCAGCCACGAGCACATCGAAAACACCTCAACACGGTGCTGGAATGTGAATGATCAGATGGAAAGTGATGATCATCGACCTGACGCCGAGCGGGGTCGGAATTTCGCTCTCCACCAGGCCCCTGGAGCCGGAAAACGGTGACATGCTCACGCGACCCCAGAAGGTGTTCGACAAGGCCGAGGAAGATGGCGGCCCGCTAACAAGCAGATGCTGCTGGAGCAGAGCTGAAGGAGAACGCACCGATGGGTGTCCACCCTCGACTAGCCGTTCCCAGGGTCTGGCCGTGCGGCCGGTGGCCAACTCCGCTTAAAGGTGTTTCCCACTGGGTTTTGGCCTTCAGGCCGTTCTCTTTACGACAAGGACGGCACCAAATGAGCCGCAGCGAACCCAAGCTGCTTGCCCTGGCTGAGCGCAGGAATCTTGGCCTGCCTCAGCAGGTGGTTCAGGGCATCGCGGGCCAGGCTTCGGGATCTTCTGGAAAGTGCCATGGCGTCCGGGCTGGGCCGGATCGATCCCGCCGGGAGCTGTGGCACAGGAATGCACAACCTGATCGCCACGGCATACGGCTTTCGCGCCAGGTGGGTCTTGGCTGGCCTGAGGCCCTGAATCGCAGCGAAATTCCTCTTCGCAGCATCAGACGCGGCTGCTGGCAGCGAAACCAGCCTTCCGCCCGACCACCAAATGGGCTGGCGGGCCGCTGCTGCTCTGCTCTCGATCGGCGCCCGGTGTTGTCCTTCGGGGTGATCAGCAACGAATCAGACCAATGGCATCAAGCACTTCCTAGCCGGCCCATGGCCTGGAGAAATACCATCCGGGCATCTGAGCGCCGGAGTCACTTGCCGCCAAACCCAATCCCTTGGCCGTCCTCACTTCTCGCCCAAGGCGTTTGACCCTGGCGCTGGCGCGTGATCGCGACGCCGACAGCGATCTAGCCATGGGCGGTCGGCGGCCGGGATTCCCCATGCACTGGCTAACACGGCCGGCTGGGCCACCAAGCCGAAGCTGGCCGGCGGGCACCTCCCTGATCGATCTATACTGGTCGGAGCTCACGGTGCAGGCCACAGATCCAGCCAATCACGCCTGAAAGCCAACAAGTTCAGGGCGGCGGCACAGTAATCAGGCAAGCCGAATGTGAGAAGGATGCTGGGAACAGGCGATAAGCTCAATGGCCAATCGTCCTTGGATTCATCCTTGAATGAGCCGTTACATCTTCACCTCTGATCGGTCACAAAGGGCATCCCGACAAAATCTGCGATCAGAATTCATGATGCCGTTCTCGGAGTGGCCCTGCTCAGCATCGATCCACTGCGTCGGGTGGCCTGTGAAACGGTTGTGAACCCAGGCCTCTGCCTGCTGACGCGGCGAAGTGAGCACCATCTGCCAAGGTCGGACTTCAACGACCTGGCGCGCGGGTGGATCGAGCAGATAAGGCTATAGCGGAGCCAGAGCCGGTGGGTTCGATGCCCACAGCTGCGCCGTGCTGGTGGCACTCGATCAAGCAATCCCCATGACATCGCCCAAGGGGGTGGACGAGGCCGACGATCAGCCGCCGGAGAATCCGCTCGACAGTGGGCGCCGGCCGACCAAGGCATCTGTCGGCTTCGCGTGCGACGAAACACCCTGAAGTTGAATGCCCCTGCCCGATAGCCTGGACCGGCTGGCAAGAAGCCTGCCGAGGTGGCGCCACAACGGCCTCTCTGGCCTAATCTCCTGGCCCGATGGCAATAACCACAGGTAGGTGGTGTACGAGAACCGAATCCCGACCGGTGGCTGATCGACACCCGCTGCTGATCTCCACCAGCAACACGGCCGTGATCGAATGGCATCAGTGATGAAGGCCGGCCTGCAGCGGCGCAATCGCCGACGACCTCTGGGAGCACGTCGTCGTCCACGCCAACGGCCGAGGATCTGCATATCCAGCCCGATCGCGCTCCACCCGTTTTCTGGTCAACCCGACGGCAAGTTCGTGGTGGGGGGGTCCCCAGGGCGATGCGGGCCTGAAACCGGCCGCAAAAATCATCGTTGCACCTACGGCGGCACCGCCCGCGCAGGCGGTTGGTGCCTTCTCCGGCAAGGAATCCCACCCAAGGTGGAACCGCTTCGCTGCCTATGCGGCCCGCCATGTGGCCAAGAAGCCTGGTGGTCGGAGGCCTGCGCGAGCGCGCTTGAAGTGGCAGCTCAGTTATGCCATCGGGCTGGCCGAGGCCGACCCAGCATCTTGTGCATGAGCTTCGCACTGAAAGCTGGGCGACAAGGATCTCACCGCCCTGGTCCAGGAGCACTTCGATCTGCGCCCCGGCGGCCATCATCGAAAGCTTTGGCCTGCGCAACCTTCCCCAGGAGCGGCGGCGGCCGCTTCTTCTAACCAGGATGTGGCGGCCTATGCCATTTTCGGCCGGGATGAATCTGAATTCCCCTTGGAGAGAAACGTGAGGCCACGCCACGGTCTGCGGCAGGCCACAGTTTGGAAAGATTGGCCGCCGGCAGCGCCATCTGAGCCGGAGATGGTGCGGCCGGCACCACCAGACACCCGGCCCTGGGCGTTGCATTTCGGGCAAGCAAGTTGGGCTGAAGGCTCGCCTAGAATGGATGCTGAAAGGTCTTCGCGAATTCGTGGCTGCGAACGGGCTTCTGGCCTAGGACGACCCCTTTTTCGATCCTTGAGGGAGGCGGCCTCGGCTTGTTTGCCTGGTGGGCTCCCTGCCAGGGAACTGCGCTGCCGCGTTGGGCGTCAGCCTCGGATGGCACATCCGGCATCCTGCTGCTCTGCGCCGGACGGCTCGGCACTTGGCTGAGGCCCTGCCTACGACAAGGCCTGCCCCGAGCAGCGCCGGCAGGCTCCAGGCCCTGGTGCCGAGGGGACTTCCGGCAGCGAGCGCAAGCAGCAAGTCTGGCCAGGGCACTGCGACTGCATCAACCAGCACCAGGGTGGCGCCTTTCTGCTCCGCCATCAAGCCGAACGGCTGTGGGCTGGTTGGGGTCACTGGCCGCTGGGGCGAAGAAGGCAACAATCTGCGCCTGGGCTGGGATCTAGCCGGCGGGCGCTGGGCTGGGAAACTACTCCTGCATCAACCCTGGACGCAGCCTACTGAGGTGGTTTCCAAGCGGGCAGCAGGCCCTCGGCAGCTTGAACCCGCGGGCGGCCACAGCTTGTGGCCTGCCGCCGACTGCCAGGTTGGTGGCCGGCCACCACCGATGCCAATGCCGCCTTGTCGCTGGCTGCCGGCCTGGGCGAGCGGCGACGGCCTCACTCGTTCTGGCAACCAACGCCTGGTGCTCAAACAGTTTCGTTCGACCGCCCGATTCAGGCCCCTGGGGTGAGCGCGCACCGCCTGGATCAACGCTGGCTTGTGGGGGGAGCCTCCAACAGCGGTGGCGGCGTATTACGCCAGTTCTTTCAGCGATCAGCAAGCTGCGGAGCTAAAGGCGCCAGACGACCCCAGCCGGCCGAGCGGGCCTCCAGCTCCAGCCGCTCCGGGCCGGGGTGGAGCGCTTCCCCGTCCGACGATCCCGATCGGCACCGGTGCTGGTCCAGGCCTGTGAGGCGATGCCTGTTTTCTGGCAGGGGCTGCTTGAGGGGATGGCCGGAGAGGCCGAAGGCTGGCACGGTTTGCAGGCGCTTGAGCTCCAGGATCGGGCGGGTAATCCCCTCGGTGGCGGCGCCCTCAATCCCAGTGCGCCGGACTGACGGCATGCAGGCCCTGGGTGTGCCGGTGATCACCGCCGGGAATTGTCGTCGCCCTGGGCAGCGCCCGAGCTGGCCTGTCGGGGGCTAGGGCCGAAGATGGAGGCGACCTGCTCCCATTGCCCCCCAGACCATGAACGAAACGCATCAAATCCGTGGGTGTCGATGGCCCCTGTTCGTTGTGCTGGCCGGATTTGCTGGCCTTCAAGCAGTACGCGCGCCCTGGCCCTGTTGCTCTGGCAGGCGCTTCGGAGCCGCTGAAAGCCGGGCGGCCCGAACTCGGCGTCCGCTGTCACCTGGAAGCCAATGCCCGCCGATCCACTCACTTCCCGAATGTCACGCTAAGGATTGCCTGCACATGAACAACGACCAATGCCGAAACGCGGTGCTCTCCTACGGCCCGCCATTAAGGGCGGCGTTGAAGCCCCCAGTCGGCCCCCGGTGCTGCAGGTGCTCCCCGAAGGCACTGGTGGAACTGGAGTGGACGGCAGCACCAGTGGCCCGTCCGTTTGATTCACACCTCCCGACAGCGAGGATGCCATCGGCACCCTGGTCGGGCCATGGCTGCGTTCCATTGCCCAAAGGCTGAGCTAGGCCCCCAAGGCTGAGTAGGCCCACGAGCTGTGAACCGGATTGCCTTTTGCGTACAGCCCGCTTGTTCTGGTCGCTTCGCTCTGCAGAGGCCGCAAACGGAGCCGCTCAAGGTGGAACCCTGAGCAGGCAACACCAGCCTGGGGGCGAAGCCTTGTCTTGGAATTCACGCCGTTTGGCGCGGCAAGCCTGGAGCTTGTCCTGCAGCGCCTCGTTGCGCAATCTGCCGCACGGCCATCCGCTCCGCAGCGAGGCCGCACTCTGCGAGCCTGCCGAGCCGCCTCGCCCTAACCGCCGGCGGACTCCCAGGGGCAATGGCCGCTGCCGTGGTGGAAGCCTTGGGCTCTACGAAGGGGCCCTGCGCCAGCTGCTGCTGGCTCCGCCAGCGAACAACGCCCCGCCCACAAAATGCTGCGCAACCTGGGCGAACGTCTGCGCCCAGACCCTGCCTGCCGAACTCCAGGGCAACGGCCGGATCGTGGCGATTTGCCCCAGCTGGAAGCAGTCGGGGGTGCAATCCCTTAACCCCAACTTGATCTGCCAAGGGCTTTGGGCTACTGAAATCCAGCCCGCTGCAACGGCGCGGCCCACCTTGGGCCAGCACCACCTGAACCGGCCATGCCGCGCTCAACCAGGCGGAAGCCTTCCGCTGCCAGGCCAGTGCCATGGGCAAGCCGCCTGCTGGCGCCGGCAGCCGATCTTGATTTGTCGATGACATCCCTCTACCACGGAAAGCGACGGCCAACGCCGCCGCAAAGTGGCTCTGCAAGACGCAAGGAAATTTTCCGCGTGGGCGGCCTGCTCTGGACTTGGCCCGCACGTCCCAGACTCCAGGCCGTGATCAAGATCCACATCTGCTACCTCAGTAGCAAGCCGGGATAGCTCAGTTTGGTAGAGCAGGCGACTGAAAATCGGCCGTGTCCCCAGTTCAAAATCTGGGGTCCTGGCATTTCATTGATCCAGACCATCCATCCAGCGTCCGCGCTGCTTCGCTCCCGTTCCCGTCAGCTCGCTGAGATGCCGGCCATGAAAGGGCCGCACTCACAGCAGGTCGGCTGACCCATCGCGGCCACACGCCCCTCATTCCTGAGTCGCCGCAACCTCCTCCCAGGTTTCTCCATGCCCATCCCTCCCGAGCAGCCACTTGGATCGCAGTTCAACCAATGCCGACAGCTAACGAAGTGGCCTTTGACGCTGTCTGGGAGAAGCTCAACCGACAACCAACAGGCGAAGCCAGCCAACCGTGAGTTAAGCTGCAGCAAGCCATCGCTGAACTCAGTGACCATCCATTCGCCATCAGCAAAGCCGAGTTGGTTCATGGCAGTCGCCCTGTTCCGCTTGCGCTGCGGGAACGGTGGAGAAGCAACGCCACCAGCGCCAAGCGGCCC
>Ga0163217_1102329_pt1 | contig 11012 bp, 14 predicted proteins | sample SynspAceP_FD_185933 | JGI IMG/M metagenome (GOLD analysis project Ga0163217, IMG submission 185933) | Saline lake microbial communities from Ace Lake in Antarctica - Synechococcus sp. Ace-P (PacBio error correction) | ecosystem: Environmental > Aquatic > Non-marine Saline and Alkaline > Saline ...
AACCGCAATACCCGACGGTTTATTCGGACCGACCTAGCAGTGTTTCATCTCTCAAACACGACATGCCGCCCTCTATCACCGCCTGCATCCCTATCGCACCGCAGACGACCTGAGGCACCTTTTCTTTGCGTACCACGGAGAATGCGCACTTGGATCCGCCGGTTTTTAGCCGCAGTATCAGCCTTTTTACGCGGCCCTTGTTATTCGAACTTCGCCTATGCGTACGATGCGGTAGATGATACTTTTAGGGAACCACCCGCAAGTGTGCGCCAATCAGGGAATTATCCGACGCTGGCCGTCATTGTCTTCTCTAAGGTTACCCACAACACAGCTGGGCGTGGAGTTCTCCAAAGACGGATTTTTCTGCGACATGAAAATTCCTTTAAAATGAAGCGGGCCAAGCGTTCTTAGCGGCGGGAGTAGCATCGGCGTACTACAAGCGATGGCCGATGTGCTACGTCGTTTGTTACGGCCTGACAGGTTTCAGTCAGAGCCGGAGCGAGATTGTAGTATACTCGACACTATTGCGAGATTTGAATTGCAGTGGTCTTGCAAGTTTGAGATGAAGTAAGCGCTCTTTCAGATTGAAGTTGGCAATGTAGCAAATGCGTGGGCTTTCTTAAAATCGTTTACAGCCTGGGCAACGAACCAAGACTCCCACACCGCCGGTGCAGGATCCAACAGATCTGTGAGCTGCCAATTGAGCGGGCCACGCCGATAACAAAGACCTTCTCGTGAATCACGCCGGGACAAGACAATAACGAAGATTCAATTGTCCATGGCAAGGCCGGGCGCCGTCCAGTTTACGAATACGACGTAAGCCAAGCAACTTGTGTTGAACACCCTGAAACGGATAACATGGCGCCTACAGGACAATCACCTTAACCGATCCTTTCCTGCCTGCGGGCAGCCGGAGTCCATCGGTGGCTGTCTAGAACCCGGATACAGAGTTGACGCCCCGGTAACGGGGTTGATTCGGTCGCGCATGCCTCTGACATGCCTTTTTCTCGATGGTTTGCTCGCTGTTTGAAATCAAAGACAGGAATTCATCCTTTCATGAAAGAATGCTTATAATGGAAACTCATCCGAGAGTTGCGCGTCGCCTGGGTTGACCGGACCCAGGCGCTGCTGTTTTGAAACCTCGATATCGAATCCAGCTCGCGCGAGCAAAAAAGGCGAATCATCTACAAGGGTCAAATTATCCGCCCACGCGTAGAGCCACAGCCTGGCCACCGGCAATCTTGGTGGATTTTGGTGCACTTGATACGTCGCGGGTTCGTTTCACTGCCGTTTATAACGTAGAAATTTCCCAAGGAATCTTCAATAATATAAATCATCCCGCCAGATCCGAAGGCATTGTAGCACTCACAAGAGCCGTGAATACGCGCGCTGAGGGCGCCAGGAATAGTGATGGTTCAGCCAAGAATTGAATAGGATAAAGAATCCGTAACGCCGGCAACAAAAGGCCGCAGCGCCCTCTTGACGACACTTTTTAAATACTTGTCTGAGTGGCCGTCTACCCTCTGGTGCTTGGAATGCCCTGCAACACCACCACAACGCCCGTTGCTTGGTGGCATTTCCCGCCGAATTGGAGGCGAAGAACGAAGAGCCAAGCTTAAACGCATAGCTCCATGCAACCAGTTTCAGGTACCCAAGGCCATGGGCATCATTGTTCGCACCGCGGGCATTGGCCCTGCACACTATGCGAAGAGCTGCAATTGGATTCTTGGATTACCTTGGGTTCAGTTTTAGGAAGCCATTTACCCCGGCCGCAGGCGAAGCGGTAAAAGCACCTTTCCTGAATTCTCAGGAACAGCAACGGGTAATTACCTGGCCCCGAGACCGCGCCGATTACCTTTAGGTGCGCCCAAGACATAGGCGAAGTTGCTGATTGTACGCCCCCTGCCGTGTCACGAAGACGTTGTTGAATTTTGTTGCGCGCTGTTAATGCCTCCTTTGAAAACAAAATCAAAACTGTACAGCGACGTAAATCCCGCTGTTCAAGGCCCGCTACAGAATCGAAGGCCAAATCGTAAACCCGCATTTCCAGCCGTGAAGTAAAAACTGCCGTCTGGCGGCTCTATCGTGATTTTGACGCCGACCGATAGCGCTGGTTGTCCCTTATCGACCAAATCAACTCCTCGCGAGCCACAAAAGGCCCGACGAACATTCGAAGAAACGGCGCTGCAAACAACCTGAAGCCGCCTGAATAAATTGGCCGCGCAGCTACGTCTGCGGGATTGGGCGGCCTTGGATTGTTATCGACTTCATCGATAATTGAACCCCGGCCGTAAAATCCAGCGCGAGTAGAAAACTAAAAATGCGCGAAGCCCCTGGAAATCGCCCCGCGCCCCCGGGTTGTTCAGGTCGGCAAAAGATTTCACCGCTTTGGCTTGCTGGAAATGTCGCGCCAGCGTCTGCGCCGTCAACTGGTGAACCGCAGCGAGGTTTGCCCGCGCTGTGACAGGCCAAGGGCACCATTTCGTGTATCGAATCTCGCCGCTGACATCATGCGCCTGATTTACGAAAGAGCTTCAAAGACAAAACCGGCGAGGTACGTGCCGTTGTGCCGGTATTCCCGTGGCGGACCTCCTGCTGAAGACGAAAAGCGCAAGCAGCTGGCGACAATTGAAGCCAATCTAGGAAGTAATCTGATTTGTTATCGTGCCGGTTTCCGCAAATGGAAACCCCGCACTTTGAAATCATTCCGCATGCGCGAACGACGAAGCCGGGCTCCGAGCACGTAATCCAGCCCGTGGCTAGGAAATACAGCGAGCGCGAAGAGAAGTCGCTGACGTGACCGTGCAAGAAAAACCCGTGCGCGAACAGGCCGCCGTAAAATCTGTGCGCCTCGCTCGCCTCGCCTGCGCCTGCAACAACAACCAGGCAGCAAAACCCGCTAAAGCCGCGCAGAGAAAATACCGTGACGAAGGCATGTTCAGCCGTTTAGGGCGTGAAAACTTTGCGAATTTTTTTTCAACGTGAAGAAGAAAGCCAGCCCTGCTGTTGCTAGCAGCATGTAGCCGCAATGCCAAACAGGCAGGCGGGAGACCCGCTCCAGGCAGCGCCCCCGCGTCAAGCCGCAATGAATCGCCCGGAACGTCGCAAACACGACGTCGCCCGTGACGACCAGCAAGACAACCGAAGCCGTTGCGAATCCGCAGCAGCAGTAGCAACAGTAAAGCTCGGGTCCAGCAATCTCAGCGACGATAACCGAAAGCAATATCGCACCGACGACAGCCGCAGCCGAACCAACTCTGCGGACGAACTCTGCAGTGGATAGTGTGCGCAGCGGCAAGACAAAACCAACGCTGGAGCCCAGAAAGCAAGTGTTATGTAAGCAGCAGCGGTCCAGAGCTAGGGGCTCTAACTCACAGAACACAGGCAGCGCCCAGACATGATGCACAGAACGGTCAACGAGGCATTCGCAACGTGGCACCTATATGCCCGCCAAGCGATGGTGACCGCGCTCGTGGTCGTAGATACGTGCAGAACGTAGGCTCCCAATGGCCGATGTCAGACGTTCGTGCGACATCAACTCCGGTCGACTGGAAGTGATAGTCATATATGCTGCAGACGCGAGGCTCAGATCAGAGTCGCGATCGACGGAGTCAGGAGATATTCGGCAGGAATCGTCGGCAGGAGCCGAGCCCGAGCTATAGTAGTCGAGCACGTGGTACACCGGATCCGGCATGACTGGATGCTCGCTCTGCTCGCCGTCGAGGTCGCGAGGCTCTTCAGCTGCGCTGGTGAGCTGTGAGAGAGAAGACTTCGCTCGGCAGTCGAAAGTGCCTCTGCTCGCCATGCTGGTGGCGCGCCCTGTGAATATGGTTGAGACGCTTGGGAGAACCCGGCTATCTAAACCACGGGTCGAGCGTAAGTGTTCTAAAGCCGCGCTTCGGGCAGTGCAGATATCAGGACATATACCGGACCGCCGCGCCGTAGGACCCTGAACGGGGACAGAGCACGACGGTCAGTCCGCACGTATAGCCGATACGGCCCAAGGTGCGCCGCTGAGCCTTCCATCCAGGCCGACTGTTGTCGTCAGGTGTAATGCCGTCACCGTACTCGTCCATCTCGCTCATCGGCAGTAGACGTTTGCGAGCAAGCAGCGCCGAGGTTGCCACAAGCCCCGGCCGATCATCGCCTGAAGACAACAAGCGAGCAGCCCGATGCAAGTCAAGCCAGTAGAACAATCGCCTGAAGCCAGAGGTAAGCACCCGCTGCGCCTGCATCCGAAGTGCCTGTTTGAGGCAGCAGGAAAGCGCAGATGTTCCTGCTGCCGAAGCCGCACCTTCCGGATAGATGCCTACAATGGCGGCACCGAAAGGCTTCAGAAGCCCGAAAAAGCCGACGCACCTGAAGTAGAACAGCTTCGGACACAGGATAGCGCACCCGGTCGAACGCTGTCGAGGCTGAAAGCCCCCAACGCTGAGGACTCATACCTCTGAGGCTGCGCAGCCGACGCAGAGGACGAAAAGCGCGGATAGGCCAACCAAGCCAACCCGCAAGCGCACCCGGCCTCGCAAAGCCAAAGCGGCGAAAACAGAACCGCTGATGGCAAAGAGGTGCAGCCCGCAAACCACTGGCGTCAGCGACAACGATGCCCAACTGCAGCCGAACGTTGCCCGTAGCGCCGCCAGCAAGCAGCACCGGTAGCGACGCAGCTCCGAACCCCGGCAGTCACCGGTAGCACCAGGCCGCGGCTTATAAGCGACGACCACGTGAAGTACGTAATGCGGCCAGCGTGCAGCGGACGCTGGCAAATAATGGCGGGAGCGAGTAATTAATGCTGAACGACGCTGACATTGAAGCGCCTGGGAAGAAATTCTGTTTTTGCAGGCCCCTGGGGTGAAGACGCAAGTAAGACTTCTTCGGCTTCCACGGTTTGGTGTGTGCCAGCGTTGTAGGACCGGTGGATCTTCTCGTAGACGAGTTGTTCTGCTGGGCGCACAGGCGTTGAACGCCCTTCCTGACGCAAGGTGCCAGCGTGTTCAGTCGCTGTGTGCAGAAACTGAGCGGTGCCTGGCAACGCGCTGGTATGGGCCTGGCCTGGAGCTTGCCGCCGAGCCCGAAGACGATGACCCATGAACGCACTGGAAAAACTGGTAGCGCCGGATTCAATTGAAACTTTTATGGAACGGGAAGACGAACTGGATGGAAGCCGCCAGCGAAGAAGAAAGTGGGCGATTTTGATTATGCCATGCTGGCGCTGTCCGGGCTTATCGAAGATGAAGACCTTCCAGAACGTGCGCGAAACAGCGAACCACGTCGAACACAGATGGCAAGAAGCGATCCCCGATTCGCTTACCGACCTGTTACTTTGCTGTTCGCGACACGCGCCGGACTGATTTGGCGCGTTAATCGGCCAGAATTAAAGCGCGATGTTTTGGTGAAATGTGCCAGACGGTGAAAGCCCTTCTGGGCATTTTTTGGTATGCGCCCCAGCTCTGCCAAGGCGCCTTAGGCGTGTGAAAGTCACTGCCCTGAATGCCCCACAATCCCTCGCTTTGGCAAAGCCCTGCGCCAGAAAGTTTCACATCAGCCGCGTTTGGCCCGGGCTAGTAACACCTCCATACCAACGGCCAGCTGCACGTCCGAAAAATCCGCCACAGGGCCCGCCAGTTTGGTCGCGCTCAAGTCGTACTTACGCGGGTTTGCGCCAGCAACTGCTATAACCGCCAGCGTCGTTTTACCTAAAGGAAGACCAGCCACACTTCTTCCAACTCCGGCCAATACGCTTTTAACATCTCCCCGGCTTGCCTGCGCCCGAAAGTGACGCTGAAAGCTGTGGCGATATTATTTACCCCAACACCGGCATCCACTAACGGCCTGGGCAAAATGTGGGCGCCTGGCACAATCCGCCCCCGGCGTGTTTGTCGCGTGTTCGAGCAGATTATCAACCTTCAACCTGTCAAACGCTCGACAATCAAAGCCGGCAACGGGCGTGACGATTGCATTCTGCTGCTGCAATCCGCGCAGAAACTGCGGATCATCTTCGGTAAAGTCCAAACCTACAATGTGAATGGTATGCTTCTCCAGACGCAAGACAGTTCAACGCCGGAAAATCAGCTTCAATGTTGTAATCCTGAGGCCAGGCGCGCCGACCCCAAGCCGTTAAGGGTAATCGTGATCGTTAATGCTAGATGGCTACGCCCTTCTCATGCGCTCCGGGCCAGTAAATCAGCGGGGCTTAGAGCGCCGTCCTGAGGCAGTAACTGGTGGCAATGCAGGGTCGATGCACAACGGTGAAAAATTGTTGCGGTAATAGTCGCGTCATGCTGCTGAGTTGGCTGTTGCTGCATTAATAGTCACAAGCATTCCTGATTACGGGGAAGGGTAAAAACGAAAAGCAACCCAACTATAGACAGCCATCGCCGGTACGAACCCGAGCTTAAACACCAAACCTAAACGCCGAATCTAAACGCCGAATCTAAACGAAGAGGCGCTGCCCTTAGTACTAACGTATTATCAGTGAAGACAATCATGACAGCCTGGCATTCGCCAAAGCGCTCGCTCGGCTCACCTGGAGCGTTTGAGGCCCTGGCCAATGAGGGTTCCGTAGGCGGGCCGCACCCGCCATAGACACCAAATGACTCTCGGGCAATGCCGGGTTTCAGTGGCCAGCTTGGTAATCGCCGAGTTTTGAATCACTTAACACGCGCGCAAAGCCTGGGCGGAACGCAGACCCTTACGTCAGCCCGGGTTTTACCAAGCAGGCTAAAGGTCAAACGTTCAAACGGGTAATTTGCCCTAGTGCTTTGCAACAAATTGCCGAGTAATAGGTCGCCATGAAGCGTTTTGGTAAAATGATTACACTCTTGATCCGACAAAGCAGTGGGTGCCAAATTAACGTTCTTATCCATTTTTTGTTCAAACAGATAATCTTTCAGGAATCTCCCGCCAGTGACCTCTCTTCGTCTGCTTGTTGTCCTCTATTTTTGTATTCTCGTCGCATTGCACGGCTTTCAAGCCAAGAACTGTGTGGGGTAGAGCGAAACAAAATCTAACCTGCCGGTGCGCTCCGTGGCGCAGGCAGCCAGTTCCGGATATTGAAAACGCCGTTCCCAGTGGCACCGCTATGGAGCATGTTTGGAAATCGCGACCCAAAATGGCTACAGGCAAAGTACGCACTCACGGCAAAAGGCAACGAGGGCTGGTTCGCAGCCAGTAACTGAGTTCGACACCGATCTGACACGACACACAGCTCAAAAAGGCGCGACAAGGATCTGGAAGCCGCACAGGCCGGAAGTACGACAGGTGCAGGACATACTGGCAAAGCGTGACCGGTGAAACGCGACAGCCTGCAAAATTCTGAAAAGCAGCCTGGCTGACCGCAACCACTCGTCCGAACCTGATGGTGCAGTTGATATATGCCGCTAATTCGATTAATCTTGAGCGCCGCAATGGGCGAGTTGCTGGAAGAAATCACAAAAATCCACAATGAACTGGAAATAACTGCAGCTTGAAAACGAACGCATGAGGTGATAGAGTTTTGAGCTGGGTGCGCTTGGTGGCTAAGGGCGGTGTGTTGTGGCACTGCTGGTACCGAATGCTAAAACCCACCCGTAAAAGCGACAATTGGGCCTGACTGCTATGAAGGGATCATTTCAGAAGGTGATTTTCATCGAATGCAGGTTGAACACGGATATTGAATTATAGACCAGTCCACGGAAATACGCTTTGCCGGCGTGTGCCGTGACTGAGCGCTTCGGGAAGCAGATTCATCGATCGCTCAGCGAATGGCTGTAGGCTCTGAGCTGCGCACCAAACACGCACCTTGCACCCCCACCAGCGACAAAGTTTTCCGCCATTGGAAACCTGTGCGAGGGTGCTGCGCTGCGAGCCCGAAAGTGATGTTTTTGTTAGGTGTGAACATTCGGGGATGACTAGCGAGATAAAGGACTCAAGATAAGGGAGCAGATTTGGAAATCTGTCCCTTATTCCGTGTGTCCCCGATTCGTAGTTTGCCAATTCAGAACAGCGCCTTTTTTCCGACACAATAATGGCCGTTTGTTATCGGCGTACAAAAAACATGGAGTAAGGAAGGTAACGCCAACCACCGAAGCTAGCAATGTTCAAACTGACAACGTCACGGCTTTTTCAGTTTTGCCGCGGGTGGGGGCCCAAACAGCTTGACGCCAAAGAGGGGGTTTTTGCGATCACATCGGCATCAGGATACAAGCCATAAATATCAGCCCGGCCAACCGTTTACTGGCCGCTTTTCCGCCAGCATATACCCCCAGCAGCGCGTACGCTTTGGACCAAACCATCTCACCAGTCGACGACCATGTACCCGGCCCAAGGCCCGGTAAGCCTACCTGCTGCTTCACCCACTGAGGTTATCTTCAAAACATTTCACGGTAACAATCTTCGCCGCCAAAGTTGTCGATTGGCGCCAAAATTACGAAAACCCCGGTTCAACCACCTGTACTTCAGGAATTCGTCGCACAGGTCGGGGGTTTATATACGGCTATAACCGTTGAGTGGCCACGCGGCCAACATCCAGACACATTCTCAGACACGATTTTGTTTCACTCCTTTTTATCAGTAGTGGGGCCGCTCTAACGTATGTGATTAGAACCAAACACGCCGCCTGCATCGATATCGCGGGTGCAATGAATGCGGTGTAGGCGGCCGCCTGCCTCATAAGTCTGGGTTTCGTGAATCTGCCGAAAGAACCAGGTTCCAGCACCGAACCGGTTCAAGACACCTGTCGATGCCTGTTCCATCAGCCCACTTGGCCAGGTCCGGATGGTCCCAAGACGGGCCTGTCAAATGCAAATGTCTTACCAGCTTTCCGGCAAAGCCTGAATGGCGCTCGACAGAGCAACTTTTACCATCACGGTCGTTACGCTCGTCTAAGAGGTGGGCAATAATTGCCGGAATTCCGGTCAGGCCCAGTAGCTTGGGTAAGATCGTTAGAACCAATAGAAAACACCGTCGACAGTCGACAGGAACTGAATCCGCCAGCAGAGCGTTTAACTGAGGAGACTCGCACATCATGATCACCCTCAGGCCATTTTCGCCCGCTTCAAGACCGTTCTCCCCGCCAAACAAGTCCATACTGGGCGCTTTCGCCTACCGGTGCGTACAAACGGAATATCACCATATACGTTGGTGAAGCCCTATGTCGTTACGCAACGCTTCATGGCACTGCATTCCAGCTCGAAACAGATAGACGGCGGGATATTCAGAGATGTAGCGCGATGCAGCGAATAACCTATTTCCGGATACATCACAGTAGACAGATAGGTAGTTCTTTTTGTGTCTGCTTATTTGCTTCTATAAAAGAGGACGGCTCAGTTTGGTTGAGAGCAGAGTTAAAGGTTCTCGTCTGGGTTTGTTCGCTGGCCATGGTGGCGTCGGGGCATTGGCGGCGGCGCGGCGCTGTGTGCTGGGGGACAGGCCACATGTTGGCGTTTGTGCCCTGTTTATGCGGCTTTTTGACTGTGGTGTCGCTGTATGGGTGAGGGATTGCTTGCACATCGGCTGCCCTCCTCCTGCATTTGGGCACATCACCGCCCTGCCTGGAAGGATCAACAGATTAGACAGCACCAGAACCACCTTTGTCTTGGTGCGAAACGCCTCGCCAGGGTCGAAATACCTCCACACGCTTACACACGTAAAAATCCACCGGCGGGCGTAACCGAAATACGTTTGTCCGACCGTCTGCTGAATATCCGCGGGCAGAGTGTCGTATGTTCAACAGCGCTTTAGTGAACACCACATCATCCGTTGATGATAAATTCCCAGACGGGCCGAGACCCATGATCTATGGCAGGATGGAATCGAAGGCGCGATCCGGGTTGCCCAATTCCATCATAATCTGAACGGAATATTGGGCATGGATCCTATGGTGTTTTCGGCAGCTCAAAGTCAGCGCACCCTCATAAATTAAAACGGTGTCGCCCTTCAGCGCAGGAAACCGTCACTTCCTGGCCATTTTTCAGTAAGTCGTGCAATAGCACAAGCCAACCACTGCAGGAATCCAGTTCAACGGCAATAATAGGGGTTGGGAGATGGCCGCCACGGTCGGTAACGATGCGGACGCGCGCTTTCAATCAACCGGTTTCCAATCTGGGTCGGTCATGGTCGGTAACGAACACATCGCCGTCTTGCACTTTGTCCATTTCATTTTGGATGCTGGTGATGAATTTTCAGTCACCGGGGCCGGCAACAATTCTTGTGGCCAATACTGCGACCTTCCACCAGCACCTTGCCCGGTCTCTTTTTAGCAAGTAGCGCTCCATCACGTTGGCAGAAGCACGGCTTTTTTACGGTTCAGGGCGCGCCTTGAACAATGTAAAATACGGGGCCATCGTCGCCGTCTTTGGCCCATTCGATGTTTCCCTCGCGCTGTAGTGGATTTTCAATATCATCGCCTGCTTAGGCCAGCTTCTTCCACTTCCGCATCGGTAATGCAGAAGGCGCACGTTCGGCGGCATCTACCTTTCACGGTTTTCACAAACTCAAACCTTCGGTCCGGGTTTGTGTGATAAATCATTTTGATGGCTTTACTGCCCAGGTTGCGGCGCAGCACGCAGGCGGCCAGCGTCCAGCGTTGACTTGTCACGTAGAATTCGTCAAGGGTTGACTGCGCCTGCACCACGGTTGTTCGCCCAGCCCATAAGAGCCCGGTGATAAACACCACACCGCGGAAACCGATTCGGTGTCCAGAGTAAACATTAAACGCCGCTGGAGGCAGTCCTCACTGCGCACTTTTCTGGATGCCTGCCGAAGGGGCGACGCAGTTTGTGGTCGAAGGCCTGGTGAACACGGTAAGGAAATCGCGCGGTCGTTAAACAAAGAGGCAAAGACTCTTTCACCGACGTGCGAATCTTGTCCAGACCCCACCACGTTCAGGAAGGTTTCCCTGCTGACCCGCAAAAAGAGCGGTCTGGGCAGGTCCTTCGCGGTGGCGAGAACGCACCGCCACCGCAATTTTTAGAGTTGCCGTTCTGCAGTTTGGGCATGGGCTTCAGCAGTGCATTATCCAGCACTGCGGGGGA
>Ga0163217_1024852_pt1 | contig 11010 bp, 12 predicted proteins | sample SynspAceP_FD_185933 | JGI IMG/M metagenome (GOLD analysis project Ga0163217, IMG submission 185933) | Saline lake microbial communities from Ace Lake in Antarctica - Synechococcus sp. Ace-P (PacBio error correction) | ecosystem: Environmental > Aquatic > Non-marine Saline and Alkaline > Saline ...
AGAGAGGAAATTGAACGTCCTTCGCAGCTCCAGGTCCAGCCGATCGTTCAGACCTGCAAGCCCACGCGACAGCCAGGCCGACCTCGAGATTTGAGGCCTCGATTGCCAACGGAAGGTCTCGAAGTGTTCGACCGAACTTCCGCCGCACTCCAGCTCCACCTCCCAATTTGGTGGGTCCAACGAAAACCGGGCCCCCCTGGAGGGGGAAGCCCCATCTGGCCCGTTACGGTCAGCCCGGGCCCCCGGCCATTTCTGGGCCTTGCTGCCACCCGCCGTGCCTCGAAAGCCACCGGTTCCGTTCCTTGCTGGCTTGGGCAATCTCTGATTGCGATGCGAAAAACGGGTTCGGCCCGGCCCAGCTGCTCGATGACCTTCAAGCCGCCTGGGTTGCCCGGGAGACCTGAAGCAACCCGGGAGAGAAAAGGGTGAAAACCTGGCCGATGGGAAGTTTGGGTGGGGCCCCCGAGCTCGCGCCAAGGCCCGCCTCGGTCAATCGCCGTGCCATATGCCGACCATGGCGCTCCCAGCCGTAAGCCAGGGAAGCGAGAGGCCAGCCGCCGACCAGCCCATCACGCGCCTGTTTGGCGAGCACACTGGCTGCGGGCAAATGGCCAGGCAACGGCGAATCACCCTGCAACCAGGGTGACCTGCCGGCCAGACCAGGGTCCGTAGGGGCAAGAACGCCATCCGAACCAGCACCAGGCCGGGCGGCCGGGCAAGGCGTTTGCAGGGCCCGCTAGCATGGCCGCTTCCGGTGGCCAGCAATGCCGTGGCGGTCCAATTTCGCTGGCGAGGCCTGCCCAGTCCCCCAGGCCTGAGCCATGGCCGTGATCACCGGAACCAGGCGTTCGCGATGGCGGGCCGGAGCCGCCTTGCCGTCGGTGGGAGACCTGCCCTGGTCCCGAGGCTCACAGGGCCGAAGCCGGCAAACACAACCGCCCCCGGCGAAACGGGTCGAACCAACTAACCTCGAGACCGACCTCATCAACCCCGGCACAAGGTCCGTGGGTCATGGCGCCAAAGAAGCCGACCCCGAGGACGACAAACGCCTCAACCGTGGCCGAAAGGAGCGCCGGCGACGCCGCCGCGGTTCACCAGCGTCCCTGCTCTTCGGGAGCCGGGCTTGGCTGCTGCTTTTCGCTGCAGTTTCGGCCCGGCGGAATCCAAGGCTGCCAGCTGCCAGTTGGCCGGCAAAGCCCGAGGTTTCAGGAGCCGCTGCAGCGTGTTGCCGAGGGGCGTGAACGGGTTGATCTTCGCGTGAAGCGGCACCTGCACCACAGGAGGCTCGATACTGGTTGTGACGGTGGCCATCGGCTCATCATGGCTCCAGGGAAGGGGCGTGATTTCGACGGCACACGTCCAGGGGCACGGCTCAATGCCGAACCAAGGTGGAACTGGCAAGCAAGTGCCGGTCTGGCCACTGGCGGCGCTGGCAAACCTTATCGCCACTGCCGTTGTCGGCCAGTTCCCTGTCATCACGACTGCTGTTTTTATCGGTGGTTGTTATCGCCATTGCCCCGTCCACCGGGCACGGCGGCGGCGGGAAGCTGTGGAACGATTGTTGTTGACGGGCCGCTTCGAGGCACGGCCTCCGAATCCCGCCTGGCCCTGAGCGCGCACCCACAGTGGTTTCGCACACTGGTTGGGGATCGGAGCAAACAGGTGTGGGGTGAGAACCAGCAGCCGTAGACCGCTCCTGTTCTTTCCTCCATCGGCACGGCCACCAGTTCGGGTTTCCTGGCGGCGACTGACCGGTTTTCACTGAACAAAGCCCGCACCGCTTCACTGGGCTCGCTGAACTAGCAGGGACTGAACCGTGCACTGACACCGGTGGCCTCCACGGCTTCGCGGAGCGCCCGCCGCCGGCTGGCCCACGGCCACCCGCGGCGACGGCACTTGGATTCGTGGCGCAAGGGGCTGACAACGTCCGGCCCGGCCGAAGCCCCGCCGAGCGCACCAGCCACTCACGCGTGGCCAGGGGCCCTGGAGCGAATCGGTGCCGGGGAGCAACCGCCACATGGCCGAGGCCACCACAACTGGGGCAGGCACGACCCGAAAACTCAATAGATGTTCTGGCCCTGGCGCTTGCGCGTGAGTTCAACCAAAGCGAGCTCGAGAAGCTGGCAATCTGGGGGGCGGGCCGGTGTCATCGCGGACGCCTGGGTGGAAATTGCTCCAGCAGCATCACTGGTCGCGCCTCGACTCCATGTCGATGAAGTCTCGATGATCAACGACGCCACCGATGTTGCGCAGCTTGAGCTGACGGGCGATCTCGCGGCCGCTTCGCAGTTGTTCCAGAGCACGGTTTTTCCCGGCAATTGGCCGAACGGGTGAACGAACCTGAGTTCCACGTCGATCACCGTGAGCCGCCTCGGTGGGCTCGATGATCACGTGTAGCCGCCTGAGGGAAAGATCAGCCCGGGTGAGCGAAATTCGCGAATATTGCCGCATTTCCACGCCGGTAAATGCCTCCAGAATGTCGCTGGATCGGCGTGGTTTGCTCAACCTGCAGCTGGCCTGATCGCCACCGAGGAAGGCATTGACCCCGGGCCACGGCCGCTGGGGTATCGACGACGACCCGCAGAACCTCGGGCTGTAAGGGTCACGCAGGAACGGATGGATGAAGTCTTCGTCACGGTTTAAGCAGCACAGGTGGGCTGGCGATTTCGGCCGCTTCCTGATGCCTCCCAACTGGCGCAGCCAGGTCTCGAGATTCATCAATCAGCCAGGTCTTCGCTGATCCTCGGCTTCGGTATCGCACCAGCAGACCTGCGCCGGAGCTTGATCAAGCACACCGAGAGCACGCAGCCGTTGCGTTCGTTTTCGCCGTTTAATCCGCCGGGAAATGCCTCACTCCCTGGCCGTGGGCTGGAAGGACCAGGAAGCGGGCCGGGGGAGCGTGAAGGTTGCCGGTGAGGCGAGCCCTTTGGTGCCGTGGGCCATCCTTCATCACCTGAACCAGCAGCCTTCTGGCGAGGCTCAAGGCAACTCGTGATGCCGGCTGCTCCCTTCCTCAGGCGCAGGGGCCTGAGGTCTGGTGACAATGGATGAAAGCCGTTCTCTTTTCGCTTTCACCGATTGTTGACGAAGGCCGCATCGATTACCGGCAGGACGTTTTTTTCGACCTGCCGAGATAGACATCACCGATCTGGGTAACGGCCCTGGGCGACGACTAAGTCATCAACACGTTCGTCGTTGAGCACTGCAGCCGATGCGCAGCTTGCTCCGCAATGACGATCTGCTGGGGCATGGAGGATAGGGTTTTTTGGCTCGGTGGAGCCCCTGCCAAGGGAAATGGGGAATCGACCCCGGAAGAAACCACGCTGCGCAGAGCGGCCGCAAATGCCGCCTCGACCTGCTGCTGAAGCAGAAGGGGGACGGAGGAAAAGTCCTGGGTGAGGAAGCACCCCTAAAGCTCATCGCCCGGAATCACGGTGGTGCTGGGGGAACTGGTGAAGAACCGACCAGTGCAACGCAACAGTGTCCGACTAAGATGAAATGGGCCGCAAATGAGGCGATGCCCCGCTGAGAAGCGTTTACAGCTTCAGAAACTGCAAAACGGACTGCGTCTTCTCGGGAATTTAGCACGATGATCCCAGGCACCACAACCGCCTTGAAGCAAGGCCCAAGCAGCAGGCCGCAAGGGGAGAACATCCCCCCAGAACGCCTAGGCCCCCCATCGCCCCAGGTCATGTCACGTAGGAAGATGGCCCAGCGGAATGGCCATGGGCAGAGCGGTTGGTGGGTTTCAGATCCAATTCCAATTATCCTGAAGCTTTTCTAATTGGCGGCTTACTCTTTCCCGAGATCGCTCGCCGGTAAGGATTTCTCGGCCGCCAACCCCGAAGCCTCCCTGATTCGCTCGGCATTGGCGATGTGAACCGAGCCGCCTGCCGGCCGCCCTGCCGCGGAAGCGAATGAAAGCAGGCCGTCGACGCGAATGGCGTCGGAGAGCTTCCATGGCTAAACGGGCCTGAATACAAGGGGCTACCTCTGGTTGCGTGAGGCGATTTGCCTCCAACGATTTCCAGGCGCGAGGCTGTCCATCAGTGCCGAAGAAGATTTTTCGTCTCTGATGGCTCCAATGCGACAGCAAAGCAACATCCTCGACATCCTCGGCGAGGGCAACCGCATCGCCGTGACCGATCCGGTCTATCCGGTGGTTGTCGAAAGCAATGTGATGGCAGGCCGCACTGGCGAGCCGACGAGACGGGGCGTTACGCCCGGGCTCACCCTATCTGCCGATCACCGCGCCAAACGGCTTTCTGCGCAGCCCCTGCCGGAAGGGGCCGTGGAATCTGATCTATCTCTGTTTTCCCCAACAATCCCACCGGTGCAGTGGCCAGCCGCGAGCAGCTCCAACGCCTGGTCGACTACGCCCTGGCCCAACCAGCGCCTGATCCTGTCGAATGCCGCCTACGAGGCCTTCATCGTGACCCGGAACTGCCCCATTCGATCATACGAGATCGAGGGAGCCAAGCGATGTGCCATCGAGTTCCGCTCCTTTTCGAAGAACGCCGGCTTTCACGGCACTCCGCTGCGCGCTCGACGGTGGTGCCACGGGGGCTTGATGGGGGTGGGCGCCGATGGGCAGGAGGTGGAGCTGTGGGAGCCTCTGGAACCGGCCCGCCAGAGCACCAAGTTCAATGGGGTGAGCTACATCGTGCAAGCGGGCGCTGAAAAGCGGTGTATTCCCTCTGAGGGCCAGGCCAGGTGAAAGGAACCTGTCCAACTTTATATGGAGAATGCGGCGATCCTCCGCCGTGATCTCAAGCCGCGCCGGGCTGCGCGGTCTTCGGTGGCGAGCAAGGCCCTTACGTCTGGATTCAGACGCCTGAGGGCGGTGATTCCTGGAGCTTCTTCGACGCTGCCTGAGCAGGCCCCACGTGGTGGGCACCGCCCGGGCAGCGGTTTCCGGCGCCGGCCGGCGAGGGCTACTTTCCGGCTCTCGCCTCAAAACACCGCCATGTGCCAGAAAACCATGGAACGAATCGCCCAAAGCTCCCTGGCCGTTTCCCAATAAAGTGGCGATCTGAAGCGTGAAATCGACCCCTGCCGCCGTGGTTCTGTCGTCCCTGCTGCGTGCAACGTCCGTTGAAAACAGCTCCCCGCTCCCCCGGCCGGAGCGGCCGGTGATCGATCAGAGGTGCAGAGGGTGCGCAAGCCCTCCGCCGCTCTATCGGGTGCTGCTGCAACAACGATCCGGTCAATTCGATGGAGTTCCGTGGTGACCAGCCTGCGCGAGGTGGTGCCTCACTCAGTGAACCAGGACGCGATTTGCCGTGATGCTCGAGCCCACAGAACCGGGCTCGGCCTGGTGATCGTTGTGATCTCGAACGGACAGCGGAGTTTCTACTCCGAAACGCTCAGGGCAGGGCTCACCAGCAACGATCGAGCCCGAGGACTGAAGTGGCACCCACGGCGCTCGAGCGCGGATCCCCAGCCCGGGGCTCCCCCACGGGCTGGCACCCTGCTGTATCGTCCCCGCTGCCTATGCGTCGGCCATGGTGATTTCCCGTCCGCTGGCCCTCTTAGCCCCCGAACTGCGTGCCGATCAGCTAACTTGGTGGGGCTGATTCTTTGCCCTGGTGTTGCTGCGCTGCTGACCTGCATGGCGCCTGAAAGCAGGCCTGGGGAGAGTCCAAAACCCTGGCAGCGCTGGGCTTGGTCATGCCGCGCCGCCGGCCTTGGGAAGGCCCCTGCTGCGCGGGCTGCTCCAGGCCGCCTGCTTGCTGGGATTCCTGGCCATGGGTTTCTGATCGCCACTGGGGCGGCCGCGGGATCCTGGCGCCTGGAATGGCGGCATCGCCCTCAATGGACTGGGCGCTGCTGGCCGGCGGTGGGCTTCGCCGAAGAACTGCTTGTTCGAGGCTGGCTCTGGGGGAGCTTGAACTCCAACTCAAGCCGCACGGCCCTGCTTGCTTCAGGCCGGTTGATCTTCGCCTGAATCCACCCCTGGTACGCACGAGGGGCCTGGAGCCATCGGCCAGCTGGGCGGGTTTGATCATGCTCGGGATCGCCCTGGCTTGCAACGTCCGTCTGACGCCGGCGCCCTCTGGGGCAGCGATCGGCTGCATGGGGGGTAGTCGCGGCTGTTCGTGCCTGCAGATGGGGCTGGATCGAGCTCTCTGCCGGTTGGCGCCACCGCCGGCTTTTGAGCGGACCGGTGCCCCCAACCCCACCCGATCGAAGGGGCCATTTGGGCTGGCTGGGGCTCGCTGCGCTGATCTGGGTGCGGCGGCCGCAAACTGGGGCCGCTAACGCACTGCCGGTGGCTAGGGCCGCTTTGCCTTCACAGGAAGCTTCTGAGGCTCTTCGAAGGGGAGCGAGGCCATAGTCCACGCTTCCAGCAGATCCATGACCGTGCGGCCAAAATCCTGGGATTGGTTTCAAATGCCTCCAGGCAGAGGCGCCAAAGGGTGCTGCCCATCGGTTCAGGGGTTCCAGAGCAAACTTTCTGCCGTCCCGGCATCATGCTCAATCGGGTTGTAAGCCCGGTTGGAGCCATGCCCTGCCTCAAAGCCATATGCTCCAGGTGCGTGTGGGGCTGCAGGCCAATGAAAGAAGATGGCGGGCCTCCACCTTTATCGGCTCCGAAAATGCTCTTCGAGCTCTCGGTGATAGGCCACGGTCACTGCCGGATCGTCTCGGGCCTTTCATCAATCACATTGAACGAATAATTCACCGAGACCTGCTCCCGAACCAGCTGCAAGCAAGAATCGGCAGTTTTTCCAGAACAACGCGAAGGTTGTTAAGCCCATGCGCAAATTTTCCGCACCGCTCACTGGCTGCCGGAGTGATGCCGATTTCGAAAGTAGCTCATGCCGGTGGCCACCATCAGCTCCGCTAGTTCCTGGTCGAGGTTGTCCAAGCGCGATGTAGGCCGCCCAGTGGTGTCAGCATTCGCCGCCGCGATTTGGCCCCAGCAACTGCTTTGGCATCGTCGATGTAGCGCGGCGGGGATGAACTGGGCATCGGTGAACAGAAGCCGCGCACGCTCTGTCATAGAGTGGGCGCATCCTCAGCCCCACTCGTCAACAGGATTGACGCGAACCTGCTTGCCTCCACCCGGTGTAGACGCAGTAGCAGCAGTTGTGGGGACAGCGCGTTTGGTCTGCACGCCCACGTAGAAATCGCCGCCTTCGAAATACAAGTCAGCTGGGGCAGATCGAAGCGATGTAGGAGTTAGTCGCCAAGCCGTCCTTGACCAGGCGCTGCAGGTGGTTCGTGGGATGAGGCAGCCGAGGCGCCTCGCCAACAACCGAAACAAGCTCACCGGCCAGCGATTGGCCGCGGATTCAATTTTCTCCAACAGAACCTCCCCCTTCGCCAACGGAACACGGTTGCCTTGGGCAAACTCTGCCCAGCTGTTCGTAGAACACGCTCACCGCTCCGGCCACCGAGCACACCCGTGCCTCGGGGTTGAAACGGCGGGCCTGGCGAAAGACCACGGCGTCACCAGGCCGAAGGTTGCGCCTAGAGCTCCGCCATAGAAGCAGCCCATCAGCACGCAGGCCACCCAGACCGCCACGTAGGCGGCGCAGTGGATTGGCGGGCGTAGAACACCTCAAAGGGAGTTTCGCAGCGGGTTTGCCGCCGCGCCCATCCACAAGGCGCATAGATCTAATGTCGCGCCCAGGAAAAACACCAAACAAGGTGGGGCGAAACGCCTTGAAACGGTGGCGCGAAGCAGGGTTCGCTCCACATCCAAGGAATTGGCAGGGCGGGCCAGGTCAAGGATCGCTGGTCAAGCTGCGGAAACACTTGTGCAGGTTGAATCGGCCCAGGTAATCGGCCCGATCGGAAAAAATCGGGTTGCAGGGCAGGCCGATCAAGCAGCACCCGCCCTCAAGCGAAAAGGTGGGGCGGCTGGGGCTGGGAAGGCCTGCCGTGGCAGCCATAAACGGCCTGGGTCATCGGCCCTTGAGAAGGGGTTGACTGCAACCAGGACAGCTGGATCCCATGGGGCCGCAATCCGGCCTTTCGTAAACCAGTCCGAAGATTTCCACACCTAGCGCAAGATTCCGTTACAGTGGCCTAAGCAACGGCAGAGCTTCGGCCTGTTTTGCGGCAAGGCTTTTCCTCTTCGGAGTTTTCCTTCACAGACTTCCTAGAGAAAACGTTCCCGCCTGCCAATTTCGTCCTTTTATCCTGCGCTCCTTTTTTGGGCATAACCTCCCCTGTTCCTATGGACCACCAACCTGTTCAGCAGCGCTCCGCGCGCTTCTGCCTGGAGTCAGTTCTTGTGAGTGGGCACCTCCACCAACAACCGCCGTTATGTCGGTTGGTTCGGTGGTGCTTAATGATTCCCCACCCTGCTGGCTTGCCACTCTGCTTCATCGTGGCCTCGTGGCCGCGCCCCCTGTCGCATCGACGGCTCCGCGAAGCCTTCCGCCGCTTCTTGATGTACGGCAACAAACATCATCTCCGGTGCTGTTGTTTCCTTCCAGCAACGCCTCGCCTGCCACTTCTACCACGATCTGGAAGCCGCCAGCCTCGATGAGTGGCTGTACAACGGCGGTCCCTATCACTGGTGATCTTCCACTTCCTGATCGGCAATCTTCTGCTACATGGGCCGCGAGTGGGAACTCTCCTACCGCCTCGGCATGCGCCCCTGGATCTGTGTCGCCATACAGCGCCCCTGTGGCGGCTTGCCTCGGCTGTCTTCCTGATCTAACCCTTCGTCAGGGGTTCGTTCTCTTGATGGCAATGCCCCTCGGCCATCTCCGGCACACCCTTCAACTTCATGTTGGTGTTCCCAAGCCGAGCACAACATCCTGATGCACCCCTTCCACATGCTGGGTGTGGCTGGTTGTCTTCCGGCGGCTCTGTTCTCGCCATGCACGTTCTTTCACTCGTCACACAGCTTCCTTGGTGCGTGAGCGGACCGAAGCGAGAGCCAGAACTACGGTACAATTTCGGTCCAAGAGGAAAGGAGACCTACAACATCTGGCGGCCGCACGGCTTACTTCGGTCGTCTGATTCTTCCAGTACGCCTCTTTCAACCAACAGCCGCAGCCTGCACTTCCTGCTCGCCACCTGGCCGGTTGTGGGCAATCTGGTTTCAACCGCCCTTGGGTGAGCACGAATGGCCTTCACCTCAACGGTTTCAACATTCAATCAGTCGATCCTCGATGGCCAAAGGCCGCGTGTCACACCTGGGCAGACGTGCTGACCGTGCCGGTCTGGGCATGGAAGTGAGCACGAGCGCAACGCTCACAACTCCCGCTTGACCTGGCCTCTGGCAGAAGCCAACCCCTGTGCTTTGATCAACGCCTTTCCATCGGCTGAATCGAGCGGAGTCAACCCTGGTGGCTTTCCAGCCATGCCTTTTCACCTCAGCCCCCCTTCACTGCGAGGGGCTTTTTTGTAGGCTTCCCTGCCAACGGCACTAGCCCATGGGAAGCAGTTATGGCCAGCTCTTCGTGTCAGCACCTTCGGCGAATCCCACGGGGGTGGCGTTGGGGTGATCGTCGATGGTTTGCCCGTCCACGCTCCAACTGGAATCTGGCGGCCATTCAGGCGTGAACTGGATGCGCCGCAAACCGGGCCAAAGCAAGATCACCACGCCCCGAAAGGAGGGACTGACCGGGTCGAGATCCTCAGCGGGCTGCCTCGATGGGGTGATCGCCTGGGAACGCCTATTGGCGATGCTGGTGCGCAACAAGGATCAACGTCCGGCGATTACAGCGACAATGGCGGTGGCCTTCTCCGCCCTCCCATGCCGATGCCACGTACCAGACGAAGTACGGCATCCGGCCCGCAGCGGCGGCGGACGTCCTCAGCGCGCGAAAAGATCGGCAGGGTGGCCCGCCGGGGCGATCGCCAAGCAACTGCTCGCCCCACACCATGGCAGCCGAAGGTGATCGCCTGGGTAAAGCGCATCCACCGATTGAAGCGGCCATCGAGATCCACCCTGGTGACGCTCGAAAGCGGTGGGAAGCCACCATGGGTGCGCTTTGCCCTTGATCAGGCCGTTGCGACGGATGATCGAGCGCCTATTGAAGGCGATCGGCCGCGACGGAGATTCCCTGCGTGCGGCGTGAAATCGAAATGTCCCTGGTGCGGTGGGGGGGGGGGGGGGGGGGGGGAGGGCGGTCCGCCTATGGGCCTGGCTATGCCTGTCCTTCGACAAGCTGGAGGCTGATCTGGCCAAGGCGGTGATGTCGTTGCCGGCCACCTAAAGGGATTCGAAGATGCGGCTCCGGCTTTCAAGTGTGCACCTGCTGAAAGGGAGGCGAGAGCAACGAATGCCTTCCTGCCCTACCGGCGACGGAGCCTGCGGCCGGCCACCACAACTCCGGTGGGATAACAAGGGGGGATCAGCAATGGCGAGGGAGATCCGTTTTGCGGGTGGCCTTCAAGCCCACCGCCACGATCCGCAAGGAACAACAAACCATCGACGCCACTGGAAGCGGCCACCACCCTGGCCTGCCAAGGGTCGTCACGACCCTGCGTGCTGCCGCGAGCAGTGCCGATGGTGGAGGCCAATGGTGGGGCCTTTTGGTCTTGGCCGACACCTGCTGCGCCAGCAGGGTCAGTGCAGCCCCTCTGGTGGGAAAGGGCTGAACCCGAGTTCGGGGGAAGCTGATGGTAAAATTACTAATCTTTGCTCTTGCACCATGCACCTCAAGGCCGCTGCTTTATTCCTCACTGCCGCCTTGGCTGCGTTGAGCGTTGCAGCAACAGCCTGAGCCCGCCAAGGCCCGATTGGCAAGCCTGGTGAATGGGGATTCGAACTGCCTGACTTCTACCCCAGCAGGTGACGCCACCATGCTTTTCACGAAATCATTGATCCAATCAGACGTGCCGGGGTGCGAAAACCACGGCGACGTGATGGTCGAATTGAACTCTGGGACTCTGGCTTCAGGTGTGCCAGCCTTCAGTGGAGAGCAATTCGGCCGAAATCAACGCACAATTTGTGAACTATTTCAGGTGGCCAGTTGGGATCCCAGCGAACGCCGTTGTTGGATTTCAATTTGCCCCCGGGGACGCGCAATGGTGATGAAA
>Ga0163217_1035949_pt1 | contig 11010 bp, 8 predicted proteins | sample SynspAceP_FD_185933 | JGI IMG/M metagenome (GOLD analysis project Ga0163217, IMG submission 185933) | Saline lake microbial communities from Ace Lake in Antarctica - Synechococcus sp. Ace-P (PacBio error correction) | ecosystem: Environmental > Aquatic > Non-marine Saline and Alkaline > Saline ...
CTGTATGACAGCCCTCTTAATTGCTTTTTTCCTGAGTAGAGTCCTCACGATCACTTGGGCACTCTGCTTTCTTGAAAGTCCGCGTGTGGCTTGTATAGTCAGGTTTATTTTATTTTATTCGTTCTTCGTGAATAACCCCAAATTCACGTTCCAAAGCAAAATAGCTTTTTTGCTGGAACCGTGTACGACATAAATAATTCGTGAGGTTGATTTCGGTAGTACTTCGGCGAGGGGTGTAAGCGCAAACTTTTGACCCTCTTGCAAAACTAGGTATTGTCTTTAGATAAATCTGGATTTAACAACCAAAAATACTATCAAAATAGAAATACCATACTGTCGCAATAGAAAATTCTTGTTTTCTTTGGTTGAACCGTGTACTCTTCGGAGAAATAGAAGTTTCATCCAACAAAAGTTTTCTTTAACCGACAGTTTTTTCTATAACTTAGGAATTTTAAGGTCATCCCCTTTTAAGTTTGTGTGCATATAATTCTTTGTTATATGCGGTAAGTAGCATGCTTGATTTACTTTTAGAAAGCGCGTGCCGTGATAGTTCCTAAAGAAGATGTGGTGCTCTCGCGTCTAGAGCGTGCGATAAGTAAAGCGAAAGACCGAAGGCTGCGTTGCCTGGCGTTATTACTGTTGTCGTTGGGTGTTGCGTTTGTCTCCTATAAGGTATAGCAATCGTTGTAATCGTGACTTTGCTTCTAAATTATCACCAAAAATTGTATTCCGGGTTTTAATTCGTTTACATTTAAACCTCTTTATTCAGTTTAAAATAGCTCTCGGGACCTTACATTAATATTGTCTCGCAATACTTTGGGGATGGTTTCCCCTTTTTCACAGGGTGCGGTCGTAAAAATTTTTGAGCAAAAGCTGAACAATAAAGAGTAACAGCACTAGGGTACGACTATAAAACTTAATAAATACTTTTTTCATTTTATCTTTTCTATATTTAATGCTTTTACAGTCAAGGCTGCCCAACGCTTCCTAAATCAAACGAATTATTCCCATTCAATCGTTCAGGTCGGTTTGAACTTATAATTCATACACCACTCTAATTTAACGCCTCGAACTTTAATTTATAATAATCGTTTGACGTTTTTTGTAAAAACTCAATAGGGAAGAATTCCCACCCAATCCGCAAAGTCATACCGTCCGTACTTTCCACAGCTCGCAAAGCTACACATTTTCATAAGTTCTTTATCACCATTAAACCTACACTATTTAAACGGGTAAAGCATTCGCTCCGGCCTGCCAAACTTTATCAATAAAGCCCTGCTTCTTAAACCATTAAATAAATATAAGCATCTAGCTTCTTGTAAGGAATCGCTACTTTTTTCTCTGGTAAATATCTCCTAAAATTCTTATCGCTTAAACCTGTCCTGGAAAATGGGTGCCCTACCCAATAATAAGGGGTCAATTCCATACTTTGCACCAACGCCTGCGCACCTCCGTCCCTTTAAAAGCAGTGCGTAAAGGGCCTCACAAACTCAATTTTTCATAAAATCGGGAAAACCGCCCACATTATGTGACTTTTAATCGTCGCTGAAGTCGCCTTGTTTTGCTGAAACGATCAAAAATAACGTCAGGATAAATAGTACCTTGTGCTAGCCATTTTGCATCTTCGCACGAGATGCGATTACATCATCAAAAACTTCGATAAAAACCTCGGCCAATAATTTTGCGTTTTTTTCTGGATCGCTTTTCTCCTGACAATGCATCAAAAAACGTGCCGATGCGTTCCTACTCCTTTTTACATTAGCACCCATTCCTTCGTATTGTTTTTTAGAAGCATAGGAAATTCATCTTTACGGCAGTAAGGCCATTATTGACAAATACAATGTAAGTTTTTTTCCAATGGCTCTATGCAATAACATAGCTGCCACCGAAGAAATCAAACACCACCAAAAATAAACCTTAAAATAACTTTATCTGTTTCCTATTTTTTTTTTAATTGGGCGCGAGACCGTAAAGTTTCCACAAAAGAATTCTGGCGCTCCAAGTTTGAGCCTACACCTGCAATGTTTACGAGGAAATTTCAAAGTAACTGTTCCCATCGTTAGAATGGTAATACTTCAGGATGAAAATTGTATTGCGTAAGGTTTCTTCGCCTTGAATATTAAATGCCGCATTCTCTACGTCATGCGTACTTGCAAAGCTTACCCCACGGGTTGGTAACACTTTAATGTAATCAGAATGACTCATCCAAACCTGACTTCCCTCGCTAATTTTTTTCAAAAAAAGCTTCATTAAGGTTTACAAACGGATACGTTTTGCTCCGACCGTTCTCTGTTTCGGAGGGGGCCACATTACCACCTTTAAACTGCGCTAAATATTGCGCTCACATAACAACAGCTAAAATGGTTTTTACCTTGAATTTCTGATAAATCAAAGGATGTGGACGTCGGCGCCGCTCGTACTGAAAATGGAGATCCAGAAAGAATTACAGCCTTATAGTCAGAAAGGGTCTTCTGAAGGTGATTGTACGGTTAAATTTCAACAAAAAATATTAAAAGTTCTCGAACTCTTCTAGCGGATAAGTTGGTGTGTATTGAAGAACCAAAAATCTTAAAATCAGGAACGTTATTATTGCATCCGCAAAAATAGTAAATTGAAAATTTTTGAAAAGCTTCTTTTGATTATATTATACAAATAATTTTACTAGCAACTAAGTTTCACCTCTTTTTATTTTAATCGCCAAGGGTGATTATGAATATTTTTTCGAACCTTAAAACGAAATTCTATGACCTGAAAAAATATTTGATGTCGATCAAAACCGAATTTAAAAAATAATCTTAACAGAAAAAACCACCTTCATAATTAGCTACTTTAGGAAACGGTGCTTAAGACCACACATGGCCCGATTAAAACCATTGTTGTACGCTATAATTTCCAAGGATTTGAACGGTAATCTTTTTTATACGGATAAGCGATCAAAAAATTAACGCACATCCAAGAAAACAATAGTAGGTAAGCTTGCTTTTTTATCATCCAGAAAAAGCAGCTCTTAAAAATAGAGGGTATTGCAACACTTAATAAAAATCCTGATATATTGGAAAACATTGGAGTAACATTAAAAGCGAACGATCACAAAACAAGATTATATCAAACCTCTAAAGCTCCTGGCAACAGAAAATCACTGGAAGCTGAAACCATTTGAATTATCAATGAATCTCCCATTTTGTATAATTGCCATTGTCCCCAAAAAAAATAGAATACCTAAAAAAATTAAGATGCCGATAAACATCTTCGAATTCGGGTATTCCTTTAAAGGCCATCAAAACTGGAATGGTAATATCTTTTAGTTTCCTTAAACCATGGTGTAAAAAATATCAGAAATATCCTGTTCTGTTGTATCTGGCATTGTAAAACAAAACGAGCTACGGTCTCAATAAACATCTCTTGTTTCCATTTTGTTAGGGGTCACTAAGGGCAAATCCCTTTTTTTCGTGATTATCGTAGGTCAAATTTTCTATAATCATCAGGAGACCACCACTACTCGTCTAAAAAGAACACAAGAACAAACTAGGCTCACGGACTATTCACGTTGAGGTGGCTTTTCTTATAATTGTACCCTGCTAAGATTGCTAAAAAAATTCCCTGTCACCGCCCACTTGTATTTTATCTATCCGTGCATGGCTAAGACAACCAAAAGTTCGGCAATGCCACGAAGCCTTCGTGTTAATTTGTATTTATATCGCAGGGTAAAACATGAGCAAACCTTTCATCTTTAAAAATATCTTAATAAGAACCTCTGGCGAATGCGCCGCTTTTGCTAGTTTCAGGGTCCTCGTATAAAACAGCACCACAATCATAAGGAGAAAAATAACCATTTATGTGGATCTATGTAATACTGTCTGCCATTTTCAATGCCGTTAAATAATGACGCCACAGAATCGGCCACCAAAGCACGCGCCATAAGCCGCATCTACAATGAAACCAAAAATTATGAGTTCGACAAAAAGTTCCTATACCCTATAAATCCATCGATGATACCAGCATGTGGTGGTGGCCTGCTGTAGCGACGAATTCCCAAAAATCTGTTTTTTCATCAATGTGATAGAAGAATTTACTGTTTTTTCGATATCTGCACGCCCGTGTAAACTATCTTCTGTGGGCACCAAACAAAGTACTTCGGCATCCATCACTTTTTTGCCCGATGGCTTTAACTGAAGAGTGCGCACCTAAATAGAAGTTAAAATAATTCCTTTCTTATGCTGATTGTTCCCTGGTTTTAAAGCCAAAATGTCGCGCCCCAGTAACCATGGCAGATAATTTGTGCCGCTGTTCCACCACTCGTCAAACACGCCAAAGGATTTCTGGGCTTCCTGTTAAGGATACCAGCCATCGCATGGCTTCATTTTCACAAGAAAAAATTCCACCTGCTCTTCCATCCAATACGTCCGCCGTGAATACTTGAGGCTTGAAGTAACCAAAATCGAACATAAATGGCCGCCTAGTTGTCGGCGAGCCGGTACAAATGCCAAATGCCTTGGATGATGCGTATGGCACTGTGGCTTTTCACTAATACATCTCGGAAACAAACTGAAAAGCTTTTTCCTCACCAATACTTTTTGCGGTATATTGTTTCAAGTTTCACCCAACCAAAAAGCTTAAAGCTCTTCCTACTTTTTTTGGGTTTTTTTCCTAATTCAGGAGCTGTATTGGTAATACGGTTGATTGCGGTATTTCATGACATCTAAGGTCATTTCTACTAGTTCTCTATATTCAATATTGTGCATATTTTTATTAATTGTTTTATAGCATCAAAAGCCTTAAAATTCATGGCTGCACCAAGGTTTTTTTTCTAGAATACACGTAATAGACATCCGAAAAAACTAGCTTTTTCATTTTTACGTATCTGAACTAACCCAAGTTTTCAAAAAAAATGTTGCCTCTAAAAAATCACATCGGAATACCTAATTAATTACCAAACTCAAGTGTCGCGATGAAACAAAAATGTGTTATAATCTCAAAAAACTACTAATTAATACCTATTCCTGTGGACAATCGGTTTAACATTGCAAACATCTAAATCTCAGAGTAAGGTAAACCACCGCGCGCTAAATCACACACCGAGATTAAAGATTTCAGAAAGAATTATTCTAGTTTTGGGTCTCTGCATCTTGTATCTAAAGATCTCGATTTGGTAACAAAAGTTTCGTTTTGAATGAAGTAATTTCGAACCATGATCCTTTTAACTTACGCTTTTGCGCTTTTAAGCAATCGCTTTTTCTTAAATGATTACAGTCCTTTCTTTCTTTACTTCTGCGCTTTAAACTAGCTCCTAAGAACGACTTGTCGGTTGTTGCTGCTAGGTCAAATAAGAAAACTAAACTGATTTTTCAACTGTTCTTTTGGGACTAAAATCAATATCAATATTCGAAATTTTTCCGTTTTTTTTATTGATTAATGCATTTTGTTTCAAGAAATATATGAGCGGTTGAAGCCCTAATGCGTTAATTATTCATGCTGCTTGTTTCGGTAAATTAAAAGTGCTGAATTAACGCAAATAGTAACATTGGAAAGGTAACAATTTTACGGCCTTAAAATACCAATTTTAAGCTCTAACCCAATACCTAGCTCTCCACCGCCTCCAATATAGCACAGATTTGGGCAAAATAACTTCTTGATAAAAGGCCTGTCCCACCACATTGAGAAAAACGCTCAAGGATGATTATTAATTTTCTACTAAAATGCCTCCTTTGGTAAAACTGATTTTTGTATCGTTTATATAGAAAACCCCACTTTTTTCAATATTCGCAATCCCGAACTCATCAATTTAAAATAAAAGTAATTGATTTCTCTTTGGTTTTACTTGAATTTATAAAGTCCTCAGAATCTCGTTAGGTTTTTTATCGTTTTGAGACTTCAAAGAAAAAGAAGTATTCTCAATAAGTCATCTGTAATAAAAGGCATTAACAGTTGTTTAATGCGGCATCATCGCCAATCAACAACCACTAATCCGTATTTCAGAAAATATAGGATTTGCTAATAACGAGTAGCATCTGTTAACTGTATCATTTTTTTTAAAATAGGCCTCTGAAAATAAATTTTTTCAATAAGTTGCGCATTGTTACTCGTGCCCTAATTCCAGCAGATAAATTTTCAAATTCTTCAAGACCGGTTGTAAGCTAATCGACCAACACCCCCCGAAAGCCGCTGTTATTCCATTGAAATTTTTTTACCATTAAAGATTAAAAATAATTGATTTTCCTCGAAATCATGATCCTCCGTTGCCATCCAGTAAATGGACAAAAAATTGTCCATTTGGATATGTTTTTTTTAATCCTTTAGAAAGGTTAATTGTGGAGATAATCCTTGAATAAAAAATACAATCGGTCCCCGTAAAATAAATTTAACTATGTCCCGTCACTATCGTGAAGGTTTTTTTCATCTCGCAGGCGCTATATTTATTTGAAGTAGCATCACTTAGATGTAATTTGGCGTTTTTTGTTTTTCCTAAAGTGCATTCTGCAGAACAACTCTGTGTTTCTGAAGAGAAAATTGGCGCCCCTTTTTTTTTTCTTTGTGCTTAAAAATTTTTCCTTTTGGGAATCTATTAAAAAAAAGGAGCTAGCGCTGTTTTTTTTCTTACTAAATAAATTCCACAGATTATTTTAAAAATAACCAGTTTGTTTAATGGGATTCCAATCAATTTTTCATAGATAAATTTTACCTTCTAATAAGATAAAATGCTCGAATTTTATCCGTTTGTAAACTTTACATAGGGTCTAATTTTAAATAAAACAAAAGATAGCCATATTCAATTTGAATTAATTTTATGATTAGTTTTATGTTTTAGAAATACAAAAACGATAATGAAAAAAATTTTTACTTCTTGTAAGGTTTCCCTTTCCATACGCTTTAGCATTGCCACAAAGTATTTGAAATCTCCTTCTTGAAATTTTTAGGATATGAATTAGTTCACATTCTCTAAGACATCAGCGAAGTGTTGATTATTACAAATATTTAGCCTCCACACTTCTGATCAAGTGGTCAAATTGGTTGAATATGGTAAAGACAACGAAAGAAGCCTTTAATTCTTTGCTTACGTTTCTTCAAGCAAAACATCAAAAATTTAGAAAATATCCGAAACAAACATTTAAAGGAATAACCGGGAGGCAAGGTAGCAGATAAGGCTATCCGTTTTGGTTGATTATAATGTGCATGGTTAATGAAAGTGTAAGCACTGAAGCCTTCTTATGCAAACTATTTATGGAACTTTTAACCAATCGTTAAAGCCTACTAAAGAATTACTGTTGTTATTATAGACCCATGTAATTAATCCTGATGCCGCTGATAGATACGTGAATTGGTATAATGAAAAGTAAAAATACACCCTACAAAATGTTGACTCCCATAGTAAAGAACATAACGAAGGTTGGTTAAGTTGGACGCGCTAACCATTATAGTTCGATTTAAATCGGGATTGGGCTTGCTTACACAAGTAGAGAGTACAACAACGCTTAAAAGTCTATAACACATGATCCTCATGTACATGTGATTTTTCATGAACCAAGGTGTAGATGCCGCCTAATTAATTTTGCACCCGCGGCAAGAACCTATCATGAAGTAATTACGGACTTTCAGCGGCGATTTCAGAGTAACGATTGTAAAACCACGCCAAATATTTTTGATAAAAATGGTTGGTTTTAAGCTTTACTAAGAAGTTTTTGAACCTTTTTCTATCCAAGTTATGGACAGACACCTATCCGTTGTACAATGGTGCCATTGGAATGACCTACGAGCAAAAGGGGGTAGTGACGAGCAGGTTTTTAGGAGTTTTTTAACCGCATAGGTGATACCTTGAACCTAAAAAGATAGAATTGCACACCACCTTTACTACTGGGGTTTTTCTTACGGTGAAGTAGCCGCCGAAAGTGCCCAAAAAAACTAAATGATGAGTTTCAAAGAAATCTAATACGATAAAAATCACAAATACAAAAGCTTTGGTTTTAATGGCAGCCCTAATAAATTAAATTGCTTTAACTAACTTCTATAGAATTACATCAAATTGAAGTATGGGTTGGGCCTACCAACGCAATCATAAAGGGTTTGAAATACAGCTCTGGTAAAATAAATAAATTTAAAAACGAATGAGCAATCTTTAGTTATTTTCGACAGATTCAAAACCAAAGTACGCTAAGCGCATGGTTTTATTTGAACCTAATGCCCAAATTAAGCGACCTCCATAAACTATGACATTACTGCTTGGTCTTGCCCTATGCCTACGGATTAGAAGCCAATAGCCTCTGAAACCAAAAGTAAAATTCTACTATTGAAAACAGGAATATATGTGAATCCAAAAAAGCAGATTCAGAAGACAGCATATGCCTATTTATCGGACTGGAATAGCATGCAGGAATGCTCGTTTTTAGCTGATTTATGTAAGGAAGCATCAAAGTTCGTTTTTACCCAAAAGCCTTTTCCCAATTGGATGGAAAAAATACGAAGAGGAAGTTTAATTATTCACTAAAGCTGACAATAGAAATAAAAAAAGATTTAGTACACTCTGAACGTATTTACTAAAAACCAAACAGCATTAACCCCACGTCAACTGGCTTTGTGGATTATAAGAAATGATTTTTGGATCTAGTAGTGTGGCCATGATAAGAAGCCTAAGTAGCTGTAGCGTCCGGGGGAACCAACAAGTACATTGCAATTTGGCGAAATTTGGCACTTTTTTTGAGCAGGCAATTGCAGTATCCCGGTACGGTTCTGCACGAATTCAAATTATAATGCCACAGACTTAAGAAAGGGTACGATGTTTTAATACTACCTGATGGTTGGTATGGAAGTTTCTTAAATAGCGATAAAGCAAAAGGAACTTAAAAAAATTGGGTAAAAGATGGCGGTAAATAAATTGCCATGGAGGTGCTATCAATGCCTTAGAAAGGTAAAGATGGTTTTGCGGTGAAAACTCAGAAGTTTAAAAAAGACACCACCACAACCGTATGTACTTCAGAACCTAGATGGAGTCTGAAACGAGAAGTATTAAAAAACTTTGATTACAGGGGCAATTTTCAAAAACAAAAGTTGATCCTACTAAACCCGCTAGCTTAAATGGCTATAGCGACACCTATTTTACCTTAAACTAAGGAAGTGGAAACGTTTGATTATTTAAAAGAATGGGAACTGTTTGCTTATCTTGAGAAAAAATACACTCCAGTAGCCGGTTTTGCCGGTAGCGAAGCCAAAAAACAATAAAGCAGAGAAGACCATGGTTTTTGGTGTTGAAAATTATGGCCGTGGACAGGCTAGTGTACATGGTTGATAATCCTTTGATTTAGAGGTTTCTGGAAATGGCAAATTGTTCTTTGCTACGCCTTATTTATGGTAAAATTAAGCGCGTCTTGGCTTTAATCCTAACTTTTTTTCAGTAATAAGCCTTAGTATCATGGCACAGCTATAACCTTTTTTTAAGCCATCACAAATATTATGCTATTGACAAAGCTGATATGCCACCTAGACGGTAATCTATCAGCTTTGTGAATAGCAAAAATAAAATCCTCCGAAATAAAACTATTTTATTTATAATATCGTTTAATTTCCAAAGTTTGACTTTACTCTTGGAATCAGCAGTAATTCTGTTTGGCGACGTTGACAACCTAAAAACCGTTTTCACCGTAAAACCCTGCTCTTCAGCAATGAATTCGGATATCTCTATTCATTCAGGAAACGTTGATGGTGGTATTTAGTTTCGATGGCATAATACGGGTAATTTTGACGTAAAGGATAGTTTTCGCCATCATCTTTCATAACCCCATCTTGGGAATCCCACATAACCAATCGTAGTGCCTGCAGAAATGACCATAAGATCCAAGGGAATGTGTAATAAGATAGAAGGTCTAAATCCTGCTCTTTTGCCTCCTTAATGCATTTGCAAGAATTTCATTTCCAGTTTTAACCGTGATTCATATTTTTGAAAAGTTAAAAAATCTTGAACTTTATACCAGCTTTTAAGCCAAATCTACCTAAAAACTTTGGCGCTTCTTTTTTGCATTAGGCTTTGAAAAACAATAAAGCCAACTCTTGGCAATCGGTGTTTAAGCTAATAGCTTATTCCGAAATCGCAATGCACTTAAATTCTGTAAAAATACCATATCATCAGTCTGCCGGAAAAAGAAGTAATAAAATGACTTATCTAAAATGCTTCACTACCTTCGTTGTACATCCACTGTGGGGTGAAACCAGGTGTCTAGAACCTAAATCGGTTACTTTTTGGCGCATCCCACCCTCTCTCAGTGTTGTCGTAATTCCCGGAGTTATCACTTTTTTCCGAAAAAAAGCCCTCGGCAATGATTCATGGGTAAAGTCACCAGTTGATGTAAATAACCATTTCCCTGGGTGTTCGCGTTTCAATCCATCGTACTGCCAATTGTTTCTGCAGAGACTACTTTTCGAATGGTGTTTTTTTTGGAAGATATTCTAACAAATTCACGTATCAGTCTTGGTCCTAAACCGTCTGCATATTGTGTCTTTAGAATAGTTGAGTCCAATTTTAGTAGAATTTCGCTCTCTATCAATTCTATTAACCGCTTTCGCATTGGTCAGGTGTTTTTCTTATCCCACGGCAGAAACAATATTCTCACCTACATCTAATTACCTTGCCACCGCTTAATTTTGTCAATAGTATTTTTGCCTTGTATCGCGATAAAATAGCAAGTATAGTTTCTACGCCGTGCATTCACACCATGTTGCTGGAAGCATGGTTCTCAAATACATGGAATCTTCCGTTGTATCTCTTGAAAGATGACGATCCACATATCAATACCGGTTTTCATCCATAAGTTCGTATAGCTGTTAATCGTTCAGAAAGTATTTGTCATCAACAACAGTGGCACGTTTTTGTTTTCTCTGGTGAAATATGCTGGGCTAAGGCCCCTAAAAGTGGTACAAAACGCTAAGGGTAAAAAAGTATTTTTTCATTGAAGTTTTGTATTTCGAAACCTGAAAATAACAAATAACTTCTAACAAAAAAGTATGACTGCATTTTTTTTTATTCTA
>Ga0163217_1036597_pt1 | contig 11010 bp, 8 predicted proteins | sample SynspAceP_FD_185933 | JGI IMG/M metagenome (GOLD analysis project Ga0163217, IMG submission 185933) | Saline lake microbial communities from Ace Lake in Antarctica - Synechococcus sp. Ace-P (PacBio error correction) | ecosystem: Environmental > Aquatic > Non-marine Saline and Alkaline > Saline ...
AAAAAAAAAAAAGAGAAAAAGAGGAAAATTTTTAACTTCCCTAACCCAGGAGAACTTAAAATTGTTGGGGGGTTTGCGGTGAAAGAAGTTAAAAAAATAAGTTTTTTTAAAATTTTTCCAAAGTCCCAAAAAGACTGAAATGAAATCATTTCAGGCTTTTCCCCTTTTTTTTTTTTTGTATTTTGTTACATAAATGTGATATACTTTGGGGGGGGACCATTATGTGGCCCTTAAACCCCCTCTAAATAGATTTTTTTTAGAGGTTGAACACTTTTTGCGTTTTTAGGGAAGATTTCCAATTGGGGAAACGAATCTACTAGGCCCTATTCCACTGAATTTCCAACTTAAATGAAAAAAATTTTTTTACAGACATCTCAAAATCAGTCTTTTTTATTGCTACTTCTTTGGGTATTTCAATCCTGAGGGAGTTTTGGCACAGGCCCTCCTTTCCTGGAAATTTAACACTATTGTTTCAGGAGGCCAATATGCCCAGTTTTCACAGGCAGCAGTTTTACTGATTACCACAAAAAGGGGGTTCCGCTCTGTTGGTCCTTCAAACGTCCTTGATGGAAGTATCGATGAGCAAATTTTTCCTCATCGGGGGCATAACCGGTTCCTCCGCCACAAATTACCATTACTTTTCAATCTCAGAACTCAACTCCTGAATTAGTCCCAATTAATCCTTTGCGGCCTAGTACGGTGGATGGAAACTATGTGGTGTCTCTTGAAGGAGCAATCAACATTTGATTTTCAAAACTTGAAAAAATAAAGGCTAACAGGTACTACCTACGCACGTACAGCTTCGGGGCAAGTTACGCTGAATAATTTTTATTTCAGGGATGTGGTTTTTTGAATCGCCCAATAGCCAATGCCTACAAGTACTGATACGGGGAATGTTGTTTTTTTTTACAGCTGTCAACATCTTCGGAAATAAGATTTTTGGATAATTCCTTTTAGGAGGGTCTTATGGTATTTACTGTCCAAGGAACTAATTCAAGTTACAATAAGAGCATTTGGATTTATTATTACGGTAATACGGTAGAGATTCCTATTTACAGAGGGATTTCAATTTAGTCGATTTTTTGGATTCTAAAGGTGAAGACAACACGATAATAATTCTTCCTGCTTCTCCAGTGGATCTGTTTGAATGGAATTAAACCAATGTTGATGGTGAAACTTCGAGTTGTTGGCAATAGAAATATCAGGCCTCAAAATCTACAGGCTTAGAATATACTTTTAGCAACGGTTCGGGTACCAACACCTGGGCCTAAATCGCAAACAAATTACATTCAGAGCAGCGGTAGCTATGCGCTTTACTTTTTAACTACAACACCAATCAACGGTGTTCTATCAGCACAGCACCAACAGTACTGGACCAGGAGTGGGTATTACATTACATACGGAGGCGGCATCCTCGAACAACCTGATCAAGAAATATTTTCAAGGCCACCAGGCTTATTTGTAAGATGTGCCGAGTTCCCACAGGCTTGGTGGAATGGAACTACAATGATCTTATACTTCAGGAACTTAGCCTGGCCAGATGGGGAAGTACAAATGTGGACGGACTTGGTTAGCCCTGGCGGACAATCTCCTCCTAAGATTTTGAATTCCTTGAGTTTTAATCCCCAGTTTCTAAGTGAAGAGCAGATTTAAATTGCCAAAATCACCAGCTCTGGCGGAATGCGGAACGCCGATAGCAGTAGTAACTACAGACATTAATGGAGTTGCCAGAAAAGCGACTCCCAAGCATGGGAAAGGGCGAATGAGTATGAGTCGGCTGGACCTGAACAACCATTGGTCAGGAATTTTATAGATAGATCCTTTCTGGGAGTGGAGGTCAGGAACTTTAAGCACGATCCAAGTCCCCACCGTGGATGCGATGGTGCTGAAACGGGGTAGCTGGAGCGGTAACCTTTTCAGATGGCTTCGGGCACTTATGCTGAGCAAGTGGTGATTCCGGATATATAGGAGGAAGCAGTAGTAATACGGTGACCTATGATCAGCCACAGGTAACCGAGCCGATGTTGATCATTCAGTTTCACCGGCTACAGGAACAGCGGACAAACTATGTGGATCCAGTTGGACAATGCAAGTGATCTGATCTTCAGGAATCTGACATTAACAGGCATTGGGAGTGGCTTTGGTCGAAACGCTGGTTTCCAGTAAACAGACTTGAACAATTCTTTTGGTAGAAAGCGTGAAACTGATCAGCCCGGATCTTGAGGCAATAATACGAAATGCAGGAAACGTACGCTGGAATCCAAGTAATCTCAACTAATTGCGACTGATCGAAACCTGATCACAGGTGGAGAATCACGGGTTATGTATGCGAGGAGGAACGGGTAGTTACCGAGCTCCTTGGTACGGAGATCAGGGACAATGAAATCAACAGCATGTATGCTTATGGGATTTTACTTGAACTAAACTTGACAGGGACCAGAAGTAGAAGGACAACACAGTAACGAGCGAAGCACTTCCTGGTCAGGTTCGCTACACCCTGGAGATGGAAAATGTCGAGGTTTCGGTAACGAGTGACAGGGAACCGACTGACTGGAGCGAGATCGACTGGTTTACGCCTTTCAGTTCAACGAGGGTGACAATGCAACCCCGGTATTACGCAACAATTACTTCAGAGCCAGCGGTAGCTATGCTTTACTTTTACTACAACACCAATCAACGTGTCTATCACAAACAGCACAACAGTACTGGGACAGGAAGTGGGAATTACATTACAACGGAGTGCGGCCATCCTCGGAAACAACCTGATCAAGCATATTTTACAGGCAACACAGGCTATTCTGTAGATTGCCGAGTTTTCCACAGGCTGGTGGAAATGGACTACAATGATCTCTATACTTCAGGAACTTCCTGTCGCCAGATGGGAAAAGTAACAAATGTTTGCAGACTGTAGCCTGGCGGGACAATCTCTCTAAGGATTGAATTCCCTTGAGTTTTTAATCCCCAGTATCTAAGTGAGACAGATTATTGCAATTCACGCAGCTCTGGCGGAATGCGGGAAACGCGATAAGCAGTAGTAACTACAGACCGATTAATGGAGTTGCAGAAAAGCCGACTCCCAAGCATGGGAGCGAATGAGTATGAGTCGGCTGGACTGACAACCATTATCAGGAATTCTATACGATAGATTCTCCTGGAGTTGGAGTAGGAACTTTTAGCAACGATCCAGTCCACCGTGGATAGCGATGGTGCTGAACGGGGTAGCTGGAGCGGTAACTTTTCAGTGGCTTCGGGCACTTATGCTGAGCAAAGTGGTGATTCGGATATAGTCAGGAGAAGCAGTAGTAATACGGTGACCTATGAATCAGCCACTGGCAACCGTGGAAGATGTGATCATGTCAGTTCACCGCTACGGAACAGCGGACAACTAACGTGATCCAGTTGGACAATGCAAGTGATCCTAATCTCAGGAATCTGACATTAGGATTGGGAGTAGGCTTTGGTCGAACGCTGGTTTCAGTAAACAGACTTGACAATTTTTGGTAGAAAGCTGTGAACTGATCAGCCCAGATCTTGAGGCATAATCGAAATGCAGGAAACGTACGCCTGGATCCAAGTATCCCTCTTCGACTAATGTGGCGACTGATCGGAAACCTGATCACAGGTGGCGACCACGGAAATCATGTATCGAGGAGGAACGGGTAAGTTACCGAGCACCTGGGTACGGAGAATCAGGGACAGATGAAAATCACAGTAATGTAATCGCTTATGGGATTTACTTGAACTATTTGAACAGGGACCCAAGTAGAAGACAAACACAGTAACGATGGCGAAGCACTTCTGGTCGGGTTTCCTAACCTGGAGAGGAAAATGTCGAGGTTCGGTACGAGTGACAGGGACCGACTGACTGAGCGAGATCGGACTGGTTTACGCTTTCCAGTTTCAACGAGGGTGACAATGCCAACCCCGGTATTTATCGCCAACAATTACATTCAGAGCAGCGTAGCTATGGCCCGCTTACTTTACTACAACACCAATCAACGTGTCTATCAACAACACAGCACCAACAGTAACTGGGACAGGAGTGGAATTCATTACAACGGAGCGGCATCCTCGAACAACCTGATCAAGAACAAATTTTCAAGCCAACACAGGCTATTCTGTCGATGTGCCGGAAGTTCCACAGGCTTGGTGGAAATGGACTACAGATCTCTATACTCAGGACTTACCTGGCCAGATTGGGGGAATAGTACAAATGTGGCGGACTTGTTAGCCTGGCGGACAATCCTCCTCTAAGGATTGAATTCCTTGAGTTTTATCCCCAGTTTCTAAGTGAGAACAGATTTAATTTTTGCCATTCACCCCAGCTCTGGCGAATGCGGGAAACGCCGATAAGCAGTAGAACTACAGACATTAATGAGTTGCCAGAAAAGCGACTCCAAGCATGGGAGCGAATGAGTATCGGAGTCGGCTTGGACTGACACCATTGTCAGGAATTTATACGATAGATCTTTCCTGGGAGTGGGAGTTCAGGAACTTTAAGCAGAATCCAGTCCACCGTGGATGCGATGGTGCTGAACGGGGTAGCTGGAAAGCGGTAACTTTTCAGAAGGCTTCGGGCCCTTTGCTCGAGCAAGTTGGTGATTCGGATATATCAGGAGGAAGCGTAGTAATACGGTGACCTAATGAAATCAGCCACAGGTTAAACCAAGGAGCCGATGTGATCATTCAGTTCCACCGCTACAGGAAAGCAGCGGACCACTAATGTGATCCAGTTGGACAATTGCAGTGATCTGATCTTCAAAGAATCTGACATTAAAAGGCATTGGGGAGTAGGCTTTGGTCGAACGCTGGTTTCAGTAAACAGACTTGACAATCTTTTTGGTAGAAAGCTGTGAATGATCAGCCCGGATCTTGGAGGCAATAATACGAATGCAGGAAACGTACGCGCTGGATCCAAGTTCACTCAACTATGTGCGACTGATGGAAACCTGAATCACAGGTGGAGACCACGGGATTATGTATCGAGGAGGAACGGGTAGTTACCGAGCCCTGGTACGGAAGATCAGGGACAATGAAATCACAAGGCATGTATGCTTAAGGGATTTACTTGACTACTTGACAGGACCAAAGTTAGAAGGACAACACAGTAATGCGACGCACTTCCTGGTCAGGTTCTACACCCTGGAGAATGGAAAATGTCGAGGGTTCGGTAAACGAGTGGACAGGGAACCGACTGACTGGAGCGAGATCGACTGGTTTTACGCTTTCAGTTCAACGAGGGTGACAATGCCAACCCGGTATTATCGCCAACAATTACATTCAGAGCAGCGGTAGCTATGCGCCTTTACTTTTAACTACAAACCCAATGCAACGGTGGTCCCTATCAACAACCAGCACAACAGTACTGGGACAGGAGTGGGATTACATTACAAACGGAGCGGCATCCTCGAACAACCTAATGAAGAAACAATATTTTCAAGCAACACAGGCTATTCTGTAGATGTTCGAGTTCCCACAGGCTTGGTGGAAATGGACTACAATGATCTTTATACTTCAGGAACGAACCCTTGGGTAAAATGGTCCATGCTACCAATTGTGGCGGACTTATTGGCTTGGAGAATCATCTCCCAAAGGATGCAAAAATCCTTGAATGTCGGACCGCAGTATGGTTTCTGCTACTCTGATTTAAATTGGCACAAAGTCCAAGCTAACAGACCGCTGGACAGGATTTGCTGCTGTGGGTTTCAATTGATATTGATGGGAATCCAAGAACAGCTTCCCGTCAGCATTGGAGCCAATGAGTTTTGCTATAGCGGGAGTGGCTTTGAATGGAAGACTATACGCTCGATCCTGCCGGTAGTGTTGTACGAAACTTCACCTCCTTTTGCTAACAGTTTCAGAAGCGTTGACCTTTAAAATGGAATTTTCGGGTGCGTCGTTTCTTGATAGCAGATGGAACCTATAAACGGCCAAGTCAATTTAGGTTCAGTTCAGGAATCCTCCGAAGACGTTTACGATCACTTTTGAATCCGCAAATGCAAACCCTGGATTTAAGTTTATTATTCAGCATACCACACCGATTTAACCCTTAAACTCAAACAATGCCTGAACCCTACAATCTTCAAAAAATCTGACTTCAAATACTACTGGAGACGCTCAAGTGATTCAAGTAAGAAATAGAGGTACAGAACTTACTTTTTGAAGGCACTAAAAATAGTAAAGCCCTACTGCTAACAGGTATTAGTCGGCCAACAAAGAAGCTATTGATATCTCGCCTTCATTTGGGCAAAATATCCGGGTGCTAAATAGCACAATTACAGGAGAGTTAACGGTAATTTATTTCAGTGTTCAATGGCAGTAAATAAAGAGCTTCTGGTAGCACCTTATAGTGGGAATAAGCTGACTGATGTTGGCTTTAGGAGGTATTAACTGCACAACGCAATTGAAATCCTCAACTAATTGGAAAACACACCTTAACTAACCAGTTCTATTGAGGATCAAATTCATCTATGCTGAGATGTTTCAGAAGATTATTAGTAGCTAATAATTGGATAGTGAGTGGAAAGGGAAATGCATTAAGGCTTTGTGAAATTTTCAGGACATCTACACATCCAATTTGATTTACAACAAATTTTCTTGTCTACCCTCAGAAGGACCGAAATAGAGCAGTCTAATTATCTACGCTCAAGCTACTCTTACAAGTTTATCAATAATTACCCGATTTGGAATCAATCATCGCAGTGAGCGGCTTAGAATATGTCCCTCTGGAGGAAATAATAATAAATTTCATCATAATCATTTTCCAATCTGGAAATGGTTATGCTTGAAGTGTCTACGATCAGCTATTGAGAAAGTAAACTATAACACCCTTCTTCACTTCAGGAAGTAATCTAGGAGTATGGGGAAGTTACTGTTCTTTCGGATATTGCTTCTTGGAGAAGTTACCTTCTTCTAAAGATTTTGAATTCAGTTACTGTTAATTCAAGACTTTTTCCCTCCACTCTTAATTTGACTCCTCAAATGGGCATTAGCTGCTAATGGGCTTGAATTTGACGGCCATTGTTTTCCCAAACAGATTATTGAATGGAAATCCGAGAACAATTCCTGTAAGCTTTGGCCTGTTGAGTTCACAGCTGTAAATGGGGATTGGATATTTTCCTTGCCAATGAATAACTGCACGCTGCATAGATTTGTGCTTTGGACCTCTCAGAATCCAAGTTTCGCTCTACGAAATAGAAACTAGGAAGCTCTTTCGCAGAGACATATCACACTAGCCTTATTTCCATTAATGGCACCGAAATTAGCTTCGAAACTTGCCCGTAGGAGTGGTCTTTCTCCAGGTGAAACCTATACTTATACCTCATTCCAGAAAGCTGACCTCAGCTTAAAAGTGAATTACCTAATTCGGGGGTATCTGGTTGGGAACCGATGAAAATCATTAAATGATCAGACCGAAAAGATCAATTACTCAATTTCCCTGATATCAAATAGCTACCGTCACCCCTGACCACTATTGTAAAAATAACATTTGCTGAATTTTAGTTGCCACAGGAGATCATCCTATCTCTGGAGTAAACGGTTCTAACTAGCGCTGCTATTACAGTAATCTCCAGTTGTAACTACTACTTTACTCAGTGTTAGTCAGTCACGCTAAAATGTTGCTCAGTTTGAATTATTTATTACTGTGGGAAATAGCAGATATTCCTAGTTTGGCTTTTTGTTGGTGATGCGGGATATGAAACGTTTTCCGTTTCTCAACAGTAGGAACAGACAAACGGATATTTACTTTCCGGATTAGGTATTCGAAGTTGAATGTTCTCTTCCTGGTGCCAGGAATACCAAAAGTTGGTCATGAATTTCTTTCACTTTTCAAACCTAGAGTTTGCAAATGGTAGAAGAAGGATGTTAAGCGGATCTTGATGTAACCAATGGTAAAATATACAAAGTGAAGCGTTTCCGGCTTGGCAAATGATGTCGTTGGAACCAACTCGAATTGAAGCTTCAAATAGCGGTGGTTTTGCTTTACAAATCCACTTACAAGTAATCCGTCCCTTTAAGTAACTACCGACTTTTTGGATATTGGCATTTGCCAATTGATATCTATTTAGGCAATGAGAAACCGGCTGTAAGGAAGAGACCTTTACGATTACTGCCAAATCAACAATACCTCTGATTACCTAGCTGAGAATTTTGACATCTATATTTTTCGATGATCGACGCCTTATCAAATCAGATGTAATTGCATCTGTGCACCTCAAATCTTTTTACGGGAGTACTCGTTTGATTAGGCCTTCACCCCAATTCTGGTTTTTCATGAGGTTCAAAATAGTGCTGGACTCTGCGCAGGTTCTGCTGAGAAAAACGAGCTCAAATAATTTGCATACGTTTCTACGCACTTCCGGAAGGGATTCTGTTCAGCCAATACAAATAAATGCAACTCTGTTACTTCCTTGATGAAAATGTTAACCATTTCAGGACGGCAAGCTTTATAGAGGCTTAATCCGGCGGTTACGCCAAGGGTAAAATGCTAATCGTTAGTTGGGTGGTAAGTGATGGAAGAGTCAGGACACTTCTACTTCATCGCAGGGAAGTTTTTCTACAACCTTTGCCTGGATCCCCTGTCATGGTATATACTAATTTCTGTGAGTGGTGGACGATGGAAGGTTTTGTGAAGCCCATTGTCCTTTGAGTTTCTGTGAACAGAAATACAGACATTACCCGCAAGGCAAGATCTGGTCGTTAAGGTCAACCATTGCTTTCGGTTCTAGAAGAATTATCTTCTAGCTGGAGAGACCCGGTAAACTGGCATACCCCCATAGTCCATTCTCAACAAAGGCATTCTATGGATCACCGGGATCAGAGAAAGCCCACAAATTCAGCTAGGACTTCCATCGCAAGTGGCCATATCGCACACAAAAATTGTGGTACACGCATGCCGAGGGTTACAATGAGGCCGATGCTGTAGCCACGAATTTGTGGTGCGAATATGGCACTTGCGATGGAACCTAGCTGAATTTGTGGTGGCTTTCTCTGAATGCCGGTGAATTCATAGAGTATCCTTTTGTTGCGATCCCCGTACAATCAGCACTTGCACTAGTGGTAATTGCAATGTTCTATAAGTGTAGATCCATTTAAATCAGGTAATTGAAACAGCAAGAATACAATTAATTCAGTAACGAAGAGTTTAAAAATTATAGTGCTACGCCTGATTGAGTCCTGAGATTTTCGGCTTTTATGCTTTCATCTAGAAGATCCTTAATTCATTCAGTATCAGAAGTGAGCAACAAGGCGGAATTGGCTACTGCTGAGGTCGTGAATGTTAAATTGTTTTTTTTACCTTGGGATGGAGTACTTTTTTGACTTCTAGGATGTTCCGATTATCAATCGATGTGGTTGCGGCGAGTTTTACACTTTCAAACACTTTACAACCACCGAGACTCATAACGATAGAGGTAAGAGTGGATTGAGCCCGATTGGTTCGGGTTGAAATAAGCAGAAGGGAAAGAGGATGACAATGTCGCTTTTAAGTAGATTCGTTTATCTTCCCAAAAAGCCTGATTTGGTAACAGGTAATTATTTCTATCTGTTGACGCAAAACTTCAATTCAGGGCAGAACCCTTCACCATAAAAGCTAATTCTTTAATAATGGCTTTACGGATTTGGTAGATGCCTTTGCCAAATAAAATCTCCATTCTAGAAGATGGAGTAGAACGTTTTCATTGAAGACCGCTCGCATACAGATGGGCGGTCAAAAAGCGGCGAATTCATTGGAGATTGTTACCCAAATAGGCAGCTATGGAAATCATAGTATCACTTTTAAACCGATAATCTGGATGAAAAAGATGAAGGTATCCGGAACGCTAATAATTCAGCATTATTCCGCTATGCGTGGAATTTGAGCCTTTCCTGTAGCTAGCGCTTCTGGAGTTTTTGGAGAGGTGGGTTTTCCAGGTTTAGCACTGTTCAAAATCTATATGCTAATATTTCAGAATTCGGGAATATTTGTTCCGAGTAATGTAAAATGTCAGGTTCTATCTAGATGATATTTTAATCAGCGGAAATTACTGTTGGATGAGGTGCCTACGAATTATTCAGGATATGGGAAACAAGTTTTCTATCGTACATTTTTTACCGAGGCTGGAATCATGTTATTCTTAAAAGGTAGTGGTGGATGAAAACGGATGAGATTTCCGAATGTAAGAGGGAGATAATAGCTATTCAGAAAATCACCATTAATCCCCAGGACCAGATTTTAAGAGTTCTACCACCATATGATTTCCCACTAACCAAAATCAATCCTGATTTAGGTGAAGCAGTCAATGTATTTGTCTCTTTTGATAAATTTAGGTTATCGTTCCTGCTGGAACCATTTAAAGTTCGCTTGAAACGTGAATGGCGTTTCAGCTAGGTGAGGATGTGCTGGTTTGCGGCGTAGAAGGCAGGGAAAGATGGTACAGTTTGCTATTACTCAAACTTTATAGTAGTGTAGTAAGAGGGTTGAAAGAGCTTCAGGCGATCATAGATGTGGATGAGGTCTTTGGGGATCAAAACCGGGCTAACAATTCTGCATCCAGAACAATTTTTGTGGGAGATGCGCCAAATTCATTCTTTGGAGAATTTGTGTTAAGCAAGATTGTCCGGCAAATGGAGAGCGATCACGGTTGAAATTTTGTCCATTGGAAAATGAAGGGATTTGGGTACCGCAGGGAACCACTTATTCTTACCATAAAATAGGGGATGAACTCCAAGAAATAGGAAAGACACACAAGTAAGCGTTGGTCGAAAAGTACTACTGCCAATTTCCTTTTGATGCCACCGTACTAAGCAACAACTTTCGACTGGTTGCAGATGATCGTTTGAATGCAATATCCTTTTGATAATATAATCTGGAAAATAATTCTATAACGAAAGCATATTGTGAAAATGTGAATCCGTTCTAACTACTTCCGTAATAGGTTCGGGTATCATCAAGCGAGTCCAAACGAGATATTTTGACCTAGATTTCAGAAGTTACCTGACGGCTAATTCCTGCAACTGGGATGGAGTTCA
>Ga0163217_1044261_pt1 | contig 11010 bp, 12 predicted proteins | sample SynspAceP_FD_185933 | JGI IMG/M metagenome (GOLD analysis project Ga0163217, IMG submission 185933) | Saline lake microbial communities from Ace Lake in Antarctica - Synechococcus sp. Ace-P (PacBio error correction) | ecosystem: Environmental > Aquatic > Non-marine Saline and Alkaline > Saline ...
TGGAAAAAAAGGGAGAGGAATATCCAAACCCTTTTTCCCTCGGTTGGCCCCCTGGGCGCTTGCCCGTCCCCCTTCCTTTCAGCCTTGAATGGGCTTGGGGTCCCCTGGGGGATTCTCGATCCTCGACGATTCCCGGTTTTTTTTTATTCCAACGCCGAGGGTGGGAATGGCGCGCTGCCTCAAGGGGTGGCCCCCTTCACCTTCTTCCCTCCACCAGCTTCGAGGCCCAACCTGAACGGCGTAACCAGCCGGGCGGAATTTGGGGGGCTTTTGGTCAGCTGCCGGCCTGTTTTCCGGGCCTCTGCGGGCAGGGCTCGCCCTTCCGCATCGGGGGTTGTTCCTCGAAATTGGCGTTCGCTGGGGCGGTGGTGAGCAGATCGGCCTTTCAGACACGGGGGCTGGAAAAGGGGTAAAAGCTGGGGAAGAACTGGGGAGGTGGCCCCGGCGATGAAATCGCGCGCTGGCCTGTCGCTTTAGGGGGAAGACCTGGGAGGAAGCCCCAGCTGTAGAACCGATCAACCGTCGGCGATCGCTGCGGCTGAAAGGGTTGAACCATCAAGATCACCCGCCACCCGACTCGCTGATAACAGCTTGTTGGGCGGCTGGGCCAACACCGACCTGCGCAGCTTCCTCGCAACAAGCGAGGGAACGAAAGCCGGCCGAGACCGGGAGGCGCTGGGGGAAGCGCTCCGCGCGGTCAGCGTGTCCCCTCCAGGGGTGGCAGGAAGCGGCTGGGGGATTCCAAGGATGCTGGCCCTGCCGAAGCTGTGAAAAAACAAACAACCCGGCAAGATTCACCCAACCGGATGTCCCCTTCGTCTCGCGCAGGGCCTCGAACAGCAGCGTTGCGGCGCGGATTCCGGCGCAGGCTGGACCTCACCCCCCAGGCCCTCCCGTGGGAAATGGAATCCTCGAGCAGCTCGGTGGCCAGGGGGGTTCTCGTCTGGCGCGCAACACCCGTCGCAGCGGCCGCGCCGCGTAAACTCCGGTTCGTAGCCCTGGGGCGGCGAGCCCGGTCCGAACCAACCGCTTTCTTCTTCCACTTGCAGCTCATAGCTTGCTGTTCGCCAAACAGCTGGCTAGCTCAGCCAGCCTGCAGCCGCACATGCCGCGTAGATCCGTCCGCCCGAAAGGCGGCCGGAAGCGATCAAGCTGCATCGATGCGATTGAAGGAATTCTGGGCGGAACTGGGCGGAAGAGTGCCTGCTCCACGGCCTCATGCAAGGGCGGCATGCCAGGTTTTGCTTCGCTCGTCCTGCTGGTCCCTGACGGGCCGCGCTCCGGGATGGCCGCGGCTGCCAGGTTGCTGGTCATACACGCAAACCACCGTGTTGGCGGGAGTCCAGCGAGTGCGTCCCTGGGAATCGGGTGAGGCGGCCGTCATCGAGCACCTGCAGCAACATGGTTGAACACCTCGGGGTGGGCTTCTCCACCTCATCGAGCAGCTAAACACGGCATAGGGGCGGCGCCGGATCGCCTCGGTGAGCTGGCGCCTTCTCGTAGCCCACGTAGCCCCGGAGGGCGCCCCAGCAGCCGGCCACGGACGTTGCGCTCCATGAATTCGCTCAATATCGAGGCGCACCAGGGCCATCCTCTCATCGGAACAGCGCCGCCTGCCAGGGCCTTGGCGAGTTCGGTCTTGCGACCGCGGTGGGGGGGGCCGAGGAAGAGGAAAGGAACCCCACCCGGCCGTCGCGGATCCTGCATGCCGGCCGGGCCGGCGATCGATGCCGCCACCGCCGCCAACCGCCTCGGCTGGCCGATGACACCGCTCCGCCCACCGGTTTTCGAGCTCAGGCAATTTCTGGCGCTCGGTACCGGCCAGCACCGCTGCATCGGGATACCCGTCCAGCGGGCACACCACATGGCGATGTCGCCTTCCTCCACCATTGCTCACGCAGCAGGCTTTTCGCCGGCCTGCTGGGCGGCCTGAAGCTCGTCTTCGAGGGCGTGGCGGCGTTGCTGCACGCCATGCCGCTGGTCCCGTATTGCAGCCGGGGCGGGCCTCCTCCAGATCCCCATCGCGCCTTCGGCTTCGCTGATCGCCGTGGCGCAGGTCTTCGTCTTGCTGGAGCAGGTCGGCGCAGCTCGGCAGGGCGCTTCCCGCCTCGGCCCTGCCCAGCGCTGTTGGCAAAGCTCCTGCAGCCGGCTCAGGGCAAGGCGGCGCTGCTACCTGGCGCTGCAACCCGCTCGGTCATCGGTGCGGGCCTCCGCCCGCCAGCAGGGCCAGTTCGACCCGGCGCAACTCGGCTTCGGCCTCCTCCACCACCTGGGGTTTGGAAGTGACCTCACATGCGCCACTGGGGCGGCGGCCCTCATCGATCAGGTTCGATCGCCCTTGTCGGCAGGCAGCGGTCGGCGATGTAGCGATCGGCCACCGGATCGGCCGCACAGAGCCCCCGTGGTGAATGGTGACGCCGTGGTGCAACTCATAAGCGTTCTTTGAAGGCCGCGCAAGGATCTCCACGCTACACGCTCCCGACTCGGTCGCGGATCACCACCTGCTGGAAGCGGCGTTGAGGGCGGGGGTCCTTCTCCACCCCGTGCGGCGGAAGTCCTTCGGGGGTGGGCCCCGATGCCAGCGCAGTTCGCCGTCGGGCCAGCACCGGCTTGAGGATGCCTGCCGGCATCGGCGCTGGAGCGATCGCTGCTCACCCCACGGTGTGCAGTTCATCGATGACAGAACCACGCCGGCGCCGTTGCCGCCGCAATCGCTTTCGCTCACTTCGGTGAGCACGCTGCGCAAGGCCGTTTACCTCGAACCTGAACCGCGGAAACTTGGCGCCGGCCGATCAGGTGCGCCCAGAATCAAGAACCGATCCACGGCGGATCCCCTTGAGTGAATCGGGCACTTCGCCGGCCACGATCCGAATGGGCGAGCCATTCGGCGATGGGCGGATTTTGCCCACACCGGGCTCACAAATCAGCACCGGATTGTTTTTTGCTGCGCCGCGAAAGCAACCTGGACTCAGGCCGGCGGATTTCGGTGTCGCGGCCGACACCGGGTCAAGGCAGCCCGGCCCCGGGCGGCGGGCGGTGAGATCACGGCCGTACTTGCTCCAAAGGCGGCCGTTCGGCGTCCAGGTTCAGGGTCACTGCCACCAGCCACTGACCCTGGCCACTAGTCGCCTCACTCGGGCGGCTGGGGCGGAGAAAACCGGCCAGAAGTGGTGCGCAAGGGACGGTCGTCGATCGGAGGGAGGGGAATGTCCGATGGGGGCGTCGATGGGTTTGTCGATCCAAGGTCGTCACGCCGCGGCCGCTAAGGCGCGGCTGCGGGGGCGCCGCTTGTTGGGCTTGAGGGAGAAGGGGCGGGCGTAGGGGCCGGGCGTGGAGGTGGGCCCGCAGTTCGCGCAACCAGGCGCTCCTCACGATCCCCTGGCCCGCCAGCAGGTCCGCGCCGATCCTTGGCCGATCGGCGCAGGGCCAGCAGCAGTGGGGGATGTCGAGCAGACGCGAACCCCAGCATGGCGCGAACGCGGTCGGCGGCTTCGAGCAGGTCTTCCAGGGGCATCACCGATGAACCTTCTCGCCGCCTGGCTGAGGTTTGTTCGGCGCAAGAGCCTCCAGCTGATCCAGCCAAGCGATCGCCGTCCGATGGGCCAGGGTGTCGCCACGCCACTGGCGTAAACGGGGGATCCTGACAGCACCTGCAGCAGGTGTTCCACATCCGAGTGGGCAATGGCGCCAGCGGCGGGCCTGGTCCTGGCCGGAGAGCAGCAGGGTCCCAGGCCGCCTCCGCTGAAGCGATCGGGGTCGCTGGTCCCAGCGCTGCCCTGGGCGGTTGGGAGCGGGCCCCCTGGCAACCGGGATCGAAGAGCTCAGCGGCTGCATCCTGCTCCGGTCCTGCGCTGGATCAGTTCCCACCTTGTAGCCATCGGTCTTCGATGAAGCGATCACAGTGCTGCCGTGCTTCATGCGGGCCGGGTGCCGGCACCACTTTTCCGCCTTTGGTGCGATGGCGGCGCAGGTGCGGTGATGTCTTTCAACGACCGATGGCGAATGTGGCCATAGCCGTCAACCGAGGGCGTAGCTGGGCGTAATCCCAGTTGAAAGGTGAGCTCCAGAACGGAGTCTCGGTCCCTCAGTCTCCGTAGCCCACGAAGGCAGGGTGAAGCGACCCTCGGAAAGTTCGCGGCGACGACAGCAGCGTCATGCCCAGAAACGCCCGGTGTAGAAGCGCGAGGGGGGGAAAAAAGCGGGAATTTTTCGAGATCGCCACTCTGAGCATGGTGTGGAGCAGTCCATCGGGGCGTCTTACGGATCAATCCAGGCCATTCTACCGCCCCTTGATCGGCCCGAAGCTGTCAGGGCCGTGGCAACAGGCACAGAGTCAGGCTGGGGATGCCCCCATAAGATCCGTCCATTGACCCTTGATGCTTCCGTGATCGAGACTCCCTTGGACCTGGGATTGAATTGATCGTGGCCAGAGGAAGTGCTCGATTCCGGCGGCAATGCCCACCGTACGAGGCGGAAGTACGCCTGAGGGCGCGCCACCGGACTGGCGATCGTGCCCAGCGGTGCCAGCACAGGCGCCCATGAGGCCCATGATTGGCCGTGATGGCGGTAGCCGCTACTTCGGCAAAGGGGTACAGAAGGCGGGTGGCGAACATTGAAGGAGAAGATCGCGCCGGCCCTGGTGCGGTTACAGCGCCCCTGGAGCAGGGTCCCAGGTGGATGCGGCCGAATGGCCGAAACTCGATGGCAAAGCGAATAACAAGTCGTCCGCTGGGGCCAGCGATTTTGGCGGTGAGCTGGCGCGTGGCCCGCGCCCGCCGCTGCCGGCGTTAGGCCCTGCCGCTTGTATCGCTACTGGGTGGGCCGAGTGGCCACCCTGCCTTGCCGTGCCGCGATGAAACGTGATCAATGGCGGTGCCCATGCGGCCCAAACAACATGGCATTCCAGGAATTCATGCTGGTGCCCCATCGGCGCTCCCACGTTCCGCGGAGGCCCCTTGCGCATGGGCGCCGAAGTGTTCCGACCCTCAAAGGCCCTGCTGCACAGCCGCGCCCTCTCCACCCTCGGTGGCGACGAGGGCGGCTTCGCCGCCGGATCTGGAGAGCAACCGATGCCGCCGGTGCGTATTGCTGGTGGAGGCGGATCGAGCCAGGCTGGCTAATAAAGCTGCGAGCAGATTTCCCTGGCGCGGATGTGGCCAGTACGGAATTCTACAGCGATGGCGCTAGCCTTCGGTGGCGGCAGCTATAAATCGGCCGCGAGATGGTCGACCCAGCTCGAAGCCCTGGTGAGCCGCTATCGATCGTGGTCGATCGAAGACGCCTCGCCGAGGACGACTGGGAGGGTTGGGCCTGCTCGCCAACGGCTGGGCAAGCCGCGTGCAGCCTGGTGGCGACGTACACTGTTCGTGACCAAAAACACCACCGCCTGCAGCGGGCAATCGAGGGGAATCGCCAATTCGAATCCTGATCAAGGTGAACCAGATCGGCTCTCTTAACCGAAACCCCTGCAAGCATCGACCTGGCTGGCAGGGCGGGCACCCAGCGTGATCAGCCACCCGCAGCGGCGAAACCCGAAGACACCAACGATCGCCGACCTGCCGTAGCCACCCGGGCCGGGCCAGATCAGACCGGCTCCCTCCGCCGCAGCGAACGGGTGGCCGAAATACAACCGCCTGCCTGCGCATCGAAGACGAGCTCGGCAGTCAGGCGCTCTACGCCGGCGCTGAAGAGCGCGGGCCACGGGGGAAGGGCTGAGAGCCGTTCTGAGCTTTCGCTATTCCATGAATGTGTCCGAATGGATCGATCGGTTCCAGCCCCGCCCGCCTGCCTGACCCTTCCCCAGGTATCTCCAATCGCTCCAACCATTTGGGCGCCATCGCTCTGGCCCTGGTGGCGGTCCTGATGCTGGAGCCGATGGGATGGCTGCTGGCCGCTTCCAGCTAAGCGGGGGCCGCAGAACCGGTTTGTTTTGCCGCTTCCACTGAAGGTTGAAACAGCTCACTTGATTCGTCGCGCCGAAACCGCCGAGTTTGATGCCGCTGAACCTGCCAAACCGCTTTAACCAGCGAAAACACAAGCCGCGACATCCGGCCGAGGTGGTCGCCTGGGCTGCAACCCGTGGAATGGGTCGGACAGCACCACCACGTGCGGGGCTTCGAAAGCCCACCACAAAACCTGGATCCCGGCCAGGTGCTCAACAACTTGCATCCACGTTCGCCGCAACGGGGCAGCGTGGCAGTACAACCGCTTCGGGTACTCACCGATACTTCTACAGCCAGCTGGGAGGCAGCCGATTCCCGCACCGGGCCCGATGGTTTTGTCACCGGTCCGCTGGGGTGACCTCGAATTACCGGCATCTACGACCTGGCCCTGCGCTATCCCGCTTCGGGAAGCGAGAAGCGGCGATAAGGCAAGCCCGGCCAGTACAAGCCTGAATTCCCTATGCGGGCCTGCGGCGTGATTCAATGCCCAGCTGGGGTCACCGCCGAGCTGCCAGCAACGTTCCAGGCCGGCCAAGGAGGATCGAGCGGCAGGAACTCGAAACGCGACCTGGGGTGCAGCCCCTGATCGGCCCCCAGGCCCAGCCTGTTTTCTTTCCCGCGGCTGAGGAATTTTCGCCGGCTGATGTGGGCGGCTTTGGGACTCAGCGGTGAAACAGGACCTCTCGGCAAACGCCCAGGTGGATTGGGTTACTTGATTAGGCAGCAAGCTCCGCAGGCAGCCCTTTGGGACCTAGGCTGGTACGCAATATACCAGTCGTTCACTGCCATGGCTATGAAATCGGATCCAGTTCCGAGGCCAGCCTGTCGCTGCCGCCAGTTTTATTGAGGCTCACGGAACCGAGCAAAAAATGTGAGTGCCCTGGAACAAAGGCGCGCTGGCCTGATTGGTTTCCGTGCCCACGTTGTGAGGCAAGGAGTACGGCTCAATCATTGGCAGGCGCCACAAGCGCTAATCAAGTGCCGGACTGTCGTCCACAAGCCACCCTCAACGAGGCCGGTAACCATTGGGAGGCAACAAAGTTACCTTCTGACCACCTGGTTCTTGCCTTCTATTCTACCTCGTCGGCCAAGCCAAGACAGAATCTCCTCACTAGCTCTGAGGCGTCATCCGGTGTGAACTACCGAAGGGGGGGGGAGCAACGGCAATGGTTGCTTCAGAACAAGATCATGCAGGCCAATGAAAGAACGTTGATGGCGCCTATGTCCTCAAGAGGAAGGGGTGCAGGTGGATGATGCCCTACCTTGGCGGAGAACGTGTGGTGGCAAGCCACTGGTCGTGGATCGGAGAACAAGGTGCCGGTCGGGGACAGCGTCTCTTGTCGATAGGCGGGCCACCCCGCCGGTATATAAAACTGCCACCGTGCCCACGTTCTCTTTGCCGCTATTGCTGATTGGGCCCAAGATCACTGGCGATAGGCTGTGAAGTGATCTCCGATGGCTTGGCTTGCCCTTTCGCCCGTTTTGGCAGAAGTCGGCTTGCTTCCAATCATCCTGTGGTCGTAAAGGGGTCGTCCTCCAATGAATTACAGAATTCCGTGGATTAATCAACGGTGCTCAGCAACTTGAAAACCAAGCTTCAGCGGCAGCTTCATGCCCTTCGCTTCGAAAAGTACGGCCTGATCGCTACTTGGGCGCCTTCAGGCTACCCGCTTCAATCGGGCGTTCAATGGGCGCAATGACGAGCCGGGGTTCATGCATGGTGCAGCTGATCTATATCACGGCCGGAACGACTCCTGAGGGTGTGCGGAGTTTGTTACCTAATCGGAGTTGACGCGAAGCGAGAGACGGATCTAATGTTCTGGCGCACTTTAGGCCTGGCCTACAACATGGATCAACCGGAACATCGGTTTCAACACCAACAATGAACGGCGGAACTTGGCCTCACTGTTTTTCTGATCTGTTTGACGAGCTGAAAACTGGCCTCAGGCCGCGCAGTAGGGAGGGCTGGGATCTGCTAGCCTATGCACCCAACCCTGGACCTGCAATATGGCGGCGAGATCCTGCAGGAGTCTGTCTATGTTGAGAGTTTCTTTTGAACTGAAGAATGCCTAAGCGCAAATGACCAGCCCTGACCGAATGAAGATATAAGCTATAAAACACTACGCTTTCCGAAGTGAAAAAGCATTATTCAGCAGCTTTTGCTTGTTCACGTGAGCGTGGATATCTATCTTGTAGTTTTTTCCTTGGCTTTCAATTCTGCCAATATCAAACGCATTGTTCATGGGCCCAAAAGCCCAAGACTTTGAAGCAAAGCGCGACTGGCCGAGCCACACTTTGAGGAGCCCCGATCCTGGTCACATGAAATATAGAGGGTTCCTGTGGTTCGTGACTGTAGGGTAAAAACTGTAAGGGCCTCTTCTGAGGATTGGTCCCGCGGCTCTGTGATCGCCATCTTCACTCAAAAGGATGGCCAAGCCATGGAATTTCTTACATCTAACACTCAAGAATCTGGCGGCGGGAAGAATATCTTTTGCCTTTCTAGGTATTCATGCCTCACCGATCGCTGCATCTTGATGTTGGAAGAAGCCGCCTAACCGGCAGATCAAGACGAAGCATAGCCCACTCATCACTTTGTAAGCGACAGTGATTCCTGGCTGAAAACTCCTGAGAGGGGAATAGAAGTATTTGTTTTCCGCTTGTACTGGAGTCCTGGCGGCTCACAGTGAATGAATGGAACGCCCTGCAAGGTGTGCGGTGTCCTTATGTCCAATCCGCGGATGAGTTATTGCTATGCAACCCACGTGAACAGCGCGATTTTGATCGCTCTTATGCCACAACATCTACAAGCTCTCAAGTTACAAGGAAAACCGGTCGACGATTGATGCTACGGCCAGGGCCGTGCGGCGTAATCGCCGATATTTCGGATCGCTGCCCTGACAATCTCTCACAGAAAGCTCAAGAGCTGCAACAGCTTCACTGGTCGAAAAGCATACTCCTGGAGCGCATCAAGGTTGATCTATGGGCCTGGTTTCTTCTATCGGTAACGTGCTGGGTTGACCACTGGAGTGGAATCAAGATCGTCAAACCCCGCAGTTTCAAATCACTGCCGGATAATTCCCACACGCCAGGAGGTGCAGCGCTGATCAATAGCGTTACGCGCCTCCGTTACCGCGTGGTTCTTCCTGAAGCGGTTTACAGCCTGGGCCCCTGCGCCTTGGGAGAGGACTAGGATCTGGAAGTTGGCGACATGGACGATGCAACTCCCGCAGGGGCATATCCGTCAAGGCCAGAAGGCGGGAAGGATCGCTCGTGGCCGTGCCGGAATTGACGCTGCAGAACCTAACGACGGTTTCTGGAACGAGCCCAGCCAGCGCCGGCGCTTGCCTGTTTCCCAACCCCTTCCGCAGCGCCGCACCGTTTCGAGCCGCAAGCTAGACCGAATGGATCGCAGTGGCGTGCGCAGGCTTGCCCTTAACCAGCGCGGATCGAGTTGGCGGGATCCACAAGCACCTGACGGTGCACTCGCTCCGCCATTGCTACGCGACGCACACTGCTGGAGCTGGGCGTGGATCTACGGGCGATTCCAGGTGCTTCTGGGACACAGCAGGCCGGAAACCTACGGCCGCTATGCCCCATCTCACGGAAGTGAATCGGGACCAGGCAAAGGAGCGGATCGAGGACTGCTGGTGGCTTTCCAGCTCCGCTGGAGGAAAGCTGATGATACCTGCCTTGCTGATCTGGTCGATCGCTACCGCAACGAACTGGAAGCAACTCCACGGCCATGAGCTTCTACCAAGCCATCACCACGCCCTCAATGCATTCCGCCGGTGCGCAATCAATACAAAGTGCTGGGATGCTCCTGGAATGTAAGGACTCTGCCACCAGAACGTTATTCTGCTGCATTCCTGTGGTCATCGCAGCTGCCCCCACTGTCAGCCAGCATGAGAGGCCAGGGCGTGGCTGGAAGGGCAGCGCAGAAAAGTTGCTGCCAGTCCAGGTATTTCTTGATCACTTTCACGTGCCGGCCCAAGCTGAGGAGTCTGTTTCTGGAATCCATCAACACAAAACCATGCTTAGCTGGCTCAAAAACCGCGTGGCAGACCATTGACTCGTTTCTCGAGAAGAATCGAAAAGCTGAAAGGCCGAACTGGTGCCCATGCAGTTCTGCACACGCACAATGCGCGGCTTGAACTATCATCCCCATGTCCATCTGATTGTGCCCGCAGGCGTAATTAACCAGGCAACGTAGAGAGTGGTGCGAGCAAAGGGCAACGGTGCTGTTCTTGGAGAGGCCAACAATCTGGCGAGGGTCTTCCGCGCCATGATTGTTTGAGGCCCAACGACTGGCGGGTCCTGGCTGCGAGCAAACAGCTCCCGAATGATAGGTGGTGGACTGCACGGGATGTCCGGCCAGGAGATCAAGGCCTCGTTTTAAATCTGGGTCGCATATCTTCGGGGCGTTCTGCCAGAGAAGATATCATCGCTGACACCGCTGGTGAAGGTTCAGCTCCGCTACAAGGACAACCGGGGCCCTTGGAGCTATCGCAACGATGCCCGGCGAAGAGTTTTCTCTGGCTGCTGCTGAGACACGTGCTGGCCAAGGCGGTTTCGGAGCGTGCGGGAATTATGGCCTTTCTGCATACGAAACTGCAGCGGCTGGTTCAGCATTGCAGCTTGTGCTCAGAGTTCTGTACCGTCGCCAAGGAATCAACCTGCACGATCACCCGCTGTCGAGTCTTGCGAGAAAGCGATGACAACTGAATCGCTAGGATGCTCCGATCACTGAGCATCAATTGTGTGAGCTGAGAATATTGTGCTGTCAATAGTCATAGGTTTTCATAGCCAAGCAAAGTGCCATACCGCCTACGGCTCTCCTTCTCAGTGCGCTTGACGTATTACAACACACTGGAGCCGCAGCTTTTTGCTGTGGGCGTAACAGTAATGTAATCAAGCAACAGAAACGCCCAATGAACGCCAGACTGCTGGCACATTCCACTGATTTTCAAAGATCTGAATCAGGCTGAAATTCCAGGCCGGACGTATCTAACTGTTAGGCAGCTGGTCAGAAGCGACCAAAGGGCTTGTCCAACACCGGATAAAATCTGTG
>Ga0163217_1065889_pt1 | contig 11009 bp, 17 predicted proteins | sample SynspAceP_FD_185933 | JGI IMG/M metagenome (GOLD analysis project Ga0163217, IMG submission 185933) | Saline lake microbial communities from Ace Lake in Antarctica - Synechococcus sp. Ace-P (PacBio error correction) | ecosystem: Environmental > Aquatic > Non-marine Saline and Alkaline > Saline ...
TGGGGCCGGAGCCGAGCTTGATGTAGCCCAGCCCCACATCCACCAGGGTGCGCAGTCCGATCCGCCGCCTGGGGGATCGCACTGAACAACATCCGGCAGCCTGCTCCAACCGTCATCTGCAGCACCTCAGCGGATGGTGGTGGCCCTTGTAGGCCACCTGGGAGGGTTTCCGTTGTAGCGGCCCCCTTGCAGACATCGCACTGGCACATACACATCGGCAGGAAGTTCATCTCGATCAACCGATTTCACTCCCTGGCCGCTGCAGGGCCTGCAACCGTCCCCCACTTTGAACGTTGAAACTGAATTGCCCCACCTGTACCGCGGGCCTTGCCTCCACGGTGGCGGCAAACTCCTGGCGGATCGGTAATCGAAGGCAACGGTTAAGGTGGCGGGATTGGAGCGGGGCGTGCGGCCGATCGGGCTCTATCGATCACGAAATCACCTTGTCGATCGACTTGATCCCGCCAGCTCCTGGAGCCCGAGGAAGGGCACCCTGAGCCGACTTAGTGCTCCAGGGCCGGATGCAGCAAGCTCATTCACCAGGGTGCCCTTGCCGCTGCCTGCTGACGCCGGTGATGCAGACCAGACGACCGAGGGGAATGTCGAAGATCGAGGTCCCTGAAGGTTGTTGCGGGCGGCACTGCAACCGGCTGAGCTTGCGCTGCCGGCGTTGCGGCGCCTCCGGCGGTGTGGGGATTACGAGCGGCGACCGCTTGAGATAGGCACCGGTGGATGGAGGTCCTTCCGCCTCCAGCAAGGTTCGCCAGCGAAACCTCAGCCACGATGTGGCCGCCAATGTACGCCGGCCCCGGGCCGATGTCGACCAGATGGTCCAGCAAGCGCGGATCGTGTCCTCGTCGTCTCGACCACGATCAGGGGATGTTGCCCAGGCGCGAAGTTTGAAACAAGGGTTGGCGAGCAGGCGGTCGTTTGTCGGCTGGTGCAGGCCGATGCTTGTTCATCCGACCACGTAGAGCACGCCGTGAGGCCGGCGCCGATCTGGGTGCCCATACGAATGCGCTGGGCCTCGCCACCGGAGAGGGTCATCGCCGGGCGATCGAGGCTGAAGGTAGTCGAGCCCCAAACATCCAGAGGAACTTCAGCCCGCATGGATCTCGCGCAGCACCAGATCGCCGATCTGGATCTGGCGCGCGTTGAGCAGGGGAGCTGAAACCCTCGGCCCGCACCCACACCCATCAGGGCCTCGATGCGCTCCAGGGGTCGGCCACGCTGACGTTTGGTGAGATCCGTGATGCCATAGGGACCCACCTTGGACGGCAAGGGCCTCGGGCCGCAGCCGCAGGCCATGGCAGGTGCCGCAGGGCAACCAGATCCAGGTAGCTTCTCACAGCTTCTGGCGGATCGCCTTCACGCTGGCGTCGCGCAGCTGGCGCTCCAGGATCGGCAGGAATTCCCTCAAGGGCGCAGGTAGCCCGGACACCTTGGCGTAGCGGCGTCGGCCTGCACCGGCGATCGGCTCGGGGCTGCCCTGCAACAGGATCTGCTGCTGCTCCAGCGTGGAGCTGGTATTTTTCCCAGGCTGTTTTGATTTCGAAAGCGAAGGCTTCGCCCACACTGAAACAGCAGGGAAGAAGTAATAGCTGTTGTCCTTCTCGCTCCAGGGGGCGATCGCCGCATACACCGGCAGGCTCGATCCGGCAACCACCGCTCAAAAGGTGAGGTACGCAGGTGGCCGAGGCCGTGGCAATCCGGGCAGGCGCCACGTAGGGCTGTAACGAAGAACAGCCGTGGTGAGAGTTCCCCATCACCGCGCCATGGCGCGGGCAGGCGAAGTTTTCGGAATAGAAGCCGCTCCCGCTCCACGCCCTTCCGGCGGCTCCTCACGCCGCTTTGGGCACCACCTCCACCAGGCACAAGCCATCGCCCGTTCAGGCAGGTTGCGCAGCGAATCGGGTCAGCCGCTCGGCGATGCCCTCACGGGCCAACCAAGCCCGGTCGCGACGACCTCGATGTGGTGGGCGTGGTTCTTGTCGAGCTCGAATGTTGTCGGAAGAGCTCACGCACCTCGCGCATTGACCGCAAACCCGGGCGAAGCCTTGCCACCAGGCCCGCTGAATCAACTTGGCGTGGGTGCCCTTTCTTGCCCGCCACCACCGGAGCCAGCAGCTGGTAGCGGGTGCCGTTCGGGCAGGGCCAGGATCCGGTGACCATCCTCATCGATGCTCATCCGCCGGATCGAGCGCTCGCACTGGGGGCAAATGGGGCTCACCGCACGGCAAAGAGGAGCCGCAGGTTAGTCTGAATCTCGGTGACCGTGCCCGACACGGTGGATGCGTGGGGTTGTGGGCTGGTCGACTTCTGGTCATCGAGATCGCCGGTGAAAGAGCCCCCTCAATGGCATCCACGTCCGGCTTGGTCGACCTGGCCAAGGAAGCTGGCGGCCATAGGCGGAACAGACTTTCGACGTAACGACGCTGGGCTTCAAGCGAAAGAATCGTGTCGAAGGCAGAGGAGCTCTGCCACTGCACTTGACGGCCGGTGAACACCACCCAGGCTGTTTGCGCGGAATGGTGGGTCGAGGTGCGCAGTTGTGGCTGGCGGGCGCCCCGCACACCGATCACGTCTTCGAACGCTGCCGTCGAGGTTGAGGTGTGAATCCGCCGTGGCGCCTGCTTCGGCGAGGCCCTTCTTCTTTGCCGCCGGCTTCCCTGCCGCTGGTGCTGTTTGTGTCCCTGCCGTTGACGCCAGCCAAGCGACCCATGCCTTCTGTTCGTCAGCCAGTCATTGTACGAAGCCGCACCGGGCGGCGATCAGGCCGCGCCCGCGGCCCAAGCAGGCTGGCGGCGTAGCTTGTGGGCCTCCGAAATCGAACCAACCGGCCAACTCGGCCAAGTTTCCCGCCTGCCGCGCCTGGGTGTCCCGCAGGTGGACACCCGCTGTCAGCGTGCGGCCCGCCTCCACCTGCTTTGCTCACTTGGAAAAGTGGTGTCCGGCGGCGGCCGCAACCAGGGGCTGGTGGGGTGACGCAGACACTGGCGTTGCTGGCCAAGGCGCCGCAACAGCGCACGCGATCGCGCCGCTCACCCGGCCGCTGACGCCGGCGTCGATTCATCGAAGAGCAAGGTGACGTGGGGATCGGCCGCCGCCAGCCAGGTGGTGAGCGCCAGCAGGAAGCGGCTCAATCTCGCCACCCGGAGGCCACCTCCTGCAGCGGGGCCAGGGGCTGGCCGGGGTTGGCCGAGAACAGAAACTGGACCAGATGCGCCGTCAATCTTTTGGTGCGAACGGCCTCCAGCGCCACGCTGAAGCGCAACATTGGCGAGGCCAAGCGGTCTGATGAATGGTGCAGTTCTCCTCCAGGAGACGGCCGCCCTCGCTGCGCCCTGGTGCTTGATCATGGCGTCGGCATCTCGGAGGCATTTTCCGTGGACGTGCGCGCGTGTGCGGCGCGGCCTCCTATCAGTCGGTGTCTCCGAGAGCCTTTGCTGAAGAGCGATTGAGGCTGCCGGGTCTTAACGGCCACTCTGTGGATTTCTCCAATCCTCTCTTGGTTCCAGGGGTGATTTTAAGCCGTGAAAATGGTTGAGAGGGTGGAGTGCTATTGAGCAAAACACTGCAAAGTAAGACTGTCGGTCAAATCAAAAATGTCCGGGGCAAATCAGGCACCGAGAGGCGAGATCCTTGGACCAAATGGCGGCGCTTCCAGGCCCATTAGAGCTGGACGGTCCGCTTCCTGCAGACCGGTCCAGGCTGCGTGCTTGGAGTCGCCCCTCCCAGAGAGCAAGGCTGCTTAACGCGAGCGCACTAGGACTCGCGGGAGACACAATGAGCGTATATATAGCCATAGAGCGTCTGCGAGGGGTCACAAACTGCTCCGCCCGCGCTGTCTCTTTTAAGCCGCTAACCCTGCGCGCGAAAGGCCAAGCTGCCTCGTTCGAAGTGACGGCGGATCAGTTGCAGTAATCCGTCCCATGTAGTGATGAGTGCGGGTCTATATCGGAGACACCTAAGCTCTCGGGAGCGCGCGAGACACACTTCGAAACCTGACTGCAGGAGAACGGAGTGAGACAATGCTCGCCACCTTTTATCCTATCACGCGAGAGCACGGGAATCCCAAGCATTATATGAATCACCTTTCTCTCTTCTTTGCAGCCTCGCACGCCGTGGGTGATGTACGACGCCGTCACGTACATACATACTCGCAAGCGCTCGGCGCGTCTCGCACACTAGATCGGTCGTGTGGTAGATAGTGGTCTATGCCGCGGTGCCGAGATATAGTCCATTCTGAGAGCATGCTACTCGCAGAGCACTCAGGTCAGTGCCATTTTGTGGCTGCGCGAGTGATACATTCAGCAGTCTGGGACTAATATACAGGTTTCTACAGAGAGAGGGCGGCACTCGAAGAAGCTAGCCACCCGCACGAGCATAGCTGATGGCTCGGAATCAGAGAGCGGCGGATCATGAGGTGGCGAGCGTAGCACGGCCTGGGTCTCAGCGCGACGTAGAGCGCTTCGCGAAATAGTACGCCGCGCACAGGCACAATTGCTGGGCTCTGCTGCCACTGGTCTCAGGGATGTCGAGAGAGAGGTTGCGCGCTGACGAGGGGATTGTAGACTCCTGACACGCGAGAAGTCGACGCTTACTCACACCCATCCGCAGGTCGCGAGCACCGCCTGGACAGTGTCGACCGCGCCAGACGGCGCGTGAGTGCGGCTGCCGAGGTCGCTAGCGGTCATCAGGGAGGGCGAGCGCATCAGCCTCAGTTGTGCACATGCGCACTCTGCTGACTACTCACGGGCTGCGAGCAGCACTGCGCGGTCGCGCACGAGAGTGCGCACACGTGTTGGCAGTTCGATATGTCTCTGTGGCAGCGCACCAGGCCTGCCAGCGGGCGCCCGGCCACACCAGCCGGCAGCCGGCTCTGATCTAGCCGCGCGGCGCGAGCGCGTGTGACCGAGTGGCCTGATTGGATGGGCCGCGCGCGGCGCGCCGTGCGAGATGTCTCAGGTATGCCTTGCGGCGCGCGGTCGCAGGTGCGTCACGCCAGCAGCTGTAGAGATGCGAACGCGATCGCCGACGAGCCGAGGCTGCGCGCGCACAGGCGCGTTGAGGCGCGGAGGAGAATACGAGTCGTGAGCGCAGATCAGAGCGCGCGAGCGCGCGCGAGAGCGCGTGGCGCAACCGCGAGACAGCTGCTGGACTGCGAGGTCCCCGCTCGCTAGCCCAGTTCTAGAGCCAAGCGCGCGCGCCAACTCGCCCGCCCCGGCCAGCAGCGCGCTGGCTGGGATCGCTGTTGGACGTGAGCCCATGGCGGCGGCCCTCGGCCCGGTCCGCGCCGCCCAACCAGAGCTGGAAGCAGGCGCGGCTGCTCTTGAGCGGCCGAGCCGATCGCGAGCAACACTGGAGCAAGGCCGCCAGCTTCAGCAGCAGCAGCTCGGAGGATCTCGACGCGGCCCGTCTGACGAATCCAGGCGAGCGGCAAGGCCGCCTTGAAGTGTGAGGCAGGACCGTCTCCTCCCACGGCGGTGCGCGTGCAGGAGGGTGATTCTACTGCTGGGGGCTCGGTTGGTGGAGAGGGGCCGAGCAGCCCCGTCGGTTCTCGACCATCTCGGCGCCGGCTGCGAAGCAGAACTGCCAACTGATCACCCGTCCACTCGACGCAAGCTGGAGCCGCTACAGGCCAGCACGCTGGCGGGGCCGAGGGCCCCTGCCAGCAGTTGCAGGAATCTGGGCACCGCGCCCTGGAGCGGCTACGGCGCCGCCCTGGAGAGCGATCGGCCGCCTGGGCCGGTCTGCAGGAGGCCGGATCGCCCAGCTCAAGGCCCTGGAGCGCCCGTCTCCATGGCCAGGATTCGTGCCGGCCCTGATTGGCACGGCGTGACGCAGCTGCGGTTTGCCTGCTGGCCCCGGGGCGAAGCCCAGACGCTCGCAAGCCTGGAGACCGCTGAGGCCGCTGCCCGCAGCCGCGGCGGGATCGGCCTGCCTGCCCTGCTCAGCACCAGGGCGCAGCGAGGCGGCCCGTCTTCCTGGAGGAGCAACTGACTATTCACTCAGACCGCTTGGCCTCGCCAATGTGCGCTTCAGCGTGGCGCTGGAGGCCGGTCCGCACCAAAAAGATGACGGCGCGATATGGTCCCAGTTCCTGTTCTCGGCCAACCGCCCGGCCCAGCCCGCTGGCCCCGCTGCCAAGGAGTTGCCTCCGTGGCGGAGATGAGCGGCTTCCTGCTGCGGGCTCACCACCCTGCCTGGCGGCGGCCCGATCCCCACGTCACCCTGCTCTTCGAATGAAATCGAACCGCCGGCGTCAGCGGCCCGGGTGAGCGGCGCGGATCGCGGCGCTGTTGCGGCGCCTGGCCGCAGCACGCCAGGTTTTCTGCGTCCCACCCACCAGCCCCTGGTGCGGCCGCCGCCGACCACCACTTTCAGGTGGCTAAGCCAGGTGAGACGAGCCGCACGCTGACCCGGGTGTTCCCACCTGCGGGACCACCCAGGCGCGGCAGCGGAACTGGCCGAGTTGGCCGGTGGTGATTCCGGTGAGGCCCCACAGCTACGCCGCCTAGCCTGCTGGCCGGGGCCGGCCTAGACTCGCCGCCCGGTGCGGCTTCGTACAATGACTGGCTGGCGAACCAGAAGGCATGGGTCGCTTGGCTGGCGTTCAACGGGCAGGACACAACAGCACCCAAGCAGGCCAGGGAAGCCGGCGGCAAAGGAAGAAGGGCTTCGCCGAAGCAGCCGCCAAACGGCGGATCACACCCTCAACCTCGACGGCAGCGTCGAAGACGTGATTCCGGTGCGGGGCGCCCGCCAGCACAACCTGCGCAACTCGACCTCACCATTCCGCGCAACAGCCTGGTGGTGTTCACCGGCGTCAGTGGCGTGAAGAGCTCTCTGGCCCTTCGACCAGCGATCTTCGCTGAAGGCCAGCGTCGTTACGTCGAAAGGTCTGTCCGCCATGCCGCCAAGTTTCCCTTGGCCAGTCGACAGCCGGGTAAACGTGGAATGCCAATTGAGGGGCTCCTCACCGGCGCTCGATTGACCAGAAGTCGACCAGCCACAAACCCCCGCTCACCGTCCGGCACGGTTCACCGAGATCAGGAACTACCTGCCGAGCCTCTCTTTGGCCGTGCCGGTGAGCCCCATTGCCCCCAGTGCGAGCGGCTCGATCGGCCGGAGAGCATCCGATGAGATGGATCGACCGGATCCTGGCCCTGCCGACGGCAAACCCCGCTAACCACTGCTGGCTCCGGTGGTGCGGGCAAGAAAGGGCACCCACGCCAAGTTGATCAGCGGCCTGTTTGGCCGAAAAGGCTTCGCCGGGTGCGGATCAATGGCGCCGAGGTGCGTGAAGCTTCTTCCGACAACATCGAGCTCGACAAGAACCACGCCCACCACATCGAGGTCGTCGTCGACCGGCTGGTCGACCAGCGCGCGGAGCTAGTGACTCGATGATTCGCTGCGCACCTGCCTGAAAACGGGGCGATGGCTTGGCCCCGGTGGAGTGGGCCCCAAAGGCGGGTGAAGGAGCCGCCGGAAGGGGTGGAGCGGGAGCGGCTTATTCCGAAAAACTTCGCCTGCCGGTCCATGCGCGAGTGGATGGAGGAACTCTCACCACGGCTGTTCTCGTTCAACAGCCCCTACGGCGCTCCTGCCCGGATTGCCACGGCCTCGGCCACCGCGTACTTCACACTTTGAGCGGTGGTTGCCGGATCCGAGCCTGCCGGTGTATGCGGCGATCGCCCCCTGGAGCGAGAAGGACAACAGCTATTACTCTCCTGCTGTTTTCAGTGTGGGCGAAGCCTTTCGGAATTCGAAATCAAACAGCCCTGGAACCAGCTCACGCTGGAGCAGCAGCAGATCCTGTTGCAGGGCAGCCCGAGCCGATCGCCGAGTGCAGGCCGACAGCCGCTACGGCCAAGGGTCCGGGCTACCTGCGCCCTTTTGGAGGGAATCCTGCCGAATCCTGGAGCGCCCAAGCTTGCGCGAACGCCAGCGTGAGGCGATTCCCGCCAGAGCTGGAGAAGTAACTGGATCTGGTGTGCCCCTGCCGGCACCTGCCATGGCCCTGCGGCTGGCGGCCCGAGGCCTCTTGCCGTCAAGGTGGGTCCCTAATGGCATCACGGAATCATCAACCAAACGTCAGTCGTGGCCGACACCTGGAGCGCATCGAGGCCCCGATGGGTGTGGGTGCGGCCGAGGGTTCAGCTCCCTGGCTTCAACGCGCGCCAGATCCAGATCGGCGATCTGGTGCTGCGCGAGATCCGCCATGCGGCTGAAATTCCTGCTGGATGTGGGGTCGACTACCTCAGCCTCGATCGCCCGGGCGATGACCCCTCTCCGGTGGCGAGCCCAGCGCAAATTCGCTGGCACCCAGATCGGCGCCGGCCTCCACCGGCGGGCCTCTACGTGCCTCGATGAACCAAGCATCGGCCTGCACCAGCGCCGACAACGCCGCCCTGCTTCGCCACCGCTGTTTTAAAACATTTCGCGACCTGGGCAAACACCCTGATCGTGGGTCGAGCACGACGAGGACACGATCCGCGCTGCCTGACCATCTGGGTCGACATCGGCCGGGGCCGGCGTACATGGCGGCCACATCGTGGCTGAGGAAGTTCGCTGCAGAACCTGCCTTGGAGGCGGAAGACTCCATCACCGGTGGCCTATATCTCAGCGGTCGCCGCTCGATCCCCACACCGCCGGAGCGCCGCAACGCCGAACGCCGCAAGCTCAGCCTGGTGCAGTGCGCCGCAAACAACCTTCAGGAACCTCGATCTCCGACATTCCCCTCGGTCGTCGTTGGTCTGCATCACCGGCGTCAGCGCAGCGGCAAGAGCACCCTGGTGAAGAGCTGCTTGCATCCGGCCGCTGGAGCACAAGCTCGGCCTCAAGGTGCCCCTTCCCCTCCGGGCTCCAGGAGCCTGCGCCCGGGATCAAGTCCGATCGAACAAGGGATCGGATTCGATCTAGAGCCCGATCGGCCGCACGCCCCGCTCCAATCCCGCACCTACACCGGTGCCTTCGATCCGATCCCGCCAGGTGTTTTGCCGCCACCGTGGAGGCCACGGCCCGCGGCTACCAGGTGGGGCAAATTCAGTTTCAACGTCAAAGGGGGACGTTGCGAGGCCTGCAGCGGCCAGGGAGTGAAGCGTGATCTGAGATGAACTTCCTGCCCGATGGTGTAAATTGTGCAGTGCGATGTCTGGCCCAGAGGGGGCCCGTTACATAACCGCGAAAACCTCCAGGTGGCCTACAAGGGCCACACGCATCGCTGAAGGTGCCTGAAGATGACGGTGGGCAGCTGCCCGATGTGTTTCAGGTGCGTATCCCAGGGCGGCGGATCGGCTGCGCACCCTGGTGGATGTGGGCCTGGGCTACATCAAGCTACGGTCAACCGGCCCCACCCTCTCCGGCGGCGAGGCTCAGCGGGTCAAGTTTGGCCACGGAGCTGTCAAAACGGGCCACCGCAGACGCTCTTACCCTGATCGACGAGCCCACCCACCGGCCTCAGCTTCTACGACGTCCACAAGCCTGATGGACGTGGATGCCAGCGCCTGGTGGACAAGGGCAAATTCGATCGTGGTGATCGAAGCACAACCTCGATGTAATCCGCTGCGCTGACTGGCGTGATCGACCTCGGCCCGAGGGGGGCAACAAGGGTGGGCGAGTAAATCGTGGCGGCCGGCCGCCCGAGCAGGTGGCCGAAGCACCCCAGCAGCCAACACCGGCGCTACCTCAAAGAGGTGCGGCCCAATAAACACCCGCCGTGCTGGGGCGACGGTCTGAACCCCCGGCGTCAGCCTTGCAGCTCCTGAACGGAGAGGCGATAGCTGAATCCAAGGCTTTGGGGTCGGCGCTGGCGCACCTTGAAAAATTCATCTGGCTGGCCTGGCTTGCCTCGACAGCCGCAAACGGGCCGAACATGCGCCTGTGCCCGATCGGTGGATTCATTACTTCATTGATCACCTGGGGTTGGAGCCATCGCTGAACTTCAATGAAACCCTTCCACCGGGTATTTTGCGCCTGATCGGGGAGTGAGTTTGCGGTGAAAGAAGACTTAGAAACTTGTAATAAGGCCCTGGTCGACGATGAAGTCGTGTTCCAGTTCGTCTTGCCGAGAAGTTTGCGCGCTCACCTGTTGTTCAAAGATCGGTGTGGTGCCATCGCCGCCGATGGGCTGCAGAAAAGGTGGCAGCGCTCGCGGCAACGACTGCGCCAGAATCCGGCTAGCCAAATCAGAAGCGCGCCGCCAGGGCCAACAGGGCAAAAGGTTCATCCAATGCCTTTATTCGAAGTCTCCCCAATATAAAGCGGTTGTCTGGCGACGGGTTCAAGGGAGTTTGGTTTGGAAATCGGTCGATGGGCATGACCCTGTCGGGGGATCATGGTGGCAATAAAAAAACCGGCCCCCCCCCCCCCAGCCCACCGTGCGCCGCCCAGTTTCCGCGTTGCCGGAACCCGTTGGCTGGTCGTGGCAGCAGCGCTGCTCGCCTCGATGGGGGGGGCGCCCAGGCCGGCGGCTGCCGCTTGAGCAGATGGCGATCTGAACATTCCGGTGCTGACACCATGTTCACGGTCAACCTGTCGAGGCTTGAATGCACACCGGCGGCCTGTTCGCCGGCACCAGTGATCTGGCCGAGCTCAGGATCGAGCCACCAACGGGGCGATCGGCGGCCGTCTGCTGGAGTTCTTCAAATTAGCCCGCTGCGATTTCATCGGCTGGCGGTGGTGCGCGAAAACGCCGCATTCCGCCTGGCCAAGCCAGGCTGCTGCTGGTTTCGCCCATCGGCGGGCATCGATGGCCTGCCTGCGACATCAATGTGAAGATGCTCCGCCGCCGTTCTCGATCGCGCCGCCACCAGGGGGTCCGCTGACCATGGCTCACGGTGCTCCAGGCCTTGCCCGCCAGAACGCCTCCGTTGACCTGGAGCTGGCCCTGTTCGCTGTTCCAGCGCCTCCATCGCCGCCCAGCTTGCAACCCGGCCGACAGGCTGATCGCCGCGGGGGCGGCGGCCGCCAGGCTCCTCCTGGTTCGCCCTGGCCCCTGGCGGTTG